>Ga0065711_1037270_pt1 | contig 19994 bp, 10 predicted proteins | sample Hoacrofraction12_FD_59098 | JGI IMG/M metagenome (GOLD analysis project Ga0065711, IMG submission 59098) | Hoatzin crop microbial communities from Cojedes, Venezuela - Epithelial fraction 12 v2 (version 2) | ecosystem: Host-associated > Birds > Digestive system > Esophagus > Crop | place... | reverse complement strand
CAAGGTCCTGTGCAGCCTGCTGTAGGTGACCCTGCTTCAGCAGGAGGGTTGGACTAGATGACCCACAGAGGTCCCTTCCAGCCCCTACTATTCTGTGATTCTGTGTGATTCTGTAACTACATATAGCGCGGACTTGGCACTTGACTGCAGAAGGCGAGACGTCTTTGCTTAGTGTAGATGTATATCACTCTGAAGAACTTGTACTGGAAGCCAGAGAGGACACTCTGAGGTGCAAATCTTTTGGAAAGTAGACGTAGCGTGTGAAAAGCCACATTGTTGGCTGTCTTAAACTGGCTACTCAGATGTTTCTACCTCCCCTGAAACTTTTTTAAAAGCCCAAAAACATTAAAAAGTAATAATATAACTTTTATTTGCTTCTCTTAGGACAAAATCAAATATATTTCCACTTTTCTTAACAAATACTTATCTAACTGTTCTTAAAAATCTCTGGTGATGGAGGCTTCACAACTATACTAAGCAATCAACTGTAGTGCTTCACTGTCTCTTCTATTTGGAAATTTAATCTTACTGAAACTTAAGCCCATTCCTTTTAGTCCATGGATATTAAGAACAAAGCTTCCCTTTCCTCTTTGCAACAGCTTTTTATGCATGTGGAGACTGTTACAGTGTTCGCCTCAGTCATCTCCTTGTTTTAAAGCCAAACAACTCCATATCTTCTGAGTTTTCTTCATACGTCATGTTTTTAGACCTTTGATCATTGTGGTTGCTGTATCTTGGACTCACTCCAATTGTCTTAGAGTTTTCCCCAAAACAATGTTTCAACACAGAGCATAGTAACACACAATAGAGTAGAACAATGATTTCATGTGTTTTTCAAACTCTGTTGATGTTTTTTGGTTGTGCTTTATCATGAATGCATAAGTGCATGGTTCTGTCCATACCTTCTTCTTTTAAGATCTCATAAGGAAAATAATTCTTACATGGGACGGGGTATTTTGTCATTCAAAAACTCGAACTGGAACTTTAAATTTGTTAAGTATTCTAATAACTGTGAGGGTTTGCTGAGCTGGCAAACAAAGTTGTTTACACCGGTTCCTCTCACAAGACCCTCCCAAGGCTAATGAGCTGATATATTAGCCCACCTGTTATATTGCATCATTTACATGGGTATATTCAGAGTTGTTAGAGGTGATTACTTTGTACTAATCACCACAAAAGAAACCTACATTTTGCATAGGGTAGGGTTACCAATAGATAACTGCATCTGGAAGCTAAAAACTAGAACAAAAGGAGGTGAATAAAGGACAAAGAACAGCATCTACAAATTCCAGCATTACTGGAAATTTTGTTGAATATTTTACACAAGAATCAAGAAGTGTGAGCTACCTCTCAAAAAGAACTAAAAAAATTTGAATACTTTTTTAATCTTAGAAGGAATGTAACTTTTGAAAGAAATTGGTTTCACAGAAGAATTTTAAAACTTTGGAGAGAAACTTTGGATCCCTTGTAACACAGCTGAAGCAAAAATGTCTAGGTGGTTGGAACATTTTCAGAGAGTTCAATGACAGCCCGATGGGAGATCAGATTACAGTAGAAATCAAAGACTGGAAAGTGAGACCAGAGTCCTAGAACACTCTGACCTAAACTAAGAAAAAGCCATTAAAATTTATCAAGTTAAAGTGAATAGAAAGACAAAAATTCAAGTTTTGGCAACAAGAAAATAACATTAACTGATATCAATATATGAAATATATGAGCAGAATAGAGTGAAAAATATGCATAAGAGTCTGAAAAATGTGACGTGACTTTGTAAGAAGCATCACGAAGGACTGCGGAGATCATGGAAGTAAAATCACCTGACTTCAGTCTTTTGGAAGTAGTTGTTTTATTTATAAAAATCAAAAGTGTTTTGCCTAAGTTCTCTGACAAAGCCTGAAAATACCTGAATGGAAATCAATGTGTCTATTGTGCAAAGAACTCTTGGGAACATAGCACTTTTAACAGAAAATTAACTCTTCTTTTTTATGTGATTTGCAGGCTAATAAAGCCACTGAAGTTGTGGCAAAGGATTTTGTAAGAAAATTAATCGCACTGAGTATGGATAAGCAGAATTTACATTTACTCTGGAGAATTGTGTCTTCTGGGGTGATGGTAAGTGAACCAGATGTGAAAGTTTAGCAATATTTCATAAAGAGCAATATTTTTTATTGTCTATGGAAATGAGATATTCTGAGCGGGAAGCACAGCATAGGCAGGAAGGAAGGATATATCTGGGAGATGGAAAAGTAGCAAATGAAGCTTGTGGCCTGGCAGTGTAGAGAACACAACAACAGCCACACATACTTTCGCATGTGGAGAATGTCTACACTGCGGTTCAGAGTGTGATTGTGGTTTGAACAGGTAGCCTACAGCAGACCATAGCCAAAATAGCCTAATGGTCCAAGGACTTCCTAAAATTCCCAGCCATGCTTTTCAACCTGTAGCAAATTCTAATGGCGAGAAAAACCTACTGACTATAACCAGTGCAATTTACTGGAAGTCACTAAGGGGTGCCCAAGTGAGCTCCAGGCATTCCGTTACCCAACATATACAGACACCTCATACTATTCTATGAGTCTGTTAGCTATGTTAGCTTATGCTCTTCATACTCATGCTTTGGGCTTTGGAAAAGTTTGCTTTAAGAAAGATTTTCCTAATTTTGCCCTTCCAAAAAGAAGCTTGCAATTAAATATTTAAGTACAGAATAGTAGATAGATTGGATGATGACTTCCTGGAGATATAGAACGTCTTTGGAATACGGATGTACAATTCTACTTTATCTTTACTTATCCAGTTCACTTTTATTACAGTTGATTAAAATTTGATTAAATGTGAGTGCTGTATGGCTTCCCTGTATTGTTGCATTAACATATGAACTGACAATTGTATCCTACTTTGACACATACTTTAAAGACCGATTAAAGAATGAAAAAGAAAAGGCAATATATGCTATTACAAGGACATATTTTCTACATGGACTGAAAAGCTGCCAAGTTTAAGGAATATTGAATTTTAAAGTCAGTCTGAGTTTGCTCATTGGCTTCAAACAGAAAAAGAATAAGGCTTTCATATTTTCATACTGTACCTCATTGGGAATTATTATCTTAATTTTTGTGGTACACAGATGCCACTTCTACTACCTAACTCAATGTCTGACTGTCTTCTCCAAATACGTTCCCAACACCTGCTGAGCTCAATGATGTTCCCAGCAGACCATCTCTCTACCCAGGTTTTCCCATACAGGAGACTGGAAGAAAAGAGGAGGGTATTGAGGTATGGCTGGGATATACCCCGAGCTATAAAAGGTAACACTCATGTAACTCAGTCTGTCTTGTCCTCTATAGGTAACTTATCTTCTAACTTACTTCAAAAGAACAGATCTACAATGTCAATGACTGCTGAAAAAATATGAGAGGCAGTTTTCAGTATGTCTGTAAGGTTGGCATAGTGTTTTATTATACACTTATGTAGTCCCTGTGAACGGGACCCCAAACACTAATTTACCATGTTTAGGCCACTGATCTAACATTGCAAGGCAAAATTGAAAGAAAAAGACTTTTTCCTTACTTCTAGTTTTAACGAATGAATACTGACTTTGGTTTCACATCCAGTCATCAGTTCCAATATCCATAATCCTTTTCATTTGTTCATGCATAGGTCAGAAAAACACTGGTTTGGCACAGCACTAAAGCCATGATAACGGCTTTGCACACAGCTATAGGGTCACAGACAGCTCTGTTGTGTATGGAACGAGCCAAAGTGCCAAAGCCAACATTGGCAAACAGATGATGGGGTTTATTCTAGGCCATACATATGCATTGTTAAATATGTCCCTGCTCAAAGAACTACAAGCGAAGTTCTGTCATATATTTATTTTGCATTGAATATATTGCTCTCCTTACTTAGATTCCATGACTAAATATGCATTTCAACATATAGAAATGCCCCAAAAGATGGACACATGCAAGCACGCATATATATGCATTTGAAATATGGAAGCATGTGCATTAATAGTATGCTTTGTTTTCCTGTTAATCAACTCTGGAGAAACTCAGCAAAGAATTATTTAGAATGTTCTATTCTTATTAAACTTTAACACACTGAAAATTATCTCCAAAGTAGGTCTAAACTTCTAGTGAGATTAGAGTAATTTGTGATATTTTTCTCCTGGGTTCTTCTTTCTGGAAGATGAAGAAATTGTGTTGTTAATTCTGGGGGGGGGGTTGAGATGTCCAGACCCATTTGTTTCAGGTTAGTGAAGATCCAAAACCTAAAAGAATCATTTTTTTCATGCCATTTTTGACATTTATTTTGCCAAAGCCTATGTCTGATTTCTACTTAAATATTTTTACATCACCTTGATACCATATATAAGGCACCAAAGTACATGGAAGAAGCAACCAGACAACATTTATTGATTAAGGAGTTTCTATGATCATTGCAAACTACAAAACATTTACAGGCTGCCCTCGGTTAACCTGCATCAGGAGAAGGCAAGGAAACATGGTAGAAGTTGACCAGGCATCACAGAACTAGTGCAATTCTCATTTCTCAGGACTCATGGGGTATGAAAGAGAATAGTCCTAAGATTCCTCACCTCACTGCAGGGAGTTCTGGGCTACATGACCTCTAAAGGTCCCTTCCAACTCAAAACATTCTATAATTTTATGATTTTATGATTCTATGATCTAATGTTGGCCTGCAACTGGGAAATCCATGTTTTATTCCAGAATACAGATAAACCAATGTGAATTCAGTCCCCATAACCCTCATTTGTTTTTTCCCAGTATTCAGGAATTATGTGATAGAACAGAAAACCAGATCTGTTCTCTTTTAGTGAAGAAAAGTGAAGTCTTGGTCACTATTCTGTTAAAACTGTAATAAATGAAATGTTATTTACTATTGATGTGACTGCATAGGCAGAGCTACAGTGATGCACATTGTAATGCAAGAGCTAATTTCCCTTTCCTCTATGATTGCAGGAGTCTGTAACATAACAGATGTGAAAGTGTACTTGTTTTCTTTCAAGACACAAAGGAAGGAGGGAGGGGGAAGGAATCCTGCAGAAAATCTTAGGTCCAAGGGGTAAAGGAGGATACCAAACACAGAGCAAGATCAAAGGATACCTTCGAAGGACCAACAGAATCTGTACTCCAAACAGTCAAGAAATGGAAGCTGACATGAAGTCAGTTAAATAAAGTGCAGAGCTCATCTGCTGTCGGCAGCAAAGGGTAGTCACCACTGTATTTCCACTTGTAAATAAATCTGTGTCTGTAACACAGAAATAGAAAAAAGCACAAAGAGTACCCAGTCACTATAAATAAAACTCACTACTTCACACAAGGGGCTTTGTTTCCATCATGGAAACTCCCAGGTCAGCTTCAGCCAATGCACCAGTGTAGTATTGCAAAAAGAGCTGAAAGAGAAGCGTATTAACATGGAAAGGAAGATACATATTCTATTGCCAGCAAAAATATCTCCAACAAATTTAAATAGAACTCTACTTTATTTCTCAACTTTGTCAAAATTCCCTAAGGAGCCCACTCTAGTAGAGGTTATCAGGAGCAGTGAAAAAGGGGATGCTAATCAATGTTTTTATATTTTAGAGCTCTGCCTTGTCTTGATAATTGCACTGGAGCTCACATCTGTGCTTCTCACTATTCATGTGCGAAGTGAAAGGAAGGGAGAAATCTCTATCCTGTTGAAAACGGCTTTTGGGGGGAAAGAATCCAAGTATGACTAGACAAGAAAGCGAACAACAAATTGCAAGGTGGCTTGGGCACCCATGGAAATGTGGATATGCATTGTTCATAGCCTTCAAACACTTTTAGCATTAATTGCTGTTGAAAACGGAGTTGTTAATGCTGGAAACAACATCCATGCCAACTTAATTCTCCATCTGCTTTGTATCAAGAATCCAGGGTTGTGATTCTAAAAATCAAAACACTTTTTTTTAATTGCCCAGTTCTGTAAGGAGAAGATCCATCTCACTTAATGTTCATTCTTTATACACGAAATAGAGATTTAATAAATACAGCTGGTAGAGATTACAGTACAGGCAACCAAATGCAAGTTTCCAGTTTAAGATGAAATTATAAACTGTGCAAACTACATATCAAAAATGTTGATTAGCCCCATGCTGAATATAAAAAGACCCTATGGGGACTTCTTCAGATATAGGCAGACGTACTTGAGAAACTAATATTTAATCAGATTAATCCTGTCCTTGATTACTCACAGCTAGCTTCTCAGGTTTCTTCTGTATAGAGATAGAGTCACCCTCTGGAGGTGGCTGAGTCTATTTCTACTGACTATAAAAAAAGCCCCAGTGGTGGTTAAATCTTAACACCTATGTCTCAAGTCTCCTAAATATAGGTGAGGTGAAATATCCTCTTGTTAAACCAGGTTCTGTGACCCAAGTCAGAATGACAAAGAGTGGAAAAAAAGAAGCTGTCTAGCTTCATGCAAAATTGAGGTCAAATTGGAATAGAGTTTGGGAGAAAGAGTTAGGTCATTTACTGACTGTATAAACCAGACATGCTACTCGGGTTATATGGAATGAAATGGATCAGTTACCATTGATCACAGTCACAGATGCCTGTGTGGTGTGTCCAAAGAAAAGTGACATAGCTGAATCATCAGCATGCATGTCAATCTAACATGGGGGCTATGCCAAGGTACCCGGCAAAACCAGGTTTTTTTTGCTGTTTTTTGTTTGCTTTGCTTCTTTTCCTTCTTCCATAAAGAAAGCAAAGACTTTTGGGGGTAAACAGAGTTCTTTGCTTGGCTGCAGATCAAAAGCAAGTATACAAAACAGAACTTACAGGCTATTAAGATGATAATTGCTTATAGAACTGCTAGAGCATGGCATCATTTCAGACTAGCCCACCTGAGAAATTCAACCTCAGTAAGCCTGAAGAGTGACTGAAATAAATTAGGAGATCTGAAAGATTCAGAATTGCATGGAGCCTAGAAGAGCAAGAGCAAGTGAATCAGATAAATACATTAATACACATATGGTGACGGATGAGGCAGATGACATTTTATGCTCCTTTAAGCTGACTGATGAAGCTCAGACAAATTAGAAATAGCTGTGGACAAGTTCAAGAATGTCTTCTACTGTGCACTGAAAGGAAATCTGAAGGAGAGGATATCAAGCATATGCATGGAAAGGCGAAAAGTGTCCCTGCGAGAAAATACTAAGATGCCTTTAAAAGCTTTAGTGGGACATATAAGGCTCTGAAAGGTGAAGTAAGACACACTAATAACATGGAAGGCCTAACAACAAGAATGGAGACAAGGACTTTTCAGCAAAGGGAATTAAATTTACACTTTAAAATAAAAATGCTTTGTGAAAAATAGTTTGTGAGAATTTGTCAGAGAATACCAAGCTTTGTTAGAAAACGGCAAGACAGTTCATTGACAGTACCTGGTCCAATCAGTGCTCTTTACAAAAGAAAACTGTATAATAAGATGAAATATGACGATATTTGTCCTAGAATCTAACAGAGGTTTAGAAATACTAGACAGGAAAAATAAAAAAGACCTTATTGGAATGCATTTTTATTACCATTGGCTAGCTTTATGGTTGGATACAGAGGCACGGAGTGTTCTGGTAACTTGTCGATCAGCCTGAGTGTGGAATTCACATGGCATTTCATTCATAATCAAGTTGTGGAATTTTGGTTCTATTCCTGGATTATGCGAAGCTATGACATTATGTTGCACATCATCTAGGAAGAGAAATATCCCCCCAAAAAGGAGAGTAAACATTTAAAGAAGATAAAATTTACTTCATTTGATATGTTTACCACACTGGAATTCCTTTTTAAGGAAAGTACAGGAATCATGCTTACATCTACCTCTGTGTTAAATTAAGCATAATGGCAGTCAAACCAATAGGCTTGGAATAGTTCTTCTAATGATTTCCACCTGAAACCTTTGGATTCTAAGAAAATTATGATATTATTTTTCTTTGACTTTTCATTGAACACCTTAATGGGTCAGTTACTGTACATTTGGAATATAGGCATTCAGGTGAATCAGTACATTTTCTGGTCTGGAGAGGTGGATTAATAGACTTCAGTGCTGCCCACAGAGATTAAACCAGAACAGGTGTAGTGGCAAGAAAATAAATACCATATAACAACAGTTGCAGTAGACAATACATGACCTATCTGTCTAGTCAAGAAGGAGAAAAGACAATGCAGCGTCATGTAGAGGGAACAAACTCAAGGCATCAATTCAGGAAAAAATCCACAACAACTAGTGGCTACCTTTTGAACTATTGTGTCATTTTGTCTTTCTGTTGCTTCTTGAATTAAGATGCTTTCTGTATTCTAAAGACTCACCTACTCGAAGATGAGTTCTGGAAACAACCTCCCCCACAGCCTCAGTCTGTGTTTTCTTTGTTCTGCAGAGCAAGGTACTTTTTTTTTCCATGTTCATTCTATAGGTTTCCCTGATTTATATCCAAAGAATGACAGTGAAACAAATCTTCATCTGCATTTTACAAAATCATGACAGCTTGATATTACTACAATGGGACATTTCACAGGGTACTGTAGGGGCACTGTTTTTACCACTGACACAGAATAATGCAATGGTGATAGCTATGCAGATCATCAAATTCAGGTAATTAGCACTGCCACATGCTTTTCTGAAGATAAAAATATTAAACAGCACCATTTAAAACACTGGCATATTTCTGAATATGCCCTTTTAAAACATCATCATATTTTCAGATATATTGCATAAGAATTATGAGAGTAAGAAAAATTTCGATTGCTGGGTAAGCTAAAAAATTTAGGGGGAAAAATATATTATAAGTGGAGAAATATATTTTAAATTATTGAAAAAAATACGAAAGATCACCCATTCCTCCCAACTGTATGGACTGTAAGAGTATTTGTTACAGTAAAACATAACTTCTATTTAATATCTTTTTCTTCAACTTGATAGTGGGTCAGTCAGTAGTAAATTTCAAAAACCATTTAAAAAGAAAAAAGTGAATGTTGTCAAAAATGGTTTAATCTTTGTTGTACTTAATTTTCTGCTCCCTTTTGGGGCCAAAGTTCTTCCTCAAATTTGCTTGACTCTGTAAATAGCTTCAGACTTCATAAAACTGTATTTTTTCAGAATTTGTTACCAACCAGAAACAAAAATAAACACTAACCGGTCCACAAATTCTGCAGAGAAGACTGGGGAAATGAAATACTCAGAACTCTTGAAAAGCAGACCTATTTTAGCTATTTAAATACTAATTTAGAAGTCCAAATTTAAGCATGAATACATAAAATCCTGAACATAATCTTCTGAAGTTTTACTGTGCTAGTATTTCAACAAGGCTAAGGGCAAGATCCTGCACATGGGTCGGGGCAATCCCAAACACAAGTACAGACGGGGCAAAGAGTGGCTCGAGAGCAACCCTGAGGAGAAGGACTTGGGGGTACTGGTGGATGAGAAGCTCAACATGAGCCGGCAATGTGTGCTTGAAGCCCATAAAGCCAATTGTACCCTGGGCTGCATCAAGAGAAGTGTGGCCAGCAGGTCGAGGGAGGGGATTCTGCCCTTTTACTCCGCTCTCGTGAGACCCCACCTGGAGTAATGCGTCCAGCTCTGGAGCCCCAAACATATGAAGGACATGGAGGTGTTGGAGTGGGTCCGGAGGAGGGCCACGAAGATGATCAGAGAGCTGGAGTACCTCTTCTATGAGGACAGACTAAGAGAGTTGGGGCTGTTCAGCCTGGAGAAGGCTCCGGGGTGACCTTAGAGCAGCCTTCCAGTACCTGAAGGGACCTGCAGGAAGGATGGAGAGGGACTTTTCACAAGGATGTGTACTGATAGGACAAGGGGGACTGGGTGTAAACTAAAAGAGGTCAGATTTAGATTAGATATGCGGAAGAAATTCTTTGCCGTGAGGGTGGTGAAACACTGGCACAGGTTGCCCAGAGAAGCTGTGGCTGCCCCTTCCCTGGCAGTGTTCAAGGCCAGGTTGGATGGAGTTCTGAGCAACCTGGTCTAGTGGAAGATGTCCTTGCTCATGGCAGGGGGGGACCAGATGATCTTTAAGATCCCTTCCAACCTTAACATTATATGATTCTATGATTATGGAAAATCCCTGGTCTAAATATAGCTGGGGTTGCCATACGTCATGTAATGTATCCCTATTTCATACTTTGTTTATCCTAGACATTAAATTTGGAACTTACACTAGATAACGTGGGGATCTCTGGTTTAAGTATTCTAAGTGAAGCTGACAGCAACACCTACTGTAAAGTTTCCCCATGATTTTAATAATAATTTTGACAATTTGTGTGATCAAATTGAAACTTTCGATGCTATGTAGCAGTTCACAGATGGTTTTGTATGTCTATTTATGTACATAGGTATATATGTTGCTATTATGAAATCTCTGTATGATTGATTATAGGTCTTTCCAAAATGATATTATTTGCTTAGCAAATAAAATATCTTAGAATTTTGCCATTGCAATAAGCAAGTATTTCATCTTGACCCAAAATGCTTAAGCATGTTCTGATCTGGATGCAGAGTAACAAAGCTGACCAAAATGCAGAAAAAGATTTTGTTAACATGAAGAGTCAGCTGATGTGGATCTTGAGGGGCAGGAAGAAAGGAATTTATCTGGACTTTGGTGTGATGGAGAATTACAATGTAGTGGAACACAAAGCCAGCTTGGAGTACATAATGAGTACAAAGAGGATACTGCAACTAGGTGTGATGTTTAGGTTTAGAAGCTAGGACAGATGTCTGGGGCAGACAGACATTGAGAGAGACAGGGAAGAGAGACCAACAGAGCAAGCTGGATTTCATTGCATAAAGGAAGTTTGAAAGGCAGAAAGGGGTGGGAAGAATGGTTCACAACTTGGTGTTGGGCCCCCATAGACACACATAAGCTTTCATAAGCATGACTGTCTTCAGTCAGGATCCCCCCTTATCCCCTGCCCATCACCCGGGAGCCCCGTTTCAGATCAGCCGTGCCCCCTAGGGCCTATGCTGGCTTACTCGCAGCTCCTGGGTCATCCCCTTTCTTGGGGCAGCCCCTGACTGGTGGAACAGCGGAGGTAGAGACTGTATAAGAAAGTCTCAGAAATGGTTATGACCGTGTCAAAAGGACCAAGAGGAAAGACTGGGTCACATCACTCTCACATAAAACCACACCCTCAAATATAGACAGCATTTTTGAACTTATCACTTTGTGCCTCAGTATCCCCACCTATACATCAAGTGGTTAGTTTTGTTGTGAAGATAAATATATTCATGTCTATAAAGATGACAGATGCTATATTGATGAGAACTATTGAAAAACTTGGAAAGAATTAAATTATTCTGTCTTCAAAATATAAGTTGAATAATATATAGTAAACACATATTGAGACTGCTTTATGGAGAAAAAATACAGCATTTAGTAAGTGTTCGCTAAACAGATACTATCATTTTGGCAATGAGAAATGCACAGGGGAATAATTAATAACATACTAAAATGGACACAATTAAAGAAATGCCCTGCCTTAATTTCTTTTCTCGTGTGTATGTCATATATTTACAAGCAGACTGACACAGCAGCTTATGTTTTTATTCATACCTTCATCTTTAAAATATGAGTAAGTAGATGTTTGCATATTGTCCCCTATTTACAGAAGCGTGACACTATATAATCTGGCAGATGTGAAAATGTCTGTGACCTGCCGAATGCAGTGGGAACTGTCTCTCTCCCTCGATGAGAAAGTTACTCCTTCGAGGAACCCCAACCCCCTCTTATACAAAAACTTTATTCCCTGTGTGAAAGACTTATGTGTGGATGATTAGCAAAGTATTTTGTTGAGTTGATTGAAAATGAAAATGCCTTCTCCTTGGTCACAGTTTCATGTTCTCATTAGACACATTTGAGCAACCCTATAACTTTGGAGAAATTTGCTCCTTAGCATTAGAAGTTTCCTATTAGAATCATAGAAGCATGGAAGCATTGAGGTTGGAAAAGACCTTGAAGATCATCAAGTGCAACTCTAAACCTAACACTGCCAAGTCCACCACTAAACCATGTCCTTAAGCGCCACATCTACACACCTCTCAAATACTGTCAGGGATGGTGACTTGACCATTTCCCTGGGCTGTCTGTTCAGATTCTTGATAACTATTTTGGTGAAGGAATTTTTTCTGATATCCAATCTAAACATCCCCTCGTGCAACTTGAGGCTGTCCAGCAGATCATTTTGGCAGCTCTAACAAATGCTTATGTAAAAAAATTTTTCTCACCTTAGTCTGACACAGAAAGGAACATAACAAATTGCCTTAACTCACTACAGCTCATGTTTAAGGAATCTTTTTTTTCCTTAGGAGTTTTCTGACCTTAACTGAAACGGCTGAAATTACTCTGGCATTTTGTGTTTCATACATTAGCTCTTGTCATTTGTTGAGAAGATATTCCTAAGCCTGTTTAAATAGTCACAAAAATTGTATCAGCTTTCTGTAGCCTCAGCCTTTTCTAACAATTGCTATGCTATGAACCTTGTCTGGTCTAAGAAAGTAGCAGCTGGGTCACACAAAGACCAAATTATCCCTTGGGCTAGTTTTATATATCACACACAGTCTAATCATTACTTGTATATTTTGGATATGATACATATGTACTCATATATGGATGAAACTGACTGTTGTCATTGACATAAGAGACTTTTCACTTCACTGTGAAGAACAGGGCTGAGAATAAAGGCTTTTTGTTTCTCTATGCATGACTTCAAATTATTGCCATGTTGTGCTAAATCCTAATTTGATAAAAAATTGTGATATATCTCAAGTGAAAGTAAGCAAACAGGGAAATCAAGAGAACCTTTTATTTTCCATACCTCTCCTTTGAGGCCCTAGATGTCTTGCCTGCTTTTGGTTTCTGAACTGTTGTTGTTGACACACAGCCTTCTTCTTTTCCTGTTTGTGTCTTTGGGTGTTTATTTTATTTTTTATTTTTGTTTTTCCTCCTTGAAATTAAACTGTTTGTCAAATGTGATAATGGGTAGAGTCACGACGTAAATAGTTAATGATGCTGTTGTCTTCAAAGGATTTCTCTGGGTGTAATATCCCCAATCTTTATGCAACCATACACTTGACTTGCACATTCCAAAGCCCTTCACAAAGGGCAATGCTGCTGCTTGTCTAAATAGTACATGATTACCTCGGTTAGTTTTGTGGCTGTGGTAATGTTCATTTTATGAGCTCAATCTGGTTCTGCGCCATATGAACTTGAAATTCCAGATGCCTTATCCCTAGTAGTACCAGCTCATATACAGTGTACACATGTGTACAATGCAGGCTGCAATAGAAAGGCTCAGGTTTGTTCTCAAAGTCACACCGAGGTTTCCTTCGAATAAGAATTTCAAACCTTACAGGAAAAGGTGTACGAGCATGGAGAATAAAGAGGGCTGTTAATTAGAGCTCTACATATTCAATGATACTTCCTTTATTCTAACAGGAAACTACCTTGCTTTAGCAATTCCTTTGTTCACTACTGAAAAAGTGATTTCCCACATTACCGTTGCATTGCCACGTGACACACAGAAAAAAATGAAGATAATGGGACATAGAACTAAAGCTGCCTTGAACTATAGCCTGTTTACCCAGTAGAACAAAGGAGTAGGCATTAGAGTTCCTTCATTTACCATAAGTGTGTCTTTGAGCTAGTCAACTTTACTTGCCTGCTAACTTGGGGATAATAAAATACATATCTACCCCACAGTGATGCTGGGATGCTTAATGAACTAATTAGTACTGTTCAGTGCTCTGATGGGAGGTGTTACCTGTACTTTTGTTTAGAGCAGGTATAGCTAGCACTTTACCTAATGCCTGGGAAAAAAAGAGAATTTTCTCCTCATTCAGGAGTTTTTCTATTACTCATATCAGTACAAATGCTCTCAAGCCAAGCACCAAAGTGATTGCAGTAAGAGTCAGTGTCTATAAAGGGGAATAAAATTTACCTGAAGAGTGTATAAATAATCATTCACTCCCATGGATGTGTTTGTTTATGTATTTAGCCATATAGCAAAGTATTGAAAAGTTACTGCTTTCTACACAGCACACAAGAACTGCTTTTTCAATGGAAATTGCTGGTTCTTAATTGTGGAGGACAGGATAAGATAGAGATGGTCTATACTGGAAGCTGCAAAAGGAATTAAAGTAACTCGATTATAGTTCCACTTCTCACATGGCAAAGACCTTGAAGTCAACCCGTACTTCTTGTAAAAAGATAAAAGGTCTGTAATGGCAAGGAATGGTCTTGGATTTATCCCTCATCCAAAAAAACAATTACTCTAGAGACACATAATGCCCAGGCACAAGTTGGAAAATTCATTCAACATTCAGCTACTTACTGAATCACCAGGATCATTACAAATCTATTTAATTTCTTTACAGTTCTCTCACAGAGTTATTTATTATTGTCATTGTGGTTATTATTATTACTATTATTATTATTACTATTATTATTGTTATTACTAGGGTAACTATTATGCTATTACCAAGTTTTTGATAAATTCTCTTGACTTTGGGTTTCTAATCTAAGTCATGGGCAGTGAAAATCTAGTCAATATAGAGAATGGGGTCTACGACATTATTGAGTTCAGCAAATGCAACTGTATTTTAAGGTGAAATTATTGGTGTTCCAGACTTCACTGACTGTTTTGACTAGTATTCTATTGATAGTACTGCAAATCTGTATCACTCAGTTAAATGTAGATTTGTAAAATAGGTATCTAAAGTCTCACTCCAAATTTGGCTTTTTTCCAGGTGGGATCATACCGCAATAAGTATGATATGAACATTTCTTTCAGTGTAGAAATGTATGATGAATTTGAAATCTGAAGATGAGAACCCCAGAGATGCAGAATGTAAAATTGATTCTGTTTCTAATCCAGCCTGTGTAGCCCATGGATAAATAAAGAGGGAAAAGCCTGGTGACAGAAAATCCCTTCTGAAGAGAAAATGCAGTTTAACAAGAAATATATTTAGATAGATATGGTTCACATCTTCTGTGCTGCACATGCTCTGTGAGACATTGAGTTTAGCTCCATGCCCTTTGAATAATTTGTGCACCTAACTTCCATTAAATACTGTGTGAACTGTGGGAGTATAATCAAAGTCTAGTCCTTTCACTTGCTCTATTGTTCAGACCATAGTTAGTAAGACTACAGCTGAATCAGTGGTATTACCTCAGGTCTTACCTCATGTGCTTACATAGATGTTTGAACTTAAACGGTGTTGCAATGGGGAAGATGAGTGTAACTGTTCCATATGGGGATCTCCTTTTTGTTAAGTACGGAAACCAGAAAGCAATGAAACTCAGACAAGACTGGCCTAGAAGTTGGATTTCTGGAACACAAATCTACTTTAATAATCACAAAATCATTAGGCTTTTATGGAAAGATATGCAGGTCCTGACACATCCGGTATAACCGTTCGGTCTGAGCAGAGTTAATCTCCTACACCTCTCAGATATTCTGGGCTATGATTGAAAGCACTTTCATAGACATGGACTTGTACAGATAAAGAAATGTATTGATTCCTGTGCCTTCTCCATGGCATGGTAGGGTTCTTAACTGAGACCATTATCCAAAGTACTGTCTGCAATTAATCTTCCAGGCAGTGTGTAATCACCCAAGGTGTACAGGGCTGAGTTTCAACTAGATAACAACACAGAAGGGGGGCGTGGAGGGGTAAGAGAGAGGAACACCTACTTACCATTTGTTTGCTATGCCTAGCAGGAAAGAGGTGCAGGAAAAGACTGTTTGGTGTCCAATAAGGTCAGAGTTTCAGACAGGGTAAAGGACAAAACAGAAGCCCTCCAGACTATTAAACATGAATGTATGTCTTTTCAATGTATTTGTACGGGAGGGGGGAAAAAATAAAAGGTGAAACATTCCAGATGCTTGCCTGCAGTAAAGCATTTCTGGCTGTTAGTTCCAGTAGGTCATTACTGCATTAATTTGGTGTTTAATTAAATGCCTGTGCAACAGACCATTTATTTGTTATCTAATATTAGCTTTAGTTCTTATCAATTAAATGCTAGCTGAGGGCTTGATTCACTTACATTTAATGTCCCTTTACACTCTATTTTTTATAAACAAAAAACAAGGACTCTGTGCAGAGGGAAGATTTACACACCCGAATTTCACAGTGTGCGTAATGCAATACACTGAAGTGCTTAGGCAGAAGGTGGTGAAACAGAGATTTTTTTAAAGAAAAAGTAACTTAGGCATTTTGTTTTCAAACAATAAGTGAGAAACTGAGTTACACAAAAAATGATTTTTAAGGACTGTTTCCAATGGTGGTCTACGCTGGATCACGCACACATCTGATTTTCTTTGTGATTTTTTTATTCTATAATGTCTTACTCAGAACATTGTGACTTTCCACTGGGGCTACTTTCAGGGTACCCATTATGCTTGCTTTCTGCCCAGTGCAGAGGAGGCTCTGCTATTTGTTCAAAAGCTGGGCTCCATTTCAGCCTCAACTTCTGCCTTTCATGATTATTTGTTTTCTTCTAGGACTTAAAAAAAAAATAAGTGTTGAAAGGTCACTCATGGTGGAGTTTTTTGTGTTACTTATTTTTCACAATAGTTACACAAACAGTGTGTCAAATTGAAGTATTGACCAGAGTATAAAAATGTTTGGCTACTCTCACAAAGAGTGAATTTTCAGAAAGCTCTGAGTCCAGCTGCTCCCACTGAAAACAGCTAGATAAAGCAAGTCCTGAGGACTAGTTCAGATGTGCGCTTTTGGTTGGAAGAGTCTCTAGAAGCCCGGACTCATTAGGCATTCAAAATAGATTTGCTATACCTGACCTTGCAAAACTGGAGCAATTGAATCTCTCATATATGCTCATCTTTCCAGACAGTAGTGTACCTGCAGTCCCACCCAACCGTCTTTGCATATAACACTCAATATCTTTAAACTGCCGCAGTCAATTTGGTTTGGAAGCTTGACTCATCTCACCCTGCATCTGGATTTTAGGGTCAAGCAACTTTTGGTAGCACAAGTGCCATGACAATAAATGTACAGGGCACTACTGATGCTGCAAAATCAGTCTGACTGGAAAAATTTTTGCAATATGTTTCCTGCTCAGTCCACTACACTATGCTGCATAACCTGTTAAGTCCTGAATGTTCGACAGTAATGGCCTGTTAATTGGGTGAGGAAGACACTTTAGAAAAGTAATTATTAAATTTTATTATCAGAGTGCACCTTCTTGTAGCAGAAATGTTTTTTCACACCCAGTTTGGAAGCTATGCTTTGATCAGTAATGCAATCTAAATGAATAGTCAGATCTATGTAACTATCTTGGAGTCTCAAGAGTGGTGGCCTCTATTTTGGCTGTCTTTCTTCAGAGATAAATGCTGAACATGATTTTAGAGTTGAGCCTTTTTTCTTCTCTTTCCTACAAGTAACTATTTGAATCTTTTCAAATATGTGTTAAATTATACATTTGAAACAAATTTCCTATGGATTTTATGAAATTAATTCATTTTATGAATTTGAATGTGATTTTCTTAACAGACATGGTAAAATCTAGCAAAATCAGGTTGTCTTAATGTCTCAATGTTATTCAAGGCTGTGTTCAGAAGTTAATCATTATAAAATTATTTATTGCTGGTTTTGAAACAGTCACTTCAGAGTTAAATTTTAAAAAACATAACTGACATTCAGGCTATATTCTAAACATGATCATGTACTTCACATAATGGCTTACAATGACATAGCTACTTTCAAAAATCATATATTGCAGTCCAAGCATTGGAGAAACATAGACAAGGCAAGGGCTTTTGGCTTTCGGATGATAGATTTCTCTTCAGTATTGTAATCATATCATTATTTTGGTTTAATAAAACTGAATTCTTAAACACGTAAGAAAGCAGTTGGCAAAATTAGCCTATTACATGTGCACAGTTTTTTCTGCCTACAGTTTGCAGGCATGTGTGGTTGCACAGATCATAACTTGGCACAGGATTTGACCAAAACAAAACACTTAGCTTCTGTTGACAACAGTGCAGCTGAGAAGCAGGATCACCCTTAGAGGGTAGATGTTGGCTGGTCTCTGTAGTATTGGAAAGCATGAAATGCTGTGGTACTATGGGAATTGTAGCACTTTGCATACAGTTGAATTGGATCAAACCGAATTGAATCGAATCAACTACAATAGTAGTCTTGCAGCAGCAGATGTTTACATGATTTTCTCAGCTGAGATCCAAAATCTGAGCCACAACAGTGCCTGAGAAACACCAAGCAAGGTCATATCTTCTGATTCCTAATACCAATTTTATGAGTAAAGCCAACACAATTATCAGACCAATGGGGAACATTCTTTCTACTGAAAGACAGCTTTGTGTGACAGTTAACAAGGGAGAAAATAAAGTAGATGAACAAAGGCTACAGGGAAAAGAAAGAGTACTCACTGCAAAGGACTCACAAAGCCAAAGGCTTAGTGGGACTGAAGCAGAGAGATTTGGGGTATTAAAAAAAGTGAATCTCTGGGTCTGAAAAATGTGGGAAACAGAGATGAAGGTTCAGAGATAGATGTGGAGAACAAGCAAAAGGAGGAAAGATTAAAATCTGCCACACTCTACAATACTGATAGAAAATACATTCATAAATGTGGAAAGCCAGGATGAAGTGCAAATGGATGCCTGAGCCTTCACTCTCCCCTCTAATGCAAACTCGCATAGGAGCAGACAGAATCACACACAAGGAGAAGTTAATACAGAGGACAGTCTGCACAAAGACATTTCAATAGTAGAATGAGTGGGAGACCTCAAAAACAGGGAGAAAAAAAATGAAGACACTTTGTAGAAGGAGCTGAATGCTCTGTATTAAAGGGGGCTGTGAGAGTGAAAAAGCCCTTTACTTCATCTGATGAAGGTCCCTAGTGAAACAGATGCAACGAGGAAGGAAATATGTGCTCCAATTAAGGTCTGACATGAAAGGACCAATACGTCTCCCTTGTGAGCACATCCAAAAGGCAAAGTGAAAACATTCTGGGGATGAAAGTTCAAGGGGTTCTACTGTGTCGAATCTCATTAGGTCCAGATGGATATCAAACTTGTGGAGGTTTTCAGAATTATCTGTGTCAAAAATGTTGACAATTCTATGAACTAGCGACCCTTTAGCTTCCATACACTGAGTATAATGCCACCTTCCTATCCAATTTTCTGCTTTTGATTTGGTCTTTCTTGTAAATCCTTACTATGGGGTTGTTAATATACCTTAAAACTCTGTAAATTCCCAGTGGATTTCAGACATTAGATTTTTACTGAGGTAAGTTAGTGGAATTTAATGCTCACTTCGCACACCTACTTCCCAACAAAACTTCTGCTTGTTATTCACATAGATGAGCTGAGCTAATTAGCTCGCATCCAGTGAAATAAATAAATAAATATATGCCCCACTTCTGTGAAGGAAAGAGAGCAAATTGAAACCTGAAGTGTAACTGGAGTACTGGAGTTCTCCAAGCAGAAGTGGAGTTTAACTTCCTTCAAATTGCAACAAGTTTAATTTTTTAAGATTGGTGGAAGTTTTGTCATGTCATCCAGTGGATGAAAGAAAGTAGGTTTCATTCCTAAAATCAGGGAAAATGAGTGGCATATAAAATATTGCCAGTGCAAGGGTTGTCATTTAAAACCCACTTAAATAGAAGCAAAGAAACGTGAATGACTTTTACATCACATATTATTTGCACAAAGTTGTGTTACATATAATTTGGAAGGCTCTGCTGGTCTTAACAGCCTAATCTTCAGTAAAGCATGAGCCAATACTAGTGTCCTCAGTAGTGGGTAGGGTGAGTAGAAGCTTTCATCCCCACTCCGTGCTCCTGGATCCCTAAAAGCACTCATCTGAGAAACCTGACAGCTCAGGTATGAAGAAACTGAGAGGCAGATTGTCTCCATTGTCCTTCTTTACTTACCTGCACTGCTTTTCCTGTCTGGAGTGGGGGG
>Ga0065711_1037269_pt1 | contig 19995 bp, 10 predicted proteins | sample Hoacrofraction12_FD_59098 | JGI IMG/M metagenome (GOLD analysis project Ga0065711, IMG submission 59098) | Hoatzin crop microbial communities from Cojedes, Venezuela - Epithelial fraction 12 v2 (version 2) | ecosystem: Host-associated > Birds > Digestive system > Esophagus > Crop | place... | reverse complement strand
GGTGGCCCTGCTTCGGCAGGGGGGTTGGACTAGATGACCCACAGAGGTCCCTTCCAACCCCTACTATTCTGTGATTCTGTGATTCTGTGATTCTGAGAAGCATGGCTGCTCTGCGTGAGGACCCAGGACCTCATTGCGGTGCAGCGGGAAGGTACAGGGCTGGCAGGCACAGAGCACCAGGCTGGGGTGTGAAAGTCTGGAGTAAGAAACTATGGCTTTTCCCTTGACCATTCTGGTTTCATCATTGCTCTCAGGACAACGGAGGGAAGAGAAAAAAAGTCATGAAGAGATAAGCCTGAAGACAAGACTTCTTGGTTGTACATACACCTTTCTCACATATACATTCCATGCAGAAGGCAGTGAAAGAAATTTTGTTGAATTATAAACGGAGACTGGAAATACCTTTACTCGAGTCAGAGGAGGGAGCAGCCCTACCCAGAGCCCTTGGAGAAGGTTGTCTGTGGGAGGAAAATGTCCCACTGGGGATGGATGCTCAAGCAGGCACGTGTCTGAAGTGGTGCTGTTTTCTGCACGAGTAACTAATCCCTGAGGGTCTTTCAAAATCATTGCTGGCTCAACTTCTCTCTCCAAATGCACAGTCATCCCCATCGCAGGGAAACTGCTGAAGAAAACACCCAGAAAAGGTACAATTAAGGATTCCCTTCTAAAAAGTTATTTAACGTCTTCTGGAGCCTCTCAGACACTCCTGGTTGTTCTTCCCCTATCAGGGTCTCTTTATTTCAGATAACCTCGGTGGTTTAACTGAGAAGACAGATCAACAGACCAGTGTGGTATAAAAGCCCCTTTACCATTTATTGTCATGGGAACTTTGGCATCGATAGGTAGCTGCAGGGCTTCTCGCAACACCAGCATCACACATTTATGCAGCAGCTCCAGTGCACCTCCAGGAGTTCTAGGATGTCTTCCTTGTAGGTGCTGCATGTGCTGCCAGTGGTGGCTGAGCCACCAGTGCTCCTGTGAGCAGCTGGCACACCAGCAGGGATGGATGCTCTCTTCCAGCCCTTCCCAAGCAGGTGGCCAGGACTTCAGCTAAGCATCCGGTGTGCAAGAAAGGATGGGAGTTCAGGGATGAGGACTGTGGACACTGGCAGTTATAGGCGTGTCCTCTGCATAAAATTCTCCTCTTTTGACAACTTCTTTCTAGTCTGTATGTGGCGTGTAGATCTGGAAGTTTCATGGACTTCAGCTCCACCTATTTTTCATGCCAAATCGCCACATCCTTTCTAATTCTATGTCCTTAATGGGACAAGCAGCTTGAGTTATGTCTTACCTGTGATGCCACACCCCACATTTCTGAGAAGCTTCTGTGAACTGTACAGGTTTACTTTGCCACTACACAGGGATATATAACTCTCACAGTTGGTATTAGCAGTGTGTAGGACTTCAACAGTTCTTTTTTCCTTCTACTCGTTTCTGTCCGCTTTTCCTTTTTTGTTTCCTTTGTGAGTGAGCTTTATTGTTCCCCTTTGTGCTTTGCAGCTGTACAAATAGAATAATTCGTCAGTGAAAAGGTGATGAAACCGTTAAACATTGTTACTATCTTTAATGGAACTATGAAGATAAAACTATACAAGCCTTATTATCTGGTATTGTGTTCACAGAATATAGAAGTGTGATGGTGGTGGACTATGGTTATTTCATGGAAAGGTTTCAGTGGAAATATTAATGGATTGAACAGTATAATAAAAAAAAAAGATGGAAATTTCATCACGTTAAAAATGAATATTTCATTTTTTTTTTAAGAGAAACTCATTTCTCTGAGCATGATTCTGGAAACATTTTAATTAAGCCTAGCAAGTTTTAACACCTGCCCTTTGCTGCACCCCTTTCAGACAACGCAAGGACGATTGTAATTACTGACAACTTTTGAGTCTAAAAGATCAAAAATGTGACATTTCTTATGGCAAAGACCATGAAATAAGATAATTTGGAGGAATATCTATATGTGTTCCTCTCGAGATGTAATTCTAGGAATTCTGCTGTTTTCTTTCAGGTAAATCTCCTTCTGGGAATGAATGGAGTGACTCTTGGGGAACGTATTATATGCCTGAAATTTGTGACTCTACATTGGCTCTGTATCATGCTCATTTCAACCTATCAGCCAGTGAGGGACCTTAAAATATTCCAGCAAATGATTACATGAAAAAACATTTTTCAATTTTCCTTTTTTCCTACCTCCTGACTCTTCTGGGATTTTAAAGATAGAGATTTATGATTACATTTTGAAATTAAATTTGTAAGCTTTAAACAAATTCTGGTTCTCACTTCCCCCTTCCCCAAATGTAACTGTTTATCCACAAGAGTGGGTTCCACTACTTGGCTGGGTAAGTCCCCGGCTAGTCTTGCTATGACCCTTTTTGTCACATGTAGTCATCAAAGATCTTCTGCAGAGGTAAGAGCAGTCTTTCCATTCTTCCTGTTGGAATATACATGATCTTTCTTCTAGGTGTGTGAACTCATCCGAGTGCTGGCTATGCCCCAGATGAAACTCCAGACAAGTTGCTGTGAATTATGATGCCTATATTCAAACATGTGATGGGTTACCAACTGAAAAGACTGCACTGATTTATGTAGGAACTCTTAAATACTTGGCTTTCTAATAGAGCCTCCTTTCCAATTACAGCGAGTACACTTCTGTCTTGTATTTACAGGTCTCAGAAATGTCAAAACAGTTGTGTCATACCTATAGATTTTGGATTACATCTGTCAAGGAACGTGCAAGTCCATCTACAATCTCAATGCAATGTCTCTAATTTTTCTGCTGTAGTATTTTCTTCCTGTGATGCAATTACTGCTGAAATGGCATTGTGGCATTTTTTGAATGCATGCTTTATAAACTGCTATGGTGTCTGTGCCATCACTGGCAACAATAAAATAAAAGTTGTGTTTGGAATTAAGTGATGACTCAGAGCACAACAATGATTTTCAATTTGCTAACTAATGACTTGCTCAGTTACAAAACTTTATCTGAAACTCACCTTCTACATCTGAGATACTTTTGTGCTCCCTAGATGAAACTAAAATTTTAAATGGTGTTTTTCAATTATAAAGCAATAAATATCTGTTATGAAAACAGCAGCATAGATTCAGTGAAGTGCCAAGTGTCATCCTACTTGGCTTTACAGAGGATGTTTGGGGCAGATTCTCTGCTTTGTGCTCGCACATGGTCTGTGAATAGCAACGGGAGTCATCTATCACAGTGATGGAAGAGGAACCCCTGTAATATAATTAATAAACAAGTGCTGTATTGAACTCAGAATAGCATTCACCAATGAAGGATTAAGAAGCAAGGTCAGAGAAAGAAAGAACACCAAGACTGAGAGGGGCATAGACAAAAATGTATCTTTTATGTTCTGCTAGGCAGAATTTGGGGATAATAACCTGATTTTGTGTGATAGCGAATACCTACTGTTATTTTCTCTCTGAGACTTGATTGTAAGCATGAATGGGAAGATTTATTTTAAGGGCTTTTGATTGATTGGGCTGGGGGTGGGAGGAGGTGCAACCTGTTTTAGAGAGTGAGAAACAAAATTGATACAGTTATTAATAAGCATTTGTGGTTGCATAAGCACAGAACAGTACCTGCTGGCATGAAGACCCCTCTGCGCAAGGTGCCGTACAAACGTACAGGGACTGACAGCCCCTGCTTTGAAGAACTGACCTCAGAAATGAGGTGTCTGCTCCTTCCATTTCTCTACCCTGAGCCTGACTTTCCAGCTGGGTGCTGTCAGAGGTGTCTAACCCTGCTGTGCCCTGTTTACAGGACCCTGCATTAAGGACTCATACAGCTGTAAGGTCTCCAGTGGCAGGACATGGCCACACCGTGTGCGGGAGCCCTGTCAGAGCAGGGATTGTGCTTTTGTGTTGCTTGCCCCAGATTAGTTTCAGGATAACCGGTTGCGGTGTCTTGGCTTTGGGCTTTGGCCGTTGAGGTTGATCTGTGCAAGACAAGTGAGAGATGCTCCCTCCTGCTGCACAGGTCATTCCAGCACGTGGAGGGCCAGCATACTCTAACAGACCCTCCACACCACCTTTTGCAGAGGACAGTGTGGTCTGGTCCCTTGGGAGGGGTTGTGCAGAGCAGAGGACTTCTGCTCCTGGCCTTGGCACTACAGTTCCTGCAGCCTGGCTGAGTCTAAAGCACATCAACAGCTGAGAATGCTTTTTAAGGTTGAGCTCCTGGGAATCTGCTGGAAAATAGAGACTCCAAAATGAGCTTTTTAACCTTTTCACACACTATTTTTTAGCCTTACATCTATGACAATAAATCCTAGGGACACAAGTACGTTATGATGTACAAACTCAGGCTCTTAGCTCCGATAAGTCTATTCTTCCACTGCAGTGCAGTGCTGTGAAGTCAGAATATATTTCTTATTCTCAAACCAATGCTCTTCTGTGCTGAAGCACCTCCTGCTTCCCAGCACTCTCTCTTCCTCCCTTGCTTTTGTTTTCAATTGACTGTCTTTTGACAGTCAGAAACAAATTGATGCCATTTAAGTAAAAAACCCCACAAAAACATCCTTCTGCCCTCCCACGATCCATAGCTGGTTGAGGCGAGATTCTTGCCACCTACAAAGAGCACTTTCTATTTTTCCTGAGACTTTGTGATAAAACACACTCTGAAGTTGTGCTCTAGTATTTTTTTCTTTTTTTTCAGCTTAACATGTCTTGAGGAGACTAAACAAAAGAGTATCCAGAAGTGAAATATCCAGTGTCAGTCACAGATAGAAGAACATCATTTGTCTCCAGTTAATCCCCTTAATCCTTCACAGGTTTATTCCTGCAGGTAGATTTTTCTCATTTTCATTTAGGATGCTGAAACAGAAGTTGATATTATCTTTGCATGTGAAACCTCGAGCCAGTACCTTTCTTTATCTCAGTCACAGTGAACTTCTAAGTTAAAAATATGAAAAAGTGTAAAACAATGAATGAGAAACAGCGCTGATGCTGTTGGGCAGGACTGAGGTGCTCTGCGGCTCATCCCTGTGCCTGGCTGAGAGTGTGGCTGTACTGGGCTTAATGGGAGGAGGCAGGGTGGTGTGAGCACGGCCATGGGCGCTGTGGGTGGACAGGGCGGCAGCCACCACTTCTTCCCCCAAAGGCTGGCAGCTGATACCTGTTCTGAATTCAGAGAGGAGGAGGGCTTGAAGATGAATTTTTCTTCAGGCCCTTCTGTAGGTAATGATGGTGTTTCGTTTCCTCATCTTGTCTTCTCTTTTTGCAGTCACTTTTGTCTTTTTCTGATTTCTCTTTCACTACTATTTCTGTATCTGATAGCTGTTTTCCAACTATTCTTGCTTTATCCTTTCTAATTTTGCTTCCTGCCATCCATCTCAAGATTTCCTCTAACTCCCTCTGTCTTTTTTACATCAATCTTTCTGCATTCCCTCCTTTAGTTTCTTCGTTATTCACTTTCCCAGATTCTATTCCCTCTGTGTCTTGCTCTATTCCTCCTTACTGAAGGCTGGGCATGGTGCTTCTGGCATGCATGATTGCTACGACAGCTCTGCACGGCCTCCACCTCCATCGGTTCCCTTTGCTGTCTTCTCATTTCTTCCAGTGAATGGCAGCTCGTACAGAGGAGGGACTGTATAGTTTATAGTTTATTTACTCTTCAAACTAAGCTTAGACTCTAAAAGCCAAGAAAGGAAGAAATAAGTTGAGCTGCACAATAGGAGCTGCGGAACTTCCCTGAATTAAATGCTCATGTTTCTGACAATGCCCTAAATCAGATTTGTAAGAAAAAATACAGGAGTAGGAGAAGCACATGTTATATTTCCTCCAAGAATTTCTAGCCTCCATCCTGCATTGTCAGAAACTTTTTGAGCCTGCATTGCCTTTAACTATTTCTCCTCAATGAATAGTATATGCCAGTTACTGTAAGGCTGAGAAGAACATGTTCTCTCCTAAACAAATCCCTGCACAGCTTAGCTCAGGCATTATGTTTTCTTGCACCTTTCTACAGCAGCTCACGGAGAGTGGCAAGGGCAGAGATCAATGCTCTCAGCCATTTCCCAGCTGGGGAGGGAGAACACGGTTTGAATCGCTTGCATGATCCTTCTACTTCCGTAAAGTTAATGTAAGCCTTCCAGTGCTAAATGTGGAAGGTAAATTGTTGCTACCTCTAATCTGTGATACTGCTTCGCTTGCCATTGCTAGAATTGGATAACCTTTACTTTTAACAACACAATTGTGAATGATTAGCCAGTCCCCACCTTTTAAATCACAACATGGCAGTGTGCCGGGATGCAGAAATTAGGCACTAGGCCCCTAATGCCTCTCATTTGCTTTCTGGCATCAATTTAGAGTCAATCTTTGCTGACATTTTATCAGGGGTTAGCAGAAAAATGTTAGAATCCAGGTTTTAAGTGGTTCCTTCTAAACATGTTTTTTTTCACTAAACTTTTTATTTGCTAAAGAGAAATACAGATTTATTCACCTCAAGACTATGCATGAATTTAATGAATTGTTTTGGGTTGAAAAGTATTTTTAAGCAATTAGATTGTCAATACTGGACCCTTGTGCTTCTGACCTTGGTTCTACCCATGTGTTTTCCCCTGTACTCATTAGAAAAAGAATAACTAGTCACCCAAAACGTACCAGATGTGGGTTCATTTTTTTCTCTTTGAATTGTCTTTCTCTCAAATACAGCTTCTGATCCAGTCGGTGAATCAGAGATATTGGTTTATAGGTGACTGAGTGCATCCCTGAATCCTACCTTTCCCTGGATGAAGCATTTAGATCATCTGCATGGCCCCACACTCCAAAGCCTGGATGTATTAGTTAGACCAGTTTGCTTGCTGGACACTTTGTCCTCTGTGGTTGTCGGTGCAGCCTTCACAAACAGACCACCATTCAGCCTAACACACATGAAGACTTTGTCCTGGATAATCCTAATGGATCTTTTTTCCAGAGTCTCGCTCCTCTGATGGTGGGATGATGGATGTGTTTGGTGCCGCCAAACTGCATACATGACCCACGTACTCCCAACGTAGTTTTTGTCAGCTCTGCCCTGTTCATTCTCCAGCTATGCTCGAGCAGTAAATATCTTGTTCCAGCCTTCATCATGCTTGGCTAAATAAGTCAGTCTGCTACGTTTCATCTATAAAAAAAAAAGCTCTTTAGCCGAGTGGTCTCAATTATCCTTTGTTCATCTCTTGGAATACACATGACTGGACTACTACATGATCTTCAGGATAAGGTACCGTTTCATTGCAGGAATCATTTTGTGTTGTTTGACACAAAAAAAACCTCCTAGCTTTTATTTCACTTTGAAAAAATTTTTGCTGTTGTTTTCTGTTTTCTTTTCTTTTCTTTTTTTTTTTTTTTTAAATTGAGTAGGCCTCTTCAGAAACTGCTTGTGTTTTATTTTGGCACCTGAATTGATAAAATAGTTATCCTGCAAGGTGCTTTCAGTTGTTGTTTGCTTGGTCAGTGCATTCACAAGTATTTTTAAAACCTTGAAGTGTTTCTGCTTTCTGCTGATCTAGCCTTCCCAGGGTGCTAAAATGCCAGTTAGGCCAGAATCCATGACCTATAAATCTAAATGGGAGAGACACCTCAATACCCATGAAGACCTAGGCCCTTGTCATGACTCCAGTTTTATCTCCTTGGAGTGTGTCTAAACGCAGTCAGCCCCGCAAACCCTCCTTATATTGGGCTAGCAGATGCCATTTGAAGTCTCACTCTAAAAACTGTTCTGTTGCAGCTTGCGAAAGCAGAAATAGGGAGGAAGAGCTCTGTCCTCTCGCACACTGGATTCAAAAGCTCTTTGGCTTTCATGCATTAGCAGCTGTTGCAGCTGTCAAAAGCACGGTTCCGAGAGCTATCCCCACCACTGTGGACGTAGTAGGGGATAATGCAGCTGAGCAGGAAACACCAGGAGGACAAGAGATCTTCAGACATGTTCTTTCAAAGCTCCAGAATTCATTACGCTTTTGGTCACAGTGTTTCTGCCACTGCAGGTGCTTGCAGATTTACACACAGGAATGCTTCCCCTTTCATGCTCTTCTCTCTCTCTCTGCGAGAGCCAGTAATGTGAATGCAAACAATCATTTTCATGGACACTGAAAAACAAGTAATTATGGAATAAAAGACCTTCTGCTTCTGCTGGCAATGGTTGAACTGACAGGAACATTAATTATGCTCGAATTCACAGTATTATAATAATCAGGAAGTGAGAAAATCATCAGGGCATGAAAAAAATGGTCTTGCATTTTTATGATATTGTGAAATTGTTCTGGACATGGGCCAAATCCACTTCTCAGTGATGCTGATGTAAACTAACAGAAACAGTGTTTACTTGCAGTGAAAACTTAACCTGCACGAGAGTGACAGGAAGCCAAGTTTGTCACACACCCCAGTGGGAAGGTAATTTTGACCAGCTGTCTAATTGCATGTAAAGCAATTGGACAAATTGTCCTCCGTATCTTTGAAATTTGAATTCAGCTGAACTGTAGTCTTAGCTTACCACTGAGAGAGGCCGCACAATGCCATAGAGAGATGCAGTCCCTGAATATCTTTGAACTGCAGGGGCTGAAGTCCGTAACCAAGCGCCATGACCTGAGTCTCCTTCGGTAGGAACAAAGGGAACTCAGCAATGCAACTAGGAATACAGCATGAAACTCAAATACAGTCAGGCAGCCAGTAACTATATCAAAGTGAGTTAGAGAGATGCTGATCAGAGAGTTCTGTCTAGGAAGCATACTTCAAACAGCTATTCATTTTTTTCTGATCTGCATATCTCTAGTTGCTTTCTAAATCATCGCGGCTTCTAAAAAAAAAATTGACACTTCTTTTTGAAGTGTGAATTGAAATTCACAGGGCAACATTTTCATCAGTGAGTGGTCTGCAAAGTTTGCAATTGTATCTGTCACGGTGTTTTCACTGGGTGGCTTTTAAAAGTGCAGATAATTGACCTCTGAATTGAAAAGCAAAAAGAAAAATGAAACGTGGTGGGATGGTCAGAGCTGGGGTCAGCTCCTGGGTGACATGAGCAAGCCACTTCAATCTGGTACAAGTACAGGAGTTTTTGTGGCTGGCAAGTACATGAGGTCAATTGATAAGAAATTATGAGTTATTATAAAGTACGTTTATAAAAGTTTTGTTAAGTGACATGACCTGTGGAAGGCTAACCTATTTAAAATGTTCCTTACAGTATTACTGAATTAGAGCTATACCTTGCACTCCTGAACTTGTCGGCCAAATGTCTCATGGAATCACTTTGGAATTACTAAAAAGCTAGTTGTTTCAGCAATTGACTGATGCTGGAAAAATGTAAATTTTCAATATATCCAATGCTTTTTATTAATAGACATAATTTTAATCAGAACTGTTCCTAATTTCCTAGTTCACAAACTGAGATCCTGAAGTCAGCTGGAGAAATGCAAGTTACTTCTGTAAGAAAAAGACCAGATCTTTAAGATAAACTGTGAAAAATCTCGTCTCATTAATTTAAAGCACATTTTTTCTACTCATTTTTTTCCTGGTCTTACATTTTTTGCTTTCTTTGGGATCATAATTGGACTGAAAATGAAACTAATTGGAACTGTTTGTGCAAGGTGCTGGGAGTGCCTAGCTGACAGATCCACACATTTATTTATGAATGAAAACAAAGGAACAGAATATGTTTTTGACTTCAAAAGGTTAACAGTCTTTAAATATTAAATGTTTTCTCTATACAATGATATTGCCTCTGTTTTCAAACGGTTTTCTGAAAATTCCCTTTCAAACGCTCTGTATTCTATAAGAACTGGATAATGCGAGCTTATAGTAACAAAGCTGTTGATTCTGGCTGGGTGAAACATTTTAAGAAGGTTTCTAAAAATGGTTTTATCAAATGACCTTTGAAGAAGAGACAAAGATAAACTAGATGATATAAACAACCAAAAGAGCGAACTGAAGATGACAAAGAAAGCAAAAAAATCACTTGTCTGTCTTGTTAGTGTCTTTGCTGAAATATTTAAATGATCTGTCAATAACAAAATTTTATTTTTATTTTTTTTCCCCAGATGTGCATTTGAGCAGAATAATGCAGAAGTACTGAATGGTATAGAACTTAGCCTGTGCTTAGTTACCAGACAAGATGAAAGGACATCACTCTTTATGCTTTCCAAATGCCTTCTCTTTCTTGCATTATTTATTATCTGGAATAACCCTTTTAAAACCTTGAATGAGCCAGTGTTTCAATCACACACCAGCCTGTCTGTCGAAAGGTCATTCTCTCTAAAGGTCAGCCAGCTCTTCCTTTTGTATTTGTATTGAATTCGGTGATTTATCTGGTGTGTTTCCCAACAGATCTATCATTAGACAACTGGGTTGAAAAAAAAGGCAGTGAGCTGAAGAGAAGCTGAATAAGTGGTGGATGGGGGTACAGGATGATCTGGAAAAGAAGTGCAATTTTCTCAGCTCTAGGACATTGAAGTTATTTATTTTAGGACTCCACTGCTGCAGTTTCTGCATACCTTGGGTCACTAAATCCCAAGAGTACTATGTCAAACAGTAAGGTGCTGCGTCCTCCAGCTTGTATATGGTTAATGAAGCATAGACAAAGAAACCCCCTAAACCCACTAAAATCTGACAAATCTTAAGGAGGGAGTTGTCTTAGAAGACTTCTCCATCTGAGATTGTCATCTTTGGCTCCCCTTGCAGTCAATGAAAGGACAGGCACTTTGGGGGCATGGAGTCCTTATGTCTGTGTTTAAGATGAGAGGAACTGGATCTCAGATGCATCCTGTTCTAAAAACAACCATAAAAGGAAGGTAGGTGACTCACTGAGATGCAGATGTTTGCACTGGAGATCTCAGAGGGGTCTGCATCATGTCACAAGTGAGCTGTCTGGACACAGGAAGGTCCTATCACCCTGGGTTACCAAATTCTGACTCACACCCTGCCTGAAGGACTGTCCTTCGTTTCCTAACAGGCAAACAAGCAAAAAAGCCCCCAAGGAAGGGTGGGAATTTGTGCTTCAGAGTCAATGCAGCACTATGGCTTTGAAAGACAACTGCAATTCTGAGCGTCCAGAGTACAGAGATCTGGCATTTGCCGAGTGCTCAGAAATGCTGAAGGTACAGTGAAAAGTGAGCTGCATAATTCTATTACCCACACTGGGGATATGACTAAGGCTCACTTTTCTGAGAAACACCAAAATGACAGACAGTATTGAGTCACTTTAAAACATAGGTGCATGAATTAAGATCCTGTCCATTTAGGTACATGAATTCTGCTCAGCTCTTGGCATCTGATGGAGAATCCTTCCAAAAGTAAGTGAGGAAAGTCACTTTATAACTAACAGGGAAAAGTATAAGTGCCTTTGAGGACTTCCAGAGGGAAATCCAATCTGCTGAAATGAAGGCATCTAAATTAGTTGTCTGGCTCCCAACCTGCGTAAATAGCTGTTATATCCCTTTATTGCAGTAATATATCAAGCAGACAGTAAAAGGCAATGACACTGGCCCAGTTCAGTTGTCTCCACATATACATATAGTGCAACTATACTATAGACACTGTAGGGTGTTCTATCTAGACGTCAGCTGCTGCTAGAGAAGAGCATGGTTCTCCCATAGATCGAACCTCTTATCTGTACTATCACATAGACATCTCCAGTACCCTCTCCGATGGCACCGCATACCTGTGTGTGGCAATTGAATCATGCCCTAAGAAAGATTCATCTTGACTAAACTGAGATTTCTGCACAGTAGAGGTCTACATCATCACTAGTTATGCTCAACTGTCTTCATAGTCCCTGAGAGAAACTGGCACTTTGAGAGTGCAATTCATCAACCTATTTCAGAAATCTACATAAGGGTGCAATAAATTGCACTCTACAAGGGTCCTTTCTGTTCACTGAAAATAAAGGGAGTCTGAAGTTACCAGCTCAAATGTATATAATTTAAGTAAATGAATCATATGCTAAGTTACTGATTCAGTAGCAAATCAATAATATAAAAACAACTGGCTTTCTTATCATTAATACCCTGGATCAATCTGTTGACATTTTTCTCTTTAAGGAAACTTTATACTGAAAAATCAATAAAATATGAGTGTGGTTTAAATAATCCCATGCCATTCTGGAGTCATTTTGCCCTACTTAGCGATAAGAAAATAGTTACAAATATGTTCCCATACTCCCACTTATTCCTTTTATGTGCAACCGAAATTTATTATTCTATTTTTTTCTCCCTTTTATCTTTCAGCATATATTTTCTTTACAAGTATTAGAAATTCTAGGGTGGTGGGAGGGAATGAATATAGATGGCTGATGTGGAAGTTTTACACGATTTCTCTTTGTTTGCCATTCCAAAGACTTTTTTTTTGGTTGGTTTTAATAATTTGTACTAAATGATTTTAAATCTCTTTTGATTTTAATTTGTGAGAAGTGTCTTGTTGAATATTTATCATTCCCCACCAAATATATGATTACAATGCAGTTTTGTCCTCAGTCCTAAACAAATCATCCCATGAGTTTTTAAGATAAAGTCTAAAGGATTGTGAAATTACATTTAAACTGAAGAAGAAATATTAGTTTGCAGCTAAGTTTAACGTCACAGCCGCAGATTAGGTCAAAGGAGAGTTCCCATCTGACTCCTTTGACAGAGCACACAAGGGTACTTGTGCAGTCCTTCACTGTCAGAGGTCACAGGCTGCAGTCAATGAGTTCAGCTAATTAAAGATTGCTCTGGGTCTGTATGGCTCTTGTGTTGTCTCTATTATTCTTTAGCAGGTTTACTTGTCCTGCTCAGAAAACACACTTTAGCTACACAAAAATTTTCCTGATGTATTAGGATGAGAAGTCTTGATATGTACCCAGTTCAACCTCAAAATAGTTTGCTTTTTTCCCCTCCCACTATCCCTATAGGAAGGTTGTTCCACAGTCTTACTGCTTTAAGGAATAAGAAGTCTTTTCTGATATCTACCATTATTTTATGAAAAGACAGTTGAAGCCAGGTGTTGGATGCTCTGGTACCTGCTGAATGAAATTAGTATCCTGTCAGTTATGGTTTTGTCCATATTGCCCGTGCTAATCTCAGTCAGCAGCTGTTGCTGTCCCAAGAAGACTGTTTCAAGTCTGACACTCTGTATCAGTGCTTCTCCAAAGTAAAACAAAAACATCCTGATTTGCAAGAATTTTCTTTTGTAAACGCATTTGTTGTGTATGAAATGAAATTTCAAAACATTGCAATTTCTTTTTAAGTGGAAGCCCCAAGCTCTGTTCAGCGCTGTTCAACAGCTCAATAGCTATTATGAGGCAGACCAAGACTGAGCCAGAGAATTTGCTTTGACCATGTCCATGCTGTGTGTAAACACAGGTCTTTATGTGCCCAGAGTTAGAAATCTAGCAGTTTTCATGCATATTAAAGAACGATTCTCTTAAAGAGACAATGTCACAGATTAATGAATTGTTCCCACAAACCATCTGTTCTTCTCCTATGCTGAAAAAACCCCTCTGAATCCAATTCCATTGTTTTGATTAAAGGTTTCTTTGCAAATTATTGTTTCTGAACTTCAAGAAACAGAGAATGCCCTAGTGAAACTCTGGATTGGAAGAGAAATTCTTCCCCGTAAATTGTTAACAAATGGATGTTAGTTATCTGTGGGTTGTTGACAGTTTTAGAACCCAAACCTTTGTATTTTTGCTGTAAAAGAGTGAATCTTCTGTTTATATCCTTCCTGACAGAGTTCAAGAGAAAGGGAGTGAGAAAATCCCAGGCTACAGGATCTGCCACTTGTGAGAAGTTTCAGCACTACTTACAAAAAGATGCTTCTCTGATTTAGGAAAGGAACATGTTTTAAAAAGACATGGTTTTTGTGCCATACTTCACATGCTGTCTCAAAAAGCCTATCTAATTTTCTCATCTGGGAAATGCTCTGTGCAAGCCTCAAAGTTCACAAATGCAGGACCTAAGCCTTCCCTGCTCTTCCGACTGAAACCCAGCCTGAGCCAGGCAACAAATGTGGGAACCTTATTTCCTTAGTACCTGTCTTCTGTAGCCCTGACTTTTAAACACCTCAAAACCAAGATTCTTCGTACATATAATACATACAATACTCCTTGATTTTCCTCTGAGTTGGGCCCCAGAAGCAGTGCATCTTAAGGGACTGAGGTTGGCTTGCAGAGGAGAACCTCTAAGCCAACAGAGTACTTGCTATGGCAGACAAATTTCTGTACCTCTTACAGATTTAGCTTTCCTCCCTGCTCCCCCTTCATGTCTTCCATGAGTGAAGACACAGGTAAGAAGGACAGGTCGCCTCCTCAGCAGCATCCTTATATTATTCCTTTATCAAGTGCATAGTAGAAACTGGACATACCACAGGAGAAGGTGCAAGAGAAATACAGCAAGCTCCTGACTGTCTTGCACCTTGGCCTGTCTGATTAGGTCTACACAGCGGGTTATTGCAGAGCCTGCTCATGAGGTACCAAGACCTGTGAAGGACAGACATAATTTCATTCCTAAACTGTGTTACAACTGCTTATAACTACTCCTCTCCAAAAACGAGCTGAAACAGATGATATCCGCTGAGCCCATTACGTGAAAAGTTTGTTCATCTGCTAGTGCATAGATGAGTACATCAAATTACTATGATTGCTTGTGTTGATCTGAATTAGAACAAAGCGTTTCAGAATCATCAAAATAAAATGACTTGTGAATGAAGAAGAGGGAAGTTTCCCCTACAGTTACGAGATGGATGCATTCAATGCAGTAGACTGTATTTTCCACCCCCCCGTAATGACGAAAAAATTTGCCTGGATCCAGTTCTCAGGGATTCCCTGGGATTCTCAGTGGCCCAAATCACAAGGGAATACATCCCTGTTGAGAACAAGGAAGATTCAGAGTTATCAAATGGATGAGGGTTTCCGTATATTTGTAGATATCAAGATTACTTATCACACTCTATGGGCTTTCATTAGGGTCACAAAAGCAGCAAGATCGTAGACTTCCTGTAGGAAACACCTATCTGCCCAATACCATAACCACTCTCAGAGGACTACGGGATCTGTCGGGTGTACACAAGTTAACAGTGTCAAGAACATGACAGAATCTCCTTCAACGTCCTGTTTCCTTTCAGGCTTTCTTCTCTGGCTAATGTGCTTTTCAGGAAATGTGAACTCCATCATGTCTTTGGAGTGCTAACAAGTATGGTGTTACTCCTTTCCTAATGTCTGTTGCTGGAAGAACTGCCTCCATAACACTGTCTTTCAGCTTCTCTTTGAGGCTGGGTCATGGATCTATCTTAAAATGTACATTAACCTGGAATTATTTCTAATCATATGAAACTTAGTGATGGTAGAGCTTCTTACCCTTTTTATCCTTCCACAGCACCAAGGAGACCCACTAAAGGTCACCTCAGCAAGTGGCCACCTCGGGTGCTATGACCTCACAGCTCTTTCCCAGGTTGACCTTCAAAATCAAAAGAAGAAAACCTACAGTTTACCCAAGAAAAAGCATCAAGTTTGTAGTAAATATTTTGATTTCCAGGCCACAGAGAGCTTCTCTCTCACAAGACAGGTAAAATCCTACCATGGATCTGTCCTGAAACCTCCAAGCTCAACAGCTCCAGCAGTTGCATTCTTGGGAAAGAGGGTTACTGTAGAGGAAGTCTGACAGACTTCATGTACAACTTCATCTAGACTATGGACAATAGATTAAAAAGCTATACCATACTGGCCTCAACAAGACTTTCTTCCCCTGTGAAACCAGTAGGAACAGTTAGTCCAGCTGTGCAATGGAGGGCTCCTGTCTGCGCTGTCAGTTACTGATCATGGACACCACTACTCTGGATAACATCTGAACACATTTGGGCCCCTGAAGTCATGGGGCTCAGGATCATTTACTCAGCATGCAAAGCCTGTCTGTAGCCCAAGGGTCCTAACTGCAGGCGTGCACTTCATGCACTGAATAGAAGCAAAATTTGTATTGGGTGAGGAGTCGTGTTGTGCAGGTCCCCTGAGATGCACGAGTTTTTAAAAATGGCCACACAAATTAAACCAAGAGAGACTGGAAAACAGTCACTTTTCTTGTATAGTTAATGACATTCCTTCCAGCTTCCAAAAATATATTACTGGTTATGTACTTTGCTGTCAATAGCCTAGTTCCGTATTTTTTGTCTCCATGCTAGATCATGAAGCTGTTCATCCTTAGCTCTTTCTACATCATCCATATCCTTAGCTCTTTCTACATCACCCAAGGTACATAAAGAAAACAACATACCAGGCTGTCCCCTTGACAAAGCTGTCTTCTGAGTCCTGGTGAACACAGATTAGGATAATCTCCACTGAAGTCAGCAGTGACATATCAGCAAAACCAGCGCTGTGAAGACAAATTGAGAGGAGAGCAAAACAGTAGGGGCTGAACCAAAAGAAACTGTGAACATTGCTGAGAGCTTAATACCAACATTTCATAAACATCTCCTTTTTGGAAAAGGCTGGATTGCAGAGCTGGGGAAAGTAAGGCTGGGACAAAACCTCTGGCAGCATCTGTGCTAATAAGACAGACAAGACTGTGCTGCTAAGGCAGATGAGGAGTCTGTTCTCCAGCAATGACAGCCAGTGGCACAAAACTCCTTGTCTCCATAAAAATAAACTCCATCCTGTCCCAAATGTGACCTTGTCCATACTGCATAGAGGGATAAGTTTGTCCCATATTATCCACAAGTGTTCTCTAGGAGTGCACTCTGGGCACTGGAATAAACTATTCTAGCATGACTGATATCAGTTAAACTATGTGGATAATCTTTTAGATGTGCAGGTTCTTAGACCTTTGTTCCAGCACTATCTAGTTTACAAGCCCAGCTGCAACTTCATAAAGTCCCCAGGTCGACCCCCTGCCCTAGGACAAGATCAGCTCTACCACCCATGATATTTCTGAAAAACTGCTGTTTAACCTTTTATTTAAAAAAAGGTTGTACTGGCAACTCTACACCTGCTCTAGGCAACCAGGTCCAATGCTTCATAGACACATCAATAGAGATTTTTTCCTATGATCCCATCTAAGTCTCCCACTCCCTTGGTTTATGCTCGTTATTACTCATCCTGTCCGCTGAAAGTGCAGAGCCAAATATAGACAATTTGCAGCACATACATGATTCTGGCCCATCACTTGCTTACATTTAAGTGTGGCAATATGATGAAGTAATTCAAATATCATCATGAACATACATTCTCTTACATGCCAAGGGAAAGGAGCAAGTACTACATCATTTAATAAAGTCTAGTTCAAAATATCTTAATTTAAACAATTCATCTTAAGATAAATAAACTGTGAATGAAAACTCTCCGCAGCTCCACCTAGAAAAAAAGATCCAGCACTAGAGTGCAGGAATGGTCTTTACTTCTGTGAAGCTCAAATGTTTCTTTTTGCAACTTTGCTCATTTATAAAGTGCCTGTTGCTATAGCAGTTAAATGCTAGTAGTAAACATGGATAAACAGAAATTCTTGTTATCAAAACTGTATTGTAGTAGTTAATAGCTCATTTTATTCCTGTTTCCCAACTAAAGAGACATGCCATGATCTGATACATGTGAAAGCATTGGCCATTGGGAGTACAAAGGCTGTATGTAGGGACATTTTCATTTTATTTCTGTCATTTGCCTGAACTGATATATATAATCATGTGGAAGTTTCCACTGCCATTTAACACTTTAACAGAACAAATATCTGTAAGAATGTTTTGGAAATTTGTTATCTGGATATATAAAGCACTCAGCTCTTGGGGTGAAGGACTATGTACACTATTTGTACAGGATGACTACAGTCATGGCCTAATTTGGAAGTGGCGTGTTAAGAAATACAAGAGCATACACCAATGATCTAGAAGGCCTTCAGACTAGCATGAGCTTAGGCAAGCAAAATGTCGCAGAAATGTGTCCCATATCCAAAGCCCTCACGATGCCAGTTCTCTGAAACTGTACCCAGTCAGCGCAGTGGGCAGAAGCCGTTGCGGGCAGAGTATCCTTCGCCCTCCACCCTTGTGTGCGTTGAGCTCTGAGCTCCTTCGCAGGGCCACCTCTTTTTGCCAGACCCAGATGTGCCTCGCTGCAGTGGTGGGAGCACAACCCTGCATAGAAATTACTTTCGAGATGAGTTGCTCATCAGCACAGACAGCTTTGGAAAGAAAAACAAACAGCATTTTGCAACAAGAAGTGGTAATGAACATATCATTAAGGCATTCAGGGTACTATACGTCTGACTGACCTCTTCGTTTGACTATTTTGTTCCTCAAAATGACATTTGGGACACATTTGTCCAAAGCAAAGGCCTTGAGACCTCCTATGGCAGCTTTTTCAGGAAGCTGGTATCAGCTTCCAACAAAATCAATGTGAAAAAATGTCCAGTTTGTTCAGATACTGGATGCATAGCTGGAATTGAGCACAGGGTTGAAAGGTTATGCAGGCAAGGAGAGGAGCGTAGCAAGGCAGCAAACCCGGGAGGGGCCAGGGGATAGGACCAAGTGCCTGACGTCATTTTCCCTGTAAAATAGGTGGTATGAAGATTTCTGTCTTTTTCTGACTGTGATGGAAATGTAAGGTTGCTTACACAGCTGTGAGGTACCAGCTCGTGCCAGTCAGTCACCACACTCCTTCACAGGATATTTCTACCAACGCATTGGCTCACACAAGGCTTCCCTTCACCCTACAGTGTGACACAGGGCTCACAGTGCCGGCACCCAAGGACACAGGAGGCTGGTTGAAGCAAAGTCTGAACTCCAAGCCTGCACTCTCAGCTGTGCCTCACAGCCCAGGAGAAGAGCATCCTGTGAAGCACCCTGCTGCTGGGGTTAAAAGCCCATCTGTGAGTAGCAAAGGGCTTGCAGCTGGGCACGAAGTAGGTCTGTAGTGACAACACCCAGATGTGCTCATCAGGGGCATAACAAGGCAACTAATGGGTCTCCTGCTGAGCCTGGTGGCACAGCTATGCCCAAAAGGGATTTAGCTGCCCAACAGCGTAGCTGCAACCTTCTTGGGGGACTTTGCAGAGGAAACGCAGTTTCAAACAACTAAATGGAGAACCCGGTCTGAGAAGCAGACAGGGATGGGTAAGTCTGATGAGTTTTTAATCCTTATATACACAAAACAGCAAACTTCATTTATTCTTTTTGCCAGCTCTGTAATGACCCCAAATTCCTTTAGTAAGTCTTTGGTATATGGAGTTGCATTTCAAGAAGTGAAATGCCTGCTGATGGGGAGCACCAGTTTGTGCAGTGCTGGAGAAGGACAGTGGTGACAGCAGTGCCAAACATCTCTGCTGCAAGAGGGAAACAACCAGTGGGAGAAACAAAAAATACTCGAAGACCACAGAATGTATGAGGTGTATTTTCTGCTAGTTTTGTAGGTCATAGCAGACTTGCCATTACAGGAAAATACCCAAGCGTTTTCTCATCCTCAGAAAGATGTTATCAATGGTATTTACTGGAATAATCTGCTCCAAAATGCCTTTCATTGTGAGAAGTTCAGTTCCTCAGCTGGAGGCTACATCTGTAAATGAAACACAATTCCAGTGCAGCCCTGATCTCTCAAAGTCGTCACAGAGTCATGGCAGTACTTGGGCTTGCCGCAGGGGTCAGCCCCACCAGGTGGTTTGGATGGCTGTGCTGGTGAGAAGACTTTGCTTTGTGTCAGCTGGCCTGAGGACCAACGCATTTTGTGTCCAAGTCGAGCTGTAGCTGGAGAGGAGCTCCCAGAATGGAGCTGCCCTTCTCTGTGATTAGGGCTACAAGGATGATGAGGGGGCTGGAACATCTCCCCTACGAGGAGGGGCTGAGGGAGCTGGGCTTGTTCAGCCTGAAGAAGAGAAGGCTGAGAGGGGACCTAATAAATGCTTATAAATATCTGAAGGGTGGGTGTCAGGAGGATGGGGCCAACCTCTTTTCAGTGGTGCCCAGTGACAGGACAAGGGGCAATGGGCACAAACTGAGGCACAGGAAGTTCCGTCTGAACATGAGGAAGAACTTCTTCCCTCTGAGGGTGACGGAGCACTG
>Ga0065711_1037268_pt1 | contig 19997 bp, 10 predicted proteins | sample Hoacrofraction12_FD_59098 | JGI IMG/M metagenome (GOLD analysis project Ga0065711, IMG submission 59098) | Hoatzin crop microbial communities from Cojedes, Venezuela - Epithelial fraction 12 v2 (version 2) | ecosystem: Host-associated > Birds > Digestive system > Esophagus > Crop | place... | reverse complement strand
CCCCCCCCAGTGGCTCTGCCCCTGGGGGTGAGCTCGCTGAGGGGTCGTGGCGCAGGTTGAGGCCGCTCCCGGAGCGGGGGCTGTGGGCGAGCCCTCCCCGTCCCTTGCTGTTGGCAGATGGGGATGGAGGGCCTCTGGCTCCAGGTGAGGGGTCCCAGGCTGCCTTTGCCTCCTTTCTGCTGGCACCATGGTGGGGGTGAAGTCCTTCACCCTCGGCGGGTACAAGTCATAGGGCAGCAGGAAAGTAACAGCACAAATGCACACACACAAACGTAGGATACGGCATGCAAAAGATACTCACGTACAGGGCAAGGAAGGGGGCTGTTGGGTGAATCTTGTGTGTTAAATGTTGAATGCAAATTTGCTGAGAAGGTTTGTTTACTCTTTGGTTTTAGCCCAAGACTAACTCCCAAGTCTCTACAGATGTCTTAAGAACAGATTCACTAACGATCAAAGAAAACTCATCCTGTGGGAATTCACCCCTGAGCCATAGGTTTGACCCGTAGCTCAGGAATCCACTGTTCCTCTGCACAGCTACATCACCTCCCAGTCCCAGACACAATCCTTTGCTTCCAGCCACGCTGGCTGCCCCTTTCCACCCTCTCTTCATATCCCAGAAAGGCCAGGTTGGAGTACTGTAGGGCCCTCACCAAGAAAAATGTCTTCATCCCTACTCCAAGGACAGCCCTACAGCTGAAAAGTTTCTGCAGCAACCATTCAGAGGGCAGCCTTGCCAAACGCAATTTCAGACAGTGAGGAAACATCAAGATGCTCAGAATGTCTGTGAGCCCGCTTCCTAACATTGTGCAGTCCTCTGAGCTGGTATGGGTGTCAGCACCAACTGGAGTAGATATAGGATACTGGAGTTAGAAACCCTCGCCAGTCATTAAATAACCTGGATTCAGGACTTTTTGCTTCCGCAGCTGAATTCTCAGCTGCTTGAATGAGCAGATAATCAGGGCTGAAGCAGATGGTTCCTAACATGTAGAGTTTTATTAGCCGTGAGCCAGATGCTTCATATTGTCTTAAGTATCAAAGGCCAAGGGAAGAAAATGAATTAACTCCTTTTACTGGATGTGGCTAAAATAATCCCTATTTAAATGGGCTTTTATTCTTCGGTCATCAAATTTCTTGTGAAGAGAAGACACGGTCGCTGCCAGGATGTGTCACAGATTATATGAAACCCCAAACACTGGACCAAGTGATCTTTCGCACTCAAATCCACCTCCCTCTGTTGTCAGTCCACATCTAGTCCACCTCCCTTTTCCAGTCAGCTCACACCAGCTGACTGATATATCTAAGGGAATCCCCACTGAAGGGAAACACCTAACTGCTTTAGTTCCTCTTTTACTGGTTTTTCCACTGAGGGGTGGGGGAAGGGTGCAAAGAAGGGGGTAAACTCAAAAAGAAAGCAGAGAAGGCTAGCAAAGGGGATAATATATACTACTTGAGCTAACACGAATTTAAAGTATCCTTCTGTGTTAAGGAGTCATCTGGGAATCTGAAGGCTGCAAAGAATGATTTAAGCAGTGAAAAGCAACAAATCCTTTTCAGTGCTTTTTAATCTTAGATCTGCAGATTGCCGAGTCTTGTTTTAAACCCCAAAGAACATCCAGCATGAACAGAAATTTCAGGGTTTTCAAGACTTTCTTACCAATCTGGAATGCAGACTGCATCTCCAAGCTTGAGTCTGCTCCTATTGCATGTTGTGCAATGCGGAAGCCTGCAGGTGAGCCTGAAATCAGTGTATCACCATGCTAATAGTGACAAAATTCCAAAATGAAACAAAGACACTGACATTGTGATGCTTCTGTTTCACAGAGTCTGTCTCTCTCCATCTTCTGTTCCCTGAGTAACATATTTAATTCTTTTAGAAAAATTTCTTCTGGTCAAGTATTGGCTGAAATTATGAAACCACAGTTTTCTTCCCTTAAAGCTATTTGCATTACTCTGATTAGTTTGTGTGGGGGAGTTCCTGCCCTTGATGCATAGGCATTACTTAATATGAAGCCAGTGGAAGCTTTGCCTGCCTTGAAGATTATGGGATAAGGCCCTACATTTGTACTGTTGTACGCCACTGTATGACCTAAATGAGATTAGAATAATAAATCCTGATTTATTACAAGGGCTTTATTTAGACATGTTTTGAGTATGAGGTCTGTGTCGGGATTAATAGTAAAATCTAACATGCCCAGGCACAGAGAAAGCCCGACAATGAAAGGACATTTTTTCCCTTGAGAAAACTGGTTCCCAGCCCTCTGTTTGGCTTTTGTCAGAGCTGTTAAATGTTGAATGGCAGAGAGACGCTGGATCCCAAAGATGGTGACGTAGTCCGTGACTTGGAGATGAGCCCACACCAAGTGAAGGACGGAAGTATCCCATCAGCAGTATTTTACAAGGCTAAGTACTCATGCTCCGCAGTGCAGTACCATTCAAAAAGCTTCCAATATAAGGTTTTCAGAATCCAAAGACACAATGAGAAATTACAGTTTCAGGATTTACTGGATAATTCATCCATCATGTTGAGCAGGCACTAGTTTATGTGCCTGCCCTGTAGTTACATCAGCTTCCTGAACCTGTTGCAAGGGAATGCCCATTCTTTTCAGCACCCCGGCCACCACCTCTCATCAGGAAACCTGACATCTTGTCATGTAAGGCACCAAATTGCAACTGCCTGAGTACTGGACACAGCAGGTGTGTGCTTATACCACATAGTTAAATTTCTCCATTGTAATAGCCACATTACTAAAGGCTTCAGAGGAATTCGCCTTTCAAAAAATTACTTAAACTGAAATGAGTGGACTGCAAGGGCATGAGCTGGTATTTCTGTGGGACACAAAATGAAGAAAGAGGAGTGTAAGTGTTGTGACAAATTTGGGTGAATTAAATCATCATTAATTCAACAGTATCTCTACCTTTTGTCTAATTCAAAGAGTCTTAATACTCTCACTCTCCACCAGCTAGCTGATGGATCTTGTTCAACAGCAGATTCCTGTCCCACTTGTTTTTTGAGTAGAAATAGGAAGAATTACTTCCTTCAAAATGTTGTTATTCAGTTTTGTAATTGTAGGCCTCATGGACTGCGGAGCAAAAGAAAACTTTGAACCAGCATACCATTTTCTTTTTCTTTGATTTGACAGGAGCCCTGCCTATCTGACAGCCTCTCCTGGTATGTCTCAGTTGGGGTGGAACTGGATGGAATGGCCTCTCACAATTTTTCAGATAACTTTAGGAAAAAGCAACTTTTGAAGAAGACAGACTTTAAGGTCCAGCTATGATACTTTACTCAGTACTTGACGTTTAAACCATGAGAGCCAGGTATTTGTAAGAAATACAATCCAAGAAGTCATGAAGCCTCAAAGGAATAAAAAACCTGCCAGTGTAACTGAAACTCTGGACTACCACAGTATAAAATCAAAGATGAATATGGTTGGTATCTAACAAAATCTTAAATTACTTAATTTTCTTCACTTCCTAGAAGTGCTCCTTTCTGCAAAACCCTTTCTAAAAGACGTTTTGAACTACACACTAGATTGTGAGAGTCATTACATGTAGAGTGCTTCAGCACACAGTGATAACTAACAGTCTTGCCAGCAAATTCATTAACTGCAAGTGACATCAAAGACGAGAACTCCAGACCTCTCTGCTCAGAAGCAGGGCAGCAGTTCAACTTGCAGAATCCAGATACTTTATGTTATCTGCTTTTGTTCATTTCAAGTCAAATAGCAGTGGGATGGCCTAGCTAAGCGACTTTTTGAACCCTCGAGCTCCACTCAAGTTTATTCCTTTGGACAGTGACCCTTAGAAAGAAAACAGTAACACAAACAGATCTTCTGGGATTGCCCAACATCGCCAGACAGTGTCAGGAGTGTGTTGAAGTGAAGCAGTGGAGAGCTGCGTGGCAAGTTTAGTCTATTAAGAAGATTCTTATAACACTGCAATGCAGAGTTTCCCAACCAACCTTTGCTCACCTCCTGGCAAGGACACAAGTCTGTGACGCAGTCTGAGAGACCACTGTTCTTTGCTGTCCCTTGGCAACACCCGGCCAAGGGAGCAGCAGCTTGCTTTGGCTGTTTACAACATGCTGCCCACGAAGTGTGTGTTGGCAGTCACATCCACGGGCGCACTAAGGGGAGCCAGCAGTTTGCTGAGTGGGAATGGATTCCTGCTTCTCTGTACATTTTATAGTATAATTGAGGCATGTGGCAGTCTTGAAATCCTGGTGGTTTTGCTGATGGCATGTCATGGAAGCCTTTACCCTCATTTAGCAGGTTAAGGTCTTATAGCATAAGCTGTGAAGAATTGTTATAGGTCACTGATAAAAAGCAATAGAGTGCTTATGGCCACTGTGGGTTAATGTTAGCCACAAGCATAATCAGAAAGTTTATGCTGAGAAGAGAGAGGTGGTGTGTAACCCACTGAATTTATTATCACTGTACTCTGGCCTGTAGATAGTGCATGTGTGCACTAGGGTTGTGGAGACCGAGGGATGTATAAGGCAGGCCACTGGGAAAGGCTGGGAAGAGGTTTTTCTTGTCTTCTAGAAGGAAGTATGTATCAATCTAGGGGAGATGTTTTCCTCATCTGGGAGACGGAGCCTTCTGTAGTATGTATTGAAATATATTTTGTTGTATCTCTTCTACTTGTTATACATCTTGTCTGAACTCCTGTCCAGGCCCTTTATCTTCTCCATCTTTGCCTAATGAACGTGATGAGTACAGACAGCTCTTCTGACAAACTTGCTTCACTAACTTCTCAGTTTTTCACGTTCCACCCTGGTATCAAGTCAATTTTACTTTTTTTCCCAGGAAATACGCAGGGTCTAGGAGCAGGTGCTAGTTTAAAACTAAGTCCAGGTTTATTTATGTTGAAGCCATAAAATTCTGTGCAGGCTGTAACGTACATGTACATGATTTTTAGTGCTTGGACAGTCGTTATGCTCTCTCCTCTTTCCCATCATTCACTGTGTGTTCTGTATATATCTATACGTAGTCAAATCAACACAGCCACTCGCTGTTCTGTATCACCCTGCTTCTGTGAGCTGTTTATCCAGGATTTCCAAAGCTGACTGCTCCTGGTAAGGGTCTTAAAATCATACCTAGACACCTTAATACAAGTGACCTGATTTACAGAAGCACTGAGAACCCACAGATCCCTTTCCAATCAATGGGAGCTGAGTTTGCTTAGCACTTTTAAAATCAAACTGCTTATGTTTCAGTACCTAAACATGGATTTTGGAACATAACTTTAAATGTTCAGTGTGGGTATTTTTAGGGTAGGATGGGCTTCACTTAGAGATCTTCTTAAAGAGCTACCCAAACATATATATTCTGTATTTATATTAATAAGCACAATTATAATAATTGTCCTTTTCAACAAAATATTTCTGAACTCATCTTGGGGTGAGGCATTAATAATGGAAGTAGTTATTTGAGTTAGTACTCAGTGTCGGTATCTGCATACCCTGAGCACTGTGTTAGTTCACTACATGGACTCTTTCTCTAAAGGAATCTTTTTTCACTGCTCACCAGACATGTGGGGTCCTCCTTGGGGATTATTCCAGGTAACAAGCATTTCTCGTAATCAGCTTGTGAAAAACGGTAGAACAAACATGGCAGTGCTCCAGCCATAACCAAGGTATCTTGTTATGTGATGGTTTATGACGCTATACATGACCTAGAGATATATGAAGCATTTCCACCACGTTGCAAATGTCTAAACCACTCAGTTTCAGTTCTTACTTCTCACACCCGTGAGTCAAACCCAGCAGCCTGCCGTAGCGCCTATTAATTTATAGATTTCATCCCAAGGGCACATCTGCACACTTGTGAGAAGGTGTGTCTGGTCAGCTGTTGCCACAGTGATGGCACAAACAGGCAACAACCAAGAAGAAAAGAACCTGTAGCTGCATGCACGCTTTGGTGAATTTGGGTATTTAAGGGGTTTTATTTGTTCTGTATACGCTATGTGCCTTTTCTCCCATTCTGATGAAATGTCTTATGTTAGAAGAAAAAGAAGATACTGAACATGTTAGATTTGCTATGCAAATTGTGTATTTCCTTATAAACACAAAGGTTTCTGCAATGCAGAGCTGAACTGTTACAGCTTATTACAGTGGTTTGAATTTCATGACTACTTTAAGGTGCTTAAAATTATTCCTAACGAAATGCAGCTAAATTAAGTACTTGCTAAATGGGAAACAAGACAAAAAAATCCTACAAAGATACGATGTGGCTCTCACCGGGAAAATGTCAGGTACCTGCTTCTTGTAGAAAATAGAACATTACTGAACTAATTTAAAATCCAGATAATTTTCCTTAGGAAAAGAAATCAGCAGTAAACCATTCAGGGGCTGGTGGATTTCTTTGTTTCTTAAGGATGGTAAAGATTCGTGCACTAACATCAGCGAAGGGCAGCTTTCTGAGCTGTTCCCTGCCAATTGCTGACAAAGGCAGTCCTAATGAATCATTCTGAATTGTGATCATGTGCTACCAGCCCACAGCGAGCTGCCAAAGAGGAAGTGCAGCTTGTTTTCTTTCATTTTCTTGATTCCTATGCTGTAGGAAGATGAAAGGAGAAGGAGGAGGAGGCAACAGCGGCAGCCAAACTTAATAAATAATTCTGACGAATTCTGATATCAAATGGAGGCCCCTGAGTGGGACCCACTGAAAAATGACACCCTTCCGCCGACCCTGACGCCAGCTGTCCCTCCGTATGTGAAGTTGGGCCTGACCATTGTATATACTGTTTTTTATTCACTGCTTTTTGTGTTCATCTACGTCCAGCTCTGGCTGGTCCTTCACTACAGGCACAAGAGGTTCAGTTACCAAACTGTCTTTCTGTTTCTGTGCTTGTTTTGGGCCTCTCTTAGGACTGTGCTCTTTTCATTTTACTTCAAAGACTTTGTCACAGCAAATTCTCTCAGCCCCTTCATCTTCTGGCTTCTCTATTGCTTCCCAGTCTGCCTCCAGTTTTTCACCCTGACCCTGATGAATCTTTACTTCACACAGGTAAGCAACAGATATTTGGTTGATTAAATCTGACAGAATGGTAAAGCATTATTTTGTAAGAATCATGAGAAAAATGTAATTTCCTAATGTACCTTGGCAATGCAAAAAAACAAATTTCAGTTATTTAGTTGGGAATTTTAACTTTTGATCTATATGCAAGCGATCGGTGTTACTATGATACTGGAGCATGAAGTGATCATTTCAGGAATGGCAAATAGTTTATCTACTGTCTATTAGATGGGTGTCATTTCATTTAAAGGTTGGGGAGAAAAATGTATAGGAGAGCTTGAAAACTGGTCATCCAAAATGCTGTTCTATTATTATTCTTTATTATTGTTGTTACTGGAATTCATAAACCTCCTGGCTTAGCAGACATGATCTCTGTGTGCAGTCAGAACTGTAATTTCTAATTTTGCTGGCAACTCCCCACCCCAGTTTTTTGTAAGTTGGTTAACATGTTTCTGAGTGAGACTTCTATTCTGTGTAGCACAATCAAAACTGTTGATGGAGTCCTACTGAGGACCCAAATTCCTATAATGATCTGTATTACGAATAGCAGTGACTCCGGACGCCAGTAAGTGCTAAGTGCCGTACAGAGATACACCCTCTATTTCAAGGATGGTGTGATGTAAAGATAAATTAGCTGTGTAGTGGGGTAAAGGAAATAGCACCTCCGTTTCAGAAAGAGGTCTTGAGAGTGTATCTGTGCTACAGATAGCTAAGAAGGCAGGTGAATTAGGCTGCACAGCACTCCAGGTTGCTGCAGTTAGACTTGCTTGGAAGTATTTATGGTGAGCTTGGGTATCCTGGCACTGGGCTGCAGGACGGGATACTGGCATGCTGAGACAGAGAAAGGCTGCTGGGCTTGCCTAAGATCTCACAGGAAGCTTGCAGGAGGGCAGGAGCTGGATTCTCTGTCTCCTCAATCCCACTATGGTCCCTGGAGCAGGATGCCAAGCCTGCACTGGGATGACCCTTGTCAAAGCCCACTTTCCCAGTGCTGGGGTGGCTGGCCAGGAGAGCACCAGCCTGCCCTGGAGCACCCCGGCAGTGTTCAGGGTGCTTCAGGTGTTGCTGTGTGCCCCACTTGGAACCAGCTCACTGCCTGGGTCTGGGTGCTTCTGTGATGCCTACGCTGTTTAACAGTGCTCTGTAGTGATTGCAGGCCTGTCAATTCCGAACAGCCTGGCTGGAGAGATCAGGCTGCTTGTGAGAGCTGCCATCCCAGAGCTGAAAAAGCAGCAACAGTAAGCATGACAGCTGTAAGAGGATCACTTGAGTTGTAGAGGGTATTAAATACTTAGAACCACATACACAGTTTTGTGCTTAGGTTTACTTTTCTGGTTTCAGTGTCTGAAACAGCTGCTAACTCACCCCGCTCCACGCCCTGGGACTTGAGATATATTAAGGGATTACAGGAACCTTTCATCTACATGCTACTCAAATCCAGCTCAGGCATGTGGTGACCTACGCTTTATCCCAAAGCTACTGTGAGAGTCTTTTGATAATGGTGCAGTTCCCCAGGGGCAAACGTCCATCATCACACAGTCCATCCCCATCACAGTGGCTGGGACGAAGTCGTAGCCCTAGGTCAGATTCTTCCCCCAGACACACACACGCAGGGCTGCCGTGGAAGTCTGGAGGCAGAATGCAGCATCCTGGCTCTGCCCCAAGGGAGCGGAGGCTTGCGAGAGCACAGAGGGGCACCGCAGTCTGCACACTGTGCATCGGAGGGCCAGCACTTGGGGACTTGGTGTTGTGGGTAACTGATTCCTTTCATCTAAGGAAGATCTAAAAAGAGAGCATGCAGAATGCACGCATATGTCCTTTTAACTTATTTCTGGCGTTGCTGTCTGATATCATTCAGGAAGTACAAGTCAGTGGTTGGAAAGAGAAAAAATGCTAAGGCTGTTGGTTCTGCCTTTGAGGCAATTTCTGCTTTGTCACCATGAGTCCTCACAGTCTTCCTCTGAGTCCCTCTGTAAGGGTGTTATAGTTACCTGTCTTCAAGAGCCGTTGTGAGGATTTGGAAACAGTATTTGCAAGGGACTTTCAGAGCCCGTGATATGCATCGTAATCTTTAAAGATCGTGGGCCACTGTAGACAGGCATATTATTAGTATTGTTGTTTGCTTTAGAGCTGGTTGCTCCCAGTGAGATTTAATCTCAAATATCTCCCCAGCCGAAACAAAGCCTTAAGAAATATAAGCACAGCCATTGTACGAATATAACGTAAGACACAGAATAAGTGCACATATTTTTAATTCACTATTATTAATTTTTGACTTCTAACCATTAAAAGGTGGTTTGGCTTGAAATTCAGCATCTGCTTGAGACTGTGTATTTAATGTGCATCTAGCTTTGCACACAAGGCAAGCAAGAACTAGTGTGAAAGGGGTGGGGAGAGAGAATTTGGTTTTCAGTAGTGGCTTATAACTTCATAGACCTGTTCAGAAACAACTTTTATCCCTTTTTCTCTAGAAGTCAAGTAGGAAGGGTCTGCAGCTGTGTCTCATTGCATGAAAACTGTGCTATTTAACTAGTGCTTGGCTAGAGGGAAAGAAGTGATAATCTATGTGTAGTATAGGGACAGGGAACTGGAAGAGACCTCAAGGGTCTCTGGAATTTGCAGGTGTTTATTATCTGCTGTACAGCACCCAGACATGTGGCACTGCTAGGAAAACTTTTAGACATAGATGTAAGAAGAAAAAGGGATTCCAAAAAATGTTGCAAATCCTCCTGGCCAAAAAAACTACCTTATTTGGCAAGTGCCAAAGAGCGTTTTTCAGAATAAGCACCTTTGAACTTGACAGAAAATTAGACACAACTATTCTCTTTTTAATAGGCATCCCAAAGCAATGGGGACGCAAATTTATACTGTATTTTATGTGTAGCAAGACAAGTAAGCCATGATGGGATCAGCACAGGAAGGGTTGTTCCTAAACCTGAGCATCACCACCAGCAGATAGAGAGAAGGAGCTGCAATGAGTTGGAGCACGTTGCTAAAGAGGGGGACCTGTGTGTAAAAGAGAAGTTACAATCAAAATAGTTTTGACTCAGAACAATTCCTGAGGGATCTTTGGATTAAGAGCCAAATTCAGGGTCCTTCGCTATGGTCTTGATGCCCTGCTTATGGCAAAATAGAAGATAAGGCTGCTGCAGATAAGGCTTATATAATATTAGTTCCTCTCAGAAATCATACTGCAGAAAATATGTATGATTTCTAATGAAAGCCCTAAATTTATTCAAATACATTCACCCTGTGTCTGTATTCATTCTCCTCTAAAGACAAAAAAAAAATAACGTGACCTACCCTCTCAGGGTAAGTCACTGTCTACTTAGAAATCATTAAAGTAAATCTCGAGTGAAGATGAGATCCAGTGGCACTTGCATAAAACAGTAGCCCAACACCAGCAAATTACTGCGTTGTACCAAGCCAGAGCAGGTCCCTGATCTTGATCCATCAGACAGGGAGCTGAAGTGCGTGTTTCCACCTTCAGAGACCAAAAAGCCCATAGATATGTTTGCCTCAGACCTGCAGCTCACACGGGTTAATTTTGCTGCCTGGTAAAGCAAAGACTGCGAATTGGCGAATAACGTGTTTTGCACTTTAAGTGACTCCAGACAGCCGGGATCCCAGGACTCGGGCACTCTTCTATCTGTGTTCTGCCTAGCCAAACCTTCCCTGCCCCTGAGAAGCGGAGACTGAGATGAGTCCTCAGGCTTTACAGTCAGTGCTGTGGGCAAAAGTGTGAAGAGGGTCTGGGAAATAAAAGAAGTTGCTAGTTTTTGTGTGCGTGAGGGGTGGGCAGAGAAGGGCTTGCTTCACTTTGTCCTGTTTGCTTCAGACTTTACATTTCCCTGGGGAACAGGATACAAACGAAGCAGGAGGGAGGGTAGAATGGAGGGTTACAGGCTCAAAAAACAAGGTCAGGGCCAAAGACCGTGAGCTGTAGGGGATGCTGGAAATCCCAGGCCTCCCCTGCGGCCAGGCACAGCAAAACATTCGGTGGCCTGTAGGTTGGGAACTTCTCCAGGACCGAGGGAATGTGGCGCTGAGCTACAGAACGGTGAGGCGGTAAGAGGTGGAGAAGAGCTGTTAGGCAGATTCACCTCTCCTTCCTCCTCCCTAACCATCTTCCCTTTTCTCTGGCGTCTAGATTGAGCAGCTTACCCTGCCTCCCAGGCAGGGCTGATAAAATCAGGGACTTTCAAATGAAGAGAAATTGTGCAGAGTAAGACAGTTTAGAGGGAAGCTGGCCGTGCTGGAAGTGCCTGGCAGGGCGGGGTAAAACCAGCACAAGGCTTGCGGAGAGGTTACGTGTATCTCCTTGGGACCGGGGGACATGTTAGCTCTGAGAAGAGCGTTAAGAGAACTTCTCATTCTCTAATTACTGAGGACAGAATTTCAAAAGTAATACCACCAGTGAGAGAACAGAGAGGGCTTTTTATTTAGGACAAATATTCATTTTTTTAGTAGAAATGAATATACCATATTCTATAAGGCTTCCGATTAATTTAAAGCGTGTTTTAGATGTACATAGAACTACACAGCAGTCTAACTACGGATGGTAGAGCATCAGCAAATATGTTTGGCGTAAAACGTTGCCCTCTGTATTGGATCTATAGGAGACAAATGGCAGCTGCAGACTGACTGGCTGTCAGCACCTGACATGAGGAAGGAGGTCATTTAACTCAGAAAATCATTTGACAGGAAAGCTACACATGCAAGTTTACTGTGGTGGCCAGCCCCACAATGGTCCCTGTCCTATCAGGACTATTTTTACCAATTTACACAAGGCGGAGTGTGGTAGTGAGTCATGTTGCCCATGTCTGTAGGCCCTGCAAACTGTGTAGGGTTTAGAGAGTGGAAGGAAAACTTGAGTATTTTGGGAAATCTGGTCCAAGTGAAAGAATGAACATGGGAGAAAGGGAGAAAGGGGAAGGTGGGCCTGGGACTGGAAGATCCGCAGCAGAGGAAAGGTGTACGTGCTGACGGTGAGGGACTCTGGGCCTGCATGAGGTTGTGACATATTTTCCGGGTGCAAAGAGAAGTTTGCATGGAGTAATAAAGCTGAGCTTCATTCCTGTGCAGAGGGCCAGCTTGAGACATATGCAAGCACTTAACACACACCTGAGGCTTTTTGGTAAGCTGAGCTGCTCTCCTGTAAAAGTGAATTGATCAGCTAGCACTAGAGGTGCGGTGGAGGTTTGTGCCAGCCATCGCGTCAGTTCAGCTAAATCAGAGCATGGACTGAAATTGCTCCAGTGAGATTTTCTTTTTCTTTTGCTCTGGGAAAATGTGACCTGGCTTTGACACCTGTTTCATTGATACTTACAGAGCCGGAGTGGCTCCTGATTTAACTTTCATAACCGTAGCTGGAACCCCGTGAAGCTGCAGCAGCCTGGCCCTCGCTGCCTTCTCTGCTGCCCAGCAGCTCTGCAGAGCTCTCTGTGTCCAAACTGTTGATGGGCTCCTTGTGCCATCCCGGCTGCTCCTCTGCTGGGACCTGGTAAAATGTCTTTAAAAAGTCAGCTGTTTACATCAATTCCTGCAATAGGAATTTTTCCTGGCTGTAGGAAGGGATTTTTGGAGTCGTTTTGTACTGCTGCAGTTTTGTAAGCCAGACATACACCTCAGGGGAGGGGAGGAGGGAATGTGAGAATCTCATTTGAGGTTTCCAGTCCTTCGGCAAAAACAGGGAGTCAAAACAGGATATTTTTCCTTTAAAGAACAAGCAAAAGGGGAAACATTTTAAAGAAAAAAAAGCAACCCATAAGATGTTAGAAAATTAGCAAGGACATTCAATGAGTTTTCCATGTTGCTGTTCATCTTGGGGGATCTCTGAAAGGTCTTTTTTAGAAAGTCTGCCTTCTGCTTACTGTTTAGTCTATTCTTAGGAACAGCCTAGTTTGCTCTGGTTTGCTGGAAGACTTGCTTAGATGACTCAGATATTGACTGGAAGCTTTCTCAACACTGTTGCGGGGAGGGGCCATTGAGCAACCAGGCTCTTGAGCTAAGTGACTGTTAAAAGCAAAAAGCTGCACCCACGCATGTAAGGTATATTGAGATCAGCTTCTGACATCCTTACTCCCACTGAACAGCACTTTATTCTGTGACATTCACACTGCTTCCAACAAGGCTACTCATGAAGTAAGGCTCCATGAGTGCTTAAGCAAAGGTGGCAGAACTTGGCTGCCTGTGTTCCCATCTAGCAGTGAATTAGTAAGAGTGTCCATGCTGTATACTGTAGCTTTCATTCTATATAGTGTCCATTTTGCATACAGTGTTCATTTTCGTAACGGTCATTTTGCTCTGATAAAGTTCAGAAGTGTTTATTGTCTGGGACACGTCCACCAACTGTAGAATCACAGGAACAGCTGTTTTGGTGATCTCACATCTGGAGATCCTGATGGACCTGCAGCAGGAACGTCATGTTTGGTTTTGGCTGTTATCCATGGAGCTTTTGCTGGGCAGGGCAGCCTTGGACTGGTTTATGTGACAGGACTGCTCTGTGAAGTTAGACGGATGAGTGAATCATTTTTGGGGAACCACAGGAGATGGTACGCAGGATCTTGTGAATTTTCTATGTTATTTGGACCCAGTACAACTCATCGCCCACTGCAAATTGCTTGTCCTGTGCAGTTCTTTGCACAGGCTCTGAACAATTTTGTTCAGTGCAACTCCTGAGAGCGGTCAAAATTAACGGTACAATATGTGTGAGTTAAGTGCTACTCAGAACAGGTGAGGATTGTGGAATGGCCCTAGAGACAAGTTTTACTTGTTTAGGTTCATTGAGGCCAAGAATCTGTTCCCTCCTGCTTGCCCACAGTCTCTTCCAGAATAAGCAGGGTAGGCAAGAAGTCTTGTACAAAAAGCGTACGGGAAGTGTTTTGAACCCCATCTCTTCTCTACAAACTGACAGCCCCTCTTTGTGCACCACGGAAATGCAGAACATTCACAAGCCTCCTGTACCTCTCTTTTCAGTAGCAAACAAGTAAAACAACACATAACTTCTGCCTGAACTCGTGTGAGAATTCATGATCCAGGAATTTGGAGAATGTATCACAAAAATCTTCCGTAAGGGATACTGCCAGAGATGTTAACTATTTGAAAACATTATCAATGGTTGCAGAATATTTTTAGAGATCTTTTTTCCCCAACTCTTCAATTTTATTCTCAGCTAATTTTTCCAGGGCCTGCTGAAAAGCTCAGTGTTCTCTGCTTGTTCAGCTAGTGCTAAGCAGGCTGATGCGTCACAAAAATGATTTCCATGTCAAGGCAGTTGTTTATGGTGAATGGAGTTAAATGACAAGTTGTTCCAGGAGCACTGGAACAAGTGAAGCCTGATTTTCTCCAGATCTATGTCTCATGCTTGACTTTGAGCAGTTTCCGTAACTGGGGCATTTCTTACGATACTGTGCTGTGCAGACTCCGCCGTACTGAGTGATGTGTAGGATCATTATGCAGAGTTCTCCTCACAGAGGTCACATATCAGATGCATATGTAGAGTTCCTTGCTTCTGTTGGGTCATTGATTTTTAGGAAGATGATAAAGGATCATGTCTTTGATGCTTCAAATATTTTTTCATCAGTCCTCTGACTGGAGTATTTTAAGATTTGAGGGGGGACAGATAAACAGGTTGACAGGCAGACACATGCCCACACATACATAGTGATCATTACATGGTCTTGTTTCCTTGGGAAAGTGTGATAATCATAGCAAAAATTATGCAAGCTATACTAAAAGGCAGGCGAAACCAAGTTAAATGGATAAGGCAGGATAACTTGAGGAGAAAATGGTTAGGAAATGACCCAGAATAAGTCATACAGCATGTTTTTTTTCTAATACTAGCAATCAGTGTGCTTCAGTTGTTGGTTTAAACGAACGGTGTAAACTGAGTGTGTTTGGAAACCATGTTAGCTTATGAAAGAGCAGTTATGCTTTCCCGAAATTTTTAAAATAAAGAAGATATAAAATATGCTAATATACTTTTGTGTGGTTTCTGATGGTGGTTAAACACCTGTGACTGATACTACCTAGCTACATTGCAGAAGACATGTCAGTATTTTGTCTTTTCTGTTACAGCAAGGTAACTACTGGGCCTGAGCTATCTCTGTAAAAATACATATTGTTGTATAGTGAACAGACAGTCAGCAGAAGCCAAAGAATATCTCAGAGTAGAATAATGAGTTTGGTTCTTGATGACTTCCTGTTGGTAATGTAACATGGATACAAACATATATATCCATTTTCAGGCCAGGGTACTATGATGGGCTCTTGATGGGAACAGAGCATCTGACCTGATATGCTGGTATGAGCTGGTCTACGTGAGAGACATGCACTGTTAGGTCATGTGAGAGCCGAATAATTACTTGCCTCTATGATTATACTGGCATTGGTCCTCTTGTGAATACTGGTATAAAGGGCCTTATTCCCAAGTCAGAGTAAGTAGTATAGACAATTTGTATACAAGTACATCATGATCTCCTTGCAGAGTGTTTTTAATACTTTGCTTAGAGCTTGCCTGCCATGGGTAAGCAATAAATGTAAATCTGTTGTGTAATGAAACCTATAATTACATTTCTTGTGACCTGTGAGACCAGATTCCTGTGGATCACAGTGTCTTTACTTATGTGTGTCCTATGTTTGATGCAATATTTTTCTGTTTTGCAGGTGATTTTCAAAGCTAAGTCAAAATATTCCCCAGAGCTACTGAAATACAGGTAAGAACTATGCAAACATTTAATGTGGTAAAGAAGAGTAGCCATGCTCTTTGAGAAACTCTACATCTTTTATAATTTGTGGTGCTCATATCTAAGCTGTTCATATTTATATACCAATGTTTAATGATGATGGTTCTGAGGCCAGCTTCTTCCTATGACATTTAGAAGTCTGTGTCATTTTCCAACAAAAGCACCATTTTCAGTCATTCATATATTTCAAAGTCAAGTATTTCAAATGCAAGCAGAAACCACTCACCCTGGTGATTTGTTTACAGGTTCTTAATGTTTGTATTGCTAGGTGAATTCAGGTCCAGTACTTCGGCAGAGGTAGCAAAGTGATGTATTTCTTTTGACAGGAGTGCATGGGACTAGGTGTGACCGCTAGGTCAGTGGTAATAAAAGACTCAAAAGTTTTGGGAAGATGAGAGAAAAGTTGTGAAGGGAAAGAGCTAGAGAGAATGGATTCAACTTGATCATGCATTTGGGAGCTCACAGATAACCTCTCCTGACTCCACAGAGAGAAGGTTATGGTAGATTTGCATTTAGAGGGAGGGATTTGTCTGGGGTGTTGTTGAGCAGGAGGAATTGTCAGGAACTACTTGGAAGCTCCCAAAGGGCAGTAATGTCCAGAAAGCTGACGAAGAACTCCGTGAATTAATGTTTAATGTGGCAATGCCTAAAAGCCTCAGTTGGGCAATGTTGTTTAGACAGGGTAGGAGAGAGAGAAGTTGTCTCCATTCCAAAGAAAGAATTTACAGTCTGAGTTAGGGATAAGAAAACAGAGTAATTTGAAACTGAAATCTGACCTGTTATTGCTGACTGTTAGAAGAACATAGTACTGTATCAACAAGTCAAGCACTAACATTGTCCTTGCCCTGGAAAATTTGTTATCCAGTTTTGATACAGCTGGAGAGGCAATCATCTGGAGCAAGTGCTTCAGAAATGGTGTTTGGTGGAATGGCAGTACAGTGCAAGCAGGCTTGGGGAGGGCTGTGCTTGGGCTGGCGAGGGTATGGGACGCGCAGGGTATGATGGCTGGCTGGGGGCTGGGGGCTCCATGCTGAACCGCAGCTGATGCAGAAATTGGCAGGATGGGAACAAAGAGGCTGCGTCTATTTTGGTGGCCTCAGGAATGCTTTCAAGTTAGTGGGTCTGTGTGCTTACCTTGGCCGCATCCCAAACCACAAGGGGCAAGAGCTGGGTGCTCCCTGGTAAACACAGTGGCATACAAATACATTCACCCCGCTTTGCACTCTGGTTTCTGTGGGAAGGAAATCCAGGAGTATGGGCTGGCAGATGAGCACAGCACGCACCGGCCAGGTCCCCAGCCAGCCCCCAGTGCAAGTGTGCCTGCCCCGGTGGTGTGCATAGGCAAGAGGAACAAGGAGGAAGGCTTTGCACAAAGCCTGGGCTGCAGGTCAGGGTGGTATAGGGCAGGTCTCTGAACACATTCCTGGCTGGCTTTAGAGGTGAGAGGTATAGGCTTTGAACCTCATCTGTTACTGATGTTTATGGCAAGGCTTTGTCCCTGAAAGCTACTTGAAAATGTCTGTCTTCAAGCAAAGGGAGCTTGTGTTATTTAGTCAATGCCTATGCCTATGAAGTGACTACATTAGCACGCTGCATGTAGCTCTTAGGGCGTTTCTGTTCCTAAATACTTAGGTATTGTGACTGAAATTACTCATGCACAGACTACAGTCCCCACAACAGCTCCATGTCCACCTGGACTCTCACCTACTGCATTTCCAATACAGATCACATTTGGATCTGGTCTAGCCTTTTCTCTCTTATTCAGCTCTGTTGGTAAAAGGCTTTGGTAATTTTTTATTTTAATATCTAGATCTCTTAGTATGAGTGTGGTTAGCCTGTGTAAAAGAGCCATATAAATAAAGCTGACCTCGTTTCCTATCTTATACAGAGCAATTGAAGTGGTGTAATATGTGCACACCCACAGCTGAGGTCCTGAATCTTAATTGTAACCGGCTAGGGAAAGATCATAGAATCGCAGAGTGGGTTGGAAGGGACCTTCAAAAATCATCTAGTCCAACCCCCATCCCATGGACAGGGCCATCTTTCACTAGATCAGGTTGCTCAGATCCTGATGGAGAAATGGATGATGGATGATAGAAAGATGGATATACAGTCTGCACTTACTGAATTTGATTTTTCTTCATTGCTGAATGTTCACTTTTTTATTTTTTCCCCTATTTTCTTTAATAAATGTCAGACCTTATTGCCTGGTCTTGGCATTTCTGCAATAGATGATGGCAACATAAACATGCCAACAGAGAGGTAGGACTGTGGTCTATTTATTGGCACAGGTAGCAGAAATCAGAATGCTTTCAGATACAGAAAAAAAATGATAAAATCCTATCAGAGATCCAGAATATTAGCAAACTTTACTCAGCACAGCCTTCATTATGTTAGTCACTGTGGCAAAAGAGCTCAAGGTGAAGCCTGTGCCAGCCCAACTTCATACTTTAGCAGTCCTTCTGCACGTCTCCCTGGCTTGGGGATTTCTTGCAGTCACTGGGTTTGGATGAGGTTTGCTGTGCTGTGTGCAAGTGCCTTGTTACACACAAGCCTCAGACGCTGTATGGTTTTTGAGGAAACCACGTGCAAAATGCAGTAGTTTCAAACAGATTTTCCTGTTAAACAAGGCAAAACTCACTGCATTCATCTGAAGTTTGATTTTAAGCTCAAAGGAAAATTTAGGGGTGCATCCAGCCTGACACAGAAAGAACAGAACACCCTGGCACATGCCTTCCCCAGTGAAGCCAGATTACACACAGCTCCTCTTAAGGGACTAGCCCCAAAGTGGGCATTAGGCACAACAGCCTTTTGAACAGTCGCTGGTGCAATCTGGAGCACATCTCCTGCCCTGCTTTTCTGTTTTCTAAAAAAAACCCCATATGCTTATTCATGCCTTGTAGGTGCCTTTGTAGTTGAGATGTAAGGACACATTCTGCCTTTAAGGGAGTTAGGAATGCTTTCTGCAGCTGCAGAGACCCTGAAACCACCCTGAAAGACACAGCCTGCATCTCCATCAGTGCCTATTCAGAAATTCAGCAACAATGCTTCTATTGTCAAAACAGGCAGCCGTTTCCCCAGCCACATCGTGTTAATAAGGGGGCTGGAAGATCATCATGTGAAGAGCTGCACAACTGACTGGGCATGACAGCTCACCCTGGCACGTACGGGAGTGTGTGGGCATGACAGCGTGACAGTGCTTTTTTTTTTCACTTTTTGCTAAACTCTGTCAAGGAGGAGCCTGACCTGGAGGGCTCTAAACCTTCCTGGTTGCAAGCCAGTGTCGAGACCACGCAAGCTGCACTGAAGCAGAAGGTCCCTCTGACTAAGATGAGCAAAAAGACCATAGACTTACTGTCCCCCCAAGCACGCAGCATGTAAGGGCACACCTTTCCTCAGAAGCCCAAACCCCACAAGAATAATTTACCTGCACTACAGTAGGGGAGTGGAGATGAGATTATTAAACAAGCTTTGGGAGGGGAAGGAAAACAAGATGCAAAACAAGATGCATGACCACCATTTAGACACTTTTGAGATACTAATAAGAGCTGTAACTGTACCATCACCTACAACTGGGCACTGCATTCTCCAGAGGAAGCTGTGTAAGAGAGGAGCTTAAGGACTGCAGTGCTTCCAGCACTATACTGTGAGGCTGAAAGGAACTACCTCTAGCTGCTGATCCTAGAAACAGAGCCCTGCTCTGGAAGGTGAAGAATGAGCACAATCTTCCCTGAGAGAGAATTTCCGTGACTGGCAAGGAAAAGACAACTTCCTCTCTCACTGCTAGATATAGCTAGGAAGAAGGACATTGATTCACAAGCAGGGACTTCTGGGCTTTCAGTTCTCCCTGTTACACATTTAAAAGTTCTCAAAGGTAATACCCCTTCCTTTCTTGCCCTCTGAAGAGAAGCTAGATATGCTTCAGCTTTGTCACTGTGTTGATGCTATCCCAAAAGGATAGGAATGTGTGAAAGAAAAAGATCACCATTGGGTAAATTATTTTTAAACAATCAGAATTGGATTCCTGAGGGACAGTCTGGATGTTTGTTGTCAGCCAAATGCAAAGTTCCCAGCAGGCATGAAAAGCTGTGGCCAAAACCGCTTGTTCAGTGACTGCAGATTATGACCCTTGTCAAGACCTGCCTTGGTCAGCAATGATAATGAAGTAAGCAAACACCTGAAATGGAAACATGCTTTTTTTTTTTTTTTTTTTTTTTTTTTTTTTTTTTTT
>Ga0065711_1037267_pt1 | contig 19998 bp, 16 predicted proteins | sample Hoacrofraction12_FD_59098 | JGI IMG/M metagenome (GOLD analysis project Ga0065711, IMG submission 59098) | Hoatzin crop microbial communities from Cojedes, Venezuela - Epithelial fraction 12 v2 (version 2) | ecosystem: Host-associated > Birds > Digestive system > Esophagus > Crop | place... | reverse complement strand
GCCCCTGGGCGGCCCCCGCCCCGCCTCCACCAATGGGCCCCGTTCTGGGGGCGGGGTCTATGATATCCCCGCCCCTCCGGTGCTCGCCCGGGGTCCGGCCTGACGGAGCGGTGCGAGGCGGCGGCGGAGCGGGAGGGCGGCGGGGGTGGCCCGGGGAGAGCTGCCCGGGGAGGGCTGTCACCCGGCGCTGCCTCCGGGTGGAGGTTTGGCCTGGGCACGGCTCGGTACCGGCTGGGTTTGGCAGCAGCCCGTCCCGGGTGCAGCAGAGGGGCTAGGAGGCAGACAGGCGGCAGCGCTGTCAGCCCCGCCTCGCTGAGCCCTGTTACCGATATAAACTGGTAAATAATGCGTGCGAGCAGTGGGTGCGGGAGGGGAGGAGGTCGGTGTCGCAGGTTCCAGCAGGACACAAGCCTCCCCTTGTAGGAGAATGAAGTCGCACTCGGTCCGTGAGCCAGGGAATGCAGGGTTCACCTTCCCGCCAAAAGCAGCTTCCCAAAGACAGTTCCTGAAATAACAGCTGGTTGCCAAAATGCCAGTTTTGTTTGTACTTCTGCTATTGCTGCTCTGAAGTACACGGTAGCTGCGATTTTTTTTGTGCATTTTACAGCTCGTACAGTTTTTATTGTCAGAGTCTAAATGTCATCTCTGTGAAGCTAAGTAGAAAAAATAGAGAGCCTGCCTATCCCCTTCCGAGTGAACACAGAAGACCGCTACAATTCACACAATTACAGAAAATCCTTATCCCACTTGATGTTAAATACTGATACAATTTCGGAGCGTTGCCCAACTCTGCAATCATACTCCATACCAGGGCATGACCAAAGAATTGAATGGGAGTGCAATACTACACAGTCGGTGTCCTCAGAAGTGCTGTGGCTTTCTTACAGCAGGAAAAAATTGGACTTTTGGGTTGTGCTAATCATGCCAAATGAGCAAGACATGGACCTGTTGGAGTGGGTCCAGAGGAGGGCCACGAAAACAATGCGAGGGCTGGAGAACCTCTCCTATGAGGAACGGCTGAGAGAGTTGGGCCTGTTCAGCCTGGAGAAGAGCAGGCTATGGGGACACCTTATAGCAGCCTTTTAATACTTAAAAGGAGGCTTATAAGAAAGATAGGGACAAACTTTTTAGCAGGGCCTGTTGCAATAGGACAAGGGGTAATGGTTTCAAACTAAAAGAGGGGAGATTCAGACTAGATATAACAAAGACCATTTTTAGATGAGGGTGGCGAAACACTTAAACAGGTTGCCCAGAGAGGCGATAGATGCCTCATCCCTGTAAACATTCAAGGTCAGGTTGGATGTGGCTCTGAGCAACCAGATCTAGTTGAAGATGCCCCTGCTCATTGCAGGGGGGTTGGACTAGATGACCTTTAAAGGTCCCTTCCAACACAAACTGTTCTATGACAACAGTGACTGAAGGCAGAAACATCTATGAAATCATCAAGCTCCACGTGGATCAACAGTATGAGAGACAGAATAATGGATCTTCTTCCAAAATAAAAAGAAGTACTTTAAAAAATAAAGTAGATGTGCAGCGCTAATTGTGTCGCACTAGCTGCAGACACGCAAGTGCCAGATGCCGTAGCAAACAAGTAGAACAAGATCCCTACTGCTCTGAGAGATCGTCTACTGACACAGAAGCTCATTATCACTGAGACCGCTGCTGCTTGCATGCCAGAGTAAAGTGAGCAAAAATGGGACAGTCCGAGACTGTGAGGACGATAAGTATTCTGAAACAGAAAATACAATGCGTCAACAGCCGTTTGTGCTTATTGGGGAAAGCAGACTTTCCTTCTTGAGGCTGATAGGGATACCTGCTCTCAGATTTCTGCTGTCCCCAGTGAGCAGGTCACAGGGTATCTGGCAAATAAAGAGCCTCACCACACAGCACCCCCCTCATAATCCAGAAGCCAAGTTTGGAGGAAAACAACAAAAACATCCTCTGTGATAAGAACAGGAAACCTGTGTGTATCTAGATAACTTGCTGATAGATAAGCTTGCCAAAAATTCTCTAGTGCTAAAAGGAGCTGCAACAGGCTTGTGAAAGAGCAATGGAGATTGAAGTGGTTTTACCTGAAACAGCTCTAATAATGAGAGATGATGTTGAAGTGTGAATTGCACACATTGTGGTTGCCTCAACCCTTGGAGTAAAGACAGAAGAAATACCTAATGGGGTCCCAAGGATTATCTTGGGCATTAGCAGCCTCCAGGGGTAGCAATGGCTGTCAAAACTGTGTAACTGCTAAGCCCTTAGCATCTCTATGATACAAATAAGGAACCTTGGAATAATTCTGCCTTAACTCATATAGATCTGCAGGCATCTAGGATTTGGAAAAAAAAGACGAAGCAGATGCTGAAGTTTTGCTTGAGAACAACAGGATGAACCCAATGGGAGATGATCAGGGAGATCTTGTCAACCTCACAGCTGAGTCCATCAGAGTTTGCTGAGGACTCACAAGAAGCAGGGAAGGAAGCAGGTGATGTGTCATAGTTTTGGCTGAACCCAGCAACTAAACACTAGACAGCCCCTCGCTCACCCCTCCCCTTCCCCCAGCAGGATGAGGAGGAGAAATGGAGAAAAGGGGAAACTTGTGGGTCGAGATAAAGACAGTTTAATAAGACATCAAAGTAAACAGCAATACTAATGCTAATAATGATAGTAGTAATGATAATAATGAATATGCAAAACAAAATACATACAATTTTTCTCACCACCCAATGACTGATTCACAGCCAGTTCCTTAGCAGCGATCATGGAACGCAGAAATTGTGGGTGAATTTCATGAAACTCCTGAAAAAGACTGACCTCCAGGAGAAGTCTGAACTCCCAGACAAGAGAGAATTTGAACCCATGGAAACGAGGGTTGCCCACCCAGTCAACCCCCCCTTTATAAACAAAAACGGGTTGCCCCCTGGCCAACTCCCCTTTATAAACTAGAGCATGGCATCCATGGTATGGAATATTTCCACTGGCCAGCTTGGGCTGACTGCCTGGTTCTGCTCCCTCCCAGCTCCTGCACACCTTCTTATCAGCTGAATATGGGAGACTGGAAAAAGCCCTTGATTTCTTAGCAACTGGAAACAGCCCTTGATTTCTTAGCAACAGCTGAGAACATCAGTATTATCAACATTCTTCTGGTACTGAATCCAAAACACAGCGGCTGCTGGGAAGAAAATAAACTCTATCTCATCCGAAACCAGGACAGTCATGTTGAGAGTGATTGTCCTTTCAGAAATGGTATGACCACATATTCAATGAGAAATTTGGAATGTGCTCAGAAATCAACAGGAAATAAAAGCATTGCAAACTTTACAATAAAGGAAATTGTATTCCAAACAGAGAAGATTTTATTTGGAAGGAAGTTAATTGTTGCTCAGAACAGAGAATTGAATAATAAAGAAATGCTTGCCAATGCACCCTATTCCTTATACACTATAGAAATCCAGAGAGCAACTCTGAAGGGTGAGGATAGGAAGTTACTGTTGCTGAAATAATTTCCTAGCAGTCTACCTGGTTGATTTATATCTGCTTCAGTGACTGAGATGTAGTAGTAGTTTGCTGAGCTTGCAGAATGTGCATGATCATTAACATGTAGGTATAGAAAGTCAAAGAACTGACATAGACTTTTGCATGTACCAGAAGAAAAAACCTGAAAGTTGCTGTGAAAAACAATGGAACATCCAAAGCAAGGCTTTCACTTGAGATGACAGCTGTGTCAGCAACAATAAAAAATGTCAGGTAGCCCCAAGAACGGGCAAAAATGCATCAATTTCTTGATCAAAGAACATGAAGATAAATATCCCAAGATAAGTGTCATCACTAAGTTCTTTATTGTACTACAAGTGGTTTGCTTTCAGTTTTGCCAACTACTGATGTGAGGACGTCCAACTTCTCAGGTCATGTCATAGAAACATAGAATGGTTTGGATTGGAAGGGACCTTAAAGATCATCCTGTTCCAGGCCCCCTGCCAAGGGCCAGGACATCTTTCACCAGACCAGGTTGCTCAAAGCCCCATCCAGCCTGGCCTTGAACACTTCCACGGAGGAGGCATCCACAACTTCTCTGGGCAACCGGTTCCAGTGCCTCACCACCCTCATAGGAAAGAATTTCTTCCTTATGTCTAAATGTACCCTCTTTCAGTTTAAAGCCATTACCCCTTGCCCTATCACTACCTGCCCTTGTCAAAAGTCCCTCTCCATCCTTCCTTAGGCACCCTTCAGGCACTGGAAGGCTGCAATAAGGTGTCCCCAGAGCCTTCTCTTCTCCAGGCTGAACAGCCCCAACTCCCTCAGCCTTTCCTTATAGGAGAGGTGCTCCAGCCCTCTGATCATTTTTATGGCACTCCTCTGGACCTGCTCCAACAGGTCCATATCTTTCCTGTGCTGAGGGCTCCAGAGCTGGACACAGAACTCCAGGTGGGGTCTCACAAGAGCAGAGTAGAGGGACAGAATCACCTCACTCGCCTTGCTGTCCACGCTTCTCTTGATGCAGCCCAGGATACAGTTGGCCTTCTGGGCTGCAAGCGCACACTGCTGGGTCACGTTGAGCTTCTTGTCAAGCAGCACCCCCAAGTCCTCCTCCTCAGGGCTCCTCTCAATCCATTCTCTGCCCAGCATGTGTTTGTGCTTGGGTTTGCCCCGACCCATGTGCAGGACCTTGCACTTGGCCTTGTTGAACTTCATGAGGTTCTCACAGGCCCACCTCTCAAGGCTGTCCAGATCCCTCTGGATGGTATCCCTTGTCTTGTGGTGTGTCAATTGCACCAATCAGCTTGGTGTCATCTGCATACTTGCTGAGGGTGCACTTAATCCCGCTGTCCTGTCAGCAACAAAGATGTTAAACAGTGCTGGTCTCATGTTAAATAGCACCAGTACTGTCATTAGTAGTCAGTTATGTTTTATTTTATGTCTGCTCAGTACCCCAAATAATGAGTGATATCAGTCATAATTCTTGTGGAAAATACAGATGTTTTGCATTACTTCCTGATTTCAGTTATACTATATTTTGCCAGTGTATACAAAAATTGGAACACAAACATAGGGAAAATACCTGGCATTAAAATAAAATGTTTTTGTCAAAATAAAACCCATAATCTATTGTACATTCATGTATACAGAATAATTTTTTAGTTCTTTATTTTTTTAATGAATGTCTTTTGACAGGTAAACAGAAAGAACCTAAGTTCTGTAAGGCAAGAATGCATTAGCACTAGAAGACTGATTGTCATTATTAAGATCATAATTACCATCACTTATCCACCTCTAAAGCCTTGTATCTTAATGATATCAACAGAGCTTATCTGAAATATCCTAGAACACACCATCTTAAGTGTTACCACCAGCTGAAATTTCTGCCATTAACTCATCATCTGTGTTGATTAGCACTCCACTCTGCAGGCACAAAGATGAGATTTCCAGAGAATATCAGAGCCTTTTGCAAAGCTTGATTCACATAAATTTACATTCACAAACATTTTAATTCTGGTAATTATATGGTTAGTACTCTGGGTTGCATTAAACTGAAATATGAAAAACTGCAAAAAATAACCCAAACTCTTCTAAACGTCAGACGCCCTAGTTCTATTGGGAGTCCATTTGTTGGGCAACACCATGTATGGAATGGAATAACTTCAAGCCTCAGCTGTAGGTGATACTGTATTTTCTAAGGACAGTTTTCTACGTTGGAACCGTATTGGACTATCTTATGCTGAATTTGGGGTCATCAATTAATTTATAGTGCTAAAGAAGCTTACTGAGTTGTTGATTTTGTTTTCCAAGGACTTTAGCAGTAAGGGAAATGATAAAAGGCAGTGTAACACATGTAAGTACACAATGTTGTATACCATGAGTAGAAAAAAAAAGAAAAAGTTGTTCTATAAAATGTTTCAAGCTTTAGAGTGCTTTCCTCTGAAACGAATAAAATTCAAACAAACAACCCCAGATCAAAGTGTCTCCAAAGATTTTATGAAAGAGGAGAGAGACAAAGCACGTATTCCCAAATAGCAAGGAAACGGTAGTCCAGCCTCCTGCCCAAAGCAGATCCAGAGGTTGTCCAGTTTGAATGCATTCAAGGATGGAGATTCCATGACCTCTCTGGGCTTTAGGGTCTGACCACCCTCGCAGTGGACCTTTTTTTCCTCGTATCAAGTTGGAATTTCCCATGTGTCCAGGTTGTGCCAGTTGCCTCTGTCCCATCGCAGGGTGCCCTGAGTGATATCCTGTTTTGGAACAGATCTTTCTCACCCTCTTCTATTGGAGATATTCCAAGAAGCATTAAAGCCATGACACTATATAGTGGGTCTTGAATGCAAACAATCATGATCCCATGTCCTCAGTGAGTCTGCTGGGGGATGTTCATACCATCTCCCTGTCACTCTCTGGTCTGTCGAATAGGGAGCTACTTACACCAACCAGACTGGCCCTGGCAGGGTATTTGTAAAGAAATTGCAAAATATGTTGGTAAAAATCGTTCAGTATCAAACTGGTAAGCTGTGAATGGTGGTGTAGAGTATTAATGGACATGTTCAGCCTGCAGAAGAGAAGGCTCAGGGGTGACCTTACAGCAGCCTTCCAGTACCTGATGGGGTCCTACAGGAAGGATGGAGAGGGACTTTTCACAAGGGTGTGTAGTGATAGGACAAGGGGGAATGGCTCTAAACTAAAAGAGGGCAGATTTAGATTAGCTATTAGGAAGTAATTCTTCACCATGAGGGTGGTGAAACACTGGCACAGGTTGCCCAGAGAAGCTATGGATGCCCTCTCCCCAGAAGTATTCAAGGCCAGGTTGGATGGAGCTCTGAGCAACCTGGTCCAGTGGAAGATGTCCTGCTCATGGCAGAGGGGTTGGAACTGCATGATCTTTATGGTCCCTTCCAACCCAAAGCATTCTATGATTCTATGATTTTTATTTACTACGATGTATATTCGTAGCTTTTTCAGGTCCACTTGCTTACTTAGGTGTGTATTCAAAACCATCAGAAAACAATCACCAGACTTATATTGTAAAACACTCTTTGCTGGTAGGAAAAATGCTTTTGTACACAAAGATGCCTATGACATGTTTATTCATCACTGTTCATTTTTATTGGTGTGTTTTCAACAACTGCAGCGACTCCATGCTTCCTGGCTAGTTCTATTTCAGGCACCGCACTAAACTCTAATCAATGAATAAGTACCTTGAAGCAATTTCCCATCACTCGTGGCTATTAACATTTGATTAGTTCATTTTGCCTTATAATCACAGCCAGGAATCTTCTGAAATATAAACACAGGCAATAAAAAATCAGTATTTATCCTCTCCTTGACCCGTGTTTCACAGTCCCTCAATTACTGAGCATCCAACAGACCTTCTAGTGTGGTGCCCATCCTGAGTGCCAGACGGTGGCAGTGGGACACAGAGGGGCACATGGGGAGTGGAGTGGTCCAAGCTAGCCCCCATCACTGGCAGAGTTTCTGCTCTTCAGCAACAGATCAGCACTAGACCTACTTACTCACTTTCCATCCCGTGCACCACTCCAGACAGCTTGGTCCCCACCACAGTGCCAGATGGAGAAGGTGTCATTGGTGTGACTGTGCTGCACTTGAGGGCCTGGAAACTTTCAGTGAGGATGGGGAAAATAGGCAACTGTATGTAAGGAGTTTTCTTAAGGAAAAGTTAAGTTTTCTTAAACTGAGGAAAAGCTCAACTACTATGACTTTAATGTCCCTAGGTAATTCTACTAGAATATATTTAAAACATTCATCCAAATTTCAAAGTGCTTCTCTAAATGTGGGAACAGAAAAATGAAATACAAGCTGAGACTTATGTCCTAAAGGGGAATGCCCTCAGCTACAGGCAATCAATTTTTTCTCTTCCCTCAGAGAAACCTGTTACATACTCGCTGGATGAAGTATTTTTAGCCACCAAAGAGTTCGGTAAAGATTTTCTTTCTGTGCTAGAATACCACCAATAACACCATTCCACAAAATATTTCCAACTCTTTATTTCATTTTATAATACAACATACCTAGGCATGTGGGGTACAAAAATTTAGAAGACAGTTGGGGAAGGAAACTGAAGTGCCTCATTAAAAACTTTTAAATTTTTAAACTTTTAAAGTGACTTCCCTCCATGATTATGCAGTCTGACTAAAATTGTTATTGATCTTTTAACAGCATCAAATTCTCCTCTTTGTGTAAGTCTCATAACTGTCAGTTATTTTTATATGAAGTAGACCTTGAAAATTTGAGCATCGTATTAACGAGGATTGGGCAGGCTTCATCAGTGGGTGAAATAAAGCCCGAATCTCTGTGTACCAAAAGAAGTCAAATGTGCTCAGGCAGTTCTCGCAAAAAACAGTGGTTGGTTGGTATGGCTGTGGGCAGAGTGAGGAGAGTTGGCTTCCTGGTATTAAAAGACATGTACACAGTGCTTCAGCAAGAAGTAGGTGAAGTGCAATGAGCACATTTTTTCTCAGGACTCAGCCTTCTCCTGTACACAGCTTTTCTGAAAGAAGGCAATGATTTTTAGAGATCTGCATAATTTCATAGCTAGTTAAGTTCCACTACAGTGGCACCAGCAGGTTCCAGACAACCTCTTTATAAACATCTTCTGGGGGCTACACTAGACAATCACAAAATATTATTGTTGCCTTTAAAAATTGACAGTCCTCTTGTGTGTGGGTGTTTTATTTTTACAGAAGATACGAAAACAACATAGTTTCAGATATGTGACTCATGCTAACAAAACAAATAAAGGCAATTCAGGTTTAAGTTAGTATGTGTATCTAGAAAGATTATGCTGGTAACTAATCATTAATCTCACTAGCCTTTGTGTTTGATTATGTGCGTTAGTTCAACTATCAGTGTTAAGACAGGCATGAAGTCTTTCCCTTTCTCTCTAATTTATCTTTATGACTCATTTACCTATAAAGGGCGTTTCTTTTAATAACTGTAAGATAAAATATATTCACTGACTGTAGTAATAAGGATCTTAAAAATATGTATGTCTTTGCTTTCAAATAAAAGAAGACCTGAAATTATTTCAACAAGGTTAAATTAAATAAATCCTTCTGGATCCTTAGTTCTACTAACAATTTCAGCTCCAATATGAAGTCAGTAGGTGGCAGAGACTGCAAAGAAGGTCTAGAAGAAGGGGTCCATGTACTGCTCAAACCTCTGGAGCTCCTTCCTCCCATCTTCATGGGGGAAGACCTTGCTAGGCAGCACATGCAGTGCTTTCACTGCACAACAGAAGGAGCAAGCTAGGAGCAAGCAGTTCAGACCACGCAGTCACGTTTGAAAGGAGCTGCCCGAATAGCTGCCAACGGGAGATTTCTGCAAGAGTTTTGGCCAAAAGGCATGGGAAACCCCAAGCAGGCATGCAGGTGATGGCAAGGAGCAGCTGTGGCAAGAGCAGCCTTTGCCTCTGGACACAAGGAGAGTTTTCTGAGTCTTCCCTCCCGAACTCAGCTCCTCAGCAGGCACGGGTTTAACATTCAGCCTGTACGTTTCAGGTCTCTGACTCCATCACTGTGTACCAGACTTGCACTGCTATATTTCTGAGGGTGTATCACATTGACTTAATTCCATTCTTAGCTGAGCAGCTCCTTCTCATTTGCCCGGATGCGCTTTTCAGGCTTCAGATACTGTATGAGTGCAGGTGCCTTCTGACCTTTGGAGGGGAGAGTGTTGTCATTGCACAACATATGTTGTGGATAGTGGATATGACTTTATGGGAGGAACTGAACTTTGATCATGTTCTTCAAAGCACAAAACACAGATTTATACGTTGCCGTGTCATTGCTGCTATGAAGTTTTCTGTGTGTCCTTCACCACCATCACACTATCAGATAATCTTTATGCATAGGCTTTTACAATGCACTTTCAGTGATTTTAACAAAATGTTCTTTTAATTACCAGCTCCGTAGAAAAGTGGTTTGTGTATAGCTCATGGATTGCCAGTGTAATTTGAGATCAGATCAAAGCTCATGTAAGAGATAACAACAATGTGAACATGATAGTACATTTGGAGAACAAGGATTGTTTGTAGATCACAGACCCTGGCTGTAGTTTGAACAGGATTTTAGAAGTAGAGCAGCCATTATAGGAATATGGAGAGATCAGTGGAGATCATTAGTGGATGCAGTTAAATGCTAAAGGAGTACAATAAGATTTGATCTGAGAGTAAGAAACAACCAGGTGGAAATGCCAGCCGGAATAAAGAATACAGTTAGAGCCATTGAACTCCAGCCTTTGATACAACAATAAAGACATCAAAAACCTTTGCTGAAAGTAAGTCAGAGAAATTTGTCATGCCCTCTCACTGTCTATCAGGTAAAACAGTGTTGGAAGCCTATAAAAAGCGTCCAAAATAAAATGAAAGCTGTTCTCCTCTGCAAATCCTGCATGGGATGTAGTCAGCTGAAGCCATGTGGACAGCTTCATCTCTCTTCTAGATTAATGACTACTTCAGTGACTACCTAAAACCCTCAGCACCCCTCCCAAGAAGCAAATTTACTGCAGGGCTTTTGGAGTTTAACAACCATCTCTCTCAGCACTCCTCTCCCTGTGCAGTGACCCCAGGCACTCTGCGATTGGGCCCAGCCCTAGGTACCACCAGGCAGAAATCAGTCACACAGACACATTTCCCCATCTCCGTCAGGCAGCTGAACTGAGAAAAACAGAAAGACTAATCTCCAAGATGCCATTTCTTCTTTTCTTGAAAGCCCTGGACTGGAAGTTGCCCTGTAGATTCACTACTCTTTCTAGTGTGACCCAAGAAATCACATCTTTGTATTGAGTAAATAGCGTTAATTGCCTGTTTTCTGTTTTGCAAACCCAAATAGAGAATCTCAGATCCTAAAACAGTTTTAAGTTTCTAAGCAGTGATTTTGGGTGTTACAAGTGCTGGAAATAACATCGTGCTCGTTCCCGAGACTGACTTAGAGACAAAATCTTCCTTTTCCCTTGCACAATTACTCAAATTCAGATAATATATTTTTAGAAATTGGCCAAAGCAACAAATCAGCAGATTTTTTGTAGTTAAGAACTGAGAATAAATTGGTTAAAGTTAAAATAATGAGAGTTGTTAGTAATTTTTATTGACATCTGGCATAACTATATGATCTCAGCAGTATTTATGGTAATTGCTTATCTGGTGATATCAAAACAGGCTCTAGAATACTATTGATTACTTCTGCTTTATGCAACTTTGTAACATGTTAAACTTTTTGACTGCTTCAGAGAAAAAATGTCTTAATCTGACTCTAGATTTAAAAAAAAACAAACAACCTGAAATTAATCTCTGATCAAGGTACATCTGGCAATGTGTTTCCAGTAAAAGAAAAAATCCTGACTGTACCCTGTGATGATACCCATCCATGCCGCCTTGCACAGTTTCTCAGAGCTCTGTTTCTCAGTAGTCACTGCCAGCTTCAAAAAGACAGTCTCAGAAGGCAAGTGGAAGTGCCTAGCTACGCGTACCTTCTTGATTAACAAATAGGTGTACAGCCCGGCTGCATTCAGCTGTGCACAGCAAGCAGCGTGAGTCTGCAGGGCCGCACAGGGTTATGTACGATACAGGCAGAGCAAAGCAATCAAAGTGCAATTTGTAGTGTCAGAGCAACAGAGAGGAAGGACAGGAAAACTGTTCTCAAATGTGAGCTGCTTGCTGCTTGCCTCAGTGGCGCTGATTTACCTATGGCCCAAACGCCGAGCACAGATGTAGGCATAATTTACAGCAGCAGGAGGTAGCTGTATGTATATTCTGCTAATGCCTTTGGCATGCACTACAAGTACAGTGCAGTATTCCTAGTGCCAGCGCAGGTGCCTGGTCAGGGTAGCAAAGTCCTGGCTGTCACCGTATGACCAGACCGTGAAGCTGTGGATCCTTCCGTAGAGCTGGAAGTGAGGGGTGCAGCAGCAGGCAGCTCTGTGGGTACCTTGTGCTCCTGAGCTATTAGAAAAATACATTGCCTGTTGTCTCTTTTCCTAATGAGTTGCTTAAGAGATGGGGCAACTGGTGCGATTTTCTAAATATTTTGGGGTATTCCTTAAGGAACCAGAAAAGTGGTTTTCATTCTTGTGAGATACAGGCATCATTGTGAGGTCAATCTTCATCTTACACCTACAAAAAGAGGACTGAGGGAGAACCACACATGGGAGTGTACGTTTACTTTTTGCTCACAGCAGGAGAGATGAAATCACCCGATGGTCGTCTGGACAGGCAGGGGCATGCCTCCATCAGCGGTGCCCACCAGGACTGCCTCTCCCAGTGAAACCCTCTGCCTGGGCAGCCAGTGTCAGAGGAGGCAGCAGGGACAGGGGGCTGCAGCGTCAGCCTGGGGTGACATCACGCCTGTGCCAGGGTTTGGAAGTGGAGCTGTCTGGCTGGGAAGAGCGATTCACAGCACCTTTGCTTGCACGTTTGCAATGCATTAAAAGGGCACTGGAAGAAAGGCGGTGCCTCTAAAGACTGATTTCTGCACCTTTTGAGGAAGCTTGTTGCCTCTCCACAGCATGCAGAGTCTGTCTGAGGGTGACAGCAGAGGCTGAAGTGCCCTGCCAAGACAGAAGGCGCGAGAACCATTAGCAAGCAGTCTGACTATGGGTTTCATTTCATGTTTCTTTGTACCCTAATTTCCCTTTCTAGACTTTTTCTTTTGTCTACATGACAGAGCCACCTGAGACCGGTTCCTGCAGCTTCTCCAGTCTTAAGTGATTTGGGGTGCACACATTGGAGCCGCTTGCCTTACCTAACTCAATGCCTCAGCATAAAGGTTGTTTCTGTGTGTCAACTGTACAACGCTTAAGTAAGCATATATCTTATTTGATGCCCTTTGGAGTTTGACTTCTGGCAGGTTTTAGTTTTACTATCTTCAATAAAAAGGATCCTACAGCAATAAACAATTCAGTGTGTTTGCTCTTTAGTGTGAAAGTACGCTTTCTGAACTGTAGAAACCTCCTGTGTGCAAGGTTTTATATCTGCCTGAACTTTTCACCTGCAGGACGCTTTGTGTTTGCAGGTGTTGAAGGTTACACAGCAGTGAATCACTGACTCTTTTGAAAGGAGAATTTTAACTCCTCTGCAATTTGACTGGCTTTCAAATATATTTCTAAGGAAATAATACCCAGTTACAATTTTTTTCCTGAGAAAACATTTATGTGATGAGGGAGTGATTATAAATGGGCGATTCCTGGAAAGAGAAGGGATAAACAAAATTACAATGAAGTGTTAGCTCTGCAACGCCTGTGTATTTGTGGGCTAGGACATGGGTATTAGCGTGAGCCGCTCCCAGAACACTTTGATATGTTTTTTTCTGTGCCTGTGAACCACAGCTTTCTGAAAGAGTCAAGCCTGTTTTAATTTCAATAGCCACTCTTTTCTAGTTCATGCTTGCCATCTCCTCAGAGTCCTTGTTTGTCTAAGGTGTGTTGATCACATTCAGATCCCTTGGTGACTAATCTGATTGGAAATAATCTCTTTTACTAAATATTATTCTATCAGGACTATGCTAGATCTTATTATATTATTTTCCACAGAAGGAAAATATCTGTTCATGTATTATGCTATGTAGTTCAGATATTTATGGAATAAAATATATTGGAACTAGATGATCTGTAACAACCCTTCCAATCCAAACAGTTCTATGATTTTGTGATTCTGTATGCATGTGGGATTATTTTTGTATCTATTGTTCAGTGGTATGCAATAAAGTAGAAAGTTCTTCTTGATACAAAAGCTGTGGTTATCCTGTCTGCTGCAGTCAGCAGTTAGTGCAGAGGTGGAGCTGGCAGGTTAATATTGTCTGAGAACAAATGGCCATTTGGGTGGAGCAGCCCTGATTTGGTGATTTGGGAAACACCTTGCAGCCATCATCCACAGCCGGGGAACAGGAGTGGGCATTTTGGCCATTCAGAATGGCTGCACAGGGCCAGGCTGCACTGGGGAACTGGAGCAGAGGAGCAACTTCCAGGTGCAAGGACTGATGCACCCTTCCTTGTCGTCCGTCGCCCTCGCAGCACACAATGTTTCTGGCCCTCCTGGCTGCACGGCTGGGCAGCTGAGCTGTTCGCTCCCCGTCAACTCACTGCAGACCCGGGCCAATTCAGTGACAAACCTCGCAAAGCTGCCACGGCTTGGGGGTGATAATCTGGTTGCCTGTGTCTCCAGCATCTCACAGCAGCTGTGTCCCCTACCAGCACCCCGTTAACCTCCTGCAGGGAGGTCCTAGGCCTTCAGCCCGTGCTTAGCGTGGGGATTTCCCTCCAACCAGGATAAAAGCCATGGTCTGGTAAGGAAGGGCAAGCAAAACAGGCTGCAGGCAACTGCAATGGAGCTGCTGATGACCAACAGACCCACTACCAGCCTGCAGAGCACACTAGCTGCTGGGCTTCTCCTCTCCAAGCCTGGAGGAGAATTTGGATCTCCTGCTTACATGGCTTCTGCTTAAGCACCCAAGTGGCCTAAACAGTCTCAAGCCTCCCATATGTGAAAAGACATTCTAATTTATTTCTAGGACTCCTGTAACCAAAAGCATCTCTTATTGTCAGGCCAGAGAAGGAAAGAGTGACTCTGACTGCAATTCTTCTCTCCTGATCTCATCTAACGGGAAGATATCTAGGTTGTCTGTACAGTTCATAGAGTGAGGAGTGTATTTCACAGGCACAATATCCTGCCTAAATTGTGTTTATGGGTAGATCTGTGACAGTGGTAGGCAATAGAAATACATTTTCACAAACAAAACAAAGATCCTTCAGAAAAATCAAAACCTTCCTTCCAGCATCAACTAGAACTGGAAGGGAGATGACGTGGACCAGATGAGTCCCTGCACAGCATGTAGGGATGCCTTCAGGTTCACTCTGGGCATGTAGAGTGATGAGATGCACGAGCTCGAGAGACAGGATCAGGGCTCCTACTTATATTTTTGCACACTTCAGTGCTTCTTTGGCATGGCTGAGACTGGAAAGAGAAGTGCTGCAATCCCAAGAGAAAAATTTCCTATTCTACCACCCCCAAGGCAGATGTGCTATCTTTGTTCTGGTCCCTCTGGGAGATTTCTTATTGAGCCCATCACCAACTTTGTCTAAATGAATAAAGACAGACTGCTTTTTAGTTAGAGGTATCTGGACAGCTCAGGTAACTATCCAGCTTTCATGCTTCTAGTTTTACCTACATTTTGATAGTTGGCAGCCACAGACCCACTAATATTGCAGCACAAAATCTGTCACTCAAGAGTATGTCTAGCAGACACTTGGCAGTGATGACTACAGCCGAAATCTCATTCTTGTTCCCAGATCCTTGTAACAGAGGAACTGTGTGTGTATAAAATTTTTTATTCATACCTACATGGGTACACACACAAGCACACAAAATCCTCAAGGTTCAAGCACACATTAGCCTCTACTCGGCACTAGTTTGGAGGAATTTAGAATAAAGAAACTCCGTGTTCTAAGATTATTTCCACAATCCACTACACCAGAAGCTGACAAAGACTTTAAAAATGAAAGTGCTCATTCAGAAAAGGAAAAGCCTATTATAAATACACCAATGAATAAACAAACAGAATATTTAGGTAGTTAACAAATGTGTTTTCTGGCTAACTAGCAGAAATCTGTTCCAGAAGGCAGCAGGTATTTTTAAGCACCTGTAAAAGAAAAGAAAAGAACAAAAAGGAGTGAGGATGCTTTTTCTTGTCTAGGATTGCAGCTGTGGTGGCAAGAATGCAGAAAACATAAAAAACCTGAAATACATGTTAAACATTTTATTAACTGAAAATTTTGTTTACTAAAAGTATTTGATTTCTGAGTTTTTGTTAGCAGCCACTGATTTTTTTTAGTTCAGATAATATAGTAGTTAGCTGAACCTTTCTCTCATTTCCATGAATAGCAGGTAGGTGCCTGCAACACCTACTGTAAACATAGGCAAGAAAGAAAAAATGATTTTTCTTAACCCTTCCTGATTTCTGAGGATTGCATAGGCATAGGCAGGGCTAAAATCTAATCATCAAACTGGTGATGCAAAGCTGTGATTCAAATGATGCAGTAACATAAGGCAGCACTTTATCTTGTGCAATTTGGCATACACAGCCCATGGCGCAGGCTTTTGTCTACTCTCAGAAGAGCAGGCCTGACTTGAAGGCAGCCGGTGGCCACTGCCATGACTGCACGACACCACGCTTGCAGTGCATGTTGCAGAAGCAGATGTGCAGCTCTCATACACATGTGGGTGAAACACTGCTGAGGAACCCATTCAAACTTCCACAAAGCCAGACTTTATGGTAATTTCAGCTTTTGAGGCTGATGAAGGCCATAGTTCTCCCCAATTATTTTTCATTTTTCATGCATCTCTGGCCACATGCCATCTGATTAAGATGGAATATAAAAACTGAGATACTGCAAAGATGTCTCTTCTCACAGGAGTCGGCATCCACTTTTCTTTCCAGAGGCTTAGCAATGGGTTTGGTCTCACTATGTGCTGAGGAGGAGGAGGGGGATGGCCGTCAGAGAAACCTCATGCCTCAGAGACACTCTGCATCCTCTCATACCTCTTGCTTGTCAAGCTCTGGAAGTGTTGTTGGGAGCAATTTTGAAGCCCAACAGCCCGTGAATGTGACCATCTCCTTGCCCAACTATTCCAGCCTGTCTGACAATTAGTAATCTGTAAGAAATAACCTCCCAGTGGCTAAGCAGTCATTCTCCAACTAGCCATCAAGGCAAGGCTGAATCTGTCTGTTGATGTAGAAAGCCTGATGACCAGAGGTGTAGGGAGGTGATAGAAGGCGACGACATGGGCAGCAGTTGCCCCCAGATCATAGGGTACACACAGTCTTATTCTCACAGTTTCCAGGATTGTGGGTGACATGTGTCCAGGCACCATCAGACAGGCTCTGCTAAATTGTAAAATGGGCTTAAAACTGCTGAGATTTAGAAGAAAAGAAAAACCCAGAAAGAAAAGAGATATTCCTGCCATTTCTTTTGCATTGTTAGCTTATACTGGTTATAGCCGCAGATTTTTCTCTGCAGCTATGGACTGCAGAAGCTCACTTCTTTAAAAACAGCACAGTCCAAGATTTTCATATAATCATAAGAACCTGGAATCCAAATCTTTAAAGACAAAGTCTCATAACCACAAGATTTTTGGTGGAGTCAGAAGAATTGGCAGTACTTGTTTTGCATTACATTTGTATGGAGAATCCACAGCTGTAGTAGTTTTGAGAAAACACCCCAAATTTTTGGCATGGCTGTTGGAGGAGAAATTCTGAGCTTTGAAGGTTTTTTTTCTTTTTTCCAGTTTCTCTACAGTCAGGCATGAGGCAGCTGGTACAAAAATATAACATTTCCAGTGGTACAGTTATGATTTCTGTCCAAGCATAACAATTTATATAAAAACGTATGGCACCCTCAGGAGCAAGCTTCTGGAGACAAGATGTTTTATGTCAATTAGAAATATGCATCTCTTTCCACACTTATCTACAGCACATGTACTAATACTCAGCTGTAATAAATGCTTTCTTTCTTTCCTTCCAGGCCAAAACACAGTCTGAATGACATATGAAATATTTATACAACATTTGCAAATATGTTATGCAAAATCCACTTAATGCACGGCGTTGGCACTATGAGACAAGTGCCATAAACAGGTGTTGCTTTGCAGGCAGGGACAGACAGAGCTATCACAACAAACGGCAGTTCATCTCCCAGGGACCACAGCAAGAGCAGGCTCCCAGGCTGTCTGGACACTGAATACATCACTGTGTTCACTTCTCTCCTTGTCCCTTATCTGCTCCTCGCAGACCACTGAGTGGATGGGAGCCTGCCCATGCTACCCCTGCCAGGTCCCACACTCCTCTCCCAGGGCACCATGATGGACGCCAAGACGTGACATGATGCTGTTCAGAGGCCACAGGGACAGAACAGAGGACAGGCTCACCTGCGCTGATATTAACCCCTGAGGTGCTGTTGCCATGTGTTGGACCCCGCTCTGCTGCAGGATGCCTCTTCTCAAGTCTCACAAGCCCTGCGTAGACCCAAGGAGGGAAGTCCCATAGCCACCAGGGTCCCACCAGCACCCTTGGGGTGCTCCAGCGTTCAGGACAGCGATGGTGGCTCAGGCGTAGGAGAAGTGCTGCTGGGGAAAATGAGCCAGAGGTGGATTTTTCACATCATATTAAAAATTCTGTTTAAATTCATCAAATGCTAAGAGCCACAAAAGTGGAACAAGCTTTCTGAGGCTGCTGATCTCACCAGTGGCAGAGCACATTGCTGGTCTTTCACATAACTTGTTAATTGAAATAATGATATTCACCTACTTCGCTTCACTGGCATTTAACTGAGACATTTAGAAAACATGGCAATGAACAGCAATGTGACAGACTTCATATTCTTAAACATACTGGAAAGGGTTGTCTCTACAAAGATTTAGCCAGCATCATGATATTTCCCAAGGGAATTTGCAACCTGAGTTGTATCTGGAGAGAGGAAGACAACAGAGTATGTGCTTGTGTGACAGCCACTATCGCAGCTGAGGCATCAGTATATATAGATATTCAGAGATAAGACCATAAGCTGGCTAAGCTTAACGTAAAGAGCTAACATCAGGGGCTATAGGTGCTGCTTGTAACAGACCTTGAATAGTGGATTACAGATATCTCACAGGCTAAAAAAAAATACATTCCTGTGGTCCAACATAGCTGGCTTGAATCACTTCTCCTCCTCCCAGAACGTGAATAAAAAACTCAGTGGTAAACCCTAGCCGGTAATTAACAGTAAGGAAGACATCTCAGCCAAAACAGTGACGATCAAGAGTTACGCAGTCATAGGCTGTCACTGCATGGCCTCTTTCTCTCCAACTCCTAGGACTTGACCCCCACATCAGCCTGGACTGTGTGACTTGCCAGCTTGGTGGGTAATCAGTCACATCCCAGAATTGCCCTGCTTGCCTGGGGTCAGGCATGCAAAGTTAACACTGGATACCTGTGGAGAAGTAAAAGATACCCCCTGATTTTCAGAGTCAGGGGAGTTCTTTTTAAAAGCAGTAGACTGAAAAGAAAATACACGCTTTGAGAAAGCAAAGGATCGAGTTTTTTGATGGCAACATAATTTTGTTCCGTATTTCACTCTCTGGGGGAGGGGTCCAAGGTACAAGATGGAATGGCAAAATTTTGGATTATTTTCCCAAACTTGGAGCTTCTCTGACCCTACCTTCCCATTTACCAGAGCTTCCTTCCAGCTTACGTAGCCTGTCTGCCATTTGAAGTGGATTTACACCCCTTCAGCCAGGGTAAGCACTGCACTTGCACCTCAGCAGCCTCCCCTTCCCGCCCCACCACTTGCTTTTCCTGGAGACACCTGCCACATGATCACAGTGACTCCTCTGGTACCAGCGCCTTTGGACACCTCCCCTTCCCTCTTTCCCTCTTTTGTCAGACTGATTTGAGGGGCTTTTTCTGACTGGTGGTTTTTGGTAGTGTGTGTCTTTACAAACTGGGTTGAGGGTGGATTAGACCTCCCCCACTCCTGCTGAGTAGAGTCCCTGAATTGCCTTAGGGATGCAATTTGTTGAGGGGTGAGTAAGCTGTGAGCAAGGAGGGCACTGTCCCAAATTGGAGGGCAGCCCATGGGATGCCCTGGGTGCTCTTCGTCCAAACCATGTGGCAAAGCCTCTGCAAGGAAAGCAGCTGAGTTGGTTTGGGGGAGCCACCTCCTGTGGTACCCAGCTGCAGAACAGGCTGCTGCCAAGCCTTGTGCCACCTCTGATGGGCTGGATGGAAATTCCAGAGCATTTGCTTTCCCGGTGCGTCACTTCTCAGCTGTGAAAGACTTGCTCCGGCATAGGAGCAAGCGGCCCCTTGGCTGATGGAGAAGGAACCGGGCTTTGTAATTAAAAAGCCTGCCACTCTCTGATGCTGCAACACCCTTTGCTACCTGATGTCTTGTATTTCAGGTTTTCAGGAGACAAAGTATGATTCTCTGAAAGCTTCAGAAATAGTTCCGTAAAGGCATCAGCATCTTCCT
>Ga0065711_1037266_pt1 | contig 19999 bp, 10 predicted proteins | sample Hoacrofraction12_FD_59098 | JGI IMG/M metagenome (GOLD analysis project Ga0065711, IMG submission 59098) | Hoatzin crop microbial communities from Cojedes, Venezuela - Epithelial fraction 12 v2 (version 2) | ecosystem: Host-associated > Birds > Digestive system > Esophagus > Crop | place... | reverse complement strand
CATGGTTAGAACTAATAAAATATTTAGGACAAAACAGCTGCAAGACAGAAAAGGAGCTATAAAACCAATCCGTAATGAAATGGGTCTCTGAAATCAGCAGATAATCAGTGACTAGAGGCCAGTCCTTGAAGATACAGAGGCCCCGCTCTCGCACAGGCTTGTCTCCATCGGAGTCAGCAAGGTTACCAACAGAGCAAAGATTGAGCAGGTGAAGCCCTCTCCACCTTGGGAACATAAGAAGAGGTGGTGGTTCTCCTAAGGCTCTGGGCTGCTCTGTCATGATGCCCTCTACAGCACCCTTACTCCCAAGTTCAGTATATAAAGACATAGAGCATCCACAGAGGGAATTCAGCCACTTTGTGTCACTTTGTTTCAAGCACAGGGTCTGAGTTGGAAGCTCTAAAGACTGAAGTGGTGGCACACACCAGCTCGAAATGAAAATGTTTTTTCTCCTTTAGAGAATGCTCAAAATGACCATCAAAATTCATTTGAGCCATTGTCTGTTAATAAGCCATACTCTGTCCTTCCAAAGTGTCAAATCTTCTAACAATAAAGGTAAGAAACCAGCTCTTGTAGTAAAATCTTTATGAAATAATGCCGACTCTTCTTTACTTTTTGGACCTTAATCACTTTAATGTGTGCTTGGTTACAATGGAAGTTAATGGTTTCTCCCTTTCTGTCTCTCGTTGACTTGTAGCCATTCACAGTAAGAAGATGGATGTCCAGAAAGACGGATTAAACAGCCATTTCTTTGGCAAGTAGGGAATAATAATTCTTGAGAATAACAATACAGATGCTCTAAATTTTGATCATTCCATGTAATACAATTTCCTCCACTTCCTGTGACAACCATCAAGTGCAGATCCTGAGAGCCAGGCCACGTTCTTTGCCCTCTGGGGTGTGAGTTCTGTCCGTACAAACATCCTGGGACACAGCTCATTCTTAGTTTCTACTTTCTTTTCTGGGGGGCTGTTCTTTTATACAGTAGCTTTTTAGTTGTCTTAATTAAGTCATTGGGTAAACTGAAATACTGATAGCTTTGCATGCTGTGATTTTGATCTCCCATTAGTATTTAAGCCTGTCACTAGTTTAAGTTGATACAAATCACACATTAGTAACTTGAGCTGGGATAAATGGTATTCTTCTCGTACTACAAGGGAGAAGGATTGAACCAAAGGGTCAGGCTGCTTGAGCCACCCGGCCAGAAAACCAGCAGCCACTTCAGCAAAGTTCGACAATTCCTCTATATTTACGGCTAACTTCAGAAGCTGGAGTGATATAGCTCAGGGGCACCAGTACCTTCCCCGTCCCCCTCACGGCACACACCTTCGGTTGCTGGCAAAGCCTCCTCCGGGTGCTGGCAAAGCCCTCCCTGTGGAGCCCTCTCACCACCACCCTGCCCCTCGGCTCCCACCGCAGTGGCAGAAGCCAGAGGGATACCAAAACTCCAGTACTCAAGGAGGAAACAACTGTGGCCTCTCCACACTCACTGCAGTATTTCAAATATTTTAAAAATTAAGGCTTGGTTCTGCCGGGAAATGGCCGCTGGCTCTTCTGACGCATCGCCCTGAATAATTACTTGCTAAACACAGACCTTCAAAGGGAACTGATATAAGGGCAGTCTGTGCTGTAATATAAAGCGAGTAACTGGATGCAGTCTTTCTTTTTTGTGTTTCTTGCTTTACTGTTTTCTTTCCTACTCCTGCCTAAAAACTCTTGAAACTTCTATGTATCTACAATCAAAAGATGGTTACTCTAGACAAAAATAAAAGATGATGATAAATGGGAAGCAGGAAATCTAGGAACCATTCAGCATGTATACAAAGGTACATTCACATGGCCACATTTCTTCATATTTTCTGTTTTTTACTTCAGAACTCTGAACTAACATATCAGTATTTTGCCTTTACTCCTGCTGGAGCTTTTATTCTTCCTAAGGTTAAGCAACAAGGCATATATGCATATATCAGGCCTGGTTCTCCTCTCCATCACTGTCCCATCACGCCAAGAGGGCAGGAGATGGGAGTCTAAGAACTGTAATAAAATCTCTGTATGACAAAGGTAGGTAGGTGAAACTTAGTTCTTCCAGAAGATAAGCTAGACTTTTTTGTTTAATTTGATACAATTCACAATTGTCAGCTTACTTCACAAGAAACACATTACAACAAGAAACACGTTACACCCAGGCAGGTCTTGGACATCTATCAGAACTTTGCATCTGTCAGGGTGTGGTTCCTCAATATTTCACTATTTTGATTCTAACTGTATAGCAGCCAAATTTCTCACAAGAAAGCCCAAGATACGTACGCTGAAATGCATGTAAGTGTATCAGTACACGCATAGGGGATCACAAGGGTTACACCAAGCAGATGGTACTTCCCAAGGCAGGGGCAAGGGTGCTCTCATCTGTTTTGAGCAGAGAGTCTCAACAACTACCAGCACTGTCTTGTAAACATACCTCACGCCTCCTTACAGCGGTTCTTGGAAAAGGCAATTTTTATTCTTCCTGTCCTAAATTAAATAACTTAATCAACTGAACTGCATGATTGTTCCAGAAATGCCTGCTTTCTCATAAGCTGAAAGAAAAGGAAGAACAGAAAGAAACAAAGAAAAGCTCCTGCACTCGCTGCCAAAACTAATGATTTTGTTACTAGAAAACACAACTGGGATGGTACAGAGATGAGGTACGCTGAGAAACAGTCGTACCACAACCCTACCCCAAACGCTAGCACAAAAGAGGGACGAGGCAGGCGCAGCGAGAGCACCACGTACCCGTGTTGATACAAGCTGAATTCAAAAGGTAACACTGCTTCTGGCGTTAATGCGTTCTTTTGAACTGTATTTGTATGCCAGCATAGTTAACTATATTTGTACAAAACATGCTGCTATGGCCAAGAGTACTTATACAGATTTTCAACCCTTCATCAACAGGAAAAAAAAACCAAACCAAAAAAACCCAACAGAGAAAGTCCTTTCATACAGAACACAGAATATGAATAAATATTTAAGTCTTCTACTGGAACAGCCATATGCTACTGTGAAACGCATTTAAGACTAAGAAACCTTTATAATGCAATGCATACGGAAAACAACAGTAATAATTAAAGAGTAAGGCACAGCACACCTAATGGAGTCAGTCTAAATTGTACAAATATGATTTAAACTTGATTTAACATAGTTATTAGTCAATGGTACATTTATAAAATAACAAGCCTTAGAGAACTACACTTTATGTATATTCTACTCATTTCCAATTTAAAAAAAAAAAAAAAAATCTCTTATTCATGATTGTACGTTAACAATCATCAATATCAACTTTCCCCATACAGGTAATGGACTTCCACCAACTTCTGTTGACCCTTCCAGTACTCTTTCAAAGAAAACTGGAAAACACTGGGAAAAAATCTCCAAGGACTCTACAAGTCATTAGTAGAACAAACCCACGTGGGTGAAGATTTCAACCAGAGTGTCTCCACTTAGAGGGGTCCAGTATCTCAGATAATTGCCTAAGAATCAAATAGGCGATTTTCATGAATGATACTACATAAAACTTTATTATCTATCAATAAATGTTGACCACAGCTGAGAGGAGGTTGTTCAGATTTAACCAACAGAAGGTGGATAAAACCCTTCTGAAAGCACAGTGAGTACAACTGACCCGCAATGTGACAAGAAATAGGAAAGTCCACTGATCTGCTATATTTTCAGTTAAGCTTCGAATCAGAGCGGAGGTAGGGCATAGGCCCGTGCCTCTGTAGATGCAGGGATTTTATTCGCTATGATTATAGCATGATTTATTAAAATCCTGAATGAAGACATGTCTCCCTGAAGCTCTGGCTTACTAGCAGCTCTGGGAGAAGGATGAATGACAGCATCAAACCTCATCAGCCCAGAAAAGGAGAATGCCAACAACTTGTCTAACCTGTAGATCAGAGGCTGCAGGATTCACTCGCATTAATACAATTTGAATCTGAGCATTTCCTTAAAAGAAAAATCTGGTCAATTTAAGCAACTTTCAGGGATGGACAACCAAGTCACGGTAACATTTATCAGGTTGCTCTACCGGTCAGTCACCTTCACTGTCAAAATATTTGCACAGATTTTATTTTCCCTCCGTAAGAATTAATTTCTTACTGCCTATTTTTACAGGTCTGAAGTTATTTTGGGTACACAGGCGTGCCAACCCAATACCACTTGACTTTCAGCCTCTGTTTTATATGCTGAAAATCTCCTAACCAGCAGGTCTTGCATCACCACTATGTTCTGGGCAAAAACACGGTGCAAATTCAAAACAAACATTTAACATGAGAAAACTTCAGGCCGAGCAGGAAAGAATGCTGAATTACAAACTGAAGCCTGGCCAGAGGGGAGAGGAAAAAGAGAAACAAGCAAGATAAGCTATGGGGTTTGGGGAGAAAAAAACCACACACACAAACATCCCCACCCCCTGCCGCAGTTCCCAGAAAATACAGTGTGTGCATTTACTCTGGTGAATGCTATTTCTCCTTCTGCCTTAGGTACGTACCAGCCACAGCAAGTCGTTACTGAGATCCTTTCAGAATTACACCCATTCACTAGTACTCACCATCACACAGCTTTGCTAGGCATGAACATTTCTACAGACGAGTTACTCTGGGCAGTGACAAGGCAAAGGGTGGTTATAGGCAGTGGCTGTAAAGCCTGTTGCTGTGTGACCACCTCTATCCAGTGTTTGCACGGGAAGGACTGGATGCCATGGAGCATACTCTCCGACTTAGGGCTGACTCAAGACAGCTTTGCAAAGCCAGTCTCAAAACACGTCTTTCCCATGTTTTCAGGAGGTGCAGCTATTTCAATCATAATCTACAGATGTTAAACTTCTTGCTTCCCCATTTTAGCATTAAAACCAAAACAGCAACAAAATGACTGGAAAAAACACCCTTGACGTGGGGAGTGAGATGTCCCATGCCTGACCCGCCAGAGTCCAACTCACAGCAGGAATCCTGTATCAATGCTCATCCCCACACACAAACAGGGAACCCAAGCACACGAAGGACAGCAAAAACCATCCGAAACTCCATCCAAACAATGGTCTTTGTGGTAGAAAGGAAGAGGACACAGTGGGGACACAACAGAGTCCACAGTGGAGGACTAGCCTGCAACCCTACAAAGGCAAAGCTTGCCATCCCCAGGTCCTTCTCTGGGGGATCACACCACACCCATCCCTGCGACCAATTCTCACCTCACCACACTAACTTACATGGAGTTATCCTGACTCGCATGGATGGGAGCTCAGAACGCAGCTCTTCAAAATAAGTTTTATTTTATATTTTCTTGTCTTGCGTCAATGTCAATAAACAGGAAATACTTTGCTCTCAGGTTCTCCTGGGACATGTCACGCTCCTTACACCAGAGCAGCTACTAGCAGGCAGTGACTGTTTGGCATGGGAAAGAACATCCAAATTTCTGGATCAGCTCTGTTACCCGGCTGCCAAAAGGGAAGGATAAAGACTTAAAACAGAAAGTAGATAGAAACAACAGTTTTGGGGGAAGTTTAAACAAAACAAGGGGTCTGCATGAAAAAAGTAATTAGTTCTACAAGTCTATTACAAAAACCTGTGAAGGCTTCACGTAATTCCATAGGCCAAGAAAGAATGAATGTCTAGCCAGTCTATGATATAGACTTTCCAATGTCTCAATACAATTCTATTTCATTATAGAAAAATTAATAAAACTACTGAGAAGCATTTGAAATGGATACCACTAAGGAAAGCAAGAAGGGCCACTAACAGAGCTTCATTAAATGATGTTCTCTACCACAGGGAGGCTCAAAGCATGGAGAGAACTGGAAACCAGATTTTTATCAAACCATCTCTGGAGGAAGTAGATAACACAATTCAGAAAATGGGAGAAAGATTTGGGAGTGCCGTCAGCAGATTTAGGGAGAGGAAAGGGAAAGCAGACAACCAAAAAAAAAAAAAATCCCATGGGTGCAGAAAGACTTCAAGAGCATGGAGCATTCCAAGTGCAGACCTAGAATTAGATAAAGAGAGAAGTGGAGAACTTTTCAGCCTAAGTGCCTTGCTTTACACAGGGCAAAAGGTGCAAGTGTGGATAAAATACAGGAATATCTGGACTCTGTTAAGTCCCAGTTATGCAAGCACTGATCATCTTAATTAATCAGGCTTTGAGAACAGTCAGAGGACAAAGATTAAATCTGTTTAACTCCATGAATAACACTCTTCAGAACAAAAGCATCCAGCCCGCTAAGGAGCTTCATCAGCCTCATTTACCAAGACTTGCTAGATCATAAATGGTCTTAAAGAAGGAGCCACTTCTCTTTCCCACAAGGATATTGTAAAGAAGAGTTACTGCATAAAAACTTTACAGAAAGGATAAAAATACACCCTCTGTTAAGCAGTACCTTCATATAAATGTATACAACTACAACTGTGCAGATATAACTCAGTCCTGAAAAACATCTAGAATAAACCTTACATCAGGATCCCTCTTCTGTTCACTCAAGTATTTTTCCCCATGCTACTGCCCACCAACTCGCACTGCCTTCACCCACGCCAGGCTCCTGGAACTATTTGCTCTGTGGGCCCCGTGCTAGCACTTGCACACTTAAGATCACCCCCCTAGCCCTTCCCAAAAGTACACGCTTTCCTGATGAGGATAACTCTCCCTTCAAGCAGAGACAATTTTATTTACTGAAAAGCCTTTTGCATTGTTTTTTCCAGTTCTGGCCTGAACAAACTTACTTTCATGGTTGTCTGTCCAAACAGCTCAGGTCTTAATGCTTTACCTCTGGTCCGGCTGCTCACCTAAACAACCTAAAATGGCTAATTTTCTACTGTGCTTCTGTCTCCGACAACCATGTTGCAGGCCAGGAGGTGCTAAGCACTTGCAACCTCCTCCCTGAAGATGGATGGAAAGTTCAAACAACAGCTTAGTCCAAGACCAGCCATTCTCAGGATTTAATTCTGCAGTAGCATGCACCTCCATATGCGTTTTACAACAAGTTTTTCAGCAGAGAGACCATTTTCCTCAAGCTCTGGGATGTTTCACGCTGCCGTTTTCAGTAGTTTTACGGTCTACCCCTCTATTTTACTCTGCCATCAGAGAATAGGGGACTGCTTTCAGCAGCAAAACTGCTTTGTCCAACGTCCATTTGCACCTAGAAGATCACAAGTATGTATGTAGATATGACAAACGGCATTTCTACTTCTATATTGGAGTTCACACTCTGGCCTCTGTCTCTAAATGAGCACCAGTTTTGCTACTCCATTCTGTTCGCTGGTGGTTTTGTTAACCAGTACATAAGCACAGTGCCAACGCATCAGACTGCTTTGCTATTCAGCTACAGCGATACAGCTTTGATGTTACTCATCCAAGTTTTACTTCCCTGAAGCTGTGTTTAACACGCCATGAACAGAATCAGCTTGTGCATCCCATCAGACATTGGAACAGGCTGCCCAGGGAGGTGGTGGAGTCACCGTCCATGGAGGTGTTCAAAAAAACGTGTAGATGTGGCACTTCAGGATATGGTTTAGTAGGTATGGTGGTGTTGGGTGGATGGTTGGACTTGATGATCTCAGAGGTCTTTTCCAACCTATAATTCCATGATCACACCCTGCCTGCCTGTTAAAAGCCAGAGTACAGCTGCTGCTGTACACTGGCAAGCAGACCTCTGCCACCACGGCTTCAGGTGATTGCCATAAATACAGTTTTGTATCACTAAACTAAAATTTAGGTCTTCTTCCATCATGGCATTATTATTATTCCATTATATTGATAGCTAAATATTATGCCATTAAACTCATCTTTGAAATAAACTTTCACCTGTTTGAACAGTATTGCAGAAGAACAACTTCATTATCTGTTCTGCTATAAACACACTTCTAATAGTATACTATTAATAGCATAGATATTCTAAACTCTTTGAAGCTGCAGAGGGAATAAAGCTTGACACACAGAATGGACATAATACAGAAGCAAAGCCCAAAGTATTATAACATCATCGTTTTATAACAACAGTGTTCAGCCACAATAAATTGTGAGCGCTTCAGAGCAATACCAACCCATATCACTTACAAGATTAACACCAAGGTTTCTGCCAGATAAAAGTATTTCAGAAAGTCCATACATGCGATATTTTCTCTTACATTACACAGGAAAAAAAAAAAAATCAAGATATTCATGCACAGTAAAATATTAAAAGAACAGCAGCTTTGCACCCCACGCAAGCCTGTGCCTGTAAGAAATCGCCTGACCAGCAGCAGCAAGGCTGCGTGCTGTAGCTGATCCTCTGCACAGCCACATGCACGAAAAGAGTTTCCCCAGCTTTCCAGGTGCCCTTGTTTTATTTTGGGGGGCAAGGAGGGGGAGTTCATGTGCCTTCCCAGACCGCCTGGACCAACAACGCCCGGCCGTCCCAAGGATTCAGCCACGGCAGCCGCACAGCAGAACAGTGAGGGAAGCACGGCTGGAGAAAGGGCCGGTTTTCTGAAGGATGGTCAGAGGCAAACCGTTCAGGAATGCAAGAGGGTAACTGTCCTTGACATTTGCAAACTGGCAAGCACTGTACAGCGGCGTCCAGGCTGCAAACATAGAATGCTTCTAGGTACTGCAGCTAAAGTTTAGCTATCATTCCCTGTTTAGTCATTCACAACTGAATGTCTCTAAATAAATACTTTTATGAACTACAGATCTACCATTGAGCATGCCCAGCTCCTACAAGGAACCGATCATCCCTCCAGTAGTCTACGGCTAATGTTTTACTCTGGACGCTGGCTTCCCGTCATAAAAGTAATCTGAATTCCAAGCGTTTAAAAAATGATGGCTCAATTTCAAGAGAGATAGGGCTGGTTTGCAATGAAATTATAAGATTTAAATGTTTGTGCACGTGCATTTACATTTATACATGCACACATTAGAATCATTGTGCACACACAAAAACACACGGGGCACAGAAGTCTGTGCATTTGCCTTCCCATTTCTGAGTTTTTGTGAACAGCTGGGACATGACTTCAAACTTCTCCATCTCAGAGTTAAAAAATAAAGAAAAGAAACAGACATACAGAGAGACAGATAGAAAGGAAAGCGTGAGTCTCACCTAAACACATGACTCCAAGAACTAAGGCTTTCACACATGACTCCAAGAACTAAGGCTTTCACAGTAAATACCGTGTAACTCATGATAAGTTTACAAGAGTTACCAGTGCTGCAATGAGATAAACCATCTTCTCAGTTTCCATCATTAGCAGATACATTCCTCAGGTTGGGATGGATAAAATTATACTGATAACAGCACTTCAAACTGTGTACATGCTTCGGCTTGGCAATATTGCAGCACAGAAAAAGAAATAGGAAAATAAAAAAAAAATAGTAGTTTTCCCTCAGAAACTTACCCCTGCCAGGATTTAGCATACCCGTAACTTTACCGCTCTAAGCCTCTACCCTAAAGTCCCTTGCTAACATGGGAAGGAGGAGAAGACAATAAACAACAGAGGACAGAAGTAGGTTACAAGCACTAGGAAACATTATCCTTTTAAACTGCTAATGGCAAGCTCTGCTGTTATATTTTTATCATTGCTTTTCTGCAAATTACTTTTATCAGTGATAATTTAGCTTTTATTTCATTATCTGGCACAGCAGACAAAAAGAAAACAGATTTGTTTTACAGCAGCTCTAGCACTTGCCCTGTCCATTAACATTGACAGACGAAGGTAAATTAAGGCTCTTAGACCACATTTTCAGCATACGTGGTACTGAAACCTCTGTACCTAACCAATATGTGTTTCTAAAGGAGAACAGAGTGCATGCTAATGCTTTTATTCTCTCCACACAGTTAATGGAAGTTTTTGTATTTTCATATTTCGTATTTTTCCCCCCCCCCGTTCATTTCTATGTGCCTCCAAAAACATCTCAGGGCAGTTGCGGAGAATCAATATTTTAAACATGGAAATTACTACATTTCAGGCAGTTGGAGAGTGAAATAGCACTTTCCTTCCTTCTAGTTTTCTCAAGACCACCAAACCACAAAAAAGTCGTTTGATTAAAATATTAAATATGCAAAGAACCCTTCAACAATGTTATGTTATTCCAGTGCCGCTCTTTATCCTTTTTTAGACGTGTTTTCAGCTGTTCTACTTACTTCAACAGAGGTAAACAGACTGCTTTATAACTTTCATCTACAATAATAAACTTATTTATAGAAGTTAATGTAACTACACAGCTGTTCTAGGCAAACCATGGCCTGTCCATTTAAGTGATAGCATAATGGCTTTGATTAGCAACTTTTTTGCAAGAAAAACAACAAAATACTATAGACTGCTCTAAAACCACAACTAATAGTCATCAGTAATAGCCACTCCTAAGTAATAAAGTCAATTCTGTTCCTGCATGAAATATCCTTTCACCTTTACTTAACAAAAAAGCCATGTTAGCAAAACAGAATTTCAAAGTCTGAACTGACAGCCAAATGTCCTGGCTTACTTCGAAGACTGCCTGTGCTATCATTAAAAAAATTATTTAATTCTAGGTATTTGGGATCGTTTTAATTTGTGATATGCAGACCACATAAAAGGGTACTTTCTCAAAGGCAACAAATAATGTCATTACCGGTTATTCAGTCTGAAATTGCCAACAGAACCCAAGCATAAACATTTATTAACATGTAAGGCAAAATTCAAAGCTAGTGACAAAGTATTTCAAAGAAAGAATATTCTACTTTGTAAAAACAAATTAAAGAGTTCTGCTGCCGTAATTTCTTTAATGACTATTCAGTTTTGTGACAAATCACCTACTGATACTGTCAAATGCCATTTCATTTTCTAATAAAAATTTTATTTTTCTTAGAATAACTTTTTTAAAAACCTGAGATAAATATAGTTTAGTTTTTATGTCCCTTCAGCAATCGTTACATGACCAATTACAAACAAATTTTACTGCCGGGCCAGGTCACACTGATGAAAACAAATTAATATTACAGTACATGGAAATTCAGAAGAGCAAGAAAATACTTCTTGGACTACAACCAAGGAAATTTCAAAGCACAAACATGAATATAATTTAATCATTTCCTTACAAGCAGGCTTGGCTACAGGGCTCCCAAAGTAATGATAAAAATGAAGTCACAGAGAATGTATTTTAAGAGGACCTTTACTGAGAGGGGGGAGGAGAAAGAACATGGTAGTTGAATATTTTTAAACCAGCTTTCCACAGATGGGTCTAAATCAAGCTCTTATGATTCTTCCCTGTCATAACCCACTACAGAGGTTAAAGGTTGAAGCTTTCCCAGAGGTTCATTGTGCATAACAAACACTAAAAGTTCCCCAAATTTAGTTTATATATAACAGAAGTGCTGTGGCCATTTACATCCCATACAGTCCCATTAGTACTGAACAGGGCATAAGCAGGGCAGGCAAAAGCATGACATGGCCACGTTTTCAATTAATTTCTTTACTCGCGCCTGCAAAAGTTAGTGCTTCTTACGCTCCTTAAAACATGCAGTGAAAGGATGACAGAACAAAACCTTTGCTGCAAACATACAGACAGTTGGTCACAAATAGTGTATTTTTTTCCCCTAATGCATTAAAATGATTAGTCATCTATTATTAAGCGTTCCAAAGAGACTTAGGGGTGCTCACTTTTTTTTTTTTTTTGCTTTTGAGCAGAGGTCCAATGTATACTTTGAGTAATTTGAGATCGTGAGCTCTACAAGCTGGACTGGAGGAGCAAGTTCAACACCCTGTGGCTAACTGGGGGGAATCCTGGGGACATACAGTCGGTGGGAGCTTGGCCACTGCCAAAGCTGAAGCCTTTGGCTCTTACTCCAGGCACCTGACCTGTATGGTATGCCATGTCTCTAATTTATCTTCAGACAACAGCAGGGACACTGGTAGGAGAGGGATGGCTGTTGAATGAGTGTGCTGAACTGTCTAGGAAACCATCATTCCAACTGCAGTTAGGACTCGTTCTTCTAAAACCGTCTCATATCAACCAATGAAATAAAAAAACAACTTTTCCTTCAACTTTTTGAAACATTTCAAAAAAATAAAACACCCAATACACTGGATATTGTCCCAGAAGGCGCTGCAAGCACAATCAAAATGGCAAAGTGAAGCTACTGATCTTCACAAGACATCGTCATCATCAGCAAACTCAATTTAAGGAAATTTTTCTGCCCCAAGCTGTTCATACAGCGTTGGGGAAGAACAAAGGGACACTAATGATGCTGTTGCACGTACTGCACAGCCCAGCCAGGATCAGGGAAGAGTCAAAGGGCCTGAGGACACAAGTCTGTTGCTCCACTAGCCGCTCCCCCTCCAGCCACCCACCCCCCGTGACATTTGCTGTGGGCACGCTGGTGCTGCAGAAGCCATCGTCAAACACTTGAAGGTTGAAGTCTTCACAATACGATGTGAATGAAAACCCAGTTTCCGCTGGTTTTGTGAATACAGTTGGTACCCGTAAACGTATCCTTCTCACACTCGGGCGATCTTTGACATTACCGTGCCCTACAAATATCCAGAACTTGTTTGGCACACGATGAAGTTTCAAAAACAAGAACAGCACTGTAATTATTGTTTTGCTTTGTATATAAGTATTGGTGACCACAAAATATATTTAAGGATATTTGCTGTATATGCAATTGCATGTAGCACATAAACATCTCTCTCTTCAGCAGAGCCTATGTCCCCACATTACCTACCCTGGTGCACGCTCAGCTTTTTGGAGCACACATCACCATCTCCTCTCCTCACCACTCCCTGCCTACACCAGTGCTCTCCCATCCATCAGTGCCTCACTCCTCCTCCTGCAACACCCTACAAGTCTCCATCACAGACTTTATACTTTCCAAGCAGTAACAGATGCACAGCAGAGTCTCAGCATCAGCATAAACTAAATGCCCTCAGTTCTTCAGTAAAGCCACCCTACAGGAAGCAAATGCAAATTACTGCCTTCCACACACAAGGCACAGTCCTGAAGACCTTGCTATTAAATCATTAACCTTCGCCTTTCATTTTACCCATTTCCAGTATTCAAATGTTTCTTGAAATAGACCATGTTACTATTTCCTCATGTTGCATTTTGTTACCAAGTATGGTTCAGTCAACGGAGTGAAAGTGACAAACAAATGAGAGCACCAATTTTTTATGCAACAAGAAAGGAGTTCAATAATTATAGCAACAGTTAACCACAGGGTCCCCATAATCCTTGCAAAAACTCTCTTTGTTCCTGATTCTTATTCAATCCCTAAACCAAGAACTTCAAAGACCCCTAAATGCTGTTGTGTCTGCTTTCCGAGGCTACAACTCTGCACCCTACGATGCTCCAGTTTATCAGGAGATGATGCAAGCCATGGCTAGTATCCTACCTCTGTAATACCCCAGCGTTAGGCCAAGGCTAGAGTTCTGCTAAGGGTATGTAAAATGTGTTTTGCTGTGGAAAAACATACACTCCGTTTGGAGAAAAGGCGGAATAACTCTTGGAATAACTATGGTTGCCAGTAGCAAATGTTTATTTTCCTGCAAAACAAGCAAAGCAGAAGCAACAAAAATACTCATAAAGAGCCCTTACTAACCATCAGACCTAAAGTTGATTCATACACATATTAATGTCAGATACACAGTGATGAGAATGACTGCTCAAAAAGCATGTACGGCCAGGAGGGTTTTTGCTGGAGATTTGGATAGAGTGAAAGTAAAGCTGGTTTGCCCCTTCTTCAACCCTTTCTACCCTCTTGGGGTTTCCTTGCCAACAGAGGAATACACAGGAACAGCTCTGGTGGGCCAGGAGAGTGGCTGATGCAGCCCAGCATCTTCCCATCAGCCCATTTCAATCAGCAGACACTTAGAGAAGGACACAGCAAGCCGAGCGATCCTTCCCCAAACACATTCTCCCAGCCTCCATGCGTTTGTCCTCCCCTGAGCACCATCCCCACGGCCGGTTCAGTCAAACCTCTAGTGGCCACAGATGCTCGTGATGACTGAAGTCTGGCATGTACCCAAGCCTCAGCAAAAACCTTTGAAACTACATGCTGTGGTAGGCCAGCATGACACTCCGAGCTGAAACTGCTCATCAGCTTTCTCCACAGCTCAGGGTCCTGTCCTGCTGGCCCTCCCATGCAGCAGGTAACCTACAGCAGTCTCCTCAGGAGAAATTCGTGCTGGTGAACAGGGCTCCACAGGTAGGGAAGGCAGAGCCCCCTTGTCCCTTTCCCAGCCCCCGGGCAACACTGGTGCTGCGGATGCCACCTCCACCCACAGGACAGCCTCACCAAGCCTGCAGGAGCACTGGCACCAGTGGAAGAACAGCGTACCTAGCGTCCTCCGTTAAAGCTCCTGCTGCCTTGAGCTTTTCTTTGCCTTTGTTTCAAAAATGGTCTCGTCCTCACTCACTAAAGGAAACAGGAATTATTTTGTTGTTGTTGTTTAGATAAACTGAAGTGTGAAAACTGTGTAAGATGTCCTTGTTCTTTCTGGGACTTTTTGTTGACATTTCAAAAAGGTACGTTTTCATAGTTTTATTCTGCCCTGCTCCCGCATCATCCCCCAATGCTTTAAAAATGCAAACAAAAACCAATGCACCGTAAGCGACAGTAACATTGACCATTCACTTCTGCTTGATCTGGTAGGTCTAACAACCAGAGAGCTTCTCAGATCTCTATTTTTTGTAGCATGGCTAAGACTACACTTCCTCACCATAGCATATGCTGGGTTTTAATGTTAATTTTACAGTTCTTTCATTTCACTTTTTCAAACCACATCCATTTAAGCTTTTTAAGCATACTTAAACACACGCATGTACTAATTGTTGTCATTAAGACCTATCCTCTAAAAGGCTAAATATACTGCATTACTACTTCAGACAGTAGGAGAAACTGCTCCAAAACTCCCGAGGTCCTCAGTACTTAGCAAAACTGGATTTTATTGTATACAACAGAATTGTTGTTACACACCTACAGCATTCCCTCATGTGCACAGCTCCCTAATTACAGCATACGAGTCACAACACTGCATAATACTGCATGAGACGTGGCATGTTTAGCGGTGACAGCACAAGTCTGGCTTTCCCTGCTGATAGACCACAACCTCTGGGAGAGTTCATTAAAAAAATTAAAATTATAAGAAGAAAATAAATATCAGCAACTCTTTCTCAACTGTGTTACTCATAGAAGTATCTAAAAAATTCAGAAATACGTGCCATTCCCCTCTGCATGACACCTATGAAGAGGTTTCCAGACACTGCCCACTCTGCCGGCTGCAGGACGCAGTTCACGAAAAATGCTCTAATGCTCTTTGGCACGGTAAGCCTAACCCTGTTTCTGGTGTTTCCAGTTAGTCTTTACACAGTCTCTTCCGCAGATAAGAAGTTTATTCTTGCTCCTGTAAAAGTTCAGCCTGAGAAACACTGAGCGAGATCTTCAGCTTCAGGAAGGGGCAGGCACGCAGGGCTGCAAACACCCAGCGTCAGGCAAGCTGCTCCCCTCTGCCTTTATCTGTGAGCACCGGCATTTTGAAAGCGTGTATCTGCCCCGACACATCCCTCAGAGAAGGGCAGTATCTCGCCGCACCAAAAGCCGACTGACGGAGGCTGCCGTACCCCTCGGGGATATCTGTTGCTCCCCTGCTGTGGCGAGACACATGTGGACTGGCGATCAGCATCCTTAACACGAGCTCACATGAAGCTCAAGACGTGGCCGTATACTCAGCCACACAAGAGACACAGGGTGTTCCCCAGCTTCTAAAGTAGATTACTGCATACAGCTACATGCTTGTTTACTTGACCGAGATCCATATTTAGACATGTATACAAGTGCACAATCCTGAGCTGTTTATTCAGACAAAACACCCCCTGAATGCAGCGAGTATGTGTCTGCCTGTGCAGCTGAGGATTAGACCCTTAAATCTTCTGCTGTGCCCATTTGCATATTTCTAAATCATCAAAGGAAAAGAAAAAATTAAAAGCGAGGAGAAGATGACCATTTGACCGCAGACCTCTCCAACACTCGGCCATGTTTGGATTCAGCGAGCACGTGTGCCCCTCTGACATTGCTGATACACGTACCACAGCTCACTTGGAAATCCAGGCTTGCAATTCTTTACTGTGGTTGAGCCCATCTATTTTGACCAAGAGTTTCTAAACCTCTTTCCAACTCTGTGACTTTATAAGCCAAAACATTTTTTCTGAAATCTTTTAAAAGTGCTCAAATGATTTACAGGAGGGTGAAATATTTTTTAAAAGAAACAGATTGTTGGGTCCTAAAATTTCTCTGTAACTGCTTCCATTTAGAGAGGAAATCCCTCCCTATTGACCGTGAACTGTGTCCTCTAGCTGGCTAAGCAATGCTCATTCCAACACCTTTTGTAATTCTTACACTTCTTCCTTAATCTTAGGGCCAACCCAGCATCAGTCTACTCCTACCATGCAATTCGTATTTGTATGGCTTATCCAGGACTCCAAACCCATCAGTGAGAAGCAAGCTTGGTACTGACACATGATGCAGCTTCTCCATCATTGGCACAAACATGCTGAGGTGAACCTGATCTATTTGGCATCCATACTGCTAGAGCTGTATGGTCAAGCCATACTAGGAACTCTGGCTTTGCATCCATCTGCCAAAAATGCAGTCTATTTAATACACGCCCCCCAGAAGTGTTGGTATTCATAATACTATAAAATGGTCTGCTAGGTGTCAGTAGGATCACCACTACATGACTTTGACAATTCTCCAAGCATTATATTAGCTTGACTATAGTCATTAAAATGTTGATCCTAAGAATACAAGGCAATAAACCACTTTTAAATTACCAGAAAAGCCACCTCATAACACACCTTAACCAGTAAAAGTGTATTTTCCATTAAATTAATCCGATTAATAGACAGTGTTGCAAGAAGTCATGTGTAGGCAGCATGAACTATTCGATGTCAAAGTTACTATGACAACCGGATAACCTGGATTCATGGAAGAGATGATAGTATGAGATGATCTAAACAAAATCTCGCATAACTGTGATGACTAAGTCAATTCTAAAGCTTTCCCTTAAAATCATTCTTCTGTTTCTTCACAGCAGATAGCATTTAACTGTAAGATCGTACAAGATCTGAGAACTAGAACACACAAAATAAGTAAAGTCTATTGAGTAAGTTCACAAACACACTGAAGCCACTATTTCGTAATCTTTGCTCTCCAGCTTTTCAAAACCATGCTGGGAATGGGGCTGCCAAGGAACATGAGCAACAGTTTGAAAACTGCATTTAGAAAGGGGGTCCTAGAAAGCGTCATGTTAGACGAGTGTCTTTCTGAAAACGAGTTACTGACAAAGCTCTGTAATTACACACAGTGTTATATGTATAAATGCATACGCAAACACAAATACTTAAAAGATAATCAGAATAAATGCAGAGTTACATGACACAAACTGCTATAAAATTCACTTCCAAATCATATATACAAATAAACCACACTAATAAATGGTACAAGTTAATAAACATATTTGCTTCAACAGTAATGCTATATTAATGCATATTTTAACAGCAGACAATTGCAGAAACAACTTGTGTGGAAGCATTAAAAATCAGCAGAATGAAGAGAGTATTTTCTCAAACACCTTGACTCGCTAACCTTGTCTTAAATTTAATACTCAGGATACCTGGAGCACGTTTTCAAGGCAAATGTAAGGACTTTTAACTGAGTAACTACAAGCAATAATGAGAATTTGGTGCTCTGCAAATGTGTTCATTCAGCAATACGCTGCTCACAGTGCTGCCTCCCCCCCCCCTTAATTAATGGCTATATTTGTTACAGAAATTAGAGCAACAGCAGTGCGTATTTCAAAGGCGCAGTCAATCCAAAGTCATGCCTCGCGCTTATCTGGTCACGAGGCCACGGCAGTCAACTTTATTGCCTCCAGACACGTCGACATCGCTGCAGGTCCCCGCCGCCGGCGCTGGCGGTTCTCCCGTGGAAGGGCGCTTCCATCGGCGTCACCGCCGGGACGTCTCCTGCCACCGACATGGCTCAGCCGCACGTTTGCAGGACTGGCCTTTTAAAAGTCACCGGTGTAAACCGGGCAGTGACCAGACCAAGCCGCGGTTATACAAGAAGCAAGGAAATATTATGCAAGACCGCAGGAAGTCAGAGGAGACAGCATTCTGGGCAGGCCTGGCAAGGAGTCTGTGTGAACTCCAGCTAACAAGCAAAGCTCGGTCATTGGCGCCAAATTCAGCAGAGAACATTCCCAGTGCTGCAAAGGATAACACTCCCCATGCTTCTGCCAGTGGGCTGCATTCCAGGACGCCATGTACCTGATGAAATGCAGATAAACCCGGGTCTTATTTTTCGCCAAGTCTTCACTTATTTTTAAAATTTGGAGCATATTTTTGGCCGATGTTTGTCAGAAGTGGCAAACGGTTTGTTTTCACGGCTTTGCTAATAGACCGCTTGTTCTTACGCTCCCTGTAATTTCAACTACAATAAGTGACCTACAAAGAAAACGTCTGGCAGAAGCCTCATTTTTTCCATGCATCTTGCCCACCTCTACCTCTAGGCACTCTGCTAATAGGATATGGGAAGGTTACGGGTACCTTTTCTCTTGGCGTTTTGGAATGATCACTGCAAGCGGACTTGGCACAAAAATATGATGCCCACCTCGCACACAACTATACTATTTTAATCAGCTTCCATGCAGAAAATAATTGGGGTTTTTTGCATTTTTGGGAACTACCTCATCCAGGTCCTACTTGGAGAAGACATCCATTAAAACGAAGCAAACTTTTGTTTCCAAAATGGCTGAAAAATTGGCCTTAATCTGGCAAACCTTCATCATTTAGCAACACGTGAATTCAGAGAAGCTTTATGCTTTGTTCTAGGATTCACCTTTAAAACACCAATGATAAAAAGCTGGAGGTAGGAACCCATTTTGAGGTTCACACATACACGCTGCCAAATAAGAAGCACAGCATGCAAAGTCTTACACAACACAAAACAATTACCAATTGTGATGAGCGTAGACAAAGCATTCCCAAGAGAATATATTTTATGTTTGTAATCGCCCTCAAAAAATACACAATAGTGCTCTCCTTCCAGCAAATACACAATACAAACAAAAACCAAACAGTAGCACTGCCTTGGCTGGGGGAAGTGACTCCGAGAAGTATAATAGCTCTCCAGTAGATACCAATTGCCAAGACCAATGAACCAATTTTAAAAGTTTTCATCATTACCATTATTTATGGGAACAACAAACATACTCAACTCCTAACAAGAGATTCCCGTCTTCCCCATGGTTTGCACATGAAAAGGTTCCCATAACCTACCGCTTTTGCAAAAATAATTAAACAAGCACGGCAGCAACACACAGAATCACAGAATGGTAGGGCTGGAAGGGACCTCTGTGGGTCATTTAGTCCAAACCCCCCTGCCGAAGCAGGGTCACCTACAGCAGACTGCAGATGACCGCGTCCTGGCGGGTCTTGAATATCTCCAGAGAAGGAGACTCCGCAACCCCTCTGGGCAGCCTATTCCAGTGCTCCGTCACCCTCAGAGGGAAAAAGTGAAAATGTTAGCGGTGACAATGCCTTGGTTGTCAATGCCAGCTTAACAATGGCCCAAATTAACCATCAACTAACTTGACAACCCCCACACAGCTGCACCTCTCCAGCCAAAACAGACCTTTCTACCGCCGGATCCAGAGTTATAGCTGTTCAGAAGTGCAGTTGTTTCTCCAGCTGAAGACAACAATTCCTGACGAGCAGACAGGAGCCCAGCTACACCTCTTGGGGCCCATGTCCAGCATACACTGGTGATTCTAACGTGGCCAGTCTAAAACCCAGAATCACAGAATGTTAGGGGTTGGAACGGACCTCTGTGGGTCATCTAGTCCAAACCTCCTGCCGAAGCAGGGTCACCTACAGCAAGCTGCACAGGACCTTGTCCAGGTGGGTCTTGAATATCTCCAGAGAAGGAGACTCCACAACCTCCCTGGGCAGCCTGTTCCAGTGCTCCGTC
>Ga0065711_1008273_pt1 | contig 19999 bp, 10 predicted proteins | sample Hoacrofraction12_FD_59098 | JGI IMG/M metagenome (GOLD analysis project Ga0065711, IMG submission 59098) | Hoatzin crop microbial communities from Cojedes, Venezuela - Epithelial fraction 12 v2 (version 2) | ecosystem: Host-associated > Birds > Digestive system > Esophagus > Crop | place... | reverse complement strand
TCTGAACATGAGGAAGAACTTCTTCCCTCTGAGGGTGACGGAGCACTGGAACAGGCTGCCCAGGGAGGCTGTGGAGTCTCCTTCTCTGGAGATATTCAAGACCCGCCTGGACAAGGTCCTGTGCAGCCTGGTCTTGGTGACCCTGCTTTGGCAGGGGGGTTGGACTAGATGGCCCACAGAGGTCCCTTCCAACCCCTACCATTCTGTGATTCTGTTAGTGATAGGATTCTGCAACCACTTGTTTCCTGTATTCCAGTATATGCTGTCACATAAAGAGTGCCAGAAAGGGCAGCAAGCAATAACCAGCTTTCTGAAAAATCCCCAGTTCAAAATCTATTTTGCCATGGGAATGTCATATTTCTGGTGAGTCATAGTTGTCGTAAATGCCGTGTATCCAGTGAGTCAAATGTCATATTTCCAGGGAGTGTGCTCTCTTACAGGAGACTTGTGGCTTGTCCTGACCCCCCAGAAGCACAATCAAACCCTTTCCAAAACTTCAGCTGGAAGAGGGGCCCAAAGCTGAGCCAGATACAAGAGTGATTCTAGCCACTTGTGTAAGTTTTAACTTATTGAGAGGCAAAAAGACAGCAGAGAAGGCAAACAAATTCCCCCTCCTAGATGGAGGGTTTTATCTGCCTGGCACAACTACACAAAGAATCCCGATCCAAAAATCTCTAAACTGCACAAAGGCATATTTCCCTAATTGTGACACATATTTAACTTGGAAAAAAAAAAAAGTTGCTAACGAAAAATTATCCATAATGCAGATATTCTGAAGAGCAGAAAAGGTAGGAAGAGGTGGTAACTAAACAGAAGTATCAGGAATAGCAAAAGGCAAATTAGTTATGAATTTGAGAATAAAAGCATCTATAGAATCTGAAACTGAATATACAGTAGAGTGGCACCTGAATGAAAAAGAAAGTCTCTGACCCTTTTAGAAGGATTTCACTACAGACATAATTCAGGAAAGAATGAATTCATCTAAGGCACTTCCTTAATCATAAGATTCTGTCTTACAAGAGAAACGAGACCTACAAAAATAATTAGGGGCACACAGTGAGTTCATTTACAAGGAGAAAGATAACTAGCTATCTTTGGTAGGTGATGATTAAGAGTGGGAGAGGGATGCATAATAAGAATTTACAAATATTAGAGGCATAAATATACAAAAAGCAGATTATGAATATGCAGTGAAGTATTTTTAAATCCAAGGACCAATGTTTGGGCTGTAGGTGACTTATTTGCTAAGGGGAAATAAAACATGATATAAAGCCTTTTTCTGTGTATGTTACCGGTTCAAATCTGTTGCTGGCATGACATGACTTTATAGTCTAAAGAATGTTTAGGATTCTGCTTGAAATAAATTTACTCCTGTTTCAGGAGGAAGTGTTTTCATTACAAAGGCTGAAGCCTGGACCAGCACTGCTGCTCGTTGTCTCAACAGAGACTCAAAAGGTGCACCCAGCCCCTTCCCAGTGCTGTGAAAGTGGGGTTTTTTGGTGTGGGAAGCAGAGGGAGCCTTGAACCATGCCCATACACTTGCACCTTTACTGCATGCAAGGAATTTTGTCCCCCAGGAGTGCCAGCATCTTATTTGTGTTACATTGTGCAGGTAGTTAGTGAAACAGAACGTGATTTTATGGATCCAGATTTCTGAAAAAATTGCACACATATTAAAGCCAATGGGAAAGGTTTTGCAGGAACAGATTTTCATTTATTGCACTGACATACAGAGTTATGGATATGAAATTTCAGACAGATGAAAAAAATTATCATGTTCCACTCTAATACAGTGCTAAAGTCTAAGCATAACAGGAGTTCTGCGTTCCCCACTGACACCCAGACCAGCACTAGGATTTATCAAAAGTTTCTCTGCTTAAGGACTGATCCATCTGCTGCATTGTCCAACACCAGCATGACAAAGAAGCAGCGCAAACCAGTACCCTCCTCACTCACCATGAAACAAAAAGTGTCCAAACTGACAAAGCTCTAACCTGTTTAGTTGTGTAATCACAAGTGCATTGCATCTATAGCCATATGTGTACATACTGTATCACCTATATGGACATCCAGAAGCAAGGCTAAGAAAATAACAAAACAATAATAAACAGCAGTAGCAGGTAGTCTGTATGCTTCTAGTGAAATGTGTAAGTGAATTCACATGCTCTTTCAAAGCAGACTGGTAAACACTCCCCATAGCAGAAATAAAAGCTGTTTTTTAAGCTACATCATATTTGACAAAGACAATCTGCTATATACACCTATACTAATCCAGGTGACAGGAAATGTCTTTCTCAGAAATGCTGCACATCAAGTTTATTTAGAAGGAGGAGGACAAACAGCTCATTTGCTAAATCTGAGAGAGTTTTGTAGCATTCCCTTTCGTTGCACAGGAACACACGTTGCGTTAGGACTCTTTCCAGTAAATATTGTTGCGCTCTGAAAGGTTACTGAAAGTAAGAGTTTCAGAGAAAATGGATATCATAATAATCAAATACATTCCAAGTAGGAATAAGCTTATCTTCTCTAAGAAATATAGTAGTATATATAATTTCTCAGTTCTCAGATTCCTTGCCAGACCATAACATGTATGCTCCTTTTAAGCAGAAGTCTCCGCTGGTTTGGGTTTTATTGTCTTTTATCAAGCAAATCCACCCTTGCATCAATTAAGACCTGAAGAATTAGCACTTAGTGTCATAAAAGCATGTATTTGAATTTCCTCTACAATGCATAAATTGATTACAAAAGGCAATCTGCTACCCTAATCTTCTGCCCCTCTCCCGATCCCTCCATCCTCCCATCTGAGTAATATGGTTCAGAGCAGGAAAGGTTAGTATTTCGATACCTGCATGAATGAGGTCGTTTTTGGTGTGATACAAGGTCTCCTTTTTTTGTGATTTGAAAAATTAGAGTAAATTTTTTCATGTCTCCTCCTACACCATAGTTAGCTCTTGGTGTAAAATGTGATATAAACATGTTTGAATTACCTTTATCATCGATAACAAAAGCTTTTTAAAGGGAAGCTGGAAGAATGTGGAGTTCCTTGACTGCTACTGGTGCTCTATGCACAGATTTTCCGCAATATCCCCTAAAATCTGTGAGCTTTTTTCTTTTTTTTTTTTGCCTTTATCTTTCCGAGAATGATGGAGTTCAGGGAATGGGGAGAGATTCTACTCTGTCCCACCTGGAAGTGAATGCCTGTGTCTGCTGGTCATGTGGGTTGAAGTGAAGCTGCTTCATACTTCTTTTTCAGTTAAGTCATTATGGTTTGGAGACTCTCTTTTGTTGCCAGAGGCAGTCCTAATATCTTTTTTACCAGTAGTTTTTTGTCTGCAAAGGTGGTAATAAACATGTGTATGTGGCATAAAATGGCATAACTGCCTTGACTTGAAAAGAAGTTGCTTTACACCAGCTGAAGATTTACTGATGAATGGCTTCTCTGCTGGTTTGGGGGAGCCTGGATGGTTGATACAACAACCAGAAAAAGAAATAGTTGTTACTCGTTTTGCTCTCCATTTTATCAGCAAAATAATGCTTGTACTGTTCAAGGTTTCTCTTTCAGTCCTTTGCTGTCAATACATTTCAAACCCAGCATCTAGCGGTACAAGCCAATTAAATCCCAAATTCACTTGTCAGCGCATTCCCTCTATGTGTCTGCCATGTTCTGGAGCCAAGTTCTTCAGTTTCTTGGGTTTAGTCCAAGAGGAAACATTAACAATAAATAACTACTAAGATCTGTATGCTGGGAATTAAAACAATATCTATTAAAAGCACTCCACGGAAATAATCTTGAAATGCATGATGTGAAAATTAAAAAAACTCTGTAAGAATATTAAAGCTCCGAAGAAATAAATGGAATGACTGCTGAGAAAACCTGAAAACGAGGTGCCCAGTGTTTCTAAACTGTTCAGATTTTTGGCAACTTGCACAGTAAGTAAATGCTTTAAAGCAGGAAAATTCCAAACAACTTTCAATTGCCTTTGAGCATATTTTGGACTGAGTTCTCGGTGTGGACAAATGTCACAGAGCAAAAGAAATCTGGCTCAAAACTATGAAGTATGAGTATTGAAAAAACTTAAATATGCATAATATGTGACTTTCTGTTATATTTTTAACAACATTTCAAGGTTGGATACATAACTCATGGCATTTTGGATATCTTGAGAGGAGGTTCAGTGTTGTAAAATTTCTGGATCTGAATCTCTTGGCTTGGGAACAGACCATACCTCTGAAACTTTTTCAGTTCCCTTAAAACTCTTTTGAATGTAAAAACTCCAACGCTATAATACAACACCCGCTGAAGAAAAATTAAAAATCTCCTTATTCCAACACGTGCTCGGAGTCTGCCTATGTAGTGTAAGGGAAGGGATTCATTCTTCGTGTGGAATGCGCTATTTAGAAATATAAGTCAACAAAGCAGCATGCATTTCAGTAATTTCCTCCTTCAGAAAGAAGCAATCATCTCCTTGCAGAAGGGACCGCACTCTTTCGGACAGTTTATTTGTCATTGTTGTTGGGTTTTTCACCACAGCAGGAGTCACAACAAAAGATGGGGTGGCAGGCACCACAACTGGCGGGCGCCTGTGGTTCAGCATCGCGCCAAGCCCTGTTTTTAAGACGAGGTTTGGACAACCGTGTCCTAAGCTGCAGGTGGCTCCCGCGCTGCCCTTGCATGTGGTTCGCACGGCGTTCGCGGTCCTCGCACCTCTGTATGAGACTCCTTCTTGAAGCATCTCGAAAGAAATAAACCTCAGTGCTAGTAAACTCCTGTGGGTTTTTGTTTTCCCTCCTTGGATGGTTTGAATCCATTCATGTTTTTCTGTTGGAAATGAAAACTGAATTGTATGATTGCGTACAGCTCCCAGTCGCCGCGGCACTGGGGTCAACCGGAGCTAAAACACGAGCTGCCTCTCCAGGCTCACCCAGCCGGCAATCACCCCGAAGCCAACACAAAACGGAGCCCCACGCAAACACTTGAGCTGCCATCCCTTTCATCCGCGCTGAAAGGCTTTTGGTGCAGTGTCAGGTCCCCCCCAGCGCCAAGCAGGTCTGCCGTCGTGCCGGGGCCGGCCGGCTAGCTGGGGCACTTCACCCCTCTCCCTGCTGGCCCCCGAAAGCGCGGCGTCCCTGCGGCAGGGGCACCCACCGCCCGCCTCCCCGCAGGGGCCGACGGGGTTGCTCTTCATCACGGTCTGCTCGACAGTTGTCTCTCGACTGGAGGTACTCAGGGAGGCCCTTCAGCGCGAGACCCGGCCACGGGATAAAAGCTGCATGGTAAATAATAGCTGTTGTTCTCAATTCTCTACACACAGGGCTTAAGGCAGAAAAGAAAAGAAGAAAGGGAGAGTGAGTGCTATGAAAATAAGTAGTGTACTGCGTGCTTAAGACTTATTAAAAAAACGCCGCTAGAAATGAAAAGAAGGACTAGGTAACATCCTCACCCTCAGGAATGAAATATTCCTTTAATAACTGCTTTCCTCTGCTGCTTTTACAGCAGTTTCAGAGTCTTGTGGTCTTGCTGTTTTTCATATATTGTTGGACTAGGACAAAATGGGGCCAGTTGAGTCCACCCAAAGCCTGTTCCTTCCTCCATGTAACCCCAGAACCAAGTCAGGATCTCGGAGGACTTCTGGGCCACTGTGTCCCTCTCTTAGCACTCCCTGTTCTCCCCAACAGACCGATTTACAGCTGGGCAACATTATAAACATCTGCCCCAGATGTTCTTTATTCCAGACCTTGAGGGCTACTGAACCCTCTGGATCTACAGTTTCTCACAGCGTGCCTTATTTCTTTCTTGTCTCCTGATGATAAGTAGCTGCAACATTCTCCAGGGCTCAGTCCTACATGTCGTCCCCTTGCAAAGGAGGTCACCAAGAGAACAAGCCTGTCTGGGACAAGAAGGAGATCGCCCGTACCAAGATGGCTTGTGTGACTCTCTTCTAAATTACCTTCTACCATAAGTACTATTAGCACTTGGGAGTGCCAAATTAAGAGCAATGTGAAATCTTTGCAAACGGTGACTAAATGATGGAGACAATAACAATGTAAATAACTTGGTAATTTAAACAGCTGGTTTATAAATAAACCAGAGTCAATATATGTTCCTGCTGGTCTCTAAAGAAATTAGACCAGTAAATTCCTGTGAATCACAATAAGGAACATATTTTGTGCATTTAAAATAAATCTCAAAGCTGCATGATGAAGTACTTTTAATTATTGTAGAGTGGTACAGGCAGCAGCTTTATATATTATATCTCTCCAATCAATAACAAAAGAAGTGCTTTGCAGGAACTGATGCTGTACTTTTGCAAGAAAATAAGTTGGACTTCAAAACAAAAAGTTGAACGCTAACCTTAATTTGTCCTTGCTGGTCATTTTATTTAACATGTATCTTAAAGTTCAGTTGGTTACCACATGAGGGATTCTTAGAAGAATGTAGTGTACTTTAAATTGGGTAAAAGTTTGGTGAGTTTTGCATTTTAGTTGTAACTGATAAGGAAGAAAATTGCAGAAATACTTTTCTTTGACTTTGTATGCAACATGTATGAAAGCAGAGATAATTTCCCTAAACATTCTTTTTATTTAAAAAAATATGAAAGGAACTCTTCAAGGTGGGCACTTGAGAATGGTATTTTATTTTAAAAGAAACGAAAAAATGCTCACAGTAGGCAAAATCCCCAAACGGAGCCTGTAGCCCGTTGCATTCAGCGGGTAGCCTGGATTGTTAGCATAATAGTAAAACTCCAACAGTGACACTTGAAGCAAAACTTTATGCATTTTTAAAGACAGCTAAAAAAATCCCTGAATTTGGTTCTTGCATTCTTGTTTTCAGACATGCCACTGCAAAAATAAGCCTATATATAGTCTTAGTAACGAATGTTAGCAGCCCGGACTTACCTCGGAACAACTCTGTGCAGCACGAACACTGGAGAGATATTGGTCCCACCCAAGGTCACCACAGATCTGTTTTTCAGAAAACCCACCTTGCTTATAGCTGGCTTCACATTTAGATAACCACATCCATCCTGTTGCAGCCCTTCAGGATCATTCTTTAGCTTTGCAGTCATTCCTGAAACAAGTTTCGTACTCCCCCTTACCTGAGCAAGCAGCGATTATGCCATTAGAAAGGGCTGGCATCCCCTGAAGATGGTTTGGTGGCCGAGATACTCACAGGACCATATAGCTAACGTTATCGCTGACCATGCTTAGGGGAACTGGACGTATGCTTGGAGGTGCCAGCAGAGCTTGTCCCAGGCACGTGAGCGGGTGGTTCATATCCAGACCTGCAGCTACAGTACTAAACTGCATTAGCTTTCCTTCTCTTGGTGATACAGGGCTTTTTCTCAGGAGAGCCTCCAGCTGCTCATGGCAAGTAGCAGAGCCCACAGCCACAAGTGCTTGCTTAGCTCCTGATGTTGGCATGTATTTTTTCCTGGAAATGGCCACTATTAGCTATTCATTGTGTCTTTTCACACCTCAGGTCTCTTTCAAGCTCCAGCTGCATTGTGTAGAAATGGGCATAGGCTCAAGATGGCTTCAAAGATGTCTCCCTTTAACCACCACAGAATATTTTGGCACCTGCTTTCTCATTTTCATCACGTTCAGCACATCTGGCAGAATTGTTGCCCTTGTAACAGCTGACATTTCAATGGCACCTCTCTGCACCAAGGTATCCCGCAAACTTTGCAGAGAGTGTCCAGCTGCCCCCGGGGCAGCAGTTATCAGCAGTTCCTCAGCGGCACCAGACTGTGTCCAGTCTGCGCTGCAGGGAGGCAGGGGATGGGCAGAATGAAATATGCAATTTTAAACTGACCCCAGGGCTAACATTATCCTGGGAGGAAGTCCCTGATAATTTTAATGACCGTAGCAATTCAGGAAAAAGCCTCTGTGTTAGATCTCATTCCAGCGTAGCATGTTCTCAACACCGTACTGCATAGCAAATGGCTGTGAGGAGGTGTCCTTTGCCCAGCCCCTCTGTTCCAGCTCTGTCCCTGCTGCCCCTTTCCTCTCACAGGGCTCTGCATCCCCTGGCACAGTCCTCCTGGGGATGGGAGAGGTGTCACCCATAGAAAAAGGGTAATAGGTGATCCAAATGTTCAGATACTTGCTCTGAAATCCTGTCACACACATGTATGTTAAAATGCCCTGCCCAGTTAGCTCTGCCAGTCAGAGGGCTGTGTTTTCTCATCGGAGGGACAGCAGCAAGGCAGCACTTTCCCCAAGAACAGCTTAGGTTTTGGCTGTGGGTGGGAAGGGCATTGATTTCCGAAGACATACAGGGACATCCACAGGAGCACCTTCCCAGCCCAGAACATCAATCCTCACCGTCCGATAGAGATGGATAGACTGCTTCCGGGCGAAAGGGAATTATCTCCTAAACAACGGTGTTTGCTGCAGCTCTCTTCCTTTGCCTATGCAGCCTGCCAGCCAAAATCCTCGTCGAATTAACTCGGTTTGTTTGACAAGAGTCACGGTGATCACAGTCCAAGGCATCATGTTTGCTGCTCGCAGGAAGCCGTGGGTTAAAGTACAATCGACCTTCAAAGCCCACCAGCACAGGCAGTGCTTCGATGAAGTGAAATGCAAGGCTAATTTATGAATGGGGCAACTCATCATCAGCATTTTAATGAATAAGCGATGTGCCCATTCATTATTTTTCCATTTCCAAGTGTTAATAAACAGCCCTGCGATAATTAACTGAAATTCTACCTTTATAGAAAAGTGGCACTTCATAAATATCAAATTGTGCTATTATCGTACATATCTGCTGGGTTTCCATGAATATATAAATTCAGCAATTACCTCTGGAACTGTTTGCTAAAACGTAAAAGCAGGTTAGTGAAGAAGAGGAAAGTCATACAGCAATTAAAATTTCAGAAACAAACAAAACGTCCTCCTGATTCAAGAATTCAATGACAGTAAACAGGGCAATGCAATCAGGAAGGAAAGCCCTGCCCTAATCAGCAAAGGTGATTTTTCACATAACTGGAGATGTGGCTGAGCGAGCGGTCGTGAAACCTGCCTGCAATCAGCCGAGCGAGTCTTTAAGGCACTGAGCATCTGAACTCCCTGCCCAAGGAAGCGGAGCCTGGAGCTGCACAGCTATATCAGAAGGTCAACTCTTTTTTAGACAACAGACAGAAGGCCCCAAATTTTCAAGCCTTCCTAGAAAATTGCCCTGAAAATAAAAAAAAAAAAATGAACTGACCTTTACCAGGGTTGGGCTTTGCACATCGCTGGGGGAAGTGTGAGCTGTTTCTATCATGTCAATGAGATGCTAATTCCCATACTCTTTTTCTGCGGGGAGACACTGGGTCCCGCTGGAGTGGGAGGCTGTGGGAGTGGGGTGGAAGTGGGGAGCGGGACCTTCCTTCAGCACGTGGACTATCCCTGAGTGACCGTGAAAAAGGGAGGAGGTGGATTTCCCTCCGAATTTTGATGAGCTACAAGCCAGAGGAAAAGTGCTTAGGTCTCATCGGACTGTGACTGCCATCCTGGTCTGTAGCCTCTTGAAAACTAGGCAAGAGTAGATGCTTGGAACAAGATTTCAGACGAAAACAGGGAATAGAGAACGTGGTGCCAGCTACCAGAAAGACAAATACAGCCGCCTGTACCGTTCAGCTGGCATTGAACCGGGGCTGTTTGGGCCAGAGCGCATTGGCAGCTCTGGATCTGGAGCTCCTCCGTAATGGCCTCAGCTGCGGCGGCGGAGGCTGCGGCAGCGCCAGAGTGGTTGGGCCGAGATCACCGCAACGTGGTGCTGGGTGAGCGGTTGGGTGCGACACAGAGATGCCATGCCCCAGCCCTGGGTTTGGCTGGCTCCCCATCGCCATCATTGAGCGGGGCAGTGGGGGACACCTACAAAGCCAGTGACTATTGGCTAGTGGCACCGGGGCAGGGGGGTGCCACAGACCTGTTGGGCTAGAGGGTCAGGGCTAGAATTCACATTGCAAAGAGGTGTCACGACCTCCCTGGTGACAGTGTTCCTTTTCCGAGGGGAAAACCTGAACTCTCCTGCTCTGGGATGAGCGGAGGTGCCCGAGGGATGAGGAATAGCACTGAGGCAGGAAAGGCGGAAAGAGGGATTTCTGCTTTTTTCGGACACGCTGCACAACTTACACTGCTATTTCATCTGCAAACCCAAATTCTGACTCTGGGGCATGGGGTGGTAAGGACAGGGACTCCCTCTTGCTTCGTACTTACATGCACAAACTGAGCAGCACCTTGCTACGGTCAGACAACTACTGCCGAGCGCTCACCCGTGTGCAGCAGTTTTCCACCAGCCTGGGCGGTGAGGAGATTATCTTGCCCACAGCAGGTGACAGTGTTGATTCATGGCTCAGCCAGCCGCAGTTGCTTAGCTATGCAGCTGCCATCCTCTGGCTTCCCACATCTCCGTACAGTTCCTGAAGCCAAGACTACTCCAGCAAGGGAACGCACTGGGCCTAGAAAGGCAACTTCTTTTGATGAGGACCTTTCAAACCTCTTTGACCTGACCTCACTGACAAAAGAGCCCTTCAAAGAAGATGAACTGTTTCATGTGGCAGCAATTTCTCATGTCAATCAAAAAGATTTTTTTCTTATAGCAACAACTCTCTATCCTTTCCCCACAAAATTATTCATTTTAATACAGCTATCCTCCTCTCTACAGCGAACACCCTTGGGTAGCATCTTCCAGTCTCTCACAGACACACTCTTCAATTCAAATTTCCATATTATATTTTCTTTAAAAAGGGGGGGAAAGGGAATGAATTGAGCTTTCTTTGATTAAGATTCTTCTTTTGCATTTTTAAAACACACATCTTTAAAGAGCAAGTTCCTGTATGAGAACTGGTGGTCTTCTGAATATCTTTTAAGAAATAGATGCTCAACTTCCTTCCTTTCTTTTTTTTTTTTTAAATGATAGAATGTTTGACCTGTTGGCCTCAAATTTTTAACTCGGTTTTCTGCCTTAAAATATTGCTGCCACAGTATTTGAACTTCTATGACATTGGAAGACACAAGTCAAACAAATATTTCTGATGTTGAAGTAACTATTCAACTTCAACGTGGATCCATAACCTTGAACCGTATTTTAGCCAGGAAGCAAATATTATGGGTGCACAACTCAGAGGAAGCCATAAAAGCCGCTTGAAATGGCCTACAATAGATTGAAAGTCCATTCTCTCACATTCCTCCCAGGTTCAAAGGGAGCCTCAGCCTCCTCTGTGACTCTGGTAACCTCTACATCTTTGGGAAGGAGAGGTTTGCTTCCCAATGATGTAAAGCATGCATGCTGATCCTTGAGCAGGAAGTACAAAAGAAATGCTCTATTTGATTAGTTTAGAAGAAAAGCCTGGATCTGTCCAGATGTTTGGAACATCTCAAGAGCTTCAGCAGAGATGGACGGATGGCCAGGGAGTCAATGAGCTGGTCAAACATACACGTATGATTTAGTCATGTTGTCAGTGCTCCAGGACTTTCCTTGCAGTTCCATGCTCCACCATACAGCTGTCATTACCCGAAACGTGCCATATGCATATATGTTGAACGTGTTCATAAACTATACGTAATGCCTGCAGTTAGGACTATATAGCCATTTCCACCTGTCCATCTACTTCTAATTTTGTCTCTCTTTACCTCCTACTTTGTACTTTCAGTGTTTTCTCAATTCTGTATTTATTTATTTATTTATTTATTTATTTATTTGGAAAATTGGTTGGCTTAGGCATTTTTTAAACTCTAAAACAAACCAACACTTCTCAAAATGAGACCAAACACGTTAAAACAAACAGAAACTGGACATTTTTGAGAAAGAGGGTGTGTAGGAGAGCAAAATGTGCTTCCTGTCAGCTGGTGGAAATTAACTGTGATTTGAAAAAATGGTAAGGTTTTTTTTTAAATGTCCTTGTTTTGCATGCTCTGTGCATTTAATAATGTGCTGTTATCACAGCCTAGCGGTTCTGTGGGAATGCCTAGTGTAGGAGTACGTAAATCATACCCTGCTTTTCTCAGTGGTTATTGGAGTTGTATGGAAAGCTTTCCGCTAAGCTGCCAGAGAGAAGCTTGTCACTGCCAGTGTCCAAGTTTTATCCATGTAACTCAGGAAATTTATCCATATAACTCAGGAAATTTTACATTAAATGAGGCAGAAAGTTCGATCTCGGGCTGTACTCCCTGAACAGCCCCAAGTGCCTGGTGCTCACAGATCTAGGTATGTGGCAGAATAGGTCTATTCTTGTCATTTATAAGAAATAAAAAAAAAAATCATAGGAATTCTCTTAGAAGATTATTAATGTAGAAGAATTAAAGGTTCAGAGGCAGGGGAAAAGAGCAAAAGTGGCAGCTGAACTTTAATTCTGGTCTCCGAATTAGGCTTTTAATTATGCCATCAAGCAGTCCTGCACAGAATCTCAGTTGCTGTGAACACTGAAACCTGCTGATTATTTATCGCACTGTACCTGCCCCAGTTATCCCCAGACGCCATGGGATGAAAGAGTGGGAGCCTCCCAACTCCGCAAGTCACAGTCAGAACGAGGAAAACAGGGACGAGCCCAGGCTCAGACCGAGCTGTACATGCAGCTGCAGTGTTTGTAGAGGGCAGCATTACTTTTTCCATCGCAGACCAACAGCAGATGGAAACTGAGGCTGTTTTAGTTGTTGGTCTTTATTTATGTACAGGCTAAAGCAACCTTTTTGTGCCAGAACGTAGCTAACCTGAATATTTCTTTAAAGGAAAAACGAGCATTTGAAAGAGGCTGTAGCTGAGACCTTTGGTCAGAGCTGTTCATTGTAGCTTTTCTTTGGAAAAGCAGACACAGGACAGGAATTCTGATCCCGTTTTCCAGTTCTGGAAGGAAAAAAAAAGACTTAAACCTGTACTGCCTGAGGTTCCACCCATCCCATCCCTCATCATTTCTTTACACAGATGACTGATGTAAGCAAGATTTACCGACCACAGCTCTCAAATCCGTGAGTTTATTAGACGCTGTGAAAAGCAGCTTCTGCACAGGGAAGAGGGATCCAAGCAAATGCTGTGCTGGAGATCTCCTCGGGGAGGAGCTCAGCGGCAGGAGCCTGGGCCCAGCAGTTATCTGAGGGGTTTGGTTGCCAGCTGGCCAAGCAGGTGGTCCTCACCTCACCGGCCAGCCGGTTGGCATCCTCATCCCCCAGGAGCGGCCGGGGCGCAGGCAGCAGCTCGGTCAGCACAGGGGATGGCAGAGAGGTGACAGTGCTGGGGGAGATGGAGGACGAAGGGAGGATGCTGTGGGAGGGTGTCGAGGCCACAGGGGACATGGTGAGGATTTGGGATGGTCTGTGGGGAGGAGGAGGGGAATGGGAATATAGGACACAGTTTCATAGTAAACTAGGCTTTGATAATGATGCGGCTCTCAGAACTGCTTGTTTTCTGACTTGCAAAGAGTCTGTCAAGTGCTGCCTTTTTTCCTCTCTTAGACTTTTCTCCTCATTACTGTGTTCTTTTCTTTATTGCCATCCCATGCTGTGACTTTGATTCTCTGCTCTGAGTCACACCACTTCCACTGCCGCTTTATGTTTTGAAATGCTTTTACATCAACATTAATATAAGAATGCATTTTTGGCATAATAATTGTATCCAGTTATTGACCACACAATCAATAGTGCAGAGTTGCTAGAACCTTTGCTGCCATTTAAATTAAATCATTAACCGAAGCAATAAAACTCTAGATGTATAGATCTGTAAATGGTCCTAACAGTTGCTTTATATTAAAAGGAAAAAAGGGACTTGAGTTTGGGTTCTTTTTCCTCCCAGTCATATATAAAGCTGCCACATAAGATGATTTCATCCTTTTGTTCATCTCTCATGCAACGCCAGGATTAAGTACAAATTACTGCAAGTGTCAGGCTGGGCTCCCAGGGGGGCTGCGGGCGGCAGCGGAGGGGACTGCGGGCCATGAAACGCCTGGGTTGCACTGGCAGACTGATCCGGGCAGCCGCAGTCACACTTTGCACCCCACGGATGCTTCCCGGAGCCTTGCGCTCGCTCTCAAAGCAGAAATCAAGTTGTCAAAGGCTGTGGCTGCGCTGCTAAATAAAGAGGGGCTAGGGAGCAAGCTCAACTGCTGGCCACGCGGGCTACTTGGCTATTAGCTGTCAGCTCACACCTTGGTGTGGTCTTGATACACGTCGGCTCCTTTCCCATGGGGTGCCGGGCGGCAGTGAGGGCGCACCAGGTTGGGGTCCCTCTGTCCCGCAGGCATCCCTCTCCAATGCCTCGCCTGTCCCCATGCGCAGGGTCTGTGGTTCCTGCTAGGGAAGCATCACCGTCACGGGCTGCGGACCCTCATGATTCAGTGCCAAACACAGCAATGGCCAAGCCAGAATGCCAGTTTTCTATCTAGGTGCGTAGGAGCACCCTGCAGCACCCGAGGGAGAGCCAGAGCTGCTGCCATGCAGCTGGTAAGCCTGCGCCTCTCGGGGGCCGCAGAGCTGGAGAACAGCTCCTGGACCCGTTTGATCTGGTTGTACAGAGACAGCTGCTGTGACTCGGAGTGCAAACATCTCGTGTGAACTGGTGTGAGGTGACGCAGTGAGGCCTCCCATCCCATTTGCAAGGGTGTCTGAGCTTTATTTTTTTTTTTAAGCTAGATCTGTCTTTCAGTATTGAATTTTGATGTCTTAAATGAACTTAATTTTCAGACACTGCTACTGTTCAGCATCATGCAAACTAAGACCTTTTGCAGAGCCTTATGCCAGGCATCTAGAAACTGAGAAGCCTCAACTCCTTTGTTGCTTTCGAAACTCCTGGCCTGAATTTCTGGCTAGCTTGCTCCATTCTCTTCCTATACGATACATCATTATGATATGCAAGAACTTCTCATTGCTGCACTTTCTCCAAGAGCCTGGCTCAGTTCTTGCTATTCCAGTTGAAATGGTGATGGTAAAGGAGTTTTATCAATGTCAAGTTTCAGTACGAATGCACATGTAATTAGAAGCAGACGGACGGAGTTTCGGGGGCCGAGAAGAAATCACACCGTCGCTGCTGCTCACCTCCCTGCACTCGCTGCCAAACTGAGACAGCGCGGTGTTGGTTTGCACTCTTTGCTGGTGTATGGGTTACGATGGAGGCGTGCGCACCCTTAAAACACCTCTGTGCTTCTGAGACTCCTTGCTTGTCTGGAGTGCTTTAGGAAGGCTGTGTTTTTGAAAGGCTGATTAGAGGTATTTGAGAAAAGAGAAGAAAACACAATGCTTTGGTCCCTTTAAGTCTTCTTTTTACACAACAGAGATAAAGTTGTTTCTCTTTACCAAAGCCAGCCTTGCACTGTGAGCATCGCACCCACAGTTCAGGCTTTGTGGTCTCACCCCCTCAGCTGAGATCTTGTCCTGATTACAGGCTCTCCCTCCTCCCACCCTCCTTTCACCACCTCTAGGGCCAGCTGAGCAAAACTTACACCACAGCCCAGAAGGAAGAAGAGGAGGAGAAATCCTCAGAGATCATTTGCATCAGGGCAGTTCACAGTGGCATCCCAGGCAGGGCAGCTCCCAAATACCCCTCTCAGGTGTCTCTCTCACCTCGCGTCTTTTGGTCTCTCACCCCGGGGCTTTATGAGTTTTTCATGGTTCAGCTGGGGCTTTTATAGTCTAAGGGTCAAATTTATAACTCAGGTGTTAATATAATGTACAACATAAATGTAACTGCAAGTATAATGGAGAAGCTCAAAGTCTGCACCCTGATCTGATGCATTTTATACGTGTGCTTTTAAAACCATCAGCAGACCATAAGGGGTCCTCCCCTACTGGTTCACAGATCTTTTTGAAATCTGACTGCAGCATCTGCTGGCAATGTTGTCTACATATATGTAAGCTTTGTTTTTCATGAATATTCATGTGGTAGGTCATTTATACACAGCATAAACAATAACAGACCAAGGACTATGTCTGATGGACCCCAACAGGACTAGGCTGAAGATTTAGTGCTTCTAGTAACAATATTTTGTTGGCAATTTGACAGCTTTGACCTAAGCCAAGTGACAGCGTTAGGTGATACACAGTATGCTGACAACTTATTACATAAAGTATCATGGTTGGCTGTCAAAGCTTTCTTGGAATTCAGAAATATAGCTCTGGCCAATTTTTATGGCATCGAAAATGTGTTCAGTAATTTCTACCAAGGCAGTTGTTGAGTGGGGAGGCTGAAAGACAGGACTGATGGAGAGTTATTTGATAACAAAAACAAGTTGTCCACCTGCAATCGGGCAGGTTTATCCACATGGTTTTGTAACCTTCTTGGCAGTGACTCAGACATTATGATACAGTCCGGACATTTACGCTTTTTCTCCAAGGAAAAAACATAACCCCGGCAAAAATAACACGTTACCTATTTCCTTTTTAATCTAAAAATGAATTGAGAAGGAGTAGCAGTGCATGGGAAAAATAAAGCAATGCCAGTTGGATTCTGTGCCTCTGAAACTCAGGGCACCTGGCTTTATGCCTTGAAACTGTGAGGACTCTGATGCTCACCCTTGTATGGCTCCGGGAAGCTTAAGGGCATTAACAGAGCTGAAGATTTGGCTCCACAGGTCTCCTTTTTCAGTAGTGATTTGAAAACACAAAATCACAGTTCTTCATATTCTTCATCTGAAGCTTTGCTTGCAATAAAAAGGAGATGATTATTAGACTATGTCAGGCGGTTCTGTGAGGAGAAGGATCGATATGACAGGAGTGGTCACTTTTGGGAAGCAAAAGCCCTCAATGGCTTTCCTGAGCATCCCTCCCTTTTGTTAAGGGAAGGGATCAGCACATGCCCAGGTAGCTGAAAGGACATGTGGCGTTTTGAGAGGGGCAGACAGATGCACTGCAGAGTGTAACACAGCAGGCACAGCACTCACATACTCATCAGCTCAGGTGTCCTACCAGGTCTGTTCAGATGTGGGCTGCTTCTTTTTGACACGGCTTTTGCCACAGTGGTTGCATTCTCTGAGTTACAGAGGTTCCCACATAGTTTTTAAATGCAAATCAAGCATAGCGTTATAGACACACGCCCTTATTTATAAACCTTGATCTTGTTTTGACCAACACAGCGATTGGTCTTGTAGGAAAAGAACATTAGCCTAGGGAGTTTACTTAAATCAGTGTGACTTAGGCTGGGGGAACACCAGGAGGATCCTCTGCCCGGGGATGAATCAACAGGCAGCCAGCCCCCAGCTTTGGCCCCTTGGGTTTGATAACTCTGCGTCAGGCTGGCTTGCGGGATGCCAAAGTGACACAAGCTCCAACAGGAGGGAAGGCACTGCAGTTATCAGCGACGGCCTTTCCTTTCTGCTGTGATGCCGATCCATGTTGGTACAGCTTTAGAAAATAAACCGATATGACGAGTGAAGCAAGCACAGGCAACCATTTTTAACTGCCTGCACATGATCAGACACACAGACCCCTTCTTCTGGCATGTCTAGCACAGTCTTAATTAAGAAAGTCAGGAGCTGGAGTTGAAAATACGGTCTCACATTTCCCATAATGTGCGAATTGATGGTTTCCTACAGTCAGTGCTGACAAAAATCCTCCCTCCCCCTAAGTTCAAAGTAACTGTTGAACGTACAGATGGGCTGTATCTACACCTTTCCCCTCACAGCAAAAAGTGCTTTAGATGATTAAGAATTTAAACTGTATTGTGAGCGAGAATCTTGGCCGTTTTAAGGAACGAGGGTTTCCTTAGAAACCGGGAAAAGTAGTTTAGGAGCAGACGTTTATGAGGGNGAATATGTACACCATCAATTAACACCTTGTTTCTTTCACAAGTTCAGTTATATTTACAACACTGCTAGGCAGCAGTGAAAGCAGACAGTTTTGTATGTGCATCAGGGCTGTGAAAGATAGACTCTGTGCTACCAGACAAACAGGGATTCACACCATATGGCTGGTTCAGGAGTTTTGACCGATTTAGAGCAAATGCATAGTAATTTCCCACCAGGGCCAGGTTAGGATGAATATTAATACAGATCAGAAATGACAAACAGAGATATGGACAAAGATAGTCCCAAGATTACTTCCCTCCCCAAAGCTGACACCAGATTTTAAAGCTGTTTCTTGACAAAGTCAGTGGTTTGCACCTGATTTCCATGGTACTTGACTTGGGTCAGGTCTTCATAAAATCCCACCAAATGTTTCCAGCTCCAAGTAGCAGATCATCAGCTGCAATTTGATATCCAGGAGAGTTCATAGGCTGGGCATGTTTAAAAAGCAGCCAATCAAGCCAAGAGCTCAACAGCTAACAATGTTGAGGAGCCTGTAGTCACCGAGCGTGGCACCAACAAACTCTGCTGTCATTCCTACCATTAGTGCTGGTTTTGTCCAGACACTGTTTTAGATCAGGCGTGGTGCTGGAATGCCAGCACATTGCACATACGTATCCCGAGAGGCTGCAGTACTAATACATTACAAATAACATAGCAGTTTAGCCGACAAGCAGAAGAGTAAACTACTGTGGACCCAGCTGGCATAAAATTAACCCTGGTTTTATCTTGCTTTCTCTGAAGGGGATTTATTCCCCTTCTTTGCAGGAAGATAATTTAGCAGATAGTTTATAGTTGCCTATGAGAGTGTCCTCAATTCAATTTCTGATCAGCTGGTGTAGTGGAAATAATGAATAATCAGGTTTGACCCAAAACTTGCTTCTCATATTTGGTGCTAAAACCAGACATTTTTGAGTCGTAGTGATCCATCTCTCTTGTTTCAGAGATGCAGCACTGCATCCAGCTTCATGGAGAGTAAAGGTGCCATCGTTCAAAGCACCCTTCCTCAGCTTCCAGAATAAAGCCCTGTTGGAGATGATGGCCAAATGGGGCTGTATCCCATCAGCCGGGTGGATCCCATCTGAGTACTCACCACCTGCAGAACCATAACAGTGTAAGCCCCAGCTACGCTTAAGGTACGTTGATCCTCTGTATGGACAGATTCTGTTTTTAGCTGACAAGGTGTAACCATGTGACTGGAAATTTTCCATTCAACGGCTTATATCAGGGTGGCTGAGCTGAAAGAATTCAATTAAAAATGACTCAGCTGGTTCTGAGGACAGGTTAGTAGAATGACTCTTTTCCTATGTTAAAAAATTTCATTGATTTGATGGACTCTCTCACACAAATGCTCTGGAGTTGTGCCTTCAAACGTGGCAGGATGCATGACTTCCATACAAGAGTTGGTTTTCACAGTTATTCTAAGTATTGTCATGCATAGGTCACTTAAAAGCTGCAATTAATATGTGCCCTCTAATATCTGAGTTTGTTTTTTATAAACTGAATTATTAAGCATGTTGATACGGGGATTTTTTGTGACTTCTTAATTTTATTTTATATTGATTCTCTATTTGGATTTTGGGTACCACGGAGCTGGAGTATTCATGTTGTAGGTACTCTACTCCCGAAGAGAATATACGAAGGAACATTAACTTATGAATTCAAAACTTAGGCAATACCCAGACAAGCTTAATTTTCCCTTGCCCACCCAACGTACANAACAAATTGGGTGAAGANGACCAACTANCTCAGCAACTATGTGCGTTTCATTTCCTCTCTNTTGTTTGTCATGCTTTATTTTCTATAGCTTGCTGTATTTTCTAAATGTTGTTCACATTCTGGTCCAAAGGCAAATTTTCTGATTTTCTCATGGCTTGCAAGATGCACCTCATGGGTGTATCTTCATGTTCCAAACACAAATTTAATTAGCAACTATTGGCATCGAAGAGGACTGAAAGGACAGCGTGGAAATGATCTCTTCTTCCTAACATCCACTGCTTCATCATTACCTGCCACTTCCACAGCAGAAGAGGCAGAAATGATCCAGAGACTTGCCTTCTTTTTGGATACAAGCTTGTTTCAAAATCTTCTGCCTGACTGTAGCATCAGTTTTGTGGCAAAAAAATAGTCATGTAAGTAATGCCTAACGCAGATAACTACGAGTTCAAATTCCAGGGTTTTCCATCAATATCTCAGCTGTTGCACAACCTCTTTTTTAGAGTTTGATTTTCCCGCCTCTGAAATAGCCT
>Ga0065711_1037265_pt1 | contig 20000 bp, 9 predicted proteins | sample Hoacrofraction12_FD_59098 | JGI IMG/M metagenome (GOLD analysis project Ga0065711, IMG submission 59098) | Hoatzin crop microbial communities from Cojedes, Venezuela - Epithelial fraction 12 v2 (version 2) | ecosystem: Host-associated > Birds > Digestive system > Esophagus > Crop | place... | reverse complement strand
GTCAGGATTTTGTTTCATTTTGTCTGTTTTTGTTCATGTCTGTCCATCTGAATCTTGTATCCTGTTAATTAAATTTAAACCTCCTTGCAGGCATTTCAGTGGATTTTAATTTAATCTGCTGGTGTCTTTGCGCACTATATGTGTTACCAGTGTGACCTGATTCTGTGGGTGGCATTTCCAAATCATCTGTGAACTTGTTTGTTTATCACTATAGCCGGACCACCCATCAAATTCTTGAGGATAGTCTTGACAGTTGATGTCAAAGGCTAGATCTTTTACCATGGAATGTAAGAAAAGGGTAAAACGTAAAAAACCATATATACTGTAAAATCACTGTCTCTTTACTTCTTAAAGTTACAGAGAGAGACTGTCCACTGACCTTTAAAAGGTCAAAGCTCCATCGTGCTGTTCCAGCTTACACCTAGCAAGGATGAGCCCCGTGGGATGTCAACAGAGCACACTTTAAACATTGCTTTTGTCTGGTCTTCAGAGAAAAGTCTGATCTTCAGCATGGCAGCACATATTCAAGATGGCTTTAATGAGTAAGAATAACAGTAAAGATACAACAACATAAGGCTCAGCAGCCTTATGCAGCTGAAACTCATAGCTCTGCTCCTTCACTCTTTGTTGCTGTCTGTGCTACCTTGGCTGGGAATCGCTGCTTCCCTTTCAGTACAGACCAGCAGTTTAAGGAATGACTCGTCCCTTTCTTGCACTGACATTGACCTTGGCAGAGTTACTCCTCTTCTATGTGCGAACAAATGAGAGGAGAATCAAGCCTGTAATCCTAAAAAGAAGAAATGCTTAAATTTGGTCTCATGAATAAGTACTGAGTCCTAATTTCATACTATTTCTGGTGATCAGATGGAGACAGCAATATATTAGGGATTAAATAATAGTTTTGAAGCAGGATTGAAAATGCAGCCTTTGCAGCTGCTCAGTTACGACCTTAACTGTGTAACTGCCCCAGCGACGGGACCCCGGCGAGGGGACGGCACCGGCTTTGTTCGTTTCCTCCTGCTGCTGGCTGCTCTGGCCATCCAGTACTCTGGCTTTTGCTTTCTTTTAAAACAGATCAGGAGGGCAAATTATTTTTAAGAGTTTGTGTGCACTGAATGGCAATGTATGTTCCTGTTGAATTATTGTAAAACTGCCTTGTTTTATGACTAAACCAATGCATTTCAGGTGAAACTAGTGTTTGTGCCCTAAGGCTTGTTCTTAGGAAGCAAGTCCATAGCAGCAGTTTTCTGATAGCTGTTTGAGAAGCTGAGATTCCACTTGCTGAGGTGGAGCAGCGTTAGCGTGGTTTGGTAATTCCATCTTAGAGAAGGCAGGTTTGAAAGAGGCAGTGTCACTTTGGTGATGCCACGTTTCGGACTCGGACATATGCAGTGTTAGTGCCTGGTGTTTGACATGTGGAAAGAAGGTGTTTTCACGTTAATAGTTCTGAGCTGTGAAAATGAAGTTCCTTAAGAAACAATTTCTAAATTATGGGATAAACTTTCCACTGTCCAAAAAATACTACTTTCAAAATAAGAAATTATTTCTTATTTATGTAGCCTGCATCTGTGATTAAGGTAACTATGAATGAGCTATAAAGAACCTTCTGAACTCCCTTTGGACTTACAGCAGTGCTGTTCACAGCTATTACTCTTGAGTAAAACAAGAGGATTAAAACTTAATGGCTTAAATGTAAGAGAAGAAGACGGCATATATTGTTACTGAATTTAGTTTCACCAGGTTAGATTGTAACAGTGAAGTGTTGGGAAAAAAAAAAAAAAAAGAAAGAAAAAACGAAAAAGAAAGGTCGAGACCCTTCTCATCTGCCCCCTCCAGTCAAACACTTTTCTATCTCAAATGAAGAAGCTGCTCTGTGGGCCCTGTGAGAAATTACTTGTCACCCAACAGTAATAGCAGAGCTGTCATTTCTTGGGTGTTTTGTTTCTGTTTTTTAACAGGTCTTCATGATCAAGCTGTGTGTATGTTTAGGATCAAGCTACACGTATGTTTAGGAGAGAGTAAAAAACAGCATGTTTTTATGGTAATGAGGTATCGCATGATTTCTTTCCGTTTGCAGTTTGTCAGAGTATGTTCAGGACGATACCTTAACTGCCTCCCACCGTCTCCTGTTTGCCAGTGGCAAAGACCAGATGGGGTGAGACATTTGCCAAAAATTACAGCCCAGCAGCAGGAAAGGACTTGCAACAAATCTGGATCATTTGGTCAAAATCCTCTGCGACTGTAGGCAATGCAAGGAAAAACTGTGCTGCAGCGTGGTCTGTGAGGGGCCAGGGATGCATCCTTCCAGCACGCTGAGTGAAAGAACTTTGCAAACAACCCCCTGGCTCTCCCTGCAGCAGTTCCTGGCGGAGCTGCCTGGTTTGGACGCTGGTTTGCATAGTTACGTTCCCTCCTGACCAGCGTTCCAGTAAGTGGGTCCCGAGGAAAGCAATGCATTGATCTGACAGGGACGTTGAAAGATCATTACTGCTGAGCAAGCCGAGGCGTTGTAAACCTGTCACGTTAACGCAGCAGTGCCTGTAACAAGCTGTATTCATGTGATCTGGTGGGAAGGGAAAAGCGCTGCCTGTTCAGCTGGACAAGGTGTCCGGCAAACCCGTCCTCGTGCGCTCTGTCTTCTGGAATGTAGGAACTACTGCATTTCTGGCTGGATTATATTTATTTGTGTGCCATTTGAATTTTCAAGCTGTAGTAATCAGCTAGAGATCAACAAACCAAAGATCACAAAGCAGTGATCCAAGGAAAAATACTGTTTACAAATGATCTGCCAGGAAAAGACCAGCAGCGTCAGGCTGATTGCCAGGGGAATTGTTTCTACCTTTCACACTGAGGACAAGTGAACTGGGCGCTGGGCGCTCCTCTCACCAGCCACTGCCAAAGCAGCTTAGTGCTGGGGACTTGTTCCTTGTAAGAAGAGCACAGCTGTCATTTAGAAAGCTATGTAGATGGTCTCAGATGACAGTGTTAGTAGGCATGTGGCTCTACTCACAATATCATTTAGCCAATAAAAGAGCCACTCACTTGTCTTTATGAAGCTGGTGATGGTGTAGGAAAGAAGATGTTGGGGTTTTTTAGTTCAGCTTTTATGAAAACAGAGCAAATGAAAGAGCAGGTATGAAGAGTTGCAATTTTTTAAATCTCACACCAAATCATTCAGCCTTCGTCCGTGCCAGAATTTATCTAGAAACAAAGGGGATGATTTGTCAGAGGTGTGCCTTGACCAGAGGATTTCAAATAAGAGTAGGTGGCACAGAGAAATGTGTTTCAAAAGATCTAACTATTAAAATGTATTCATATCTGTAAAAAAAGGTAATGAAGTTGGTGGTAACCTGCTCAGAGCGTATTTCGGGATGTTATTTTTGTTTAGTACACACGTGGCACGGTTGTTTTTTTTAAAGAGCATAATTCTATCTGTTTCCGAAGGGCAGCATCAGGAAGATGGGCAGCAGCAGGGGTTTGAGTGGATCCTGTGGCGACAGGAGTGGTGGAAATGGATGCTCAGTGCTGGATGAAAGCCTTTTTATTTGCAAGCTGACTGGCAGCTAGTATTAAACACTTGATCCCCCCATCCTTTAAATTAGCTGGTGGAACAATGCCATTGGCAGATTGCCCAAGTAAAATGACATCACAGTACCTAGGGAAACTTCTCTGGGAAAAATTATGATTATTCAGTGTAACCCCTCATTTTTGAGATGCAGAATTATCAATGAAGCTTAGAGGGTTTAACCCTAAAATCCCAAGGAGAAACTCTAACCCTGTATCTGCACAGAAATAGTAATGCTCTTCACTTCCCCAACTCCGTCGCATGCCAGGTAGTCTTAACCATCTTGTTTGGCCATTCATTTGTTTACTTATGCTCATCTATGGACAAAGGAATTGTACGTAGAATTTTATACGTAGATCCTGATTGGGGCTACCTGTTTCTGGATTTATCGAGTTTAGGCCATTATGGACAGTGCAGCTCAGCCATGGAGAACACCAAATGACTGTTACTCAGCTGACAAAATTTCATAGTAGGTCAGTTTTGCTGCCACAGTAAAAAATTGTGAAAGCTGGGAATTTCGTTCAACACAGAAAATAATTAGAAGCTTCAAGACAATCAGCAGGACTCCGATTCCTTAGCAATTTTGGGAGCAACAAGAGGATAATAATGTGGATATATCAGGACCCATGGTGTCCTACTGGAAGCCTAAGATCTTGGCTAACCTGATGGTATAAAAGTTAGCAGCATTTTGTTAGATTCAGTCCACTCAGTTGAAAATAAAAAAAAAAATAACAACAAACAAACCAAAAAGGCTAAAAGAGGTACTTGAGCTCTTGAAAACAAGTAACAATTTGTAGCCCTGTGGATGCTCAGTATAAGATCAGTTATTATGAGAGTACAGGGATTTGATATTAAACACTGCCAAAAATATATTGGATCATTTATATACAGATAAATAGGTAGATATTAAAAAAACAGAGCTTGTGAGCTTCTGTTTTTTACATATTGTTGCAATAAAATGTGGGCACTTGTTCCGGGAGTCTTAAGCTGGACATCTGCATGAATTGCAGTGCTACTGTAAATATTTCTCAGCATGGACAGATAGATGCTATTGGAAAAACCAGAACAAATTCTTAAGTTGCCAATATTGTCACAAAGTCTCCCCGCAGAATGAAGTTGTTTGACAAAGTGTTTCCCTGGTGATTTGGCTGCAGATGAAAATGTCTTCAGCAATAAAATTCCATGCTCGGGTCTCAGCTCTCTGTGCTCATCAATCAGCAAATGACATATCAAGGATCTTTTTTGCTGGATTAGTTAATGTGGTGGGGAAAATACGTGAGACATTGATAATCCTTTGAATTTCTATACATAGGGGTTTTTTTCCACTCTTAAACGAACACAACTTTTTTAAAAAAATATATATATTTTGTGGTCTACAGCTTCCTTTAGTAATCAATAGTGCTGCAATAGGACTAATGTAAAACTATTTTTTATGTACACAGATTTTCTTGCCTGGAGATAATGCCTACTGTAATTGCTGTCAGTCATAGGAAAGGGAGCGCTGGGGGGAAGGTTGAAGGAGAAGCGTACGTTTGGTGACAGTGTTTCTACCCTCGGTGCACTGTCCTTTGTGGCTTACTGTATTAGTGTTTTGCCAACAAATAGCATTTCGTAGAATTTTTGTTGCTCTGTGTGTTGTAAACACAGCTTTATTGAAGATAATCATGTTCCATATCTGCTGATACTTTCATAAGGTATCATTAATGGCTTTAGAAAGTTCAATTACACGGTGGCAAAGAAATAAATCACCTTATAGTTTAATTACCTCTAATATAACAGCAGCAAATATCTTCTGGGAAGCTGCCTCCTGTGTTACTAAATGACTGTCAATGATGAAGCTGCTTTCCTTAAAGGATGCTCTATTAAGGAGATAGTTTCAGTGTTTTATGCTACATCTGTTGCTGCCACTATTAAATTTTATAAAGGAATTTAAAATATGACAGAAGTCAGTAATAACTTTTATTTCATGCCTGCTTTTTAAGGAAAAATGGAACTTAGTGCAATAATGAAATGTTTTATATGAAGTGCTTTTTAAATACTTTTAAAATATTTTTTGAGCCATGATATGGGATCCAGGGAAATATCTTAAAACCCATTATAACAGATCACCTCTGTGTAGTGTGTGTCAATCTGCTGGGGAAAATACTAAGAAGAGTCATTCATTTTCCTACTTAAATGTCTGAAAACAGAGTCACTCCTGTTCAGATCCAGCCACCTGAGAGGCAAAAAGGGAGCACAGATGGAAAGATGAGTATCCTACATAAAAAAAAGTGATAAAATGATGAGAAACAAGGAAAGGAAGGAAGGAAGCATAAAAGTGGTACAGTAGGAAGACCAGTAAGAGGGGAAGGCTGACGAGCTGGAAAAGGAAGAGAAATGGGAAGAGCCAAGATTCTCGACAGGGAAGATAAATGAGGAGAATCAGCTGATTAGGCAAAGGGAAGAGATGGGGGGGAAGTGCAGCAATAGCAGAAAAATGGAGAATGTAGTAAAAGCAGAAATCAAGGACACCAAATAATCAAAGGATAGGACATGAAAGGATATTGGCTGCATTTTCCTCCTACAAATGAGTAGGTGGGAGAGAAGGATGATGGACTAATGTCAGAGGCACAACCAACATGTATTTTCTTGCTTGTCCTCTTCTTAGGGCTCCAGTTTTCCTTTGTGTGATTTTGGTTTACCATGTTTACTTTGGTTAGACTGTGCTTCCTTTCATACCACTGTATTGCTAAACTCTGTGACTACTTTGAATTATTTGAATCATGTTATTTTGGGATGATATCTTGAACTTACCAGGCTTGAAAATGGTTCTGAGCAATTCTGGATCATCTCTTTTCCTTGTGCTTCTAGAAAAGTGCAAGTTTCAAGACGTCCCCTCCCGTCTTTTAATACGGTAACCAGCAAACACATTTTGAGTTGATTGCTCAAACCTAGAAGGAATACGGAGCCTTCGGGGTGCTAATTACAGTGGTGCATGATCTCCAGCATCTCCCCGTCCATAGGGTGGTGGGGTGGCTCCAGGAGAGGTACAGAGCTTCCAGGGTCTAGGTGCTGACCTAGCTGCATGAGTGCGTGCAGGGATGCTAAACCCCTGGCCGCGCCGTGGCCCACCCTTTCATTTGCCGGCTAGCGAAGGTTAGCCAGCACGGGAGGATAAAAGGGCAAGGCTCTCTGAGCGGTAAACCCCCCGGTACACTGTTGTTCTCCAGAGGAGAGCGGATCAGGGAGTGTGGCCTGCCCTTTTCTTCCGGCAATTTCCTTACAGCAGTGGTTCACGCATTGTTAACGCTTTACAGGGTAATGGGTACCTTGTTAACTAATGGCTGTTTTCATCCTCTAACTTTGTAGGCTATAACAATAAGAATACATTCTATTTCAAAGGGTGGTTTTTTTTGAAGGAAAAAACGATCTTTTTGCTGAATTCAGGAGGTGGGAGTTAAGCAGCACAATGTATTGAATGCAGTGAGAGAGAATTTGAGCATAAGGTACAGAGACATGTAGGCTGGGTTTGGATGAACACATTTGTGTGTGGAAAATTATATACTGCCTCAACGAAAATGACTTTTTCCCTCTGAAAGAAAATGTTGTTTTCTCCCATGTATTGAGAGAAGTTACAGATCTCCCATTGTAGCATGTGTAGTTTTTATCCCCATACACGTTAACAGCAGTACTATTAAACTAATTTTTGCAAAAATTACGGAAGACTACTTCTAAAAAGTGTCTGTATTCCTTTAAACTGTTTTTATTTTATATGCTGATTATTTGATCTTGAAGCTGTGAACCCCTGGCCTGTTACTCATTGTTCTGTCAGAATTGAAAAATACACCACAAGTGTATTCCCCTCCTTACTAAAAATAATTTCCAAATTAAAAAGAATATTCAGAAAGGCTGTGAGAATATCTGATCTAAAGTTGCTAGTACTGAAATAATGTATCAATAATATAGTAAAAAAAGCAGTAAGAACAGAATCAAGTTAAATGAAATCTTGTTTCTACCAGGCTAGGATTAACGGAAATGCAGAATGGGCGTAGTGCAAGGAATATAGTCACAGCCCAATGAAACAAAATAGCAAGTAAGGCCGATGTATCTTGGAAAAATATCTAGATCAAAGGAAACCCTGCTATTTTGTCCTGGCGTCACTGTTTTTATTTTGGTTATCTACAGCTAATCTTCAGTGCCTTGACTTGGCAGGGACAGCTTTTAAAAGGGAAAGCTGCTCCCAAGAACCTGGATTTTCTAGAGAGGGTCCTCAGCCTGCCTCCAGTCTACTTAGAGATACTCACACAATGTGCTCTGTGTTTGGTTTTGGCTCTTTTACCTAGTCTGGAGTGGGACCGTACTGGGGGCAGCCGTGGGTTTGCGACATGGGGCAGTGGAACTGTGTCAAAGGTATGGGGACATCAGCAGGGAGCAAAACTCGGTTTTTAGAAACATCACACAGGGAAAAGAGGCAATTCTTAAAACAACTCAGATGAATGAGTGCAGTCGGCTGGTGCTGTTTGCAGGCTGATGGGCGTTGCCATAGTGACCAAGAAAGGAGGGGGGGGAGCAGAGGAGTTTTGAAGAGAATGTCAGCTGGGGCTTCAGTAATGCAAACATAGCATGTGACGTCTGCCAGAGAGCCCCGGTGGGGTGGCAGGCAGCAATGTCGTGTGGGTGCGTGAGGGCACCGATCGACCAACGTCTGCTAGCGAGCGCCTGAAGTCAGGGCTGGGACAGATGGGGAGGTGGTGGAAATAAACCCACCTTGTGTTCACATCTGCAGGTTATTCCCAAGTTATCTGCTGGCATGTTTCCTGACAGGGTAATTGCTTCTCCTTCCTCTCCCCTTCCTGAAAATATTGGGTTTAATTCTAACAGTGACTGCTGTGGAGAGAATTCCCAGGTCCTCTCTGTGTTGAGAGCACCACTCTTACGTCCCACAGGCTGCACGGGCTCTCGTGCCTTGGCTGCCTAGTTCTCTTGGCTAATCAATAAAACTAGAAAGAGTAGCCATGGGCTGACCTTTTCTTTGTGCTTTAGAAGTAGTTTTGTGCTCTCTGTAGTTTTTTCTCTTGATTCGAGGAAAATGCAACATTGACATCTGTGGTTAGTTTGTGTTAGGGGAACAGATTAGGAAGGCAGGTTACCTGCTCGGGTCCTGTATCTGCACTGCTAGGATGTAAAGTGGAGCGTCAAAGCCAGACTTGGAGTGATACTTGTAGGCAGCTCACTGGACCTAGTGCTTATCCCTTGAGACTGGGGACCTACCTGCTCTCTTCATGGAGCTGCAAATTTCTTACAAAGTGTGAGGCTAATGGTTGTGTTTGGAGCCAGGTGACTTCTCTCTTCAAGCAGATAGTTCAAGCTGTGTTGTGTCTGTACTTCACAGTAAGTCACTATCCAGGATTTGCACTAAAATCTCATTTCTGCTTAAATATGAATTACTGTCTTTTACTAAATACATGAAGCCCATCAAGTGAGTACAGTACTAAAGATGTAGAGTGAATGAATCATGGGCAGGAAGGAGAGTCAGGACAGAGATTGTCTCTGTAGCATGGAATCAGAATCTGGACAAGGGTAAGAGCTGCTTGAGATGAAGATATATGACTGGTCTGATACAAAGTAAATAGCGTTTTTAAAATTAATGTCCTTGGCATTGGCTGTGTTAATACTTCCCTTTTGCAACATTTATTTTTTCATTAACAGAGCTAATGTGACCGAAAGACGGATGTGAAGAGGTGACAAGCACCATGTATGTTTAAATGGGGAAGGGTCTGCTGCAGTCTCTGCTCATGCTGAACACGCTTGGTCTTGAAGTAATCGTACTGAAAAACGTAGACTAAGGAGACCTTGCACAGCATCTGGGGGATGTGCTCCTTGCATCAGTCAAGAGCCCCACATGTTCTTCTTTTCTATACCATAAGGGCTCCCTGAATTCACGTGATCTGCACGCTTCATTCCCACCATGCTCCCTTTCTTCACCAAAGGGAGAGTCACCTGTATGTTTCTTGCAATATATCGGTGTTGTCCTCATTTTCCCATGCCAATGCCAGCCACCTTTCCATACATGAAGTTTTGTGTGTCTCTTCATCCCTCTTTTGTCCTCACAGCTCTTCCTTCCTTTCTTCCATCCTTTCCCAAGCTTGGTCTTTCTTCATCTACCTGAGGCGATTTGTAACGGGTGCCAGCATTTCTAAACTGTGCCGGGAGTAAGTGCTGCAAGAATATGGAGGAAAGTGGGAGGATTGTTAATGCTGACAAAGAAGATGGCAGCCATCCCCTGGCTCTTTGGTCTATAGGCCGTTACTCACAGACCTGGATGGCTGAAAGGGTCACATCTGCTAACCAGCCGCTAGAGGTCACACCACCTGTGCCTATATGCACCTTTCCCCTTTCATTTTCTTGTTTTCACCAAAATAAATATGACATTGCCCATTGCCTAGAACATTCCCTGAAATGTTGGAATTCATAATATAGCGTCCTGCAATTATGTTGTAGTAGGCAAACGTACGGACAGATACCACTGGGCCAACAATGCTAACAGCCAGTGATGAAAACTACCCTACTGTATGCTTAGGTCATCAGTCCCTCGGCACAGTTGTTTTTGCAGGCTGCACTGAATATCTGACAGTTTTCTTATGAAGGTGTTCCACAGACTGATCTAATACATCCTTGGAAGAAATCAGGGCTGACCCTTATTCTGTGGGTCTCCCTTCCAGTGTGCTTGTTCCTCACCACTCTATCAGCTGTGCATGGGCTTGTGGGCTTTGAGTGACAGGGGAGTTTTCTCCACAACGTGTGCACGTCCCTCTACATAGTTACACCTTCTGATTCACACCGTCTGATTTGTGTGGGGTTTTTTAGTTACAGAAATGCATTGATTTATTTTCGTTCCTTTACCTTTTTCCTCTGGCTAGGGTTTCCTGTGCCATTTAATGTGCCACATTAAATCTGGTAGCCAGGCAGCTGCGTAGTCTTGTTGACTAGCTGAGCTGACAGAAAGTGTGCACTCTGAAAACAAACATTTTCTAGAGCGGTGTAACTACAGTGCTGGAAAGTGGTCTCAGCAAACTGCCATGAGCACGAGACCAGGTGAAGAAGTGAAGGCGATGTACCTTTGACTCTGGTTGCTGGGGTTTAGTTATGTTTATTTTGAATTTGCAGTGTGGTTTTGGATTCGTGGTTTTTGTTTTGGTTTGTTTGGTTTGGTGTGTTTGGGGTTTTTTACAAAGGGATATATTGGGGTTTTGTGAGGCAGGGAAAGTTTCTTTAACAGAACGAAATGTGAGTGGTTCTGGATTTTGTTTCTTTTTATTTTTCAGTGTAAAGTGTCTCAAAAACACTTTAGTTGGGAAGTTGACACAGAACATAAGAAAACACTTGCTTGATTATAGTAGTGTTTAACTTCTGAATTAATAATTTTTCATTAATAAAAAAAGTGACATATATTTTGGTTTGGAGTTCAATCTTGACCCAGTTTACTTGCTGTGATAAAAATTGCAGTCCACTGAAGCCCAAAAGAGATTCATAGGGAGCAGTTGTTCACCATGGTATCATTTCGCAAAGGTAAATTATGCAGCAGTAAAGACAAGTTCATAAACTTTATTGTATTGCTTTAGTAGCAGTGCTTTAGGTACTACCAAGAAGGCAAATTCAACACTGAGGCCTTCCCCAAGGTTTAGTAAACTGTCTTATAAGCTGCCAGTGTATATTTTTTTTTTCTTTTTGGGATATTTTTCTAAGCTCAGTAGCGGGAGAGGGGAGGAAGAGGACAGTCTTTTTTCTTGATCTTTGGTTAATCATTCTGACTTCCTACTTACACGTTTAAAAAAATAATAATAAAAAAATTATACTCTTCATACTTGATTGACTCAAACACATAGCTTTTTATAGGCTTGCCATTTTTCTGCAGGAGCATGCATCTTTGTCATAGTTTAAAAATTATCTGGAAATAGTACAGTTACAGTTCTTCTTAAAAATTGTGTGCAGCTATGAGCAATATGTACTATCCACATTTTCCATATGTTGAGACAATGCTCTAGTTTTATGTGTGTAGTAAAAAAATTATCAGTGATAAACAGTCAATTGAGTGGAATTGTATCTTAATTGAATACTGCAAAAATCAGGATCAAAGTACTTTATATTTGTATTCAAAAGAATTTTAGGACAAAATATTCTTTGGGCCCTGATGTGGTAACTCTGAAATACTAGGTCTTTCTGGCCTTTGTAAATTGCGCTGGTATGCAATATTAGCACCAGAGGCTTTATGGCTGTTTGCCTTTAGTTGATACATTTTTTTCTTAAGAATTTCAGAAGATCTTTAAGCAGCTAAGATTTTGACTATTTATCTCTGGGTTTCATTTTAGGAAGGATGTAGGAATGTTGAACTGTGGCTATTCTAGCTGATGTTGCAGTCTCTTTGGAGACAGTTCAAACTGCAAGTTACAAGACTGAAAGACTTGAAGATAAGGACAAGAGTTTGTCTTTCCTGCCCATGCAGGTATATCTTTTACAGCATAATAGCTGTTCTCCTGTAAAATCCAAGGCACCGATATTTTTTTCGCCACAATATCTCTGGGCGAGTGGAGTCCTAGGGAACTGCCTAGCTACATCATGGTAAATACAGCTTTGTCACCGTGAAGGTGTTACGGAGATGGAGCAAACAAAAGCTGCTTCTCCTGCAGTAAAAATCTCATTTTGACAGTAAAGCATAGCCAGGCAGAGAGCCGATACCTAGCCTTTGAGTCATATTTTTATCTCGCACTGCCTACAGCTAAGGCCTAACAGGTGAGCATCAGGAATTGAAACGCAATCTCAAGAATGCAAGCACAGTCATTGCAAAAAGGACCAGGTGTTCCCCCTATATTGGAGCAGCTGTGTGGATCTCAAACCTCATGAACCTCCTTTCTTCTGAGTCCTATTTTCTAGAGCATGTGCTAATCACGTGAGTGAGCTGTCTGGAAACACCATTAGAAAGCAACCTGTCCATGGTGCAGTTACTCAGCTGGGGATGCATCTATTCGGTATCTGAACACGTGCTCGGAAAACATCTGTTGGTCGGTTTAGAGCACTGAGCAGTGAGCTGCTGGTAGCTGGGGGCTTCAGTGAAAACACAGCACTGTCTCACTGGTGGGTGCTGGAAAATACATCACCTGAGATGAGACTGAGTGAAGCAATCCCTCTTCTCTGTATGCCCTCACTTTGGCATCAGGGAGCTTTCTGGCTTCCAGGGACTCAAGTGTTTAATCTGTGTGAGCCCCTCTGTACCGGTGCTTCTCATTTTGTTTGTCAGTGAATAGGAGAAGGCAGCTCAAAACACAGTGCCAAATGCTCCAGGGCCTGAGTATCTGCATACAACTGTTGTGTCTAGGTAAAGTTGGTATTTATAAGGACTCTGGGGTGGTGAAGAAATGGGGCATCCTGTGTGAAGGAGAAGATGTTTTAGGCCTTAAAGAGGGATTGATTTGTGGTTATTATTGCTGCCTTTGATCTGCCAACAGGGATCTGAAACTAATCCACCAGAGCAGCACAAGTCTGATATATAGTGCCAGATGGAGATGCCAGAATAGGTTACTCCTGCTGTCTTTGATGCCGCTTTATCATGAAGTGATAAAACAAGTAGTACAAAGCAAAGCAAGCAAGGGTTAGGTGTGTGTGCGCTGCAGGAATGCTGCTGGCTGTGTGAAGTGACTGCCAGTTGTTGAAGCCACTGCAGGATCAATTAGCGATTCGCAGCATTATCCTAACCCGATGAGAGACTGAGGGACCCGACTGCACAGAGCAGTTGGTTGGCGCACAGAATTGAACATCACTGGGTACTTCCAGACTCCCCGTGTTTCAGACATGTTCCTGTAAGCACAAATGGCCACAGAAGTAAAAAATGGTGGTTTATATAAGGACTTCTATTCACTGTGAGTTCATACCCCAACTACAAAGTGTATCAAAAATTAATCTCATTTTAAAATGTTGTTCTGTAAGCAGTGAATATGGTCTGGCTGGTGAGATGTTGGTGGGAATTTACCACTTCTGGTTTCCTTTTGTTTAGAAATTAGAGCGATTTGGGGCTTAGTATAGCTATTAGTTCTCTATAGATCTCATGCTCATGTGAGTCAGCAAGCTCATGGCAGAAGAGCAGCTTTATATAGATGTTGGATCAATTGACAGTGAGTTGTCAATGAATGCATCTCCTAGACACTGTGCAATTGACAGGCTAATGAAGTGCTTTCTTGGTGACAGAGAGTTGTTGACAAATCTTTTGCCACTTTGCTTTTCCCACTCCACTTTCTCATAAAGCTGCTCCATGCTGCAAGTTTGGGGAATACTGGGACGGTTTCACAAGTTAAGGGGGTGTCTCTTTGCTACCTTGCGTAGCATAGGCTGGGATTTGGTAAACTTGTTAGTAGTTTATGTGTTGAGGAGCCAGAAAATAAGGCCAGTAGTCCAAGGACCGCGTTTGCCCTCCCTGCAATGTATTTTCCAACATGTTTCTAAGAAGATGGAGAGTCGCTGTCCTGCAGTTTATCCTCCAAGACTGCAGCCTGGGGTTTGGCTCCCCATTGATGCACTCTTTCTGCCTGCGTTGTGACCATGGCACTTAGACTGATTCAGTGCAAGTGGTTTCAACTCCACGTTCCCTTTCCTCTTGCCCAGGAGCAGGTGGAACCACTGGTTTATTTTGCATCATTCTTGCGGGCTCCCGTGGGTGCGTTTTGCAAATGTCTGATGATCAAGTGAACCAGTTCTTGTCCTTTTAAGTGAAAGTTCCATATTTGTTCCTCTAACTCATGAGCATACGTAAGCACCAACGATTTGGGATGAGTGCTACCTACCTACGGCGAAAAGATGTTCAGCAAAACCAGATCATACCGGTATGCATAATCCCACCCTCCATGCTAAGAGAAACTATTTTGGTTAATGTGTGTATTAAGAAGTTTACAGAGTGACTCACTGGCTGTAGCTATTACTAGCACTTGATGAGAAGACATAATTTTCACTGCACTGTTCAGAGCTAGCCTAGATGTTGTTCATATGTTGCTGTACAGTTTGAGGCTTGTGAGCTATACTGCAACTGCAGTTTGCCTGTTTGCTTGCATGGATAATAATGGCCTTGTGTAGGTGATTTCAATAACAAAGAACATACTGTTTGATTGACATTGTAAAGCCATGTTTGTTTTTGTACAGTTTCCAAGATATGCCTCAATTGCTGACGCTAATTACAACACACATTATTATGAAACCTCTTTGGTAATTCTTCAGTAATCTTGAGGTCTTTGCACTTCCCAAGTCTCTCTGTTCAGTAGAGATCTAAAATAAGAAATGTAGGGGCTTTCCGAGAAGGCTGTGATGAGACCTGTCTCACAAGATAGCCCGTGCTGCACGGTGTGCACCAGTGGATTTGCAGTTGTCAGGAATAGATTGTGTGACATTAAAGGCCAAACCTTGCACCCACTGAAATAGGAAGCAAAACTTACACTGATTTTATTGAAATCAAAATCGGGCTGATTCTATGTTGCCATTTCATCTTGGTGGACATCAGGGGAGAAGAATGCCTTTCAAAAGGCTCTGTGTTCTTCACACTGCAGGCCTTGAAAGACACTGAAAGAAACTTGGGAAGTTGTGAGCATTGGATGACATCAGAACTTACTGATGTCAGGAACTGCTGTTTTCCAAAGGGGGGAGTGGTCAGCTTCTTGCTTTGCAAGAAGGAAGGAAGCGTGTGTAAAAATCTGCAGTGGAGCAGGGACAAGGATTCACACAGCAAGTGAGGCTTCTTGTCTCACCCAGCTCATCCAGCACTATGGAACAGAAATCTAGGAGGAACACTGCTGTCAGGAAAACACGAGTCTATCACAGTTTGTTTCTGGTAGACCAAAAGAAGCCCAACCCTTCGCTCAAGGTGTTGATGGTGTGAAAAGGTATTACGTGATTTTCCTGTTGTTTCAGAACCGCCTCCAGCTGTAGGCAAGGCTTTACAGAACAGAGCTTTAAGAAAGAGGACGAGCTAAAAAATAAATGGTAAATATTCAGACAAATACTAGTATCTTGTGTTACCTCAGGAGCTGGTTCAGTTTGCTGATTGCTCAGTTTCAGTGGGGTCTGAGTAATGAAGAGCTGACCAGTGAGCCTAGTTTGGTGTAATTCCCTGAGTACTCTTGAAGCATAACAAACCCAGAAAGACTGTAATGAAAAATAAGTGAAAGGTAGCTGGGGGCTTAACTTATGATCTCTGCTCATTACAGTAAGCGACATTTTCATTGCAGTGTTACCATAAAGATTATTGGCTGCCACATAACATAGGTCCCTCCTGAAAAGATTCTGGAACAGCTTTGTTGGCTCAATAAAAGCCATGGAAAAACGCCAAAGATTTGCTTAAAACACAGTAATTGTTCGCCAGATATTAATGGTGTGATGCTTTGTACAAAACTGCCTGGAAAATAGGGTGAATAATCTGTATCATTTTATTAGGTGGTATCTGTGTGACCATCTTTGGTCTTCCACAGTAGATGTATATAACTGGAAAACCATTGTATTGATATTTTTGCTTCCATAATGAAGTACTTGATCACTGGCTTTCAGAGTTCCAGCATTTTAACGTGAATGGCGACAATGATTTTGAAATTGGCTTTGAATCTCCTTGCTGCTTTACATGTATGCAGACCTGTCTGAGCACAACTCATCAGAGTGTCTGAAAGATTGACATCATTGGCATGTTTGTAGGAATGTTGTCCAGAGGGCAGTTGAAAGGGCTGTATTTGGGAACTGGAAAGAAATTTCATGAGGAAAATGGCAAAATTCAATATTTGCATTGACCTGTTACGCATGTTCAAAAATTCAATCCAAGAAGGTTCCCATGGAACAGCCTTTCTGGGAAGCACACCCAACGTGAGTCAAACAAAGCCGACTCAGGTGACTGGGTGCAATTGGGTTGTCTGTGATGTGTAGCACTTCAGATGTGGTCCTTTGTGTCAAAAAGGTAAGGTGAGTTTCCTCATGTCTTCACCTTTTTCCTGGTAGTGCTTTTGAGCTGGAGGAGCCAGAGTATTCCTCCACCGATGGCAGCCAGCAGCTGCTCCATATCCCTGTTCCCTTGTCCTGCCAATAGCAAGGCTAACCACGAATTCAGAACATATATATACACGTATATACACATGGCCAGCTGTGAACAGATTAGCATGACAGGAGGACAGATGGCCACATAAACACAGAGGATGAAGAACAGCCAGACTGCATTTCTAGGGATCAATGCTCAGGGAAAACCTTATGTCAGGGATCCCTCTGGTACCTGGCTCCCACGTCTTGATGTTTGAAGTCTTACCACCCTAGAGCTCCTCAGCCTCCCTGGGAGACGGTCCTGGACCCTTGGTCTCCCCAGTATCCAGGACTCAGTCCATCCTAGTGACCAGCTGGTCTGGCTTGAACTTTGCTGATGGGTCATGCATGCATGCTGTCAGAGCAGAGAGCACACTCACGCAGAAGACAGTTAGAAGCACAGTTTAGGTAGGACAAAGTGGAGGTGGCTTGGCGCAGAGCTTAGCCAAACAAGCATGCTGACCAGCCTCCTGCTTGCACACTGTTGGCCTCATTTATTCGCTGCCTGATCCTTTCTCCATTTTCCTGGGCTTGTTCTCTGCCATCCACCTTGATCCCTCCCTTCCACTCTCTTGGTCCATCCCCTAAACATCTCATAAATCCTGTGTATTCCTTAAACACTTATGCTCAGTTGAAAGACTCCCGCTAAGCACCGCACAGTAAGTCCTATGCCACCTTTACACAGTGGTCTCCAGAGCTCACACAGCCTTCCAGAAAGAGTTTCCTGCGTTGGGTCACGCAGGTGGGTTGTGTGATGGGATGAGGGCTTAGTCCTTCATCTTTGAGGGTCTCAGGAGTGGTGATTCAGAGGGATTAGGTTCGCTGAGTTTACCACTGTGTCCCTTGTCACTGTTCGGTCTTGTGTCTGTTTTGAGGAGCCGGTAGGGATGACGAAGGTGGACACCCTGGGAGAGGCATGTGAGCCAGCCCAGCAGAGCAGGGCAGCTATAGAAACCCGGAGTGTGGAGAATTGCAGTCCCCTGAATGCTCTGCCTGCTACTGCCAGTGAAATTGGTCATCCTCAGTGTGCAGAAGAGCAGGCTCAAATTAACTCAGACACTTCAGTTTTGCTTTAAAAAAAAGAGAAAAAAAGTGAGTCTGCGTATCGGTATTTCCCCAGAGTCCTTTCTATACATTTTATTGGTACATTTTTGTCTAGCTACTGGAAAAGAAATACATACCTGCCAGACGTAGAATAACTTGAAGTTCCTTGGCTTGCACTTAGCTATTTTTACCCTCTGTTTTCCTTTTTTTTAAATGTTAATTAGGTGCACACCAAAATGCATGTAGTAAATCAATAATAAAGATTATGTAAGGGGACTTCTCTGAGCAGCATGCCCCTTAGTATAGCATTCAGAAAGGAAAATGAGCACTGGTTTACTTAAGCCCGAAGGACTCCATGTGGGGAACAATAAAATAATGGAACAGAGTGCCCAGAGAGGTGGTCGATGCCCCATCCCTGGGAACATTCAAGGTCAGGTTGGATGGGGCTCTGAGCAACCCGATCTACTTGAGGATGTCCCTACTTATTGCCGAGGGGTTGGGCTAGATGACCTCTAAAGGTCCCTTTGCAACCCAAACCATTCTATGATTGTCTGATAACACAAGAATGAAGAAGCCTGTGTTCAGCTGGCCCCAGGAAGGTGTCTGCGCTGCGTGCCAGTATGTGTTCTGCACCGTGTTGTCTGCCTGTCCAGGGTTAGTTTGGGAGCAGGCAGGTGGCCTGGAGTATGATCCCGACGACACGGTTTGGTGAAATGGAGCAAACTGTGGATTTACCCACTTCATGCTCATGAAATTACAAATACATAAAGACAAGGGTTGTGATGATACAGGTGACTTCAGTTAGCAGAATACACTTCTTTCTCACTTGAATAGTCTTTTTACTTCTTACTGGTGGATTTTTCTCTGCAGCCACCTGTGCTGGCTTCTGCCAAAGAAGCAGAGCCTGCTTCTGCAGATTCTGCAGCTTTTAATTCCTTTTGATTCCTTAGGTGGAGGATGTCATTTGTTCTAGTGGATACCTCAGCCCTCAGGGTTTGCAGCTGATGCCCGTATCTGGCACTAAATTGTTTTTTCTGGTCATGTGTAAGTGGGAAAACACCATTTCATCTGTGAAAGCAAAACAAGGGGAAAAATGTTCCGCAGCACGCTGTGGGAATTCTCAACCATGAGGATTTCAGGTTCTGACCTATGAAGTTTCTCCATGCCTGGGGTGGATCCAGGGACTAGTCTGCACACGTAGGCTGAACCACTCACCGATCGATTCAAAATGGGGTGTGAGAAAGGAGATCAGCCCTCCTGGATGCACTTGAAGATGTCAGCCCCAGTGAGAAATTCTTTGTAACTGAGATAGTCTGGTAGGACTCTGTCCAGCTGCAGAAATGAAGCGTTCTCTCTCAGCCTGCTGACTCATTATACTGGGCTAGCTGGGGGTTGTTTTATAGCATAATAGGTTCTCTAGATTAAATCTGAATTCGTGTTTGTCTCTGTTTTTAAAGAAATAAGCATAAGCACATCCTCTCCTTTCCATCTTCATGACAGTTCCATGGAGATCCCCCTTGTGTGTGTCTCTGGCTTTGTGTCGCCGCTGAGATTTTCAGTGCTGGGCTCCCTGGGTGCTAGATAGTGTCGCGTTAATTTGGCAGAAAATAAACCCCCTTGCATTTTAACTCTTTTCACCAGAGAGGCTAGGTGCAGCTAGGTTTAAATTCTGAGTGATGTCCAATTTGCCACTACCAGTCCAGTCGCGTTTAATACGTATATTAAACTACCACAATTCTGGATACGCTAATAGCAGGTCTGCACCTTCAGTCCAGTTGTGCTCATGAACTAGCACGGCCATGTTTGGTCGCGTTCAGTGAGAAACTGTGACAACTGGCTACTGAAACAGTGCAGTTTTATTTGTGCAACAGGTATATAGGTTTTTTTGAATTGCCGGTGACAGTGACTGTCTGCAAGAAAGCACGTGCAAATATGTTATCAAGTATAAAATGCGTGAAAAGGTTATAAATAATACAGCCTGGCTATAAACATTAGGCAGTAACTCTCTAGAGAGATTTCTAAGATTCCCGAGAAAAGCACTTAGTTTAAGTCTCACCCAAGGCATCCCAAGGAGGGGAGAAGCAAGGCTCAGCCCGTCAGTCGATCGCGGCTGTCGGAGGCAGTCTGAGGTGGAGTTGCCCTTGACTTGCTCATGGTGTTATCTTCTTCTCCAATAATCCCCTATTTCCCTGGCTATTTTTATATCCTTTCTACATTTAAGGTGGAGTTTGAGTGACTGTAGTCATACATACCTTTTATCATGATTGGTGTAAAATTCTCTCGCTTCACATTTAAAGGTATAGTTTACAAAAAATCAAGG
>Ga0065711_1009953_pt1 | contig 20000 bp, 11 predicted proteins | sample Hoacrofraction12_FD_59098 | JGI IMG/M metagenome (GOLD analysis project Ga0065711, IMG submission 59098) | Hoatzin crop microbial communities from Cojedes, Venezuela - Epithelial fraction 12 v2 (version 2) | ecosystem: Host-associated > Birds > Digestive system > Esophagus > Crop | place... | reverse complement strand
AAGCCCAGCTCCCTCAGCCTCTCCTCGTAGCAGAGATGCTCCAGTCCCCTCCTCATCCTCGTAGCCCTGCGCTGGACTCTCTCCAGTAGCTCTTCATCTTTCTTGAACTGGGGAGCCCAGTTAACCTGAGCTTGTTGGTAATGCTTTAAGACTGTTGTGAAAAATTTACTTGGGGTGCCTTTTTGCTGGTTTTGCATAATTTGCTTCCAGAGTGGATGAAACTGAACTGCACAAGGGCATTCTTAGTATGGGTTATTCTTTGCACAGCGACTTACAGCTCAGTGGTCCTTCTGGGCTGTTTCCCTGAAAGGACGAGTACTCAGGGAATTTGAACTGACTCAACAAAAGCAGTAGAGTTAAGGAGTGTGATGTCCTCTCCGGGTCTTCAGTTTCAGAGGGAAGAGGAACTTTAATCCGTTGACAGCATCAGGTCATTGTCCTTCTGCACAGAGGTGTCCTCACAGAGCATGTATCAGATGCATTCTTATCAGTGGGCTTGCCTGTGTAGTCTACCTGGTTTGCTGTTTTGGAAAGCTTTAGTAAGTGTCAGCAAATCCTAGCTCTTTGATAAGGATCTTTGTTTGTCCCATTCATGGTAGATATTAGGCTCAGAAAAATGGGCTAATTGGCCAGTAGTGCTTGTATGAAGGATAACAGATACCTGTAACAGAAGTTACGTATTTGAAAACTGGCCTGAATTGATTTAAAGGAAAAGGGAAATGAAGCGGAGGAAAAACATTTGGGGCCTTGGGGTTGGGTAAAGTGAAATGGCATCCTTCAACTTTTTTCACACAATCAGAAGTAAATTTTTGGCATAGTGCAAGCTGAAGTATGAGAGAAGTTTTTTCATTTATAAATAACACTGAGAAATATTAGCCAGGGGAGTGATTAGCTGCTCAGATAAGAGAAGTTCAGTGAAACACTCGAAGCAGACTAGAGCTTTGGAAATAGTTTTTTTTTTTAAATAGTGTTTACCCTCACTAATTAGTATGAGAGAGAAGATTCATGTTTTGTGCCTGTTTTTGTATGTTAACAAGATGTTGGATGTTTTTGATTATACACTTTGGAATTATGTCCTGTGACTTTGTAAAGCCATCAGATATTTCAATAAATAGGTTTGTTTACAAGGACTGCTCAGAAGAATTATTCTGAATTAATGTTTTAAAATAGATTAATTAAATTGCATTAAACTTGCACGTGGAGAAACTAATCTGGAATTCAGGTGAATTTAGTTGCTTACAAATATTAATTTACTTAATTAAACAAAGGCTACTTTAATTCCGTGTGAAGTGTATCAATTCTAAGAGTATCGGGAGAGACTGAGAGAGATACTTGGTGCACTTTATCTACCCTGCTTTGAATTTATACCTTGAGTTGTCTCTGATTAGTTTTTCTGAGGGTTCCAGTACTAGAGCCACCTCCTAGCAAGTGGTTGTAGGAATGCTCTAGCCTTTTGCTCCCCTTTTTGGCTTTGTTTCTGAATATGAAAAGCCAAACACAAGGAGGAGTGTTTATCTTTACTTTCAAGTCATAACACATAAATAGTGAAATTAATGGTTTTTTTAGTTTTGACGGGTGATTAAATAGACTCTTTATTATTAGAAGATTTGGTTCTGTTACTTCATATTGATGCTTGTTCTGCCTTGGAATCTTAGGACTGTTTTCTCAAATTTTGAAAAGGTATTTTTCCTTTGGGAGGTAAGAAGGAACTAATGCAGTATGTTTGCTATGTGTGATTATTTCCATTATTCACTGTGATTAGAACGTGAGACAATTTTTAATTTGTGCTGGTTTATACAACAGCAGTGGGTTTCTGGTGCGTTTGTTAGGTGAGGATTACCAAAGTAGTGTCTGGGGGTGGGCAAAGGGTGGACAGTGAAAGAGCTGATCTGGGAACTGGCTGCATGATGCAAGGGGCCTGAAGCGTTTGAAACGTTGGAGGCGACTGAGATTTGAAGACACCCAGGGCTGAAGTGGGAATGGAGGTGGGAAGAAATCCCTCTGATACACACCGTAACCTGTTTTTCAGTTTTTGTGTCGGGCAAGAGTTGGAGCAGTCTCTTCCAAACCGCAGAAAAGCCCTCCGGGGGAAGCGACGAGTGCCATGTAGATCCACCTAAATAGGTCAGCTGGGGTTTGGCTGGCCAAGGCCTCCTGTAGTGTACGTGTTAATCAGAGATTTTCCGTTGTCTGGTGTAGGCTCTCTTCCAATACCCCTCCCTCAGAGAGTGGCAAATTTACTATAAAATTCTGCTCTGTTGATCCAACTTCCACATTCTGGTTGGGAGAGAAAAAGTGGGAACATTTCATGTCCCTGTTGTAGTTTATCCTCAGCTTCTTGGCTTTCTGTTAATATTTCTTTCTTATAGCTTAATATTTCTTCTAGGTTGTATTTCAGCATAGGTTTCTTAATGCCAATGTACATATACTTAATTTAGAATTAATGGGGACTGGGGTTTCAGCCAGAAAAAAGAAAGGATGGGGAAAAAAAAAAGGCTGGGAATATATAGCAAATTTCAAGAAAAGAAGTGTTTTCTGTGAGGAAATGCTGGTAAAGACTTTACTGAGTAGAATGTGGAAACTATATTGACAAAGTTGTTATTCTGAATTTGTTGACTGAGGCTTTTTAAAACTGATAAACTAATCTAACTCAAATCCTGTTAAATTTTATCAGGCTTTTACCCTTGGTTCTGAAAGCAAGGTTAGACCACTGCTAAAATTTTCTCTTATAAATTGAAATTCTGAATTTTGAAGAGGAGCATTTTATTCAAGTTGTGATAGTTGTTGTGATTGCAGTACTCAATGTAGCTTACTTGGGCATTGCTTTCCTAATCCTAGTTTGGCATTAATAACAAATTTATTTGTTCTCCCCTTATGTTTTGATAGGGGAGCTCCCTGCGCCTGGTGACAGCAGGAATATATTTTGTTCTGCCTCTTGAGAAGGCAAAAATGTGTTCCGTCATGATGTTGGCTGATTGCCTACGAGCGGTGTCCGACTTCTTGAAATTCTAATAAAATTTGTTTAAATGGAAATAAGTACTAGAGTTATGAAGACACATTGCTGTGCACGTGTAGTAGCTGCTCTGCCAGTCACCGTTTGATTGTGATGCCCTTGTAGAAGGACTCTGTGTCGGAATATTTTGGTACTACTTTTCTGATGTGAGGTTGAACGCTTTCAGACTATGACCAGTGAGAGGGGGAGAAGAGATGACAGCATTGTGAATTTATTTTTCTTTTGTGTTGAAGAAAGGTTTAATTAATTTCACAAATTTTTTATGATCAATTTTAGAAGGCTAAATATGGGCATCATATGAAGTATTAAAGTGGATTTAAACAAAACCAGTGCAAATCTTTTGGAATGTTTTATAGAATATTGATGTATTTGTAGCTAAAACTGGTTTAAATGCAGCATGTGGCGTATCGGTGAAGTCTTGAAGCGTGTAAACAGACAAAGTTTTAAAAGTTGGGTTTTGTTCTAGTTTGTCTTTTTTAGCGTTTGGAGCGGCAGATGTTTTCCTTCAAGTTGAGGGCAGGGCTCTTAATATTACTAGCAGTATGTAACATTATGAAACAGTAACTGTAGCACAGCTGTTTTATTATGTTAAGCCTGGCTGGTTACCAGGATTTCTCAGAAATGGCAAATACAAGTTGCCAAAATGGCATCCACATGCATTAATGCATTGCCAGATTTTTTGGGCGTGCTGCCGCAGTCTGCGCTGTCCCAGTAGTTTTTCACCATAATCAGAATTTCAAATGACTCCGTGTTGGCAGTGCTGGTATTTTGAGTAAACAATTCTGATATGTGGGGAGTCCTCCTCCTGAGACGGGCTGTCGTGGCGCGCAGCCGTCGCTCAGGCCAGTCTCGGAATTCTTCTGTAGGTTGTGCTGCTCTCTTCAAAAATCTGTGCTCCACCTGTCTGGCTTAATGGCTTTCCTGTGCTCGAGTGGATGAGGGAAGGAGGAAAATCTTTATGCGTAGTTGGATTTGATTCGGTGTCAGTGTTAAGGGATGAATTACCATTTCCATTGGTGAACCTCAAATTGTCTCTCTGGTGTTTTTTGCTTCTGGTTAAAACAGGGAAAAATTGGCTGATCTCTTGGTATTCCTTGTCCCATCCGTTTGTAAACTGTGGGAAAGCACAGATATGAATGGTTCCAGTGATTTTAATTCAATTTTACAGGCTGAAGATTTCTCTTAAAACGCTAATAAATAACCTTGACAGAGAATTCCAAGGGAGCAGGGCTGAGAAATAATTTGGCTTTAAAATCAGAACCGTATTCTGAAAATAGTTTCATCAGAACTGAGCTGTAGAAAAACCATGCAAAAGCAATAGCTAAGAAAAAAAAAGTCAAACTTTGCTTCAAGTCTAGTTGTATTTAGCTGCGAGGAAGCTCCCTGTTGTCTCTGAATGTTTGTGAGGATTTTAGAGCCTGTGAAGATTCATACATGTGAGGATCTTGTGTGCATATAGATCTGTACCGAATGCAGTAACTGCAAATCTAATGTGGCTTGGGAGCTTCGTGTGCTTTTGCGACATCAAGACTGAATACTAAATTCTGATCACTTCCAAGAGCAAAGTAATAATTTGTAAATTAAAACCCGGCAATTTAGGAATGGTCTTGTACGCTCTTAAAACTGCTAAAACAAAAAATCAATTTAAAAGAAAACATTTTATTTTGTATTTTGTACTCATGAGCTGCCAGATCTCTGAAGCTAAATGTTTTCTGTATCCATTCGGAAAAAGTAGACAGGTGGATAAGCAAGGAAAGCTTGAGCTCTTGTCTCAGTCCTGGTATAGAAAGTTTTACTCAGAGATGATGAAGATAGTTCAGCCCTTGGCTTTTTGACGAGGCTACCAAATAACAGAGCAGTTGATACCGCTGGATGATCACTTTATACGTTGGTCACTTCTGTTAGGAACTGCATGTTCTTTTGTAGAGGAAGAATGAAAAAATAAACTCAGTATTGACATATCAAGTGTATCTGTATTAACACGCTTCTTACTGCTGTTTTTCAGGATTGCATGACTTGTGAGTTTCCTTATTTGGGGGCCTGCAGCGGTGTTTGACTGGATCTTGCTGCCTGGTTCTGAATGATGTCAGAACAGGATTTGGCAGATGTTGTTCAGATTGCTGTTGAAGACTTGACTCCGGATAACCCAGGTACAGCAGAGATGGCAGTGATGGCATAAGAAAGATCGTTTATCGTGTTGCCCAATAACAAGGTGGAAATCACTGCTGAGTTTTTCTTAAAAATATAAATATAATATAAAGCAGTGCTGCAGGGTTTTTTTCTGAGGCACTTGGTAAGACTACATACAAAGTTTTCAGTAGCTTAACTTGTATTTCTTCAGTACCCTTTAGATCCGATTATTTTTTTCTTTTCTTTTAAAGGCTTTATTGCCTGGGGCTTTTTTGTGCGGACAAACTCTGAATGGAATACGACCTCCTGCAATCTTTTGTTTTTCTCCAGATGAAATACATATTTTAGGTTTTCCCTCAAATGAGAACTGTCACCCATCTGTTATGAATTGTTGTCTTACTTGTAAAATAGTTTGTGTCATACATTATTAAAATTCTTTGGATGTGTAACTAAATGACAGTGAAATTAAAAAACACTTCTGAAAGCAAATATTATGATATCCCTTGCAAAGAACTTGACCTACTAAATGAAAATGTGTTGAGATCAGCTATAGACACTGATCCTATGCTGCCGTTAGATGTAAGTGACTGAAAGAACAGTAACTACAGTTGTAGTACAGAAACATATCAAAAAAACGTTTTTTTGGATGCGGAACAGAAAAGTTTCTGCAGAAATGTTCCTGAAGAGCTGGAGAAGTTGGGACCTGCCTGTCCTAGTCTAGCTGGTGACTTGGTGTTCAGGATTATCACCTGTGGTATGGTCAGCCTTGAACAAGTGGTCCTTCACTCAGCTTGGTAAAGGAGCTAGAACCTGGTCCGATTTCAGGTGATGTTCTGAGCAGGAGGCTGTTCGGGGCTCTACCTGGTGATATTACCAGCCAGGCCTTCCAGTTCTTATTTCAGTTCATTTTTGTTACTGTTTTCTTCAAAATGTTTACCTTTAGATGAAAAGCTATTAGAACCTGTAGGTCTGTATATAAGTATTTATTTTGGAAAGCTTGCAGGATTTTGTTCATTTATACTGAGAAAAATAACCTGCTACTACACTGAGGGGTGGGTGTAATCCTGTCTTTTGTACAGAACTTCATTAGTACTTCTTATGGTTTTGTATAAACATGAGGGTTCAGAAGCCTGTAGAATCTGTCAAAGCAGAATAGCTGATGTGGCAACTCTGCTACCTCCTGGTAAGTTCCCAGTAAGAAAATCCAAGGTGATGCTTAAGTGTTACATCCTTACTGCTTTTGAAACAAGGTCTTAGATTTGGATAAGTGTTTTTTGAGAAGCAGTAAACCATTGTCATAAATTTAAGAGAAAACCCAAGTAAGCGTAGAAGAATATATACAGTATGTTAACTAAATGTCTTTTATATTTGTTTATTTTTTTGATTTATCCATTTAATGTGTTTTTAATTTGAGCCTTGTCCTCTTGTATTGTAAACTATGGCAATGCTTATTTTTCTTCACAGTTGTGTTGGAGAATCATGAAGTGACAGATGATGATGTAGAGCCTGCTCTGAAACGTCAGCGTATAGAAATTAACTGCCAGGATCCCTCTATTAAGGTTATGATAATTCCTTTTTCTCTTTTTACTTTTAATACCAATTAAGTTAGCTTTCTTGGGGAAGTGAAACCAAAGAATGTAAAATAAACTGTTTATACATAATATTGGAATTATTCATAGTCGTCTTGCAGATATTTGTTCATTTTTGTGTGTAAATTTTAAAATCTGGATGACTGGCTAATCTTCCAGTGTGAAATCAGTAGCAAGAATTTTATATGCGATAGAAAATGTCATCAGAATTCATTCCAGTGACTCAAACATCACTCTTGGTACATTTTTTGATAAAGTGAGTAAAGTTGACCTAAAAGGTAAGCTTGAGGATATATTTGTATGACAATTTGTAGATAACTTTCAGCATGTTTTAAATTATTATTTGAAGCTAACAACATTCTCCTAACGGTTAAGCCATATTTGGCTCAGGCTCAGTAACTCAGGCTTTTCTGTACTTGCAGAACTTCCCCTGCTGCTCTCACTAGTGTGCTTTAGGTTTGTTATTGGTGGTGTTTTTTTTTTCTTTGGTCTTGGAGCAGAAGTATATGAGTAGTATTTTACTGCCACACACGTGAAATGGTATGTAATTCTGTATTTTTGAAATGGTCATAGAAGCTGAAGCTTTGCACTGAAAGAGCACTGAGGGAGCAGCACTGTAAAGCAGCTTGATTAGGTGTGTAAATTGTAATGGAGGGCCACAAGATGGCATAGCTGCTGTTTGCAAAGGAGAATGTGTGTAACATTACCCTTTAATGGCCTATTTTTCCCTAGAGAAACTCAGTAGAATATGCTTTCTTTTGTATAAAATTGCTTAGGAGAACGGATTTTATTTATTTGCTTTTCATGATTTGCTGTTCAGGAGAAAACTGAGCTGCATTAATTGTCTCTGAGGTTATTTGTGTTGATATAATTTCCATTGTAATAATCTGAATTTATCTGTTTGGACAGGAAAAAAATCTTACTTAACTTTATCCAGGAGGATGCGTTCATAGATTTATAATCCTTTTGTTTTTACATGTATCAAAGGAAAGGCCTTGGCATGTCATTATAAATGATTCTGTGGTGTATGAAATCATACTAACAAAGTGCTTAGGTGAAAATGTGTTTGGCTCAGATGCTTTTGGCTTCTAAATAAAGATCTGGAAGAATGTGAGAATGCTAAAATGCTCCTGGATGTCATCAGTTTTGTACGTAGCTGGATTTTGTCGCTAGGTATGCTGCTGGTTCCTTTAGGATTGTTTTCCAGTCACATTTATCTGGAGCTCCCTTGTGCGTATGTTGCTGAAGATAAATGCGTAAGTCTTTAAAAGGAGCTTCTTTTGCATTCTCCCCTTTGTAGTCGTTCCTGTATTCCATTAATCAGACAATATGCCTGCGGTTGGACAGCATTGAGGCCAAGTTGCTGGCGCTAGAGGCTACCTGTAAATCACTGGAAGAGAAGTTGGATCTTGTCATGAACAAACAGCATAGCCCCATCCAAGTCCCCATGGTGGCAGGTTCTCCTCTTGGCGCTACGCAGACGTGCAATAAAGTACGATGGTAAGAAAAGAACAGATTACTCATCAGTGTGCTTTTTAAAATAACGCAAATGCATTTCCTTGGCATCAAGCTCTGCAGCTTTCTGTACAGCTGTCGAGAGCTTGGTATGCTCTTTACCAATGTAGAATTAATTTGTCTTGAAGGTAATTTTTGTACCAGTTTCATGGTGTTACTTAGAATGAGACACTGGTCCACGGACAGTTTGCAACTATTTCCACATTTCGTTTTGACTTAAACCAGACTGATTCATCCATCCCCTGGAGAAGTCTCATTGGCTATTTTAGACAAATTTTTAGACCTGCTTTACTTTTATTTATGTGGCTGTTTTGAGTTAATGAGTTCATCATCATTCTAATGCTTCTCATTTTACTTCTGTTCACCAAAAATACAACGGGAGTTTGTTTTATGTGCTGGTTTTCTAAAGACGTGTGCTAGAATAAAATCTGTTCTTATTTTGGGGTTAGAAGTTGGAGGTGGAAAATGTGTAAAATAATCTAATCCACTTTGACGAAAGACCAGGTTTGACCTGCAGTACCTTTATGTAGGAGTCGCCTAATATGGTTTTAAATATCTAAATCGTGACGTGCCTGGCATTTTACCTTGGAGATTATTCCAGCCAGAGAAATATGCTTGTCCAAAGACTCTTATCTCACAACTTTTCCCTCCTCATTCATATTTCTGTAGCTAGGAAAAACTTAATACTTCTCTAAATAATTACTTTTTATTCTCTATTACAAAGGTGTATAGGTGTATGCCATTCATACATCATACCATTCTAGTCAAGATACACTAACTTAATTTGTTGTTTGTTAGTCTGTTTTTCCATCTTCTGATCTTTTTTCATCACTGTCTCTGAACTTTCTCAGTATCTGACAATTATTTGAATATATTTTTGTTGTGTTATACTCAGTGCAGTGTTTCACGTACCCTACTCTAGAGCTCCACAGAAAAAAATAGTTCCTTGCTTTATGTTGTGGGACTCATCCACATGACGTAAGGATAAAAAAGCCAACCCACTATGAACATTACCCTTTTTCTGCTAGGCCACTAATTTCTCCCTGCTGTATGTTTTTTGGGAGGTTTTTTGTTAGTTTGGCTTTATTTTTTTTTCTTTCAGTATTGCTGTTTTTATAACAGGTATTTTTAGTTAAAAATTTATCTCAAGGTTGTAATCACATTTTATTGCGATATCTTTCAGTTCATGCATTTATGAAACAGGATGGGGTGTAACCTTACTACCATAAAGTTTCAGAGTTGGAGATTTTTACGTAAGAGGGATACACTCTGCTCACGTAACTGTACCTGTTAAATAAGGCAGACTGTTACCTCACAATTGGTCATTGAGCGTGATTACTTCTGATGAATGTAGTCTAATCTTTTAAAAGATACCTTATTTGTATTTAAAAATCTAAAATGATACAGAACCCAACGTGTTTCTTCATCTCTGTTTTGAAAGTTCAAATGTCCTTTTTATTTTCAGTGTAAATTTGAGTACTCTCTGCTCCTTTTGCTGGAACAGTCACCTGTCCAGTTAGGAACAGCTGGTATCCTCAAACTTTTCCAAAACAACTTTCTTTTTTAGTTGTCCAAATACAGTGTTTGGGTCCCAGATCAGAATTCCTGTAGTGGTCTTTGTTCATTGTGGTGTTGGACAGTCTCCTTTTCCCTTTTTCCATTTAATTTTTCTTTAAATTAAGTGCTGTGTCTACGTTGACTTCAGCTTTTGAAGCTTCCCAGTCATACGCTGAAAAGGTCAGTTATGGCTAAGTTCTGTATCAAATGAAATAAAGTACATGGCCTAACTATTTGGATCATAGAGCAAGTAACTAGAATATTACACTAGTGTTTTCGCTAAATATATCAATATTTATTTCTCAAGGAACTTTCTTTAAATCTGTTACTCTTTTTTTTTTTTTGGTCATTATATTAGAGACCTTCTAGTTCTTATGCATAAGCTGAACTGCTCACTGCGGTTTGTGCACAAAAGACTTCAAAAACATTTTCAGAAGTACATGGCCCCTTTGGGAATCTATTAATTCATGTTCAGTGAATGCTTTCCTCTGTAAATTGTACTATTTTGAGTTTTTTAGGGGATTTGTCAGACGTGAGTATGTGTGTGGCTGTTTGTTTTTTTTAAAAAAAATCTCTGTAACCACTGGAAATCTCTCCTGTGTGTTAATGGTGAGCTTCCTGTTTGATGTTTTGGTCTGGGTGTACAAATTTACGATGATGGCTTCTCAGACAGTCTGAACACAGTTTAGATAGAAGTCTTGAAAACTGTAAGACTCTGTGCCCCAAATATGTGTTACTGTTGGTGTGAAGTTGCCCATTATCAAATGCATCTTACCGACGAAGCACTGAGGGCTTTTTGTTCTTTTAGCAGTCTGTGGCTTATGTGACTGGAAAGAAAACAGTTAGAGGTGTGTGTATTGAACTTGGTATTAGTTCCACTTCCATTTCGCAGCGGTGGAACGTTTCAGTGAATTCCCTGTCTCTCATTCATAAAAACCTTCATCACCTGTTGTTTCCAGTTAAAGCCTGCACGGACTGGTCTGTTGTCTCAGCTCTGTCTCCTTCCCTCTTCCCCTTGCATGTGGACTATACACAATCCAGTGAGTGGAGATCTGCCAGCAAGAGCTAATCGTGATTTTCAGATTCTGCATCTAAATGAGATTCTTCAACCTCTTTCTCCTTCTCCTGCCACTACAATAATACCGGGTTTGCCACTCCAGCAAGAGTGTTGTGTTAGCAGAAGCGTGTCAACTGGGTGGTGCTGCACTGAGCAGACTCTCATTCTTTTTTTTTTTTTATAAATACCTGTCATCTTTTCTCTTCCACTGTATAGTGAATTTTGTTTACATTTTTTCTGGTAATTTAGTTACTTGCATTAATTTGGTGCAGATTTAACATAATGAAAATTTGTTTTACAGCAGTGCATACAGTAAAGTGTATGAACTGTGTGTTGTAAATTCACACAGTTTGATCACTTTGTACTGTTTGTGCTTTTAAAATTAAATTAATTTCCTAAGACTTGTCAGTTTGCAACATGTTCAGGTCATCACGGGATGCGAAAATGAAGGACAGCTTGGGCAGAGGAGCTTTCTTCTGTGTCATCTTGTGGTGGAGTTGTGTAGTTAGAGCATACCAGGTGAATTCACAGCTACGCACTATGGCCTGCCTTGACTGTGATGTGGAATTTGATGCTGCGTGCAGCCCTGTACGCTGGCTGCTTACGTGATGGAGTGAGAACACGTCACCTGTCTGTGTGGCTGCGTGAGGGAGGCAGGAGTCTCACCTGGTAGCGGCTGGCAGACTGACACTCAGTGAGAAGTTGTCCTTTCTAGTAAACCTCACACGTTGATTGATTGGGATAACTCATACCTTGCTTTGTGCCAAACTGTTGTTTCCAAGTTTTAAAAATTCTTCTTATGGAAACGAAGCAGAAGTTTTCAAGGAGACTTGCAATAAATCAGGAACCACCCCATGCTATTAGCTCCCAGGACAGAAATGCAGTGCATTTTACCGTCGCATTCTGTTTTCTGTCTCTTTATTAAACACATGAGGAATGATATATATGGAAATCTTCCAACATCCTTTTCTGGAGATGTGATTTTCGAAGGCTTGCTGACGTTTGTTGGAAAACTACAAAATCTTGAAATCAGAAATTACGGTGCTGTCTGCTGCTTCTGGTGTGTTGTGTAAGTACGTCTTTGTGAAAGCTGGACTGTATTCTCAGTTCTTTTTGTTCATGTTGTTTACTCTGATCCACTGTTATGGTCCTTCATTATATACTGGCTAATTGCAGTGCAGATAAGAAAATAAAGGGTTTGTGGTGCTGTGTAACGGATGGTTTGCATGAACAGTTGAGATACAGAGGAACAACAGGCTGACTTTTAGATGTCCCAAGAAGTTTAAGCTACAGAAAAAACTAACAGGAGAGAACTTCCTTTGGAAGGAAGCCATTCCGAATCTGTGAGATGTCAGCTGTTTTGGGGGAAACAGCAACAGACCATTAACTGTACAGGAAGACCTCTAGCTGTTGTATTTCAATAAATCATCACATGAAAAGCAGAACTAAACAAGAGTCATTTCATAGAGGTTTTTGTCCTGTGTCCTCTACCTTTTCACTGGACAAGGCTGGTGTTTCCTACATAGTCTGTGACACTCCCTGCTGTGAGATTTTGGAATCTTCCATGCTGTTCCCATGGTAGTAGCATCTCCTGGAGGTAGCTGCTGCGGGGTAACGGATGAGACCTTGCTGACTTGTTGTGAGTGGGGTGTAGTGTTTGGGTTTGCCCTCACCCCAGCCTCAGATTTTAACAGGTGTTTAATATCTCTCAGGCCTCTTCCTTTTTGTCAGTTGTGGTCAGAAGAGTGCAAAGTATTAGCTGGGATTGGAGAAACAGCATGATGTTAAATCGCATTTTCTTTGAGAGGGAAAAAAGACATTCAGAATTTTAGAAAGTGTGTTCTCAATGTTTAGTGGCTGCTGCCGCTTAAAAATACGTAGTTGTCCGGATTACTTACAAAGACATAGTGTTAATAGAGCTTTTACAATTTCTTGCTTGGAAGAAAGGCTGTCAGAAGGTTTCAGAACTAGTAGGATGGATGGCAACAATCCTTAGATTGCACAGAGTTCTGTTGAACTATATGGAGCTTTAAAAGAGCCAAGAACAGTAGCAAAATAATGTAATAAATTAGTAATGGGAGTACGTGTATTGTCCCGGTGTCCTGAGCTTTGTCTGGCTTTGTGCAGTATGAGTACAGCCCTGCTTTTCCGTCCACGAATCGATTGTCTCTCTTCCTCTGTCTGCAACGTTTCCTGGCGGTAGGGCTATTAAAAACCTCTGATTCCTTTTCTTGATGAGGTACCATGCTGGTCAAAAATTCCAGTAGCTGCTGAAAGTTTCTTGGATAGGAGAACCGGTGCAGTGCCTGATGGCGTGTCAGTATGGCAGCCTCAGATGATAAGTTGGAAATTTAGCATGTGCCCAGATCTTGAGATTTATAAATTGATGAACACACGGTGTGACAGTGCGACTAAAATCTTTTATCCATGTTTTAAAGAAAATATTTCATCTGAAAGACTTCAGTCCAGAAACAGTGTTATTTTTGTCAGCGTCTTTCCATTAATCATTTTTCTGAGTGGGTAAGCCCAAGTATAAATGGTTAAGGTCGACTGCTTCATATAACATAGGAATTTGTTTTGGTTTCACAGAACTCTCCATCATTTGTTTTTATGGGTATTTTCTGCAAATACTACATTGTTCTGCTCTGTTACTTTTGAAATTTTTGTGGGGTAAATAGATGTACTTGAGAGCAGTTTTTTCAATGTATTAATTTTGGAGAGGATTTAAATTTAATTTAAAATTGGTATTTTCATCATACTTAATAATGATAGTGTTTCTGATGAAATGTGGGAATTCATAGGTAGATGGATTTTTTGTTTTGTTCAGATATTTTCTTTAAAAGTCTTCGTTACGGTAAAGTTGACCTACAGACCACGTGCATCTGGTTCTTTACAATATGCGTTTGTGGCTAACCGATGATAGCGATCGCTAAGTGTGGACATAGATTTGCGTGTATTTTTGTCTGTAATGGGAACTGGAGAGCTCAGTGGAATTGCAGTGTTTAATGCAGTCAGCCACTGTGCAAAAACCTCCTGTGGTATCCTTGAACAAGACTTGTCAGTGGGTTGGACATCGGCTTATGGAAGCGGCGCTGCTTCGGGCAGCCCTGTCGGCAGCTCGTGGTGCTGTGGGTAGGTGCAGTCACCCAGTTTCACAAAACAGCATTGGTCTTTTTTTTGTCTTAAGGTACAAACCAAGTTTTTTTACATGCAGAAGTCTTGATGCAGTTGTGTGCCAGATGGCATGTGCGAACTTGCTTTATTTTTATAAGCGTAGATCATTAATATGTTTGTTTTACCATGAAGTTTAATCAACAGGGTGCAATAGGTTTTGAAGAACAGGGTTTATTCTCCACTGCGCTCACAGTGTGCCAGTTGCAAGCCTTTTGGCTTCGGATTTCCCAGTTTCCAGATCTGTGTTTCTGGTGTGTGATTGTTTGTTTGTTTACAAGTGGTTTTGTAGTCAAATAACGCAAAATTGAAAACCGAGAGGATTTTAAACCAAGTTATAAAGCAGGGAGTCGTGGTGTGGGAAGAATTGTTGGGTGATTGCTCTTCTAGATTTGGCAAAAGTATTGTTGCTCCTGAATAAAGCCCATAGGAAAAAAAGAAACAAACTTAAAGAAATGTAATCAAGGTATGGGTATAAAACCCAAAATGGCTAGAATTCTATTTTTTTAGCATATATATTTTTTCTATGAGTTACAAACCCCTTGACCAACCTAATTTCATGTTATCAGGTGTTGAATAGCTTTTTAATTTTTGTTGCATTTTTAGCATAAGGATTTTTGTAGATTACAGTAACCTATCCTACTATGCTAATTCAGGCTTTTAAAAAGAAAAGTAATTCTTCAGTTCTTATCGCTAAATAGTGGCTGTTGAGTCTCTGGGGTGTATAGTTAACCTCTTTCCCATAGTTGCTGCAGTTGATACTATAACTCATTAGGTGATATAAACCACTATCCAAGTTTAATTTATGTCTATTTTTTTCTTTCCCTTTTTTTAAAAAAAATTCAATGGTAAATAAATGAACATTGTAGACCTTTGGGATTGTTACTGTCTTTAACTGAAGTTAACAGCTCGCTGTCTGTTCCAGGAAATACACCCTCTTCAGGTCTGAAAGCCCTCAATTTGCAGGAATATTTTTGTTTTTAAGTAGCCAGTTTGAAACAAAGCATGTATTGAGGAATATAATATCATGAAAGATGTATAGTATATGGTTTATTTTCCAGTTGCAGGTACATTACTCTGCCTGCTGTGAGCCTGATCTCATGCACTGAACTCTAGGTCTGAAAAAATATTTCCCTGGAAGCAGAGTCAGTCCTCAAGACAAGTCAGCAGGCAGCTTAGCGAAAGATGTAAAACTAAGCCATGTTTTAGGGGGTGACAGGGAGCGGAGGGTTACAGATGACGTGTTGAAAATACAGTCAGCGATTTGAGGTGTTAATCAGAATGTACTATAAAGACTTGGAGGAGCTTTGGAGTTCATCAGGTTTTCAGAAGCTCTTGTTGCTTTCTGTAAGCTAGCCAGGTTTATTTACCCCTCAGTGTATCTTATGTGAGAGCCTCTTGCTGGGGCCTCATCCGGCAGAGCCTTCGGTGCCGACCTGCCGGTCCGGCAGCGGCTGACAAGAACACAGATGAACTTTTGTCATTGCTTTGGGCTGGACCCTGTGGTACCAATAAATTAGCAGCCTTTCCCTGTCGCCTTCTGTCATCAGGCAAGGGTACTGTGTGCAAACATTGTTTTTAAATTCCCAGTTTAAGTGTCCTGTCTGTAGCTTCAGCCAGTAAGAGTTCTGTGTAAAATTAATGGGTTTGTTTCGGGAAGAATTGAGGGCGATTGTGCTGCCCTCGTGTGAATGGCTCTTTCAAGCAAGTCCAGTCTGTTTGTGTCTGGGCATGGAAGGGGTTGAAGGAAAATGGTACAATTGTCTGTGACCTGTTTTCACCGTAGTCATTTCAGGTACACTCACAATTAGGGAACAAAGTCAATATTAACAAAATGTAAAGATCATAATTAAAACTTCGTGACTTTAGAGGATTTTACGCATTTTTATGAATTTAAAAATTTTGTTTAGAATATCAAGTTTTTTAAAGAGCACATAAATATAAGCAAAATTCTGCTGTTTTGATAAAAAATTCTGGTAAAGTGGAAGTTTAATGAAGGAAGTCAGAATTTGAACTGCCATTCGTAATTGCATCGATTGGTCCACAGTGCTGTTACTTTTCCTGCCTGTTGGGACCTCTGTTCTCAGTTCTGCTGTCTCCCATTGTGTTTTTTTCTTTTTTTAATCCTTACTGCAAAGCAGGTGATAAAGGGGTTTCTTACACATACACGAGTGTATAAACACACACTCACTCACTTTCATTTCCAAGTTGAATGTGTGAAGTATGTTTTGTATGATTATCTTAAATGAAGTTAATGAGCTACATTGAAAGTAGTTTAAGGACTCTCATGACTGAGTTTTATTGCTGTTTGCTGTATCCTGTAAGATCTACAGCAGCAGTGCTGGAAACAATTGTAATTCTTGCTTTGGACGTTTATGCTGGAGACTTACATATTTTGAAATTAAGCTTGCCCTGTTGGTTGTCTGTCTGGAGTTTTTTTAAGAGACCATCAGCAAGCACTCCAAATTCCGTGTGTCTGTGGTTTGTGAAGATTTTACTTTTAGTCCCTTCACTGTTGGGAGTTAAAATTCACACAGGACCAAGGAGAAATGGCATCTTGGATCTAAGAAGCTTGTACAGCAGTGTTCTCATTGGAATTGTGCATTCCATTATTATTGCACTAAGATATTCAGGAGCCAAGTGTTTAGCAATTTGTTGTTGGGATTTTGATAAATTGAGAAACAATGTATAGCTTCCAGATAGCATTTAGGCTGAGAGTGCAAGGTCAGTTATGGAATTAAAATAACAATTTAATACGAACATTTCATCTGTGTTTTGGAGAGTTCAGTAATTCATGCATGTAGGGGATGGAACTTAATATATTAAACTGTTCAAACTGACCAAGATTTGAACTGTGTTGATTCATTCTCCCAAGTCCCATTTTTCTTAAGTTAATGGTTTCTGGTGAAATATTGCTTGTAATAGTCTGGTGATTCAAATGAGAGCCTAGCAAGTAGCAGCTTAAGAAATGAATGCAAAATGTGTGGCTTGGATCTTTTTAATTGTGGTGGTAGTGTTTGAAATATGCCTCTGAGGCTTAAAACACTAAAAATAATCTTATAGAAAGATACAATTCTGAATTGTTAAACACAGTGCTAGCTAAGATTTTCAGCAGCATACGCTGAAAACAAGGTCCTTGGTAATAAACTTCCTTCAAGTTTGAGACAAAGGATTCAGTCTTGTAGATACGTGACAAGGCTGAATGCTGTACCGTTTGCCAGGTAATCATACGGTAAGTTTTGCTGATTGTCACTCGTAGCGTGTGACAAGTGTGCAGTCCTGGCAGTCAGGAGGTTTCAGACATCGGAAGCGATTTGCGCTTGGTCTGAACCACCTGTGGATATTCCTGCTTAGCTAATACACAGGAACTTTCTTCTGCATCGGAGACTGCAGTGAATCTTACCATTTTCGTTTTGTGAAGAAGACCCTGACGTGAAAGTTACAGCACAAAACCGGAAGGACAGTTGTGCAAAGTCCCTCGTGCAGTGCAATATATTGCCTTTCACAACAGGAGGCTGAGAAACAAGAGAACTGAATGCACACAGAATTTGCCCCTTGTGCCAAGACATCTTAGAAACCAACATCCTGTAACTGTAAGGGTATCAGAGAATGAAAAAGAGAAGTGTACATGGCGATCAAAAAGGCTTTGAGTTCTGTACATAGATTAGGGGGACATTTACTACCCTACTGAGCGCCTAAGAACATTTAAAACCAATTAGTATTAAAATGTGGGTTAACGTACCCCCTTGCCAAATCCCCTAAGGTTATATTAGATGAATTCTGGGGAAAGCAGAACATTTACTTTAATTTGGTGGTCCCATGGGCATAGCCAGCTATTGCATGAAAAAAATAAATGTAAAGGGTGCACGACTTGGGATTTGGTTCAGGACAAATGCCTTCCTACGGCTCATGGCTTTCCTTTTGCCTAAATAAACAATTGAAAAGAATTATTGTGTTTAATGAAAGTGGACAGTTTTTACCTCATTAATATTGTAAAATGGATGAAAATGATTATTAGGATTATATTTTAGTGAAACTCTAATCTTAATATATTTGAAGCAGTGCCCTGGATTGTGGAAGAATATGTTACATACTGTATATTTTAAGAAGTAATTTATCAAGCATATAATAAACAGAAGGGGGCAGAAAAACCTCATATATTCATTTGAATTCCGCTTTTGAGAACTTAAATATTTTTAATGTTACAGTCGCTGGAGATGCTTGGGAGTTTGAAAATCCAGCAGTGAGAGCGCTCCCTGGAAGCTTCTCCTGTGAGCTGGGGTATTTAATTCCGTGAGTGCAACCAAACGAATGAATGGAGAGCAGCTAATCAGTTTGTGGTTAAAGGGACAAGTTTTCATTATCCTTTGGAAATGACAGAAATTTAGGTTGTGTTCCAAAATAATCTGCATACCAGTTTACACCAGATTAAAGTACCAGTACGACTATTTTTAAAAGTTGCGAAAACAACTGGTTTCGCTACTTGTGGAAGATAATACATAGTAGTATAATTTTACAAGAAATAATTACGCTGTGTTTGGAGAGTCGTAGTTTAAGCAAGGTGGAAAAGAGCTATAGGTGGATTCAGAGCTTCAAAGGGATGAAACAGGCTGACATCTAGCAAGGTCTCGGCAAGGTTGGTAAGATGGCAGAGGGCCAGTCCTCCATCTGCTTTATTTGGCAGCAGATGCTATTTAACTGATACATTTCCAAACGTAAAAAACACACTGTTTGGACTCGGGAAGTCTTTCCAAACAGAATTTTTCCTTTTTGTGGAACTGTGCATTTTTGCATATCTTTAGCTGAATCTCTTTGTTCCATATTGAAGGGTGGAGTATGAGACAGGAAATCTGCTCCTAATAACTTTTAAAATTGTATTCTTTGTCAAAAGTGGAAAGTAATGTTTCTTTAACATCCCTTCAGGGTATATGGAAATTAAAGATTCAGTACCAGCTCTGAGTAGCAGCGTCCTTGGCCTTTCTATAAAAATGTGTGTGTGGTGGCAAGTGTACAGAACTGCTTGGGTAATTATGAAAAGCAGGAAAAACAGGACAGAAATTATTTACGAGACGGCTCTGTAAGAGCTGCGTGTTTGAGTTCTGTTTGCAGAAACCTAGTGTTGTATTTATTTGCAGTTTGTTATCTGGTGACCATCGAGGCTTCAGTTACTGTAACTAGTGTTTTGAGGGCCAGTTTATAAGGCTGCTTCCTTCACCTCCAAACTTCTAGTGCCACATCAGTTAGACTTATGCTGATAATATAATTTGTAAGAGAATTTGAGAAATAAATCTAGAAGTAGCTAATCGTATAATAGAGAATTCAAAGTATTTTGTTTCACACAGTGTTTTCTAAACATATAGCAATTTTCTATTTTAGTACTAAGGCTGCAGTAGATCATTTCATTCATCGTAACTGTGTTCAAGATCAATCGAGCCTACATATATTGTTACGGATAATGACTGTCCTTCCCTTTCTAGATCAGCCTTTCTCATGTCATGTTTAATACAATCTCTAGTAGACTGCAGTACTACTACTTGTCTAGTTCAGGAAGTTAAGGCTCAAAGAAGGGCAGCAACTGTCGACTTCTTTCTGTACTCTCTGAAAAAGAAAAGGTGTCTTTGGTGTTGTATTTTTATGAGTAGATTTATCTTTAAAGAGGCTTGTATTAACCTGTTAATTATGTCATGACCTGTCCTTTTCTTGTGCATAATAAAAAGTAAAAGACTAATAATTCATGCCATTTCTGTTAGAGTGTTTTTCAGTCCTAGTTATGTCACTTGCACGTGGCCTGGACGTACTGGTGTTTGCTGCTCGTGTCAAAGCGTTCTTTGGAGACTGTTTCACTGTACATTTAATTTTTATGGAGTTTCAGTTGTGTTTGAAATAAGGTAAATAAAAAAACCCAAACTGAAGTAAAAGTTCAGTTACTTCTTCGGTAACAGTTCAGTTACAACTTCAGGCTGACTGG
>Ga0065711_1037264_pt1 | contig 20003 bp, 14 predicted proteins | sample Hoacrofraction12_FD_59098 | JGI IMG/M metagenome (GOLD analysis project Ga0065711, IMG submission 59098) | Hoatzin crop microbial communities from Cojedes, Venezuela - Epithelial fraction 12 v2 (version 2) | ecosystem: Host-associated > Birds > Digestive system > Esophagus > Crop | place... | reverse complement strand
CCGCGCCCCCGGCAGCGCAGCCGGAGCCTATGCGCAGGCGCCGAGCCGTGTAACGGCCGCTGCGCGTGCGAGGGGCGCAGCCAATGGGGAGGAGGGCCGCGGCAGCGGCGCCAATCCGGGGAGTCAGAGCGGGCGGCGCGCGCCATTCAAACGCGGCGGCGGAGGCGCGAGGAGGTTGTGGTGAGCGGTGGTGTCTGCGTCCCGATCTCGTTCGTTGCTGTGAGTACAGCCCGAGCAGCGGCAGCAGCGGCCCGCATTTCCTGGCCGTGCAGGAGCCTGAGGCGATCTCCTCCGGCCTTGCCATCGCCTTTCGCACTAGTTGTTTCAGCCGCCCCTGGTGGGCGAAATAATGGCGTTGGCTGGGCTTGCCCTGCGCCGCCTTGCCGGCTCCCGCAGTGCACAGCCGGCTCTGTCAGCCAGGCCGCAGCTCTGCGGGCCGTTCTGGCCGCTGCGATCAGCGGCGAGCACTGGGAATGCCAGCCGCGAGAGCTGCGCCGCGGGGCAGAGGCGGGTTGTCGCGAGAGGCGTCCCTGAGGCGCCCAGCGTGGGCGCTGCCCGGAGCCTTTGCCGTGGGTTGCAGATGAGCTGGCGCACCTCGTTGTGTTGTGCGATGCCAGTCTGATACAGTTAAATGTAACCCTGGGACGGTAGCTACTCTCTTCTTGGTGCTTCACCTGAGTAATATTTTCTAGCATAAATTAATAGTAACTAGCAGTTTATCAAAAGGAAACTGGATAAGCTGTGAGCTAGTAAGAGAACTGACTGATTGCCCGATAACTAGCCTTTCGTTGTTGCCACATGCAGGAATGCATTAAAGGTGTTAATATCCTAAACACCTTCATGATTAAAAGATTTCAGTAAGCCTTACTGCTTTCTGACAGAAATAAGGATGCTTGTGAGAGAGGGAGAGAATATGGGAGATCAGACATAGTAAAGAATATCAATAGGCTTTCCTAATATGTGGTGTAGTGATGGTAGAGACCTCCCAGCTTTTTTATTAATAGTAACGTGCAATGAAGTATTGGTAGAATTAATTCACTGTCAATTCAGATTGCTAAAATATATTTGCGTTTCAATTGATTTTTAGAAGTAATTTGCTAGTGGTATCCTAGCTTGATAGCTAGTGGAAATGAATAATTTGAACTTGTATATATGTTTAAATTGTCATATAGCATATAGAAAACAGGCATTTTAGTTCTGCCCACCAATGTCTTCTGCCAGTAGCAATCCTGTCTGTTTCAGGACTTCAGTCATATTTATGACTGTGGATACATAAGTGTGAGTCTCCAGCTAGCAGCTGAGACAGGAGACAATAGGAGCTGTGTGAACTTGGCCTGGTAGTGGAAGGCTGTTTTTAATTAATGAAGGCAAAAATTTGGCATATAAGACCTTAGTCTGAGACACTACAAGAAACCTGCAGTTACAGAGCATTCTACCTCAGAAGCTTGAGTCTTGCAGCTTACCAGGTCTGATGTTCAGTGCTGGAAATGCAGTATAAGACTTCATGGACGTGCACAGACCTAAATAGTTGTAGAAATCAATGCTGTTCTCCTTCAAGCCTCCATGTAAAAGTCTGCTCAGCTCTGATTTTGTTGTTTCAGGCAAATGTAAATGAATATACTGTATAACAATTTCCATTTCTCCTTTTTCACGCTACTCTGTACCTTGCTCTGTCTAATTCTCACTCTCATTCTGATTGTTTTAGAAATAAACTTGACCAAGAACTCGAACAAGATGGTATCTGTGCTCCAGAATGTCAAGGCAACAATGGCCTGGCGGAAACACCAGCTTCTATCTGACTTTGATGAGAATGAGAGCCCTGTACCGGACAAATTCAAGAGAAGGGCTTCTTTGAATTCTCTCAATACCATCCGCATGTCTCTAAGGAAGCGAGTACCTTTAAAGCAAGTAGAGCTGAATTTTCATAAGACCCCAACTTGGGAAAGTCTGGAAGCAAGACAGAAGTGCCAAACTCTTCAGAGTGTTAAAAGAACAGCAAAAAATTCTTTTGGAACAGTGTCCCAGGTAGTTCACCTTTGCAGTGGAGTGTGGATAGAGTTTAGTTTTTACTTCAGCTTCAGTACTAAGATTTCTGGACTCTGTACAGAATACTGTATTCCAGAGAGTTGATCCCACACCCTTGCTACACCGTAATGGTTGTCTCATAGCTTCTAACTAGTATAATCTTTAATATCCTTGCTAAAGTATAAACAGGCAAATTATGGATCTGGCAGAACTGGGAGAAAGGTGAAAAGAACTAAAATGAGACATAGCTTCATCAAAACTTTTATTTTATTACTTAAGAAATGCTTTTCCTCTACTGTATTTCATCACGTATGGCAGAGCAGCCTTCACAAGGAGGAAGATGGGTAGAGACTGCCATTGCTTGTAAACAGTTGTTTCTGGGAAATATGTAGTGCTTTAAATGTTGTTTTGGGTTTTTTTTACTCTGTTTTCCTGTACCCATACTATTTATTAGTATGTTCTTTGTTATAGTCAATCTAAACTTGGACTGACAAAAACTGCTAGATGGTAGCAGAGTAGCAGACTTGAGCTTGCACTTCCCTTTGGTGGAGACCTCTGACTTTAACTGCATTAATCATATGTTAGGGAGCCTGTCTTGCTCCTGCATAAGAGCAGCAGGAGCTCTGTTCCAATGCCTGCTAAGTCCTTGAAAAGTTCCAGGGATTGGAGGAGCAAATGACTCCAGTGCAAGTGCGTACAGAGGGTTGAGGAGCATTCATGCTACACTAAACCTGATAGGAGAATGAAAGCTAGCAATTCAGTCTTGCTTGTCTTTTCTGGTTCCAAACTCTAAGGCAATTGAGTTCATTTAGCATAGTGTACCTATCTGATGTTTCTTTCAGAAAATGCAGAAGTCTTGCCAAAGCCCCGTACAGTCTATGGTGACCTTTCCAGCTGAATCCACCAGCAGAAGCTGTGTAAACAGTTCTGCCAAGAATAGTGGTGCTATACCTCGAACCCCTTGCTGTAAGCAGGGTATTACTCCAGCATCCAGTTCCAAAGGCACTCCAAGATCCAGCAAAAGAGCCTTGCGTGTGCCAACAGTGGTGTCGGAACATAGAGAATGGAGAGGTTTCTCATCCTGGCTTGGTAGAGATGCTGTCCCTCTCCGGAGATCAAGAAGAGCAGCAGCACTGAAGAGCCCTTATTTATCACCTGCTCCTACTAGCAGAAAGATGTAAGCCATATTCTTTTGTAAACCTTATTCCTTTTTTTTTATCATTACTGTGATTACAGTATCTTGTAAGGTGACAGGCAAGATATGAAGGTTATCCTGCTCCCCTGAAAAGATGCGCTGTTTGAATAGTTTGGAAAGTAGTTACAGATACCTGTATAGACAGTGACTGAGCACTGCATAAAGCTGAAACATGAATCTTAATTTTATGCTGTGACGTGAACTTTTTAAAAGTCACTCTTCCACCAGGTAAGTTTACACCATGTTTCTCAGCACCAGTCCCCATCAGACACTAGAGACATACCTTAGTTCTTTGCTGATGCCTTTCTGGTAAAGAAAAATGCTCTGAATGCATCTCGCTCCTGCTTAGCTCTAACTTTTCCAGAGTTGCTATTTGTATTGCAGAGATACCCAAAATAGTTCCGCTTATGGTGAGCTCTTTATAGAGAATAGAGAGATTCTTGCCTCAAAGACTTAACATGAATTAAAGGGTTGTAAGCTAGGGAAATACTTCATAATGCACACATAGGTTTTTGTTTTGGTTAAACTCACATGAGAAGTGTCAAAGCTAGAAGGTGAATCCAAGCCTTGTGAATCTGAACCCCGTGTTTGAATTGGAAGATAGCTGTCATGGGGATGAATGGAGGTGTGAAGCAGTTGGTCAGTGGAATTAAGAGCATGATTGCTACAGCCCTAAATTTTTCTGGGTAAAGTCTGGAAGTAAGTAGAGTTGTTACTGCAGGGATAGAGGGTTGGGTAGTGTCACCTAGTCAGTCTGTCCTGTTTGATCTTTAGTAACAACCATTCTGTTTGCAGAGGGTTGGACTGCGAGTTGGAGCTGGTCTCAGGGATTTGCCGGTTGAAGCATATCTCCCAGGCATTTGATGATGCCATTGTGCAAGAGGAGAGGTAAATACAGCTAACTGTCCCTCAACTTTTAGCAGCAGGCTACCTCCTACTTGAACATGGCCAATTGCAGGCTAAGCGATCCCTGTAACTCAGGATGAGGAATAATTGCAGAACTTTCTGAGCTGTAATGTAGCAGTGCCTTTCTTTCTCAAGATACGTATGCAGATTAAGTCTGCAGTTGGACTTGCATCTTCTAAAACCTGTCAAATGCTCTCAAGTTTCTTGCTGTGGAAGTCAAGATTTTTTTTTTTTTTTTTTTTCCCCCCCAGAAAGAGCCTAGCTTTGATTTTGTGTGACAACAGTACTTCCCTGCCTCTGTCTAAAAGAGGTGCCAATCCAGCACCTCTGGACTGGGGGGGGGAAGGGGAGGGAATCCCATTGCAGGCACCAATGACAGTGTTGGTGCACATTTGTAAGAAAATCCTTTTCTTAGGTAGCATTATGTTAACAAATAGTCTATGGTATACATAACTCAAATTTAAGGGATGCAGAAGCCTCTTATACAATACCTTGGTTAATCCATGAGGTGGTAGGCAGCTGTGTTTCTAAAGGTTGTATCATTCTGAATTAGACATATTAAGACAGTAAAAACTAAAGATCAGAAGTCTTGTCAGAGGGCAAACCTCTTCCTCTCTTGGAACACTTGATGTCAAGCATTCAATAATTAAATGTCAAGTACCTAAAATCCTCTAAAGGGGGCTTAGCATTAAGTACTTCTGTCTACAAAGAGGTAACGGCTTAAAACCCTACATAATTAAAAAAAATCAGTTTTTACCAGTGGGACCATTTCTAGATAACTATAGGTTAAATTTTGTATTGAGTTAATGATCATATCCATTGAAACTTCACTAAATCTCACTCCTAATATTCTCCCATCTGTTAGCGATATGACAGTTTCTCTCATTCGTAACTGAAGATAGTATCAACCAGGTAAAGTAGTTGTGCTCTTACCTTTTCTATACATGCATGCATCTGTGGGGAGAAAACCTGCTGTTTGGAGAGAGAAAGGCTTATTGACTCATGCTTCTTTAAGTATTATTATGCAGAACCACAGGGTTCTTCCCTCATACTCACTGTGGCTGTCTCTGCCACAGTAGATCATTGTGCAGTTGTAAAAATTCACCTCTATGTTGTGGATTAGTGAAACCTTGTGAGTTTACAATGAACCATAAATTTGGCTTCTATGCAAGCAGCAGCTTTTCTAACCTCGGACCAGAAAACTACTGGTACTAATGTCTTTGTCACTCAACCTCAGTTTTCACTGGTTACTAATGAAGATCACAAAGCATGACAGAACAAACTATTACCCTGAGCTGTCTAATTTTACAGCCTGCCTTTTCCATCCCTGGCATTGTCTCAGCAGTCAAGACAATGCTATCACAATAACAGCAGTTGATACCTGTATTGCTGGCATTTTTAAACACAGCACTTATACCTAAATGGATGGGAACAGGAGTTCTTTGCTGTAAGTTTCTAAGCATCACTTTTAGTGTCAGTTCATTGAACTATTACCAAGTAAATGCCTCCATTACCTTCACTGAGATCTGTATTGTGACATTAATATCTTCACCATTATGCTGGAAGTGTTTCTTTTGTTAAAGGCTAAGTTACATCCTGAATACTATGTCCTATTTTAGCAACAAAGGTAGGTGTAAGAAGTTGATTGCTGTAACATTTCAGGAAAAATGAGAGCAGTTTCAAATGCTTGACTGAAGCTTTAAACAGTGATCTGTACTGCTTCCACTAAGCAGTTTGGTCCAGTTCTCCTGCATGTGTAGAGGCATACAATTTGCTCTATCACTGGCTGGTTTGTCAGTTGCTGGCATAATTGTGAAATAAACTTTTCTGGAGGTGCCCTTGCAGTCTTGCATATGATTTTCTGTTCTGGTATCCAATTGCCATGAGTTTTAGTGTTACAGCTCCCTTTTCATCTTTTCCACAGTGAAACAAACCTTGATCGCAAACTGTTTATACTTGCCAGCTCCATGTCTTGTTCTAATGTTTTTCATTTTAATGAGTTAGATTATATCACAAGAAATGCTTCTGTTGCTAGTTAAAGTATTGCAATAAACTCCATTTTTTAACTACTACATTTATTTGCGTGCTGCCACTCCTGCTCACTGAAGGTAACAAAACATTTTCTTGTTAGTGTTTAGAACTGTTATACAGTGAAACTACAGGTGCTAGGCCTCTTCCTTGCTCCCCTCTAACGGTTATACAGCAATTTGTGTGACAACCACTTAATTAACTTTACTGACTTCATGCTGCTAATGGCAGTCTTCTTGTTCTTCTGCAGGCAACATGCAGTATCAAACTACTACTACCTAGTGGCACAAAATTTACAGTCTGCGCGTCAGTCTTGGAAACTTTCTCAAGCAAGCAAAGAAACTCCATCAAGCACTTGGTACCTAGACAGAGATGGCTGTAACTATTGTTAAGTTTATGAGCATATATGAAGGGAAGCTCTGTGTAGCCTGTGAAAGGGTGCACTCTATACATTGAACAAGCCATTCCATTTTATAATCTTTCATGACAAAGCAGCTCAGGACTTATCTTCCCTTGCTTTCTCTTTTCAAGTGAACAGGAGAATCAAAGTTGTACCACAGTGTATTATCTCCTGTGGACATGAGTGACCATCTTGAATGCGACTTTCGTAAGGCAGTAAGTGAAACTTCTGTAGAACTGACCAGCAGGAATGGCCAGAGCAAGGGTCACAGACTTATGGAAGGTGATCATAGGTAACTAATTTTTAGACTGTTATCCAATTGTCATGAGTTTTAGTATGAGTACTTTGCATACTAAAAGTACTGGTCCATAATTTTGATAATCTTAACAATTTTTTTTCTGTATACGAACAAACCAAAAGTTATGCATCATGTTTACCTGGAAGTTAATGAAACAGTAGTGGCTTGTTTGAGTTCTGACCACAACTGCCATTCTAAGGCAACAGGTTTCTGTGGAGTCACTCATGCCACAAGAGAGGAGCTACATTAGGACTCTAATTCATGGTCTTATGGACTGCTATTAGATTAGCCTAACTAATCTTATCTTAAATAGTTGGGTCCCAGACAAATGAGAGCAACTTTGTCATTTCTTGATGCTGCTTTAAATAGCATTTTGGCAGTTGAGTTAAACATTGCCTTTGTACTACAACATCTGTCTTATACTCAGAAATTGGTTACTACAATTAATGTAACATCTTACAACTGCTGTTATTAGCTAATATCACAGTGCAGGTTTTTTATTTTATGAAGTATCCTAAGCATTTGATACCTGTGTGTTGCTTCCATTGACTTTTGACAAGCCTTTTTGGGTGATTGTTTAACAGAGTTTAGTCTTTCAAACTAAAGCAAAGATTTCTCAAGCTTCTAGAATTCAACATAAGGGCTATTTTCCATGGTAACAGCTTTGTACAGGCTTCTCAGATTACATTCACTCTAAGATGAACCTTCAAACAAAAGATTGACTTGGGAAACTTTGATCTAATTGATACTTTTTAAGATGCACATGTAATTTAGTAAAACTAGAACTACTAAAATTTTAATGGTATTAAATATAAATATGGAAAGGAGTCATGTTCAGTTCTGATTTATGTGTAAGTATTGATTTTTAAATTTGCTCCTGATTTCTCCATTTTTCTTTTCAGACTAGACTTTTAAAATAGTTAATAAGGCCTGGAAACATGAAAACAACCCTGACTTCCAGGCTTTCAGATGACTGAGAGCTTTAGCTTGCGTTATTTCTTGGTGTTTCTTTTGTGTGTGTGTTTTGGGTTTGTTTTTTTTAACCACCTTTCTATATGGAACAGTAGCTTGAAGTTACTCTTTGTATGCCCTGAAACTACTTCTTAAGGCTTTCACAAAGATGGTGTCTCATTACTGAAGTACTTTCTTATATGACTTTTCAAAAGGAAGGAGGGTTGGAGTTTTGTGAAAAGTCAGCCTCCAATCTAAGTTGTTTCAGACAGTCAGATGTATTAAACAGCCTCTGTTTATACTGTTTCCACTGGCTACTTGGGACATGTACAACGACTACCTAGTACTTCCCACATCACTAGTAAGAAAAATCAGTGACACTGTTTGCTTAAAGGCAAGGAAGGTTTTATTTAAGTGAGTAATCTAAGATTTTAAAAACCAACTCACACCAAAATCTATACCAGTTGTAGAAATCTTACTCCTTATTTCATATGAAGAAATACATTATTGTACATTTTTGAATCTTTACAAGGCAGCCATAAGAAATATAAACATTTGTCACCAGATAGAACCTTCTCACTGACAAACAATATTTAAAAGTATGCACTTAATAAAACTATAGACTGAAAGAACATGTACAATTTCAAGTTTCCTTGTATGAATTCAGTTGTAAGTAGACTGCCCCCTTCCCTCCCCCACAAATAGAAAAATAAGTTATGCAGAAGGCTTGGGGTTCTGTGAGAGGACTGCCATTCTGGGCCCTACACACCAGTCCTCCCAGAATAACCTTATCTTTAAAGCTTGCAATCTGTAAACTATGGTTCAATGTTGTAATCTCTGGTATACCATCACCATCACTCTCTCCCTCCATAAATTCCGTACATCGTTACAAATTAGAAATGAACTGTCAAATTTGTTGCATGTTCCCCCATCCCCCACATTTATATCCAGTTTCAAAGGAAGTTTACTGAGATAAATACAAATAGAGGGTAATCTGTAATCCCCTTACCTTGGGCTTGAACTGAAATAGAGGAAAAGAGGAATTACTAATTACTTCAAGTCTAGAGTCCATGGCACAGGATTCTAGCTGCTCCAGGCCCTTTCTTATTTCTGGAAAAAAGAGCTCTTCTCATCCAGAAGAGTATGTTATTATCTCAATTTTTCACAGGGGACTGAATTTAAGATCTTCTGTAGGAACCCATATTTACACTTGAGTGATTAAACATCATGGAAGTCAAATGACCTTGTTAAACCCACAATTTCTGCTGAAGCTATGAACATGGACCATGAGGAATCATTGCTGTTTGAGAAACTGAGGAGCTAAGCTGGAAAGTTTTGTGTTTTCAGGAATTCTATCCTGTACCAGCTCCAGATGAGGATGGAAAGTACCAGTTTCTCCACTGCATGCTTGAAATGAACAATTCAATGCAGAAATCTTGAGTTCTGATCCCCCGATTCAAGCTCTAATCAGAAGAAAGATGAAATTGCAGTGTACAATCTTTTCTCTCTGTTATTAAGCCAATGAGCTTATTAAAAAGGTGCCCATGTTCCAATCATTTAGTACTTTTATGATATACTCATCTTTCTGTGGCTCAGATGCAAGAGGGGGGAAAGAAACCTGGGGGAAAATCCTATTTGTTCAGTAACAATTGTTGCACATACAAATTTTAAAAACTGAAAATACCTGTTGATTTCAGGTATTATTAAAAATGCTTATAAAGTTTTTCATAAATTTAAGACAGCAACCAATATAGAAAGAAGGAAACTTGCTCTTTAGATCTAAGTATTGGGAATTTGCTTAAATACAGACATTAGTAGTGCCCCGGCCAAAAGACTGGAGTGTATAAATGGGACAACTTGTTGACTAATAATAGCAAACAAAGGCTATTTTTCAAAATAGTAGAGCTTCCAGATAAAGTGTCATTATTATGCTTATTTTAATAGTAGATTAAGGTGTGTGGTTTTCTTTCTCTAGTTTACTGATGGTTCTACTTCTGCATAACCAATGAAAGCTTTAACTCTGTTTAGAAGTTACTTCCCTAGGTACTAGAGGACCAGGTGAAGTTATCTGTAAGCATTAAGACTATTTTCATGTAAACAAATCAAAATGGCAGCTCTCATGAACCCCAATGAACAAGAAGACTTATCAATGGCATGTCATTTTTACACCTAACAATTTTATGCTAAATAGTTATAAACCACACCACAAAACTAAATAGGAGTACTTTGGTCAAGCAAGGATCTGTTCCAAGAGCACTAGTGTATGGAAACACTTAAAAATAAAAAAAAGGTTGTTCAAAAGAAGCAGATTTGGATCAACATCACTATTCAGATCTGTGGAATATTCTGCACTCTTTATATAATGATATCTTTTTTCAAACTTACCTAACTAGACAACAAAATTGAATAAACAGCCATTGTTCTATTTTTTAAGTATATTGGTTACAAATTTGCTGTGAAAACAGAACCAAAACTTCACTTAAGGTGTCTTCCAGTAGCTACACACATACACACACACAAAACCAAAACACTACAGTTGTGAAGGTGTGTTTTCACAATATCTCAGGTAAGTCTACCACTTCTAATAATCACAGACTTTTTTTTACAGTAATTTAAAATTGGATCCGTATCAAGAGGGCAAGAGAGTAAATGCTTCCAACAGTGGCCTACTTTTGCACTGACTTGTACTGCTGCCCTAGCACCCACTGGAGTAACAGTTCTGTGTTTTACAGTTTCACTTTTGCTTCCTCCCTTCAGCAGGTTAAAAGAATGTGCTTTCCTGTAACAGACTGGAGGCACTAAAGGTGCTGAAACTACTGATGAATCTAACCTGTGTTCCCTGGGCACCACCAGTCCCACCTGACTTCTGTATCCCATTCCCTTCTGTGTAGGCTTCAACACTTTGACAGTTGATAAAGTTTAAGTGCTGACTGCAGCAATGAGGACTTGCAATCGCAGAATAAGACGACTGTAGGCTTAAACTTGCCCTCAGCAAATCACCTGCTTAGGAGGACTGATAAGCCTTCCATGAAAGCACATTTAAAACTGAAATCTAATGGCAAACTGAATGAATGCCCATGAACCACTGCATGCGGTTTCATGTGGACAAAGTGTGTAGCTAAAATTCTGACCAGAAGGAAATGTTTTAAGAGAAAACACGATTGAAAAATTATGCTACAAAACTAGTGATTAATCAGGCAAACCTCAAGGATCACCTCAAGTGTAGCTAGGGGTGGGTGGAAATGCTAGTGGTTCAACATGCATACGGTCCCCAGCCATTGCCACAGAGTATTTGTTGACCTGCCAGCCTAGTTGTGAGATGTCTAAAATCGCACTCATCTTGTTCATACTCTCACCTCCAACAGAAATTGTTTTATTATTTTAGTGGTAACTCACTAGTTCTTTCAAAACAAATGCATCTGGTATCTGATGTTTCAGAAGCTCAGCTCCTAATTAACATGAAGCCTTAATCTCCAAGCTAATGCCTGTATCACTGTTTGCCAAAGTGCTCAGCTGGAGGCATGTGATCAAGAGATAAACCATTCTATCCCTGAGCAATAAGTAGTGTTGGAATTATGCAAAGGCCACATAAGCTGTCATATATTGTAGGAAATGAAGTTAGGGAAAATATTTTCAGCTTGATTTCAATACCATGTGTAGAAACTTCGAAATTGTTACCACTCTAAATCATGCACACAAACACACACTAGCATTTGTTTTACTACTATCAGCTCATAGTATTCTTAAGAGAAGCCAGCGTAGTGACTGCTGTAAAGGTGACCCAGTTATTAATAGAAATACACAAAATCAGAGTTTTCATGACATGGTACCCTGCAAAATGACATTGCATCTGCAAAAGACAGACCTTAACAACCTAGGAGATTTCTCTAACTTTGTGCTCAGATGCTAGTTCCTTTAATACAGTTACAGAATTACACACATTCCTCTTTTCAAAGAAAGTAGGCCTTTCTATTACAGAAACTTATAATGAAAAATAGATTTTGGAGTCTCTTGGATGGTAGAGGCAGATGGCTAAAGCAACATTAGCTTTCAACTTTGCAGCAGGAACAGTGATTACTGTCAGGAGACATGCTACACAACAGCCATTGCTTGAAAAGAACTTTGTGGTCAATGTTGCTTTTAGGTCCCATGCGCAAATTTAAAATTTGCTTAGTGAGCTCCTTCCTCACAAGCCTTGGATTCCCATGCCTATTTAAAACAAGCAGGAGCAGGCTGACAGTGAACTGACTAGAGGGAGATGGGAGCCTGGTGTACCTGTGCAATCTCCTAGCAGCAGAGGACAGGAGAAGAAATGGACTTCATGATTAGAATTAATACAGACAGTGGGCCAAGGCAGAAAACAGAATAATTCCTCCAAGTCTGTGAGTTAAAGAACCAGGTGTGATGCTACTGGGGAAGCGTGTGTAAACTTGAAGACTGCTTCAATGCAGTTTGTGGATATCTTTCATCTAGCTTTTGTAGCTGGCTGACTTGGCAACAGAGCATAAAAACCCTGCCACCTGTAATGTAGTTACCTGCTCCCAAATAGTGTGAGCTACTTTAATATCTTTCCTAAATCTTCAGCAAAGATTACCGCTTCACTTAGAGGAAGCATTATAAAAAATTACAGATGTGCCAGAGATCTTTCAGGAAGTTCAAAATAGGTAACTGGCAATTTTGCTAAGTAACGCCTAAAAAAAAATACATCAAAGTCTCCATTTATAAGTGGCTTTGCTGCCTTTTAAGACAAAAGCCACATTACTATGCCCTTCAAAAAGCACACTGAAGCTTTTGGGTGAATAGGGAATATAGACTTAGGTTTACTTCTGCACTGCCTTAATAGTTTTCCATGGCATTTCTTGTTTGCTTTACATGTCAACTTTCAAAATCATTAACCAACAGACTTGTTGAGAGACTGTTTCTGGTCTAGCCACAGACTAGGAAAACCTGAAAGCACACCACTCTCTCCACGCTAACTCCCTGAAATTAAAACCAAACGAGCCAACCAATTTGCAAAATAAATCTCCTCTTGACTTCAAGCTTTCTCAGTGTCAATAGTCTGGTTTTAACTTAAAGAAAAGGTTTTTTTATGTGCACTTGTAACTTCATTGCAGGTTTTAAAGTATGCTTCAGTTCAGTCATGAAAGTTCTCCTGGTGAATTTAGTGCAGTGGAAGTATCTGCATGAAGAATCCGCAAACTGCTACTATGTTAAACTAACTACAAGATTTTAGAAATATTACCACTTAGGGAAAATTTAATACATTTTACTTCCAGTAAGTTCATTGAGAGATCTGAGAGAAATTTAAATCAGTAGGAAAATGTCAGTTTGGCACCTATAATTTGGCATGTCTACTCCTTCAAGCTCAAATGCTGTAATTCTGAATGCTACAGATTGTCCTAACACAGCAGTTGCTCTAAAGCATAAGCAGGTAAACAATTTACTCATAGGAATTCCACTACTTTTTTTCTCCTCCAGTGTAGACTCTTGTTAGAGTAATGGAAAAAACGATTGCTCTGAAGTTTGCAGATCCTTTAGTAAAAGGGCTCCCTTTAGCTTACCAACCTAGGATCTATCTCTCAGACTGCGATGGTCAGTCATCTCCTTACTTGGAGCAGTCCACACATTTTGCACAGTCACCGAGTTCCACAAAACAATGTGATCTTTGTACACTTGCACATTACTTTGTGTACAGCAACACTAACTGCTTCAAACTGTGGCAGAAACATTTATTTCTAATGTAAAGTTTTTATGATATGGTTCATAAGTGGAGTTCTCCCATTTACTTGATGTCCAGCACCTCACACAAACATGAGTGCCCATGCTAGGGTCTATTGACCAACACTGTAAGCTGAAAGGAAATCTTGGGTTTAAGGCACCCAAAAAGCATCTTGCTGTACAAATCCTTACCACCCATTCTTGTAGTTCCCACCTCTGCTTCCCTTGCAAGTATATCGCTTTACCAAAAGTGAAGTGGAAACAGATACAACTATTCAATGTTTAAAGTGTAAACCTCTGTAACCTATGGGACCTACTGCTTATACTGTTTTGGGTGCAGCTAGTTAGCTGATACCACAATCCTTCATCTGAGTAAAATCAGCCTTGTTACAGCTTTTTCTCTTATTGCACATTTTATTATATCTGTTGTAAAAAATAACCAAAGCTATTTCCTGTTGCTTTGATGTTATAAGCACTTGCGATAGTTTTAGATTGTTTTACAATTTCCCAATAAACACGTCAGGAGGAACGGACTGTACGTTCCCCAGTTGGTGTAAGCAGGCAGACTCCAGAGCAGAGAGCACTCTGAGGTACAGGTTCCCCTCTACATCTCCTAGTTTGAAGCTGCCTAAATATTATTTTTGAGGCATACCTACAAGTTTAACGGGGTGCACCCAAGATCCATATTCCCGAGCTTCCTAGGGGACAGATTCAAATTTGTGAACTCCACCTCGAACCCAAGCAATGGAGGGCAAATGCTTGTCATGATCTTTGTCTGATTCAGGCTGGCTCTGGGCACGCTCTGGCTTGGGGTTTGAAGAAGGTGGGTCAGGTTGCTGTACAGACATTGTCCTGCGGAGATGGTTTCTCTTGCGCAAAAACTCAGGTTGGGAGTGGAGGCCAAAGCTGCCTTTTCTCAAGATCATCCGAGAGTTGTTCTTTTTGGGTCGTGAATGGAGACTGAACTCCAGCGAGGCCAAGTGGGCTGCATAACCTTCACTGAGGAACTGAAATAGGAAGGAAAGAAAGGGAGTGACAAATTACTGCTGCCTTGACCTATGAGCTCTATGAGGAATTAAGTTCTTGTCTTTGGCACCCCAGTTAGATACGTAGAGAGTACTAATACTCCACTCCCCTCACTTTTTATTTCAGTGACCTGTTCCACTTTGACACTCAGCAATATGCGATGAATGCACTTGAAGATACAACCTATGACCACTCGATTCTCTTTACTATTCACCCTGCCAGAAAATGCCTCATCTGAAACAAAAAACGCCTTCTTTCTCTGAAACATTGTCTCTGCTCTTTATCTTTTTTATGTGTTTGTGTATGTGTTTGCGCATGCATTCACATGCATGCATTTCCTTGTTCCCCCTCAGACTTCCTGATGGAGTAGCAAGAGTTACTTACTTGACACTGTGCCTGGTATTTCTTTGTTGATCGTCCAACTATGTAGATCTGGGATGGTGACAGAGCCAAAACATTGTACACAGAAATATCCTTCATGGAACCATATGCAGCACAGATTTTGATGTGGCACTGAAACAAATATTACTTCCAAAATGAACGCTCTATTGAACACCATACACTACAAGAATGGCACTTGTTTTGCAATGAAGCTGCAGATGAGTTCATTGTTAACAACCTTGTTCTGTAAACCACAGAAAGCTAAATCTGTCTGCCTGCATGCCAGCAAGAACTACAGATGTGCACACAGGCAAGAACAAGCAGTTCATTTATTTATTTGTCATGCCAGGAAACCCCTTTGGATGTTTTATCAACCTTCCTTGCTCTTTAAAAAGTGAGAAAAGAAACAAGGAATGGCAAAAAGACTTTGTGATGGCCAGTGAGATTTACTGTTCAAAAGGAAGGAAGATCTCTAATTTCACCGAATGACACTCTCTGGAAAAAGGTTTTAAGGCTATAAACAGGTTTCTAGTACCTCTTGCATGAGATTCCGGAGAAAAATGGTCTTCTGTCGCAGTGGGTCATGAACAAGTCCATCTGAGAAGAAGATCATTCCTTGGGGGAAGTTGTGTTGAGACAACCATGAAACCACACGCTGTTTCTGCATGTCTGGACGGCCAGTAATATAGATAATCAGATATCCCAGGTCCTGCCAATGCCTGTCAGAAACAGCAGGTAAATTATGTAGATGCAGAAAGAGAAACAATACCCACAGGTCAGGTCAGCATTTCTTTGCTCAGCACAGATCCAGTTAGAAGTTATCTTTCAACAAGTGGAAAGCAGCGTGCCTAAGTCTCTGCTCCTATCGAGAAATTAAGTAACAATGTCTACATCTTGAGGGAGACTGAGACAAGCAAGAGTGATTCTTATACAACACGTTATAAAAAAATACACGAGTTATTTAAGAATGTATTTAGAGTAGACTTTGCTACACAGGAAGTCCTGCTACCTTTGAAACCTTTAACAAAATTTCTTGCCATTTCATCTGTAAGGAGTGGAAACCCTTGAAAACTGACATCTGTCCATTCCCTTGCAAGTTCCAAAATGAGAGCTGTATTTCTCTGTTCAGTGCAACACTAATAGACTTGCAAGAATGGATTAAAAAGCCTTTTAATTTTTCTTCCAAACAACGCTCTTGCATTCACGGCACTTGGTATTTTTGAAGTAGAAGTATGTCCTTATTTGAAGTTAGTGAAACATAAAATACATTCTATGCTAATCACAGTAACACATGGAATCATTATTAATTCACTGCACACACTTTAAGGCCATATTCCCAGGATCAACTTTTAATCTTTAGTCAACTTAAACTACGAATTTCGAAGTAAACCATAGCATTCTAAGATTCCTTTGAAAATCAGGCAGACCTGATGTCCAAGCAAGTACAAAAGTAAATCTTCAAAGAATCCTGGCCTTTAAAGAATTGTTGTTTATTTAGTAAAAATAACCTATTCTGCCCTCTTCCTTCCTATTGTGTTCGAACAGGAAAGCTGGGGATATAAAAAGTGAAGTGTGCAAACTTCACTTACCTGACAACATCAACGGCCCCAGCTCGGACTTTGGGGTCACTTCCCATAATCGAAACACTCGCTGCAAATGAACCATCAATGCTGAACACAACACATTCCATTCCTCGGGGAAGCACAGTCAGGTAACCTGTGGCACTGCTCTGGTCCCCTCTGGAGAGTCAAAGCAATGAAAAGCACTTAAAAAAACACTTAAAACTTAAAAAGCAAAATGTCAGAATGTATCTTCTGCACGTTCTAGTTAAGACCTGAAATTAGATCTGTCTGGATCTACAGCTTCAAAAATTACCATTAAATAGAGCTTCTGCTTTCAGTCCTATGTGGGGCAATTAAAACTTACACTTTTAGGAAACAGCTTTCCAAAGAGAAATCTGGAAGCTGATTTTAATAAGAAATCACATGTGTATAAATACCTAAAATAATTAGGGAAAAAAAACCCCAAAACAGCCTGAAGTACTCAAACTACTACTCAAATAGGCTAGCTGTCTATGTACACATAAGACTTGAATGCTACATATACGCGCACACACACATAAATACACATAGCACACAGAAAATAGCTCCACTTATTTTTTCCCCAGCAGTCTATAGTTACTGGCAAATTATTAGAAATTACAAACGAAGAATTGATATGCACCTTTTATTGGTATGTACTTACACAAATCAGCTTTTCTCCATTAGATAAAGAGTTGGTAATACTAGCACTACCCATCCCTCTGTCTTTGCAAATTAAAGCCCACTCCAAAACAAACCTAAACCAAAAGAGAACTGCAATCATAGATGGCTTTTCTCATGGAAAGGCACTGAAATGCAATCATCCTCATGATGTATTTTCCCCACGAGGTCTGGACATTAAAACACTAATACAGCACGATCCAAAGCTCTTGCCATCCCATGACCTCACGTTCCCTAAAAAATGTAATCTGAAGACCACAACTTCGATGATTATTTTATGATCTAGAAATTTATATCTGGTGATGAAGATTCTTACAATATGTGTGCACAGCTTAACGAGCAAAGACAAGGCAATTTCTTTCATTCCTGTTTGAAACTATAAGCCCATGGGAGCTTAGCTTCTGAATACACCTTAATTCGTTTTTAAGTAACTCTCTTTTCTTGAATTGATTGTTTGTTCTATTACACTGAGGTAAAACATCTCTTCCTCCTCAATTAGCACTACATAAAATTGTAAATTGACTTTGGACTTAGTTAACTGATGGGTAACAACACATTCTGTTTCAGCTAAATTCATCCCACTGATTTAGCATCCAAAGTAGGGATTCAAAGGAAGCTGTAAAGCTACTTCCTAAGTGATTAGGCAATTTAATTTTAAGTGCAATATTAAACTAAAACTCTGTATGAAATCAAACCGGACTTCTTAAATATAAGATTTTTTAAAAGCACAGATACCCCCGTCCTGTGCCTAGGCCAACAAATTTTATTTCACACATCTTCATTCTTCATGCTTCCCTTAGCACAGAGCTTTTTAAGAAACACTGGAGAGCTAGGAGAGCTGACTAATTTTACTTCAATGAACGGTTATTTTCAGGTGTTGTTTTTTTTTTTTTTTTTCCCCAATTTAGAATAAGCATGGTCTTGAGTACAGAATTAACATAACTCTTTTGATCAGCTTGACATCAACAGATAAACAGGTGGCTGAGAGCAAGGCAGTACATCCTCTACTGTTAATTTCAGTACGAAAAGCTTCTTATCAGTCCGAAGAACACAAAGCTATACCCTTCAGCAGTCTTTCACCCAATGAACAGGCTGCAATATATCCAAAGTCATACATTCTTTCCACAAGAAGATTGATTACAGTCATCCAGTCCCCATATTTTGCAAGACCAAGTGCTCCTAAATTGAATTGCACTGAGGATTTGTGTTGCAGTAGGGATAAACCTATTGGCCTGGACACTTCCAAACTGGCCAGTAAACAGACGATGACTGCTTCAAATCTAAGCTGACAACAGTGACAACACCAAGAAAAGATAACCAAATGACCAAAATCTCCCTCCACACCCGCTTCGATCTTACACACCTACATGTCTTCTTGATCACAACAATGCATCACAGCTGTAGTTCCAGCTTGGAGGTATTACCTGACCACCATTTTGATAGGATACACACCAACTCTCAGTCTCTTCTGTTTGGGTATGTTGTAGGATATCCGGCCACTACTGTTGGATATCTCTGTGTCAAAGTACACCCACCTACCCGAAGATGGCTCAGTCATTATGAAGACATCAACCTGCAAAAACAACAAAACAGCCATCTAGTGTGATATTAGGCAACACACCCCCTACTTACAAGGCCTGCCAAGCCTAGATCACATTCGTATCTCAAACTACGGCTTGTGCTAAAAGCTTACAATGAAGTCTGAAGGAACTTCAAAGCTCAGTTAAAAATTCAAAGAGAGTCCTTCTCAATTTGAAAATGCTTCCTAGCACACAATAGAAGAGTTTATTGCCTTCATCATGTAAAGCACTCAGGTTAGCACTGCAGGTGTCAAATGAGGGTGTGGAGCTCAGAAATTTGGCAGGACCCCTAAAGTAGAAAAAAGATCATTTCAGCTTGTATGTGTATATTACATTTTTGCATACTAAACCTAAAACAATGGAAAATTTCATCTGACTATTAGCAAAATAATGTATTTCTCAAATCATAACCTTGCCTACAAATGCAAAACCTAAACACTTCAAATTATGCAGGTTTTTTTCCAAAAGGTTTCATCAATATGGTTTTCTTCAACTGAAGTATTTAATCAAAATCAATATAAAGTGTACTAAATACTTTGCCTGATAAAGTGGCACTTTTTAGCAGTAAGTACATCAGTAAACCTGAGGGAGGTATCTGCCATGCTCTCCTTCTGTACTCAATTTTTACAGAACTTTGGCATACAAGTGGACTTCTTCAGTGCTCAACATGCAGCCAGATACTCTACAATATTTGCCAGCAGCTTATGAGATCACGCTGTTTGTGTGGATACCACTGACAAGTCTGCAGATATGCTCTTCTTGGACATAACGATGTTACATGACATTGGGATGTAACTATAAATAACACTATATTTATTCTGAATTGATGAAATGCAGAACTGAATTTTTCTAAGGGATGAGCTTTACTGCAAGGGAAGAAATGACAGGTATAGCTGAACCAGAAGTGTTATCAGGGTCAAACAATGGGTTTACTCCTTTCTTCCGCTTTTTGACTGCAAAGTGACTCCACAGTTTGAATACAGGTATGTACCAACTGCCTCTTTAAAGTCACCAGTGCAATAACTAGTAATAATCTTAATATTTTTACTTAGCAATTTCTTTCAAGAGATTTTAATGACAGGATTCTATTCAACACCCAAGCATAATCATAGAATCATAGAAAGTTTTGGGTCGGAAGGGACCCCTAGAGGTCATCTAGTCCAACCCCCCCGCAGCGAGCAGGGACACCGCTAACTAGATCAGGTTGCTCAGAGCCCTGTCCAACCTGGCCTTG
>Ga0065711_1037263_pt1 | contig 20004 bp, 8 predicted proteins | sample Hoacrofraction12_FD_59098 | JGI IMG/M metagenome (GOLD analysis project Ga0065711, IMG submission 59098) | Hoatzin crop microbial communities from Cojedes, Venezuela - Epithelial fraction 12 v2 (version 2) | ecosystem: Host-associated > Birds > Digestive system > Esophagus > Crop | place... | reverse complement strand
CCAGACTCTTTTCAGTGGTGCCCAGTGACAGGACAAGGGGCAATGGGCACAAACTGAAGCACAGGAAGTTCCATCTGAACATGAGGAAGAACTTCTTCCCTCTGAGGGTGACGGAGCACTGGAACAGGCTACCCAGGGAGGTTGTAGAGTCTCCTTCTCTGGAGATATTCAAGACCCACCTGGACAAGGTCCTGTGCAGCCTGCTGTAGGTGACCTTGCTTTGGCAGGAGGGTTGGACTAGATGACCCACAGAGGTCCCTTCCAACCCCTACCATTCTGTGATTCTGTGATTGCCTGAGCCATTGCTACAGAAACAAAGGACAGCAGTCCAACGAAAAAGTGAGGCAAGCAGAAAGGCTTCTGTGGTGCACCGCTTCCAGCAAACAACGCCTTCTTCACTTTTTATTAATGTATCAGCCAATTCTCATGAACCAACACACCAAGGGATAGTGTAGGGTGCAGGCAGAGCAATGGAGCATAGCCACTGATAACAAATACTGGATTCATCCTGCATCTTTTCCCTTGCAGAACAGTAGAAGGCACAAGAGGAATGCTAGGAGGATGGTTCATATCCCTTTGTTATGCAACTCAATCAATTTTGATATGCAAGCCTGTAATTTCAGCAGTTCACATTACAAGATGCATTTGAACACAGACAGGTAACAAGACAGTTGGTTCCTCTTCCATGAGCACAGCAATATTCTGAGCACTACTTGCTGTTTAGGAACTTCCTGAGATCACTTCCGTACAGCCTAATACCAGAAACCATCATAGAATTGGACAGACATGCAATTGTCCACATCAAATTAAGGACTTCTAAACAGACCAAGACGGCATTATTTTTTCAAACAAATAAAGAAAAATGTATATACACACTTGTATCCACACTCATGTTTTTAACTGCATAGTGACATGTACGAATTTGTGACAAATTGAACAAAAAAATCTTACTCTGTAATCGTGAAAAAGTCCATGAGTTCAGATTTTGTAGCCTTGTTCCAATATGTAAACAATGCATCTAGGAAAATGAAAAATATTAAAAACAAGAAAAAGGCAGCAAACACACAAGAATATTAAGTAGAAGAGTTAATTCAGTTCTTGGTTTTCAGATAATGACGTTTAGGGGAATCTAAACATGGCCTGTGGGATACAGATAACTATTACTATTTAAAGTTCTTGAAGCTGGTTATACAAATGCACATATCAATTCTCCAAATGAGCTTCTACGATATGCTTTTAATTAATCCATACTATTCCCATACAATTTTGTATTTTAAATAATAACAGTTGTGTCATCTGTAGTGACTACAGTGTTCTAAAATATAAGACTTCAGAATACTTTGGATTATTAGTCCTATAACTTGCTTCTTTATAGATTCAGCTCAACATTTTTTGAATTCAAATTTATGATTTCTTCTTTTTTAATTTACAACGCCTTATTATGGATAGTTTTTCAGCACAGGTTTCAGATTTTCTTTGTTTGCACAGATTTAAAAAATGGCTACATATTTTTTTAAAAAGCTTGCAGTTACATAGCCAAGACCTGGTCTCTTTTGCCAAAAACATTCAACACTAGCAACACATTCAAGATTATTACTAAGATGTGTGGAAAAGTTTATTTGACACTTGTTCTTTTCCAGGAGAATTTAAACCAAAAAAACCCCACTCTGCTTATGTGTGTAATTTTAACATTAATTTCCTAGAAATTCTGACTATTTTACATCTTTCAAAGAGTAAAACAGCAAAAAATATATTTTTGGGTTTTATTATTATTTGTAATTAATACATAAAATAATACCTATGTAATTACATGAAAAACCTAACAGTGTGACTGGACATTGAATACTTATTATGCTTTCAATTCTCGTTCTTGATTAAGTGGTGTAGTAAATTGGAGTTCAAGGACTACATAAACTTGATTTTTAGAAATGAACTTAAAAATAGGCACAGAAAATAATTAACTACTTTTGATGTGTTTAGCACAAATTGAAAAATTCAATGTTTTTACCAAAAGGGACTTGCCTTCTTTCTTAAATAGGGATGATTCCAAGTTGTATGATCCTAATTAAAAAATCAAGATTTGCCATTCACGCACTATTTCTATATCTCTGCAACCTTCTTCAGGATAATATGACTTTCAAAAATCCAATGGATCATCTCACAAACATCCCAAGAGAATGAAGAAGCACTAGTATCCCCATTCCAGCAATGGAAACACACACAGCAGTCAAATAATTTGGTTCCCTGTCATATAGGAAGTTCTGCAGAACGGAGGAGTGGACTAGCCCAAAACTCCTCTACCGACCAATGAACTAATATTCATCTCCATTTCCCAAACCTGACTGTACAATCACACGCAAATACTGGCTTTCTTACCAAGTCTTTTAGTTAGCCTCCTTCTTTGAAGGAATAGTGAATATTTAATGCTTTCAAGGTTTCGATCAGAGTTTAATTTGATCACTCACACATTCGTAAAATGCAACACAACATGGCACCTACACCTAAAACACTCTGCTGATTTTGAAAAGGTATTCAAATCACAGGCATAAATCCAACATATGATTTCAAATTTCTGAAAAAACGGTGGAATTACCTACCTTCTGACATACTTCTTAAAATGTGAAGGAAACACATGAGCAGACTCTTGATCTCTGCTTGGTCCAGTTTGTCATATCGAACTACAGAACTTCCTAAAGTGCTGCTCTGTTGATTCTGAAAAGAAAACAGACATATTTTGGCTGCAGAGCTCTTAAATTGACAATAAAGTAAAATGTTTTAAATTGCCTTACTAATTCCTGCAACAGAAAAAGGATCTCAGAACGGAGACAAAAATGTTTCATGTAGAGACAGGTCACTAAAACACACATAACACACATGAAGTATACCAAATTAAGCCTCTTTACCTTTGTTCATTTTAATTTCCTTTTTTATACAACCCCCTCCCAGAGGAAGGAGTAAGAGAAAAAGTTAACAGTGATTATTAATCAAGCTAATTACACATAGATACCCACATTGTAGAGAAATCAGGCATGCCCCTTCTGCTTAGATGAAATACTTTAAAAATAAATGCTACTGTTAGGCGATACATATATGCTCCTATACTTTTGAAGGGACTTTATGCTGCACTGTAGACAGACGAGACTCTACAAAATTCCTTCCACTTAAAGATTTAAGAACTCCAAGGAAAACATACATGAATGGCAATGATACGCATTCCAGAAGAACTACTGACAAGTAACTTGCCCTTGCTTTAAAAAAACCCAAGCAAACAAACCAAAAAAACCCCACAAAAAAACCCCCAAAACCCCCAAAACACCCAAAACCACCAACCCAACAACAAAAAAACCCAACCTTTCTCCCTGCTTCATTTGTTCATACAATTCCTACACTTGTGGGCAGTTAATCAGCAATACTCAATACCAAAGTCTGTCCAAAAAGAAAAAAAAAACCCTATGACTGATCTTTCAAAATGTGTACCACAAAAAAAGGAAAAAATAAAACTATGAGAATATAAAAATTGAACTCTAGGCAAAGACTTCTCTGCAAAAGAGTAATTTCCACACAATCAAGTGTCAAAAAAATTCTCAGCCGGAGGCTTTTACGATATGCTCTATAAATGTTTGTTTAAAGGATAAATGATGCCCTTCTTAGTGTCTAATTCTCACTTCCAATATGAAGCCACTTACGTGAATGCAAAACGAACCACACCTTTAATAAGTTTTCTGTAAAGTCAACAGTTTGTACAATTGATCTGTGCAACTCTGGTTTCTACAAGAAAGGTAGATCATCTTGGCTCCATGACCTTATTAAGGACACATAGCAGTGTCAGAAGAAATCCTTCATATCAAAATTATAAAACAATAAAAACAGAGTCAAGGGAGAAAAGCACTTGGTTTCACAAACAAAGTGAGAAGTGCCAACACCTCAAGGGTAGAACAACCCTTCTAAAGCATGAGACATGCTAATCCATGAGGGAACATTCCACAGCATACACATCCATTGACGGCTGAGCCTTTTAATGCATCCCAAGTAAAAGGAAAGAATCGCTGTCCTAAAACAAGCTGGGCAAACCTGTCACATATTAGCCATTGAATGGATGCACAGTGGAACTGAATGTGAAACTATGATCAATACTAGCCAGAATTTACTGCAAGTTAAGAGCAAATGGACAGCTATATAAACCTGATGACTGCAGATTCTAAAGACCTCACAAACTCTTTATCTTCGAAATATCTCTGGTGAACAAGGAGGTGCTACCACGCAGCTTTATGGATTCTGAAATAGAGCTGGCAATTAATGGGTGGCAGAGCAGAAACAGAATTTGAGTTTCCTAGATTTCAGGATACTGTCCAGAGCACTAGATAATATTCCCTCTAAAGTAGTTGAACAAAACTATGACTATCGCTACTCACAAGCTTAATTTAAAATCCTGTAAATAACCAAGAAAGTCTGCACATATTAAAATGGAAACTGACACACTTCCAGTCAATTCTGATTCCACAAATATAGTTCTACAGGTTATTCTGAAAGAAAATTAGAACAACAACACGGCTCTCCAATAATGATACCAAGCAATGAGGAATAATATGAAGATAAGGTGCACTGAACAACTGATTTACTAGAGAGAAAGTTTGGAAAGCAACGAATCGGAAGCCAGGATGAAGTCTTATTCAGGGAAAATACTAACAGCATGCAAAACATAAATCCTGTATTACCTAAATTGGCAGACCAGAGTAGGATTTTCAAAGGATATTGACTCCTTTGAAAACCCTTTTATTTGGTAAAAACACTACACGTTAGTAATTAACAACATGACAGCTAAGTAATAGATGACAGCATTGCCATTTAGCAACAGTGTATGCATAAAACATTTATTTAGATTTTTTAGTTCTACTTCTATTAGAGACCTTAAGACTCAAATTCTGCTGACATTTAAGCTGATTGGATTTTTATGATTAAATCATGTACATGAACTTTTCCAGGTTTGGCATTTCATGGCATTTTACATGGTTACATTGTCTAAATTTGCCTTGAGATTCAACTGTTGCAAAGAAGTGGCAAAACTACTGATCACACACTTCACTCAGAAGCTTAACTATACCAAGCACAAAAAACAAATACTTCTTGTAACTGAAGAGAGAAAGCAGCATGCAAAATTTTCTCTGGCAAAGCTGGAATTGTCAGAAGTGAAAAATCCATAGTAACACGTTTTTTCCTTGCAGGGTGAGAATTTTCTTCTTCTTCTTCGTTAGGGCGCATAGCATGAGCAGAGTGCCTTCTGAGAAGCTTCTCTCTCTGCCACACGAAGGCATGTCAGAGTCAAGGGGAAAAAGTTAACATGTTGTGACTTGCACAACAAGATCCAAGAAAATGAAATGTGATGAATATCAATACAAGCTCTAGAAAGACATGACTGAATACCTCACAGCTACTGCAGCCAGAGCTCCTAATTTGTAACAGCTTTAAAGTGAAACGATTCAGAAAAGTCAAACTAATATAAAAGAAATCACCTAGAGAAAGCACAGCAACTGGTCTTTAAATGTTTTAAAAATGCTGCATATAACGTGTATAGAACAGGATGAAGGTCTCCACAAAATCAAAGAAGCTATCCTAACTAGAATTCAGATATCTCAAGCAAAATTCAATACACTTCATCTAGTGCCTTTCTCCAGCAAAGCAAACAACTGCTTATTGATATTTCTACATTGAAAATCTTTTTCTATTTTCTGCAAAACAGCTTAATAAATGCAATGTAAAGAGTTCATACTACAATTATTTTTAAAAAGAAAAAACAGACGTAAAATTCTGCTCTACAGTTATTCTAGAAAGCCCATTCCCGATGGAGATTACAGAACTTAACTATTATGAGAATTAACATGAAATTTCAGGAATTCACTTTGGGTTTTTTATTTTGGTTTGTTTTTTTTACCTTGTCAAGGGAATTGCTCTTCTCACTGTGTCTTTCTGGTAGACTGTTTCCCGAGTCTGTACTTATAAGAGAGCCTCTTGAGTCAGCACTCCTCACGCTATTAATATTTGGAGTTGATGTGGTGTATGGGGAAGCTAAAAAAAACCCAAAAGAATATAAAATCTCAAACAATACCTATATTGAAAAAAGTCACTCCATAGTTTAGTCACACTTCTAAAAAAATACATACATATATGGTGGTTTTAAGGCGGCAAATAATTAACTCCATTTAGTTACTTTTAATGAAGACAAACTTATTCTAGAGTTTCAGCAAAGTATACCTGCGTGTACATACACAGACTTACGTACAACTACATACACGCATGCGTAAAATACATACGTAGCAATACATACACGCTTACATGAAGCAGCATGTATATTTAAAAAAATTCCCCTTCCTCATTTTTTATCTGTTCTTGGTGTTTGATTTTTAAGATGACTAGTAAGTGACACAACTAATTACAGCACACAACAACAAACAGAAAAACGCTTTAAGACGACAGACAGGAGGAAGGCCGCAGGTGTGTGCAAGCAGCACTCCACTTAGGGGTGGTCTCTAATATCATATATGAAATCGTGGATTATGGTACTCTTGCCATAAGCAACTTAGGCTAGTCTCATCTTCTGTTTCTCTGTAGCAAGACAAGAACTATCACCTTTGACGGGGCGGGGTGGGGGTGGGGTGGAAAGCAGCTCTCTCCTGGAAACAGCTTTAGCTTCAAATAGAAAAGAAAAGCCAGAAAGATCCCAAAAGAAAGATTTCATGTGTAGGCTGTGAATTCTGGCCCATGCTGAACAGCTGATTGCATTTGGGCTCTGTTAATAAAAGTAGCAATAACATTCAAGTATGTATGCAGAAAGCAACCAAAGTTGGACACAGAACACTTATTTCTGGTAACAAATGAAAAGGGAAACTGTTTCCTTTTTAAATTATTTTATTTTATGTTTTATGTGCTTACCAATGCCAGAGATAACACCAAACAGATCTTTAGGAAGATTGTTATCCAATGTGTTTCCTGATTTTTGTGGTGTTACTAGCTGACTTGCAGTTGGCAAATTAAGTGCATCATCCTTTGCACTCTGCTCGGAAAAGAGAAGAAAATGTGATTATTGTTTTCCGACATTATGGATTTAGTGAAACTTACATACTTTATCTTCAAGAACAGTATTTGCTATATATTTCTTTCTTAAATTTTAATTTCTATTAAATATGCTCAAAAGGATAGAATGAGATGTTCAGGTATTTGCACAAGCTTGGGATAGCCTAAAACTTTAGGTACCTCAGGAAACTTTGAAGAAATGAATATTCCATTGAATCTTAAGCACCATAAACCAGACATTTCCAAAAGACCGAAATTACTTTTATTTCAAACAGACAAACGTTTCTCTTGTTGGAAGGGTATTGTGAATTTCTTTCTTAATACCAAGTGGAACATAGCAAGATATGGACAAAAATAAAATACACTAATAATTAAATCTTGGATTCAACAATTGTTTGTAACTATATCAATATACATCTTCACAAATTCCATCTGAATTCATTTTCCCGTAGCCCTCTTACACTACAGATGTTCCAAAAGCACTCTCCTTTAAGATTAAAAATTCTCCTCTAATTTCTCAAAAATTAAATAATTTATTTTGTGGTCTATTTATTTCAGTGTTGGACTGAATTGGAAAGTAAGATTTAAAAAAAAAAATCTACCACCAATATACAATCTTTTCTGCTGAACAGAAACAGCAGCTACTGGATGTGTTGGGAGTTTAGCGAACATAACTAACACTCTACATGCTAGATGTCAGGGGAGTATCCTCTTGCATAAAAATTAAATATGTGCAAGTGCCTCCAATGCCAGGAACTCCAAGAACAGAGGCAAACTGTTTATACAAACTAGCAAGTAGACTAAAGAGAAGTGTAATTTTTGAGTGAAAACCAGAGACATTTAAATGAAATCTCCTCTCACAAAAAGTGGATCAAAACTGGTTAACAGATACAAGAGGAAGGCCATCAAATTGCAGAAACAACTGACATTTTTTACTTCAAATACACCATTCCTTCAGCTTCTTTGGCTGCTCCTAGAACACTCAAAAAGGTGCAGCGTGTCCAATCCTGTGTGGTCTATAGTTTGTGCTGAAATATAGGCAGATCCACTAGAGATACAGGAAAAACAAGATCTTACATGGCAGTACGATCACATGTCATTAGAATGATGCTGCGGCCTAGCATTCTCCAAAAATCTTCAGAGGTTTAAGGAAAGATGAATAACGGCACTGTAACCTGTATGTAGGACCAAACTAGCCAATTATCATTACTTATTATAACTTAGCTGGACCAGAGAAACTGCAACCAAAACCATGAGGGTTAACTAAGCTTGTAATCTTCTAAAAAGCAAGGAGCATGAACTCACAGAACTCCGAAGCTTATGAAACTCTGTTTGCCAGAAGTATGCAGTGTTCCATATACAAGTTACCAATAAATTGTTAAAAAAAAATTTCAGAATATCATATAGAAATGGTCACTCACGTTGCTGGAAGGGTTAACAGGAAAAGGAGACACATCTTTAACATTGATTCGCTGAACATTTTCTATGAGCAGTCCAAAGAGTGGCAAATACATAGTGGCTATTCTTGCCTGATGGCTCTAAATAGAGTTTAACAATTCATTAACAAATTACAGTTGAATTTTTAATCACAAATTATTTTTTTAAGCTATTCACTCCTAAGTTACCAAAAAAAGGAGCATTTAATAAATACTTGCCAAGCCAGAGCCCACATTCAGAAGGTCATAAATGGCAAAAGCAATGATAATCACTGTATTTCATCCTAACTTACAGAAGGTCAATAGGTTTTATTTACTGTTTCAATATAATGCAGAAAAACACCCCCTAAATTAACGTGATTTTAGCTAAGACTAACCAAGTAAACTAATATTATGTTAGCTTCATAAATTAATGATACCTTCCACTAAAATTTTATGGCTTCTCCATAGCTGATGTTAAAAGAAAGTCAGGAAAATTAAAAATCACTCAAATTTAATACCATGACTTGTGGCTTTCTTATACTAATTTTACAAATAATAGATGATGGAAGGACAGCTGCCAAATATTAAGGGCTAATGTTTAATGAAAATAAGAGCTTTAAAAAGTTCATAAAAATCTGATTACTTGAAGAACAACAGTTAGATTACACTATAGTAAAATGTGATAAATACATGTAACTGTTAAAAATATGGGATTTGCAGATTGATTTCGATACAATTTTCATAGATACTTTCATCACAGTCTGAACAGAAATAGCACTGCTGCAAATTAACAAGTTTTTTTGTGAAAGAAAAAAACTTTGGGTATGTGTGCACACTTAATCTTTATTATTTTTCACTACTAGCATAACAATACACTTACCCTGGAAGCATATCTGTCATCAAAACAATGTTTTATCATCAAATTCTTGAGCACACTGATAGCAATTTGCCGCACATCTCTGAACTCTTGCAATGCATTGCCCACCTCCCTTAGAAGCAGTCCCACTAAGAAATGATTTTTACAGAACTCGTCGGTTAATGAATAGTCCAGGTGAAGGTCTGGAAGTAAAGTACAAGTTCTGTGTAAGGAATGGTATTATTTAAATCAATTTATCAATTAACTTTATGGTGAACTAAAGTGTTTCCAACGTTATTGACAAATTCATATATGTTCATATATATATATAATCATAGTTATTCGTATATTCCAAGCCCAATTCACTGCATAATGATGTAGTTATTAAACAGACAACGATGATGTCTAGTCAATCAACAGAAGCCGGAGAAATCTAAATACATTATTTAAAAAAAATATTTTAAATACTGTCCAGTATTCAAAAGTGTCCCTATTCAATTTACCTGGACCAGCATGTTATAGCTGCAAGTCAAATTTTAAATTTATATTCAGGCACTGAAAAAACACACAATGATTTTATTGTGCACATTGTATCTTTCAGGAATTTAGTTGTATGGTAGAAGGAGAATTTAATTTTTAGTCTGTGGCAGAGTCCCAGATTAGTAAATTTGCAAAACGTGGATTAAGAAGTTTTAAATTTTGGTACTGCAGTTTTAAGTTCCTTCTTCATTATCTTCTACATGTATGTATTATGAATATAGTCTATAAAGCCTGCTAACAACTGTGATCTTTGTTAATTGATATTCTCTAAGAAAATAGTCCTGAAAACCTGCAGTATGTAGTAAAGGTGTAATGAAGAGACTGCATTTGAAACACACATGTCCAAATCAAGACATTTCTTCTCAATATATCAGAACACAAAAGGACACAATAATATTTAAACAAGATAATTTAAATGAATCTATGGAAATTAGACCTGCATTGTAATGCAATAGGCACTTTTTCTGCTACAATTAAACAATACTATATTTTCCAGAGATATTTATATATTCAGGGCTGATTGCAATAAAATTGGAATTAAAGAACATTTTATTCGAACATTTGTGCTTAAACCTCTGCAATGCAATTTCATAAAGTATTTCTGGTAGTAACAAATCATACACTAAGCCCCATACAGATATATAGATATTATATAGACACACAACACCCCTGGCACATCTGACAAAGCAAAATCAAACTTCTCCCCTTTAGAAGTATTTTTAATCTAATAAAATAATCCAGTTCATTTATGTACTGAATATACAGCAGCTTAAGAGAAACTTCAGCTTGAAGATGTTATTTATTAGAATGTGTACATGTTTAAATCTTCAGCTGAGGTGTTCAAGAGTTTCTCATATTCACTGCCACTGTTCAACGCAATAGTCAAAAATCAGATGCTAATCTCAAAGCACCTTAATTTTTCAAAGAACTCTCCCAGTAAGGGAATCCATTAAGTCAGAAAGAAACATAGATAAAACAGCACAGATGTTCCCCAGGCCTTCTTGTAACTCAGTTAAGAGCCAAACACATCACCCAAGATCTCTTTTGCTTGAGACAGCAAAACAGAGCCAGAAACACCTGATAAAGATCGTCTTTGCTGGCTGAACTCCTAGTTCACCAACGAGCAGCATTTTACACTGTTCTCAGAAACACTATTTTTTCTAGTCTAGCTCTTTTTTTAGGACTCCTAAACCAAAAACCAGTTCCATTCTACAGAAATACTTATGCAGTGTTATTATCCAAGACACTCCTGCAGGCTGAAAAAGCCAAAGACAGAAACAAGTTCTATGCAGCTGTCCAGCTCTTAGTCCCAATTCTTGTTCCACCATCTTGATGAAAGCTTTTTTTAGTTATACTTAACTTTACTAAGCCAGTAGAGTCCACTGAATAATTATTTCTGAAAAAAAAACACCCTAATCTATGAAACCATAAATTGCTAGGCAGGTTTACTTGTTACTTGCAAAAGCACCTTGGTCACCTCTGCTTATTTATGTCTGCTATAGTTCAATGCCTGGAAGAAATTAATAACATCTTCACAGACACAAACGCAATAGCAAACATACTATTTGTTTCAGCACAAGGTTTTATACACCAGAAGCCCAGCTGGGGTAAACAGGGCATTCATGACTGAGCTCCAGTGCAAAGCAACCCAGATGCACATGAGGTGGAAGCAAAAACAAGCTACAAAAGAAGAATATAGAAGCATTGATCAAGTATGCAGGGACAGTGCCAGGAAAGCCAAAGCTCAGCTACAGCTGACACTGGTAATGGACATCAATGGCAACAAGAACAGCTTCTAACACTACTGTAGCATTAAAAACCTGAATAAGGAAAACATGAAATATTTGCTGAATGGGGACTGTGATTTAGAGACAGTGGACTCGGGCAAGGCTGAAGTACTCCATACCTTTGCTACCTCTTCCTTCACTGCCATGGTTCCCAGGCCTTAAGAGTCTAGAGACCAGCTTCAGGAAAGAGAATTATCTGTAGCGGATGAGGATCAGGTCAGGGATCTCCTGAGAGACCTCCTGTCACGCAAATCCACAGCACACGAAGAGATGCTGAGAGAGTTAGCCGATATTATTGAAAGACCACTCACTATCACCTTTGTTAAGCCATAGTGATCAGGGGTCTTCAGTAACTGGGACCTTGCGATGACTGAAGGTAAACATTGTGCACATCTTCAAAAAAGGGCAAGAATAATCCAGGGAACTACAGGCCTCATTTTGATCCTTGGAAAAGTCATGGAGCAAGTCATCTTGGAAGCCATTTTTCAGCAAGTGAAGGAGAAGAGTGTGACTGGGAATGGCCAGAATAGATTTATGCGAGATAAACCATGCTTGACTAACCTGTCTTCTACAATGAACTCACTAGATCCCCTCTGATAAGGGGAGAACAGCAGATGTCTACATGGTCATTGTATCCAAACTGGGACATTACAGTCTAGGTGAATAGACACCTAAATGTGTGGATCATTGGGCTCAAAGGTTGGTGGTTAATGTTTTGTACTCTAGTTGGAGACCAGCTACAAGAGGAGTTTCCCAGGGTCTATCCTATTTAATACTACTTCATCAATGACCTGAAAGAGGAGATGGAGTGCACTCTCATCAAGTTTGTGGATGGGGTACAGTCCATATGCTCAAGGGCAGGGCTGCTTTTCAGAACAATCTACATTCTACGGGAGCGGGTCAACAGAAAAGTCAATTAAATTCAATAAGGACAAATGCAAAATTCTGCACCCAGGATAGGCACACTTCCTGCAACGGTACCAGCTGTGGAATGACAAGCTTGAGAGCAGCTCTGCTGAAAAACACCTAGGGATCCAGGTGGAGAGTAGCTTCAATAGGAGTTAGCATGGCATCCGGACAGCAATGAAGGCTAACAGCATACTGGGCAGTATCAACAGGATTACAGCCAGTATATCAAGGGAAGTAATTATTCCCCTATACTTGGCACTTCTGTAATACTGTGTGTAGCATTTGGGCCTTCTAGTACAAGAAAGATCTTGACCAAGCTCAGTGAAGGAATACCAAGATAGTTAGAGGGCTGGAGCACATGCCCAGTCAGGAGACAATGAGGGAACTGAGCTTTTTCCATCCGGAGAAGGGAGGGCCTGAGGTGACCTGAGCAGGAGATTGTATTACAGACTTACTGAAGTCCCTTTTAACCTGAGTGGGTATATGAAATAAAGTAAGTACACTAAGCCTCACACTGCACACCTACCTACAAGAGTGTTGCAGGCTTCCGTAGCTAGTGAATTAAACGCTAAGTCACGGAAAAACAGCCAACTTAACAATCATAGCAGGAAAGGGAGGCATAGTCAAGGATGCAGTTTACCATATCTTTCAATGACTAGATACTTTGGGTAGATTACTCTGCTACCTAAGCTATTCCTTTAAGTTTAAATGAAAGGATTAGAATTTAGGCCTCCATTTAACAATTCTGATGTTTCCAGCATCTCACAGACCTGAAGTTATACAGTCTATACATCTACTAATAAAAAGGTGACATCTAAGAAACACACGATAAACTTTGGAAGAATTTACCTTGGTATCTCTGAACTCTGCCTTTTCCAAATGGCATTGGTAGATTCAAAGGTATGTAATGCTCATGATTACAGACTACACGAAGAAATTCAAATTTGAATTCAAAAAGAGTCTGCAAAAATAATTTTAAAGCATAAATTAAACAACTGATGCAGTGATTCGAATAACACGTTAAAAACGGCTTTCTAACACAAAAGGGTGATTTCTCTCGGTCTTGCAGTATAAGGGATATAGACCTGTCAAAGTTCCATATGTCAGTATAAAATAATTCCAGCATAATTCACACTTCACAATAGGATATATATCTATTTACTGTCCCCATTGTCCAAAGTTATTTAAGTTTACCAGCATACTATGTATTTATGTAAGACACGTTTGGACCCAAAAATAAATTCTTTGGACATCTGGCACATGCTTTCACCAGTACAGTAAACGTATAGAAACTTATCACTTAGCAACTCTTCCAACTTCAGCCTTTCTCACATTCATGCTTAAAATTTCTGCGCAGTGTTGCACCCCCAACCCCAACACAGATGGAATCAAAATATTAAAAAGTGACTTGATAGAAAAAAAAAATACTGTAGGTACAGCACAGGGACTTTTCATGTAACTGGGAAGAAGTCTGAAGAATTTATGCAGGACTCTATTCACATGCATCAAGAAGAGACAACTCCTAAAAACAGTTTGTTTAAAAACACCGAGTACCTTGGGATCTCCGGGGGCAAAGCAGCTGATGTAGTTATTGATTTGCTTGAAAACAAAGCCTCTATCCATAAAAGTAAAACACCTCTGGGGAAAACAAGCAAAACCAAGATAGAATTGATTTAGTACTGTCTCAGTGCTCAGTAATTATATTTCTGTATTTAACAAGTTTATTTTCCAAACATATTATTTATATTTCAGTTTGAATATAAAAACCAATTAAAATAATCAAACTAATATATGAATACTTATATCAATACCAAATTTTCCCTTCGAGTGCAGAATGTAAACAAATTGGAAATAAAATGCAGTTTGAAGAGAAGAATTCTATCTTAACAGAAATTAAAATGACACGCCACAAGCAGATTTATCTACCATTTTATTTCCCACCCTTTTTTCTCCCTACAGGATCTTGTTGGCTGAAAAAGGACAGACACTGGACATCTGTCTACATAAAATGCATGCAAACAGAACACTACTCAACGTATAAGCTTTTGTAGGATTAGATAATATTTTTAAAGGAAAAAAAAAGAAAAATCAAAATACGTTTTGGATAAAATATATATTCATTAAAAAAACCCAAACTGTGCAACAGATGTCTTCTTCATTACAGAAGACGCAAATTATACTTCAATGCATTGTAACTTGGACATAGAATTACACTTAAAAAGCATAATGTATACTCAATTTTTCTACGAGTTCACTTTAATGTTCTTCAAAATCCATGAAGAAGCAGTATTATTAAAAAAGTAACCACAGAGCCCAAGTATACCTACTTTTATAAAGGCAGCAAGGCTATGGTTTGCATTTTTTGAAGCCTCTGAATTGTCTCTGTACTTCTGAGTGATGTGTGGCATCAGCATATTAACAACTGTTTCAACTGCATGATGAAAAGAAGCGGAAAATCTCTGGTTTCGCAACAGCTAGAAACAAATTTAGATAAAATATTTAAAAGTTTATAACACTAAAATATATCTGAAAACTTACTTTAGATAAGATATATATAACCTCACAGGGAGAGCGGAGACAAAAAAAGTTTTCAAATTTTCTCATTTGTCATTTAAAGTAATATTTTATTTAAATTCAAGATTTTCCTGAACTCTCTAGGCTTGGGGGGAAAAAGAGCACTTGGTTAAGAGAAAATACTACAGCGTGCACTACCATCTGTTATTAAAATTCAAGCAAGGCAGTCTTTGATGACAAAACCATTTGTATAAAAGTTTATAAATGCAATGCGTGAATATTTTTCTATACTACAATAAACTTGATGACAGAAGCTAAGAATAAAAGCAAATCCTTTAATTTTATCTATCTTCCTTTCCAAAGCAGACAAAAGCTGGTTCACATCTAGTAACTGCATTATCAGACTCTCTTTTCTGTCTCAAAAAAGAAACACTTTTTGCTGTTCTGCAACTATGTTTTTAATAACTCCTTTGCCCTTTTCCACTGTGGAAATTCTCATCCATGCTTCTTTCTTCCTCTTGCTCATCAGTGACTTCGAATCTCAGCCCTTCCAGGCTTCAGAATGTTACTCTGCGTGCTTTTAAGTTTCCACAATCAGAACTGTTTTCCCTTCCTTTTAGGTAGTTTGTGATTTGGCTTCAAAGATTTTCTCTATGTTCACAATTTCTCCTTTCCACTCACCATCTGTACTGTCCTCATCAACGATTGTGCACATTCTGACACGTATTGGTCAGTGAGTTCTTTTCAGCTTTTTGGCACTGCAGAGCCTGTTTCATTTCTTTACACCTTACAATCTTTAATAAAGATTCTGTCTTTTGTCTAAAGGTACTTAATGAGAGGTGGTGTGAGGCTGAAGAAGTTGACGTTGACAAAAACTGTTTCAACTGCACAGTCATTATGTCTTTTCTTTCTGAAAACTGAAATCAAAACATCTAAGAGCTCTGAATACTTCGCTATTTAAATAGTTTTTCAAATTATATTGAATGCAACATTCCTAGGCAGAACAAGTCATTGTCAAGGTGCTGTATAGATTGATGATTACACAATTTGCTCCCTTTGTGTTTGAACTATGCTCCAAAGTTTCTAGTTCTATCTTTTAAAAAATATTTTTTAAAAATAGATATTAGTGTTGAAAAAGATCCCATATAAATATCAATAGTACTCATTAATGAAATAACAATTAAAAATTTAAAATTCTGTTGATGGGTATGCCAGTCAGTATCCTACGATACTCTTGTAATTCAGTCTTTGTTGGACAGTAATTAAATATTGCTAAAAATACTACAGAAATCTTGCTACAGAAATAATTTTGCTGCATCCAGAAGCACATCTTTTTACCAGATCTCATAAGTAGGAAATACCTGAATATATGTTCCATTTATTACTTTACCCAATAAGACAGAAAACAGCTAGCAAAAAAATTTAATTGATATTTAAGGGGCTTGTAAATCAAAAAGCAATGTTCAGGAACAAGGACACATGCAAACAAGAGGCAAGTTTCACTCCTTCTTTCAGGTCACAGGGAAGATGACAACGAGGTTAGTTCTAAAAGTGGAAATGCCTTTTTTAACATGAAATGTGGAGACAACAACAAAAATCTGTCATAAAAAGTCACTCCAGTAGTTTATAAGCTATGAACTTCATGTTATTGCAGGGGAAGAATGGGAACAGCAGTTCAAGGTGATACACAGCAAAGTACTAAAAACTAAAGGTGCGTATTAAAAGAATTTGTTTCCTTTGTACAATTCACAGAATCACAGAATGTTAGGAGTTGGAAGGGACCCCTGTGGGTCATCTAGTCCAACCCTCCTGCCGAAGCAGGGTCACCTACAGCAGGCTGCACAGGACCTCGTCCAGGTGGTCTTGAATATTTCCAGAGAAGGAGACTCCACAACCTCCCTGGGTAGCCTGTTCCAGTGCTCCGTCAGTTCATATTTGGGGGATGCTTTTGAAGATACTAAATATTAACCTGAAATAAATGGGGTTGCTATACAGTAAGTATACCTAGCATGCAGAACACACTATTGAGTGGGACTTCAATAGAAACCACACACATATTTTCCAGGATCAAGCTTAGGGGTTTGGGAGCGGGGGTTTTGGTTTGATTTTTTTTTTCCTCTTAGTCTAGTAGCAATGCGAATGCTCACCAATGGTTGAATATCATAATGGTTCCAATGACAGAATACCATAACAAGAGAGGCAGATTATATAGGAGGAGATACTAAAAACACAGACACTGGCTGAGAGGTTGTGGATTCTCCTTCTCTGGAGATATTCAAAACCTGCCTGGATGAGGTCCTGTGCAGCCTGCTGTAGGTGACCCTGCTTCGGCAGGGGGGTTGGACTAGATGGTCCCCAGAGGTCCCTTCCAACCCCTACCACTCTGTGATTCTGTGAAAATGCATTTGGGTTTTGTTCGCTTAAGCAGATTCCTGCTTTAAAAAAATATTATATTCTACTGTACTTATTTTATCCACCATCTGATCTCAATTTAAAAATGTAATCCCTATTGTAAGGAATTTATAATTAAATTAAGTGGGTGTGCACGACAGCAAGTTTGTGGTTTCTTTGAAGTTTTTTTTTTAAACCAATATGCTGTTTTCAAACTTGTCAGGATTTCTGTAGGTTTGTTAAAATTGGGAAAAATTATATAAACTTTGTTTAGCCCAGCAAAAATAGCATATTGTTATTTTTCAGTATCACCTACCAAATCGAAAAGAAAACACCCTGAAGCTATACAGGTTTCACAGAATAATACTTTCATTTCAGTTGAACTGATTAAATTAATACAATTAATTTAACTGATTATATTAAGCTCAAAATAGCGGGGTGAAATACAAAATACTCTATTCGCAGACTGAACAGACGCACAGACTCCTTCCTCAAGGAACATCAAATCAATAATGGAAATTTAAGTTTACAGATCCTGAATTATTTGAACAGATACTATGAAATCGAAAAAAGTGAAGAACAAAAAAAGGCCATCTGAATATTTTTCTTGCTTTGGTTTGCATTAACAGTATTTCTACTGATTAGGGGTAGAAAAAGTTGTCTTTTCTTTTGGCTAGAAACTTTAAGAAATTCGCAAACATCTGATCACTTAACACAAGCAAGAAGTTTGACATCTCAAATGTGAAAGGATGAACTGCAGTACATGCCCAGCAAACCCTCTGTACATATATTTGCTTTCTAAAAACTCCTAAACAAGCGGTAGCTGTCACAGTTCCCTAGACAGTTTAAGAAGTTAGTGATAAAAGCCTGCCCTCTTTCACCCTTCAGAAGATTATTTAATCTGTAGTACTTGTAACCATGTAAATACTCAACCTCCCCCCACCCCCTCAAACTAAAGACCTATTTCTAGATTAACAGACTACAAATACGAAGTAAAAGCTTATGTCCCTATATTAGAGTGCATCAGGTTGGTTTTGCACAGAACATGTCTTTCCTGACAATTGTTTAATCTGTTTTTAAAAAATCTCTCAATTAAGTTTCCAGAATTTCCAGAATGACTGCTCCAATTAAAAGCTGAGATTTTACTTTTTAGTAACAGAAAGGGCATCATTATCTTCTTCATGACATGTTAAATGGAGACAACTCCTTTTCTTTATATAAAAATGCAAGACAGCAGCTAGAATCGCACGACACTACAAGCAAAAGTTTGAGGTCCTCTTCAAGTGCAAAATAACAGGATGAAGTCAGATATTCTTTGCAGGTTTTATCTACTCACAGAAACTAACAGTCACAATAAAACACAGCTGGGCAGACTGAGGTGGGGGAAGTTAAGCTTAAAACACACAGCTGATTTTGCTGCTAAATGAGGAGCCTCACCAACTGACAGAGCTCCTCCTGCATTCCAGAGCAGCAGGGGAAAAAAGAGTTATGCATGTTACATATTCTTCTCCTTATTTAATTCAAATAGTTTAATTTTTTTTTAATTTTAAAATCCTTCTATTTCTACAAACGGTGCAATGTTGAGCCTATTATCTTTATTATGTGATGTATTTCAGTAGAATGCATAGTTCAACCTGAATCCCTAAATCTTCCCCTTTATTATGATATTCTGCAAATTATGGTTCAGTAATTAGGGCTAAAATGAGTACAGTTGAATTAAGGCAGATTTTTTTATTGCTAGATGACAGTCAGTCTGGTGACATGATTTAATTCATCTAATTAAAAGTAAACCAGAAACGTGAACAGGAAAACATTTTTATTCTGTATAATTATTCTAAGAAAAAGTGATGGTTACTAGCATTTGGACATCAAGCATGTTACTTTAGACAGTATCTAATGATGAAAAACTCATTTGACCAATTATCACAGGGAGTTCACATACTTCCTAAATGAAAAATGAATCAATAACCTCTTTAAAGATGAAATCTATTGAAATAGAAAAGTCCAGACACTTAAAGTAAGTTGAACTGGCACTCAGACTCTACTGATCATACCACAGCAGAACAGTATTAAGTGTAGCACTCTAAAGCTTTTTTCCTGATCATTGTCCAATTATCCTTTTCCCTCCCCACGGAGTTCAGACTTCCAGTTATGTTCTAAACACACAGTGAAAATGTTACGCAGTTGGGACTACTTGGTATACGTAAAACTTTACTTTCAAGACTTGCTTGAATACAGAAGTATGTAAACTAAAAAGCTGTCACCAACATACGAAGAATACTGCTTATAGGCCAAGCTGGTAGAAAAATGTCCACTTTAAAATTTTAGCATTATCTTTCCAGCATGGGAAATAACACAGAAACTAGTATTGATACTTCTTATTGCATACAGAAGGACTGTAAATTGCGTGATTCACTCTTCTCCAAATAATTTTATATCACAAGTACTGTACTGCTCTGGAAAAAGACCACATATTTTTGGACAGTACTTACATTAATTTTTTTTTTTTTTTTTTTTTTTT
>Ga0065711_1037262_pt1 | contig 20005 bp, 26 predicted proteins | sample Hoacrofraction12_FD_59098 | JGI IMG/M metagenome (GOLD analysis project Ga0065711, IMG submission 59098) | Hoatzin crop microbial communities from Cojedes, Venezuela - Epithelial fraction 12 v2 (version 2) | ecosystem: Host-associated > Birds > Digestive system > Esophagus > Crop | place... | reverse complement strand
TTTTTTTTCCCCCCCCTTTTCCCCCCCCCCCCCCTTCACTTTGCTGAACACAAGCTGAATGGTTCCCGCAAAAACAAACGCAGGTTTTGTTCTGCGACGCAGCGGCCGGGAGGGTGGGAGAGAGGAAGAGGCGACACGCGTTGTGTCCCCCCCGCCTCCCTCCCAGCACCGAATCGCTTGCTGGTGGGCCCGAGGGGTTTTTCGGAGCACGGGTTTGGCAATAGGAGCTGGAGGGGGCATGGTGCCATCAGCACACCCCAAGGAAGGAGGAGCAGGAGGGGATCCCGGATCCCAACCCTGGGAACCTCCAGCTCGTCGGGAGGTATTTGAGATGTTTGGCCAAATCTTGTGTTCAGGGGAGCCCAAGAGCATCCAGGCCTGGAGAAGAGGGGGATTTTGGTTAGCCCTGGCTCTTGAGCATCACCCGGCAAGGGGTGGGTGATGGGCTGGGAGGTGGGACAGCCAGGCAGGAGGACAAGGACGGGGTTAGGGGGCCAGGATGGGGCTTTGGCACCTCACCACCACCAAAGCAGACACCCACCAGCTCCGTACAGCACCCCCGCGTACCCCTCCCTCTCCAAGCCCGCGGCTCACCCACCAAACCCCCATCCCAGAGCCCTCCCCAGCGGGCCGCTGGCGGGCCGCCCTTCCCTTCCCAGCCCCCAGACAGAGAGCGCGGCCCTGGGAACGCCAAGCCGGCCGAGCAAAAAGCGATTTAACATGCTCCTCACCGCCTGCCTGCCAAGAGCGTCGGATGTCTGCGCTCCGCGGGACACGCCGGCCCTCCGCTGCCCCCCTCGCCGATTCCCCATTCCCCTTAGCAGCCTCAAGCCCACTTTCCTGCTTGTTCCCCCTACTTCTTGGGAAGAAAGAGGTGTTGCACCCAGCCTCTCTCAGAGACAGGAAAGTCCCCTCCCTGCCCAAAAAGGGGAGACTGTCCACCCCAGCCCCACACCACGGGCATCGCCGCCAAGCCCTTCGAGCACCCAGCGAGCATCCCCAGCTCTGCCCTCTTTGCTGCCCAGCTCTCCGCCGGCCTCACGCCAGTGGGACTCGGAGACTTGAAGGAAAAAGCAGGATTTCCAGCCAGGTGAACTTTTCCCGTCTGCCGGAGCCATAAACCCGCGGCCCCATCACGCGACTTGGGATTTTCCAGCTCCCCAGCTAACGCCGTAAACTGGCCGAATAACCTTATCTGCCTCAGCCTACGCCTTCTAGAGCGGATGGAGAACCAGCCCACCCTCCCGGCCGCCGCACGCAGGGTTCAAGCATCCCCAAGCAGCCCAGGACCACCCCCAGCCCAATGGCCAAGCCCCGCATCGCACAGGAGGTGGCTGAAAAGGCGCCCCAGGGCCGCTTCCACACTGCTCAGCCTCAGAAAACGTCCCACGAGCAGGCGTGGGGCAGCGGGGAGGTTTGCTCAGCAGCTCTACAGAACAAGCTGAGACAACCCCTGAGCACGGGCCCCTGCCTGGGGAGCAAAGCGCTGACTCAGGCGTCCTTTCACGCCCCAGGGTGCCACTGCTCGACCACAAAATGGCCTCTCTGGGCTTGAACGTTCAGCTCTGCACTTCGAAGTGTCCGCACATCACGCGCACGGGGATGTCTCCAGCCACTCCAGCACATCCCGTAGCCCAGAGGGTTTGCTTGCCGTCCTGGCAAGGCACATCAGCTGCCAACGCCTGAGCTGTTCTGTCTCAGAGACGAGCAAAAAGCCAGCTGTTTTGGTGCTAGGCTCGGCTTGGCAAACTAAACCGGCTCCCGGAGCTCAGCCGGACCCTGGGGACAGCGCAGGGGCTGTATGATCTGCCCAGGGAGGGGCGAGCAGGGAGAAGATGGCTCCTTCCAAGCACAGCCAAGCTGCTAGGGCAGCCAGCCCTCTCCTCAAACCACGCTCTGAGCGGCAGCCCTGCTGTCCATGGGGTGGGGCTCAGCCTTCGATTTCATCCCCCATCCCCTGGTACCCCCAAGGAAGCCTTAAACCCAGCCCGTAAATCTCAGTGCGGGCTGAAAACCTCGTGCTCTCCGCTGTCTGCCTCCCGACCGGCCGAGCAGCTTTCCCTCCGCAGGGCTCCTGCCCGGAGGAGCGGCCGTGCCGCTCCAAGGAACCATGTGATGCTTTGGAAGCTCCTCCGCATTCTTCTGCTGCTCCAAGCCACCGTCAGGAGGTCGGCAGCTGAATGTGAATATTTGCTTCTTGCTTAAGGGAGCCGTCGAATCCGGGACGGCCAGGCGCCAGCTAGGGCAGATAGCTCCCGATTAGCGGGGAGGCTGGAAGGTCTCGGGTCTGCTCATCAAGGTGAGAGGTAACACCGAGCAGCGGCTGATGCTCCGGCCTCCGTCAGCGACCTTTGAGTGCAAACGTGCCTGGCTCGAGAGGAGAAGGCAGCGCTTTGAATTCGGAGTTTTGAAGATGGAACAACTTTGCTGGCTTCCAGCCCAAAAAAAGTCACGAGCGACAGTGCAAGAGACCGACCCCCAAAACGAAACCCTCATCTGCTGCAACGCAGAAAAACGATGCCAAGCCAAAAGAATCCTTGGAAGAGACCATGGTTTGCAGCCCCTCCAGTTCCTCAAGGGGACAGGGGTGGAAAGCGTGAGACTCTGGGTGATTCGTACCGCTGGAGCCCCCTTGGCACATCCCTTCAAAGAGGGGCCCTCGCCCAGGCGTTCATGAACCATCTAAGCAGCTTTGAAGAACCTTGGAGAACCTTTTCTGTGATGCTTCCCTTCTCCTCCTGCTGGGGCTCAGCCCGGCGTGTAAGTTTTGCCGCTGCTGTAGGCTCTGCCTCCGTGAGGTCCCCTTCGGTGGTGGCATGGACGAGGTGTCACACCACGCTCTGACCTAGTGAGGCCGTGTTGGATCCCACCGGAGAAGGCAGCAGACCAAGAAGGACACCTCAAGGGCACCTCTTGGATGAACCAGCAGCACTGGAGATGGACCATGTGCTAGTACTGGGTTATCCCCCAGGCCGGTGGTCCCAGGCAAGGGAGAAGAAACCATCTGGGTTCTTCCTTACGAATGACAGCTCTTGGAGCTGCTTGCCTGTTATTTCCAATGCAGTTTGTGTTTCCACTTAGCTCCACCCTGTCTTGTCTGGCAAACTATCTCGAGATACCCAGCTTGGGACTGGGGTCACCGATGGTGAGACCACCCATCACAGCCCCCGTCCCCACCCGCGAGGGCTGTGGGTGCTTCTCCCACCCCTTTGCCCGTGGTGGGCAGGCACCGGAGCAGATCTGCATGTCTCGGGGACCACAGATCCCTACAGAGCCAGAGGCGGTCTCACCACCACGGGTTCCTGCAGAGATCGCTGCTCAAACCACACTCCCGTCCTCAAGCACATGACATGCCACAACCTCTGCCTCCAGGACTCTGAGGACATATCAGGAGAGAGGCTAAAGTCCTTCCAGAGTCAGCAGAAAGCCTGAGCTGGGTTAGAAAACAAACTACCTTTAACCGTAGACCCTCTGCCCGACCTCATGGACCTCCAAACTTGCCTGCTAGCAACATAACAGGGAAAATCGCTGCGCTGTGCTTTCATAAAAACCCTGTCCCCCGTTTCTGTTTCCCCTGAGCACTCATCCTTTGGCTGGAAATCATTCTCTAATCTTAACAGGTCCATTTTCCTGCTCCGCTTCGCCATTCCCGGGCCGGCTGGTAGCAGAAAGGGCAGCCGTGGTCCTGGAGGAGAGCGGAAGACGACGGGCACGAAGGGAGCAAAGGGCTCATGCCAGCGGTGGGGGACGATCGCGCATTAACACACACCGTCCTGGTCTCTCCAGCCCCCCCTTCGTGCTCTCCAGCCCAGGATGAAACATCGCCAGTATCTCCCAAACCAAGCACGAGGCTGGCTTCTCACCCCGCTGTGTGAAACAGCTGAGCTGGCTTGTGGACAGGGGAGGGATGTAATGTGGGAACGCGCATACGGCTTCAATTTGGAAAGCAGCTAAAAATAGCACCGCGAGGCTCCCACGTTCGCTGGGTCTCTCCGGCAAGAGATCAATCTTTTCCAGAGAGCCCTCCAAAAATTTTCCTCCTCTATTCCCATCTTGCTTTTTCTGGAGGCAGCAGAGAGGTAGCTAATGCCAGCCCTTCAACCGCCATCAGTAGGTTTCAGAGTTAATCGCCAGTACCTGAAGGCATGCCTCACCCCTCCCACAACCACCGCTTTGGCTCCAGACCTGCATCTACCCCACGTGAGGCACAATGTGACTTGACAAAGCACAGAGTCCATTTTTTTGTTTCCTTTTTTTTTCTTTGCTTCACTGGATTTTTTGGGGCATGAGTCATGGTAAAAAGCCCCGGCCTGCTGAGCCGCTGTGAGCCGGTCCCGCTGCACGGCCCCGCCGGCCAAGGCTCAGCCAGCCAGTGCCGGAGGGAAATAAAATTGAGGTGGCTGTGATACAGGAGAGCTTTTAAACGGGACCCTGCCCAGGCTCACCGCTGCTCTAATTGCCCCTAACGAGGAGCAGGGCTGAACAAATTTGGGGCTGTGCCGACTGGGGGGCAGAGAGCGGACGCTACAAGTGGGGTGTTTTCTCTGTCTTATTCTTAGATCCCCGTATGATTAAACCTGACATTTCCAGACTCCTATCAGGAGCAAAAGAACATATGCTCAGCTAGACTTTTTCTGGGGGAAATGTAACGTATTACGTTAAAATTTAACGCAAGTGGGGGTAAAACCTCTGAAATCCTTGCGCTGCAGCCCAAACAGCGGCTGCAACCCGGCCCTGCCCACGTTCCATCTCATTTTCGCGATATGCCTCGCTTTGCCTCGACGTTCATCGCCCACGGGATGAACCCAGCGGCAACTTTTCGGCACCCTCTCAGGCTGCCCAAGGCTTGGGCACAAACTGCTGCCTGAGCGGGCACAACTCCACGCCTAGCTTGGCTGAACGGATTCTGAGAGCTCAGCACACTTTGTTTTCCAGTCGTGGTGACGGGACCTCCATCAGTCCCTCACGCACCCCTCCGCCCTCGGAGAGGCGGCTCTCTCCTCCCACGGGAGCATGGTTTGGGTTTCCCGGTCTTCCCATGTTAATTCTGATGCCACCTCCCTGAAAGCAAGGGAGGAAAACGCAGGGTCCTGCCCTCTCCTCCCACCAACCTCCTCACCGATTTCTCCGCCTCACCTCGACCGTTAAAGCCCGTTATTGCCCAGTGCGCTGAGCAATTGGTGTCCACTGCCCCAGATTTCATCGCATTAAGCATGATGCCCCACCAGCTGCCACGACGCTTGGCTTCCCAGCCTCCATCTCTGGCTCTTCATAAAGCCAAAGCAAAACCTACCAACGCCGAGCATCGAAACACGTGGCTCTGGGGCACAAGGCTTTCGCCGGGCGAGCATCTCGCCGAGCCGGGTGGAGAGACTCACTTGACTTGGCACCCCGAGCCCAAGCCCGTCTGCGTGCTCCGGCTGGTCTAGCTGTTTCCCAATGAAACAGGCTCCGACAACGCTCTGTAACAAGGAGCTACTTTGCCTCTGGGAACGGGAGCGAGAAATACGGTGCCTGGACACGCGAAAGGCAAGCCCCGTTTGCTCTGAAACCGTCTGCCGGCGAGCACGGGAGGCTTTAGAGATGGTTTTGGCTCTGAGGGAGCTCGGTGCTCGGGCTGCTCGACCCCGTCGTCCCCGTCCCCCCCCCACGCAGGGCGGGGCTCGGGGGCTTCGGCGAGGCTGGTGGGGTGCTCTGACCTGATGATGAAGGCTCCTCTCATCTCCAGGAGCTTCCGTTCGCTGCTGAAGCGCTTGAGGAGGTTGATCATGAACTTGTAGAAGTAGGAGTTCATGGTGGGGGTGGAGGGCGAGCACTCCAAGCCTTTTGTACCTGGGGAGACAGGAGAAGGGGAGAGCAAGTTAGAGCAGCCAGGACCTCCTGCCAAAGCAGTGTCTATCAGAGAGCAGACACCCAAAATACGGTCACAGCACTTGAAGGTTTCTGAGCCTCGTATGACCTCATCTGCTCAGTCCAAGCAGAGGCAGCCCCGCCACAGCTCTCTCCATCCCAGGGGAAAGCATCTTGTGGTGGTCCCAGCCCCTGAAGCAGCACGCAAGGATGAAATGGGCTTTTTGGGAGATCACCCCAGAGCTGCTCAGCTTCAGTAGCTGATGGGACACAGGCGCCTGAGGCTCCAGATCAATAGGCAACCCCGTCTCCTCGGATACGGCATACACACTCATCCCAAAAACCAGATTGCTGGTGAGTCGAAGAGCCTTTAATCCAGCCCCGCATGCCACAGATGCCCCAAGCCCGGCGTGCACGCAGCGGCAGGCACACAATTCCAGGCCTGGGTCATGGCACGGCCACCGGTTTACGCTCGGTGACGTGATTTCCCCGGAGCAGGAGCTGCTTGATACAACAGTGTCACACCCAGCGTGCCCCCGGGCTAGCACAAAGTACCGGTCAAACCACAGCAGAGCTCCAGGCTTAGAGATTGTACCAAAAAAAGGGTTTTTTCCCCCCGCTTTGTTCTCTGTTTGCAAAAATCCTTTATAACCAAAGCAGCTGGAGGTTGGGGCAGGGACACCGGCACGGAGGAGCAGCGGTCCCTGCAGCCGGGAGCATCCCTGCTCCTGGAGCGCCTGCCGGGTCGGGGCCCAGACCCGCTCGCCGCTGCTGCAGCCACCACCGTCTCTGCCCAGACGCCCAACAAAGCTTTGCTTCGAGGCGGCAGCTACCACCGATCACCTTCACAAGTCCCAAAGGCAGAAAACTATGGGTAATGAGCGTGGCCGAACTCTCCGAGCAAGGAGGGTGCGGGAAGCGCCCCGGCCGGAGGGAAGGGCGAGGCGAGGTGTTGGTAAGCTGTCCTGACTCGGTCTGAGACTATTTGCAGGGCAGGGAGCCAGGGCAGGCTGGCAAAGGGGCACCTCCCAGCTCCGGGTCCGCAGAGAGCAGCAGGAAAAAATATCCCTTCAAACCCACAAGTGCAGGGAGCTGGCAGGGAACGACTGCCTTTCCCACGGCGAAACCAGAGGGGAGGGGAGGTGGTTTACTCCGCAGGACAGCCCTCCGACCAAATGTTTGGAGAGAGGGTTTCAAAGGAGTGTGCAACAAGGGGAGCTCTTCTCCCTCAGCTTCTCCCATGGAAAGACCGTGTGTAACCGTGGTAAGGAGGGGAGCCAGGACATACAAGCGCCCTAAAGGTTACTCCCCCCATCCCAAGCACAGCCACTATTTCCATCAGATGGCCGAAGGAAGCCTGAAGAGTTTGATTTATGTATGTTGTCTGCTGCTACCGAGACTCAGCAGAGCGCGGAGCAGCCAATTAAAGATGCAATCAAGCCGCCAGAGCCCTGGAAAGCTGATGAAAAAGCCACAGGGCTGTTTTCCACCCTGCCTGTCCCAACGACACGCAGAGATGTGGACGCGGGCTCAGCCAGGGCAGCCTCCCCAGGCTTGGACTGAGCATCCACGCAGCCAAAGAAAAAGGAAAATAAAACACGAGGTCATCTGGATCAGAACCTGGCGTCTCCTCCCCGCTGGAGCCATGTGTTCGCTCTGCCTTGGTGCATCTGACACCCCAAACCAGGCTTTGAAGCAGTCATCTCCCGGCGCACAAGTGTTGGCCGTGGCATCAGGTTTCCCCTCAGCTGCGGGGAAGATGATCTGGGCAAATAAAAAAAAAATACAGGATCTAGCTGAGCCGATGCGCTCCAAAACAAAAGTGCATTTGTTCGAAGGCAGGGAGTACCCGGCATGAAAATACAGCCGAGCCCCGCGTGTCGTCTCGCTCCAGCTGCTCGGCAGGGCTCAGAGGCGAGTTGAGAAGAGACGCGGTCGGGCCAACGCGATGCGGAGCAGCTCTGCCTTCCCCCCGCGCCAGCCCGGGGCTCAGCCTTGCACCTCCCAGCCCGTACCAGGGGCAGAGCCTCAAAAGCAAGCGCCGGTTTTCTTTCTGGTGGGAAGGGGAGGTGAAGAGCAGATGGAAACCGCCTTCCAAAGCTGCAAAATTGGTATTTTTAAAATCTGTTTTGTCAGCAGTGCGGAGGCATCCAAAGCAGAGCTGTGCTGCAACCCGAGAGCTTGGAGCAGGCAGGGCACCACACCTTCACCCCCACCAGCTAGTAACGCCCCAGCCTTGTAGCTTGTCCAGGGAAAGCTGTGGTCTTGGAGTTTCCCCCTTCTCAAAGACCCCAAAAATCGCGTCTCTGACCCTCACAGCGACGAGACCGGTGCTGCTGCCAGGGCCGGTCTCTCTCGGCAGGAGCACAGGCAGCAGTTCTGCTCCTGGTCCAACGATAGCCAAAACCTTTACCCATCCTAAAACACATCCCAAGGGAAAAAACAGGAGGAGGCAGCAATCTGCCTCCTCCCTGAAAGGTCCAGCGCTCCTGTCGCTGGGATGCCAGGAGCGACGTGCACAGGAGCTGTGTGGCTGGGAATGCCGGTGCAGGACAGCCCAGGCAGGAGCACCCTGAGACCCGCTGCAGCACCTCGGGACGGCATCTCCCGCTCCTCAGACTGGAGACTCGGAAGCACCCGCTGGGTCCGCTGAGCCTACAAACCCCAGAATCGCCTCGGAGATCAGATCTGCGGGAGGATCAGCCTCCAGCCTCCGGTCCTGCCGTCTTCTCCCATCGACTCGCTCCCAAACTTCCAATCCTCCTGCCCAGCCTGGAGGAAGCCGGGCAGTGGGTCAGGGAGCTGGAAGCAAGGAGGGACTGGGACACAGAGACGGCAAAAACAAATCTTAGCCCTGTTTTTTTAGGAGAGGAAAGCGCGATGTGATGGTCTGCACGCCCCAGGGGACGACTCCATCATCCTCTTCCTCTGGGGTCGTTGAGACCGATCCCAAAAGGGATCATTTCTCCATCCCTCGCCCCGCCGGCGCCCCACGCATCCCTAAGGAAGGTTTCCACCGCGGCACGCCACGCCAGAGCAGCCCTGCCAGCGCTCTCCAGAGCTAACGCTGCGCATGTAGAAGTCTCCCAGGCCCCAAAAGGCTCAACCAAATCTCAACTGGAGTTTAGAAGCACAATACTTCTTACTTCTTCCCAGCAGGCAAAACGTTTCTCTTTGCAAAACCTCCCAACCCTCCGAACTCTGCGTTTACAGGCTGTCTAGGAAGCGGCTGGCACCTCGCTTGCCACGGTGCAACCCTTCCCCGCGCAGCCCGGAGCTCAGCTCGTCGCCCCGTGGGTTATGGCTCAGCGCAGCGGCATCCCTGGCTTGACAGAACCGTAGGCACAGCTTGTCAAGTGTTTCTTCGAAGCACGAGAGACAAGCAGAGAGAAGTGTTATGAAAACTGTGGCTTCATTAATTAAGCTTCCACCTCTTCCCCTTCCCTCGAAGCGACACTTTGCAGATCCGTAACCTGCCAGATGGGCTGCTAACGTAGCCGGCGCGGGGCTGGTGGCACGTCATGGCTCTGCTGCCTTTTTTTTTTTTTTAAATCTGGCATGGAGGAGGGAGCTGGAAGAAGAAGTATCCCTGCTCAGAGGAACGACGAAACTCAGCCAAGATATCAGCTATAATGGGAAGAAATGGGAATTTTGGGAACATCAGAGCAGTGAAACAAGAGTCGGTAGAAACAGCCCGCGAAATCGCAGCTCCGCGGCCAAAATGGGTCCCCACCGTCCGGCCAGGCTGGACCCCTCGCAACGACTGCAGCGTCCTCCCGCGTTCCGGGATGCGGGGCAAACAAATCCTTTCCCGAGGCAAACTTTGCAGCCTGGGGTAGGGGCAGGGACACGAGCAAGCTTCTTGCACCGCCTGAGCCAGTGCCAGCACCCGTCCCCACCACCCATGGGTGCCAGCTCGAGTGAACCACGGCAAATGCCCCCCGAAACCCCCCGTGCGTCCCCAAGTGCTCACCGGCGCTTCATGCCATTCCCACACCATAAATCAACCCAGACAGGCAATTAGGGATCTATATTAAGGCCCTTATAAATATATATTGTATAGCAGCCTGGAACATTCAGGCTGTCTGGCTGCTCGATGGGCTGAGCCGTCTCGAGACCTGCAGTGGCCGAGGCATCCCCAGATTGCTCCGGGGCGGGGGGGCCCTGGCAGACTGCGACACGAACTCCGCTTTTCCTCCCTCAGCCACAAAGCGCCGAGCTTCACCCTGGCAGAAAACACCGACTTCCACTAATTTACCATAATTGGTTTCAAACTCGTCTTAATGAAAACCGGTGCGGACTTGCTTAACTCCATTTAAACCAAATTTAAATCAGATTGGACCAGAATTGATTCCTCTCCGATGCAGGCTAAAGGTGGGTAAGCTGTTTAGAGTATCCACAAGGGTATTTGGCTAAAATGATTTACCGCAATCCCTAATTGAAGCAGTTTCAGCTCGGATAGAGGGAGGGTGAGCCTAGAGCTGGTGGGGGCCGAGCATCCTTCCCACCCGAGCGCCTTCCCTGGGGCATCACGCTTCCAGCTCAGCTCGGAGAATGATCCCCCTCGGCTCCTCCGGGAGCAGTCGGGATGAACCCAGCGGCAGGCGGAGCTGGTCCGTGAGCCTTTGACCGGCGTGGGGCTCGGCTTGAGCGCCAGCGGCGTGGGAGTCGGCGCTGCCAGAAGATGGTCGGCGAAACCCCGGGCGACGGCGTGGGAATCTGCACAGCATCTCCTCCCCGGGCAGCCTTCCCCAGGATGTTTTGAATTTTAGCATTTGCAAACGGGGTGGCAAAGCCTCACAGAGCGGGATAAAAATAGAAACTGTAAAAAAGGCAAATCCTTCCCCCCCTCCCAAAAACCCAGAGCAGGGCGTAGCTGGAAACAGATGTGAACGTGTCGGCAGCTCAGCTGAGCTCTGCAGAACCTCCGCTCTCCCCTCTCCGGAGCGCAGGATGCTGCTGAGGAAATAAACCCACCAAAACTACGGATTGCACGGCCACGGGCTGGGCTCAGCCTGCTTTTGCAAGGCTGCCCGGGCACACGGATGCTTCTCCCCTTCCTACCTGGCTAAAGAGCCGCTGGTTTGCAATTCCCAAGACTTCAGCGTCCTGCCAGAAAGGGGGTCCGCAGACGGGCCGGGGTACGTATTTGGACGCCAAACGAGTCTTTTGCTTCACTAATCCTCCGGATCCCCCTGCTTGGCGCAGGGTCTGGGCTTGAGCCTGCCTGGGAGGAAGGTAGCAGGCAATGCTCAAGCTGATGGATTCCCTAGGAAGGTTAGCAGCCCGCTGCTGGTGTGTTTTCCTTTGTTAAGGTAAATCAAAAAGCAAAAATACAGCAGGGTTATAGCTCAGACAACGTACAGGAGAACAAAACACCCAGTGGAGCTGCAAAACCAGGAGCCTGGTTAAGCCTGGAGGTGAGTTTAGAGTGAGCTGAGGCTACTGCACAGAACGGTGAAGAACATGGAAGGTAACCTGCAAGCAGGAACGAGCAGCGACGGGCTTTGCCAGGCTGTTTCTGCACAAATATCCCCTGGGGAAACTGAGGCAGCCCAGCAAAGGGACTGTTTGGCTGGGAGTGATCTTATCTACACCATCAATCCCTCCCGTGTCAGCCCCCGGAGACCAGTAATCCCGGCTTTTATTGGGGAATCCCCAACCTCTGTGGCCAGCTGCGCGCTGTCACGGCCTCGGGAGCGATCGATACCCGGAGGCACGCCACGTCGGTTACGGCTACGGTCTGGATGGCCTCTCCTGGGGTCTTCCACGGCATCCCGGCACCTCTGAGCATCCAGGAAAAAAAATCCCAATCATCTTTTTCTTCCAATTCCCCGCCTCTCCAAGAGGCAGAAAAGCGTTGCTGAAAGTCAACCCCCTTGCGCAGCTCCGTGCCGGCAGGGAAGGAGACGGCAGAGCCACCGGCCATCAGAAACCAGAGTGCTGAGCTCAGAGCACTCGGGAGCAACAGGTTTCTCCTCTCTGGCTTGCTTGGCTCCTCTGCTCCCTGCTGCAGCGCTCCTGATCCTGTGAAAGCTGTTGGAAACCGGCTCCTTCTAGAGCAAGTAGCCCACTGTGCAACGTCAGCTGCCTCCTCGCCCTCTGTGGAGAGGATGAGTATGGAGGAGTTTCCGTTTTATCCTCGCCAGTTTAGCAAACCCGAGCCACCTGACAACAGGCCAGCTTTTCTTCCCCACCTTTCATGGACCCCCTGCACCCTATAGACTCTCACCTGGTGTTTAGAGGCCACCCTAACGTTTTCCAGGACCTTGTCCTATGCTGCCATCTCTGCAGCTCTACAACTACACAAATGAAGAGACAGACAACATAAAGGGAGCGGTTTGGCTCACTGAGGACAAAATCCCTCAGAAAGCTGTCGCGAGGAAAGCCCTACCACAGCACATCTCAAGTCTGGTCCAGGCTCTGGAGCGCTGCCCGCTCTCCGGTGGGGATGCAGCAAGCGTGGACTCAAGAGGCTACGTTTCTCAGGGACTTTTAGCAGCCTTTTCCAGAGTAATCCACCAGCTCCTGGGATACACAATGACCTCAGGTACGTTAGCACACCCACGTACGGAGTCACATCCCACAGTGTGAGGTGCTCAGCGAGTACGCCAGCGTCCCCACCGGGACGCCAGGCGGGAGAGACCCGACCAAGCCGGAGAGGAAAGTGCCTCCTGCAAAACAAAGGGTCATCACCGCTTCTCCTTACAAAGCTGCGGAGAGAGGAAGGAAGAGATGTGTGCAAGAGCCACCCTGTATGAGGCAGCAGATGGTATTGGTGTCCTTTTGGAGGGGGCTTTCTCCTTCCATGCAGAGCTAGAGCTGGAGACAAGGCTGGAGGGCTTGCACCTATGCAATCACAGAATCATGGAACGGTCTGGGGTGGAAGGGACCTTTAGAGGTCATCTAGCCCACCCCCCCTGCAGTGAGCAGGGACATCTTCAACCAGACCAGGCTGCTCAGAGCCCCACCCAACCTGGCCTTGAATGTTTCCAGGGATGGGGTATCTCTCACCTCTCTGGGCAACCTGGGCCAGGGTTTCGCCATCCTCAGCATAATATATTTCTTCCTTATATCCAGTCTTAATCTCCCCTCTTTCAGTTTAAAACCATTACCCCTTGTCCTGCTGCAACTGGCCCTGCTAAAACCCTGTCCCCATCTTTCTTATAAGCTCCCTTCAAGTACTGGAAGGCTGCAATGAGGTCTCCAGGAGCCTTCTCTTCTCCAGGCTGATCAGCCCCAGCTCTCCCAGCCTTTCCTCCCAGCAGAGGGGTTCCAGCCCTCGGATCATCCCTGGGGCCTCCTCTGGCCCTGCTCCAACAGCTTCAGCTCTGTCCTGTGCTGAGGGCTCCAGAGCTGGACGCAGGAGTCCCAGGGGGTCTCAGCAGAGCGGGACAGAGGGGCAGAATCCCCTCCCTCGACCGGCTGGCCTTGGTGCCAACTTCTCTTGGGTCACCTGCTACTTGTCCCTACCTCTACATGGTCAGCAAAACCCTTCCAAAGCAAAGCAGGCAACTGGATTCCCATCGTACAAACCTGACGGGTGCTTGCACCATCACCCCAACGACTGGGGAGCTCTTGGGCACAGCCCCGCAGACCTCGTCCCCGAGAAGCGAGCAGAAGATAACCGAGGACAGACTGACGGAGGTCGGCACCCAGCCACCCTTGCCCGGGGCAGCCGGAGCAGGTCGGGAGGAGAGATGTTGGGTCTCCCAAGCAGCGCTGGGCTGAGCTGGCCCCAGCTCATTGCGTTTGCAGAAGGCGTCGAGGACAGCTGACCTTATGCAACCGGAGAACAAAGCGGCTAAATAAAAACTGGAGCTGGGAACGGACTGCGGAAGCAGGACAGGGCTTTCCTGACTAATCAATCCGCATCTGAAGGAAACCCAACTCAATGGCAGGGAAACAACTGCATAAACACATCCCGAGGGAAGAAAGGCAGCGAGAGGAAGCAGGGGGGGAAGGCCATGGGGACACCGGCCCCTTCCACCTCCCTCCTGCCCTCGCTGCTTGAGTGGCCAAGCCTGGAGCGCCGAGATGGAGGGCGCGGCACGGAAACCTGCCGCCAGCCCAAAGGCTTGAAGGGTGCCCGCCAACCGCACCCTTAGGCAGGCAGCAGAGGAGCGGACCTGAGCCGACCCTGCAGCTCTCCTCCCACTGCCAGCTCCGACGGCATCTCGGTCTAAAGCGGGATGAAGGGAACGGAGCCATCTAACCCTGGGGAGAAGCGCTGGTACCCTGCGGCCTCCCCTCCAACGGCACAATAGCACCGTACCATCTGAGCCAAGGCGTGCTAGCTGGGGGAGGTGTGCTTGGAGAAGGCTCCCACGTATCCCAGTATAAAACCAGTGACCCCAGAAAGGGGTACACCCTGTCTTCGGTGCCAGCATCTCGTGATTTTTGCCTGGGAAGGGCTGTACTCACAAACACACCTGCCTGCAGGGTGGAGTTTGGGTTCGCTCGCTCTCACCGTGTACCCCACGCGTAGAATCAATCACAGAACCATAAAGGCTGGCAAAGACCTCGAAGATCACAAAGTCCATCACTACCCTGGGACCACGCACAGATGCAGGGATTTCCACCAGCCACCTTCCTGCTTCAAAAAAAGCGCAACCCTCTGACAAAAAGAGTCTTTTCCAAGAGCCTCTGCTTTTCCAGGCACAACCCAGGAGGGTCCTGGCCCAACTGTGACCCCTCGGCTCCCCCGGGAGCCAGAGCCCAGCAGCCGATCCGGTCTCAGCCTTGGGTGGTCAGAGCCAGACGGGACCGGGGCCATGTCAAACGTCCGAGGCCAACGAACCCTCCTCCTTTTCCCCTCCGCAAAAACATCGGCCTTTGGGTAAAAGCCAGAGACCCTGCGAAGCTCAGCCCCAAACAAAATCCCAAAGAAACGATCTTCGGGTGCATTACAAGGAAGAGAAAAGCAGGGGAGGAAGCCAGGGCCCATTAGGACCTGCGTGGGGGCAAGTTGCCCCGTGCTGGGGCAAGGGGAACTCCGGCTCCAGCAGATCTGCGAAACGCGAGGAGAGCCAGACTCTCTTCCAACGTTACACTTGAATCAGCGAAGCCAAGTCGCTCTTCCAGATAGCTAACAGGGGCCGCAGCAGCCGTTCGGATCCACGCCATCCAGCCTGCTATTTTTAGATCATCCACAAGGAAGGAAATCTCCGGCAGCCATCAGCGTGAGCCGAACTGCAGCTCTGCGGCTGCTTGGCCGGCGAGGCGGGAGCCGCTCCACCCAGGCGGTCTCACTTCTGACACCGGCAGGATGGATGAGACTCGCAGAGGGCTTGGGGAGGTCACCGGCATTGCGGCCCCCACCCCTCCATCGCACAGCCTGGCTACGTCTGCTAGGGTGGAGCAAGTAGATCTGAAAAATAAACCCCACCAAAACCAACCCAAAACCTGAGCTGGCTGCTGGTGCGGACCTTTCAAAGCCCAGGGAGGGGCGAGCGATCTGGGATCTTCAGAAGAAACAAAGCCCGGGGAGCGGAAAGCAAAGCCTCCCTCTCCGGTGGCGATTTTGCAAGGCCCCGTGGCCGCATCCCGCGCCGGGAGAGGCAGCCTTGGCTCCGTGCTCGCGTTGCGATCCAAAGCTGCTGTGAAACGTGCTTTTGGCTGGGACGACCTGGCCTGGGGAGTGCAACAGGGAGGCCCTTAAATAGCAGCAGCAGGGGAGAAGGGGCAGCCAAGCAACTGCAAAGGATGAGCCACAGACGAGGGAAGGTGGGAAAAACTTCCCGAAGGCTTTTTCTTTTTAACCCCTAAGTCCCCAGAAAAGAGGATTGCCCCTCTTCATCTCTCTTCTGTGGTCCTGCCCGGCACTCAGAGCACCGCAGCAGTTTATAGCCAACGTGGGCAGCCTCAAACGGGCAACACGGGCACAGACCGAGTCCTCTGCAGATCCAGGTTTGTTTTACACAAGCCGGGCTTGCAGCCAGCATCCATCCCGAGCTGCTTTTAGAGGCTCAGAGACCTTTTACAAGGAGAGAAGAGGCTGGCACCCAAGGTCTCGTAAAAAGTAGGACAATAATCACAGAATCACAGAACGTTTGGGGTTGGAAGGACCTCTGTGGGTCACCCAGCCCAACCCCCTGCCCAAGCAGGGTCACCCAGAGCAGGCTGCACAGCACGGCGTCCAGGTGGGGTTTGAATATCTCCAGAGAAGGAGACTCCACAGCCTCCCTGGGCAGCCTGGGCCAGGGCTCCGTCACCCTCAGGGTGAAAAATAATGACCTCTCTCAACACCGGCCTCTGCCGCACCCTGCTGCTAAGCAGAGCCCTAAATCCCCAAAACAGAAGCTTGAGGAAAGAGCAATAAAAACAACAAAAAAATAAAAGCAGTGCCCTGGTCTGCGCCATGGCAGCCTCGATCCCCAGGTGATGCCGGGTGGGGATGGACATATTGATTTATCAATGCAAGGGAGGCTTCTCCTCCTGCCTGAGCAAACCTGCCCAGTGCCACCGAGCACTGAATGAGCCCAGGGAGCGGGGCGGCACGGAGCTGGGGCACTCACCCGAGTTGCTCAGCTGGCCGGCCCTGGCCGGGACGTGAAGCTCCAGGGGGCCGGGCTGCGCATCGGAGCTGTCGGAGGGACCGTGACCCTCCGTCTGTCCCGCCGGGGAAGAAGCGATCTCGGCCAGCACTTCCAGGTCCTTCAGGATAACCTGCGGAGAGAGGGACAGCGTGGGGTGAGCACGCGCAGGGGAGATGGGAAGCGAACGCCAAATCCCAGTGCTTCGAGAAAGGCGTAGGGAAAAGAGGGCTACCTATGAAGTTCGAAGTGGAAATTTCAAACGATTGCAGAGGGGATGGGGCAGGAAAGAGAAACAGGGAAGAAAAAAAGCAGTTTCTGCTCTGCGAGTCCCAAAGGAGCATGTGAAATTAAATCTAATTTCTGCAGTCAGGAGCAGGGCTTGCTTCTCCCTCTTCGCACGTCGGGAAGGCCTCGCTTCCCCGCTCCCCTTCATAACCGCAGATTTGGGACAACCCCAGCCGGCGCTCGGGGCTGCCCTCGGGGGCAAACCCCAGCCTCCCTCCCTGCCTGCCTGTCCCCCTAGCCCCCAGCTCGCCCCGCGCAGGGCAGCAGCCGAGAGCAGGCTCGGCTGCCTGCGCTCAGGACCCCGACAAGGCCGAGCTGCCATTTGCATTTCACCGCTCTTTCCTTCCAGAAGCCGCCAAATTAGTCTGTAAGTAGCATTTCTGGAGAAGTTATTACAGGGTGGGGTTTTTTTTTTTGTTTCGTTCTCAACCCTGCTCATGTCTCAGGCTATTTTCGGTCCCCCTTCATTCAAACGTCCTTGGGTCTAGATGTTTCATCAGCCGTCCCTGATGCTCCGAGCGTAGCAGGGCTGCGTGGAGCAGAAAGGCTGCCAAGAAGGGCCCGTTGCCATGTCCAACCCATCAGCAGCCAGCACAGCACAACCCCGACCCCCCCGCCCACCAGCACAGCATCCCAGGCTTTCCATGTGTTGGCACGAGGCATCTTTTTGAGGAACTGCAGTTATACGGGAGTTTTAGCTTCTGAGCTACCAGAAAAAAACCCCTCAACTCTGAAAAAAAAGCCAACAGCATCGTTTTTTGTCACGTAAAGCTTGAAAATATGACCCCTGAAAAGCAAAAAGAGTTGTCCCTGGTTTTCTCTGCTGCAGATATCTTAATCTGATTTTTTTTTTTTGGTAATTGATTTCTAAGTCCCCAGTAGCCTTTGAGCAGGCAGCGAGGTGTCCAGGCTTTGGCACGGAGCTGGCTGTGGGGAAGCAGCCTGCCGTGGGCACCACGAGGCTCCAGCATGCTTGGGAAGACCCTGTGCCCATAAACACGATGAAGTCCCAGCCCGTGGCTTCCCCGGGGATGAAAAACCAGAAGATAACAACAACTTGCGCACCGAGGAGCTACGATGCTGCTGTCCCCCAAGAACAGGGCACCTCCGCGACGCTGTCAAGGATGGGACCTCGTTGCCATCACGGGTGCGTCGCTGCCAGCCTTCGTCCTCTCCCAGGGACGCGACGCTACGGTCCTCAGCAGTGGAAAGACCTTGCTCCCCCCTCTCCGCCCGGCTTTGCAGGGCTTTCAAGCATCGGTGCCTCAGATACAGCAATGCCGATGGCGTTCCGTTCTGAGTGGAGGATGCCCCTGAGCAGAGCTCACACCGCCCGGTCTCCTGAAGCCCTGTGTAGATTCTCTAGGGGCTAATCACATGGCTGAGCTGAGCTTGCAGCCTTGGAGAGGGGGAAGGCACTAACGCAGGTCTCAGGCTCTCGCAGCTGGGGAAGTAACACCATGGAGGTTTCCAGGTCTCGCTGTCTTTGGCTAAAACTGGCAAAGAGACTCCAGGCTTGGCTACCGGGGCCGGCAGGCAGGTGAGAGCCGGGACTCTCTTTCACGCTACGGATTTTGCTGAGCCCAGCACGTGTGCCAACACAACCAGGATGATGTACCCTACCATGCCGAGGCCGTATCAACACATGACCGACGTACGCACGGACCAGCCGCCCGTGATCACCACCCTGCTGCATTTGCTGCTGCCATGTTTCCCGCCAGAGCCCATCCACCCTGCTGAACGCTCGGGCTATCCTCCAGCGTAGACTTCACCGGCAGCTCCCGCGGCATCAGGAAACAGGACCAAGACCCTGGGCTGAGCGAAAAATCACCCCTGCTGCCTCCCAAAGCTCTCAGAGCCGTGTCTCCTCCTGCGAGGTCGGATCCTTGATCCAACCTCCCAGAGCCATGGGCTGAGCTCTATCTCCGAGACGCTGCTTGGGCTCGGGACGCCCCGGCCAGGCGATCGGCACTGCTGAGGGCATGGTTGGACCTCTCCAGCTTTGGAGAGTTTCAGGGGTGTCTCCCCGAGCTGGCCGTGGAGGTCACAGGCATAAGGTGGAAAAAGCAACGTGGGCTGGATTTTGCAATCGAAAAACATGGAGGAAATAAGAAGCAGGAGGGACGGGTGCACGAGCACCTGAAGGAAGAGGAGGAGCGGGCGGCCGCGAAGACCCGGGGTCTTCCAGCCGTGGGAAAGAGGCAGGGAGCCCCGGCTCCTGCTGCTTCTCCCCCGCACGCTCGAGCGGGTTCCCAGCCGGGGACGGAGGAAAGCCAGGAGCGCTTGGTATGCGCTGCACATCCCTGCGCTGAGCAAAGCCGGAGCCAGCGGCTGGCTTTGTGCGAGCGAGGAGGCTGTAAGAAAGCAATATCCTGCCATTGCCATGGCAACGGGCCGGCTGCGCCAGGAGCAAGCCGGTCCCATCCATCAGGAGCCGAGCAGCCGTCGGACCCGACGGCACTGGGAGCACCAGGGCCAGAGCTGTTCCCAGCTGCTGGATGCGGGCGTGATCCTGACAGCCAGCCCGGAGAAGCAGCCACCAAGGACGTTTTCCCAGCCCAGAAGGGATTTCCGCGAAGGTTTCCCAGCGATGCCGAGATACAGGGCAGTGTGGCCCCACTCCGGGCGAGCGTGGGGCTGGTTAGCGTGACTTGGGAGGAGCAGGGGAAGCACCGGCACGATGCATGGGGAAACCCAGCCGACGCTGTGAGCCGGTCCCAGCACGGGGCTGAAGAGTAGCATGGAGAGGGGCAAGCTCTCTGCATGGCTGGGGGACAAGGAGCAGGTTATCAGACATTTCTAGATCAGCTGTTATAAATAAGCAGCTATTTCTCCTCCCTGGGAATAGGCAGGATTTCTCCCTGCACAGCCTCCAGAGCACGGATTTTGAGGGCACATGAAAGTGTTGGTCTCTCCAGCATTGCCAGATCTAGGTCAGGTTAATTTGCCGCTTGTTCTGGTTGAACGGAGCCGAGACCAGCTCTGCTGGTGGCAGCGCAGGGGAAAAGCAGCACCCAAACGGCGTGTGCCGGATGGGACGCACCTCCCGCATGCAAAGCATCGCCGTGATGCTCTTGAGGAGGGAATATGCCTCCAGCCAAAACACTGGGGTGGCCCTGGCCTGTTGCAGAGGAAGGGGAGGTGACTCCAAATCTGCTGCAGACCCCTGGGAGCGAGACTGAGCACCCCGCAGCACACGCTGGCTACCATGGCAGGCTGCAGCAGCAGCTCCTGGGGCACGCACAAAGGCAAGGCTAGGGACCGAGCTCCTGCAGATGCCGTCCTTCCCGGGATTTAGGGAAAAGCTTAAAAAAAAAAAAAAAAAAAAAAAA
>Ga0065711_1037261_pt1 | contig 20006 bp, 12 predicted proteins | sample Hoacrofraction12_FD_59098 | JGI IMG/M metagenome (GOLD analysis project Ga0065711, IMG submission 59098) | Hoatzin crop microbial communities from Cojedes, Venezuela - Epithelial fraction 12 v2 (version 2) | ecosystem: Host-associated > Birds > Digestive system > Esophagus > Crop | place... | reverse complement strand
AAACTTTTTTTTTTTTTTTTTTTTGCTTTGGTAGTAAAAGATTTAAGGAGCTTCCGTCTCCCTAGAAAGAGACAAGCTTAAGCAAAAGGAACTTCTTCCATACGTCTGCAGTTGAACTGTGGGGATTACTGATATTTTAATGGATGACCAAGGTGAAATACGTATCAAGAGCAGTTAGGTAGTTAAGTGGAAGAATGATTCACTGGAACCTATTAAAAATACAAAAAGCTTCTAATCCAGGAAACCCTCTAGTTGTAAATTGCAGAAGCTAAGAAAGGGAGTAATTAGCAGAGCTGTGATTGATTGTCTGTGGAATTTTGTACTTCCGAAATGTTGGTTACAAGTAATTTTTTTTTTGACTGAATGCCACGAGGCAAACCTTTCAACCAACATTTTATCATTGATTGTGTTCTTGAAGTCCTGTAAGAAAAGTGACAGCACTGGATTATATCAGAGTGGACATTCTTGGCATTGTCTTCTGGTAGATAGTCTTCTACTTGCCTGTGCTGCAGCAGTCCCGCAGAAGAATACTCCTCAGCATTTGGTCTCATCTGGTAACCCGTGTTGGCTGTAAATCCCACTTTCCTGAAGTTTGAAATAGTTGTAGTGAAGGTTAGATACCTCCCCCTGCCCCAGTATGCTGCCTGTTCACAGAGGTTACCATGTTATACCCCAGCTTTGGCAGGGATGTTTCCCATGCCTCCTGACATCCTCCCCCCACTTAGAACTGCTCTTAAATCACCCCTCCAGTTTTGTCAGATCCCAGTACTTTGAACAGGTCTAGCAGGGACTAGTTAAACTGTGGCTTTTCGAAAGGCTTTATCTCCGTGGATTCGTATGATTCAGCTCTTTGCTGCTAAAATAGTCTTAGTCCTCTTAGACTACGTATGGCAGAGGAAATGGGTAACACCTGGCTTTTATACAAATGGCCAAAAGAAGCTGATGCTCCTGTACTGGTGCTTGAGAGTGGGATGCTTTTGAATAATGTTTCTTGAAGCACAGATGAATATCTAGTTTCCTTAATGTTTTATAGTACAAAGTTAAAAATTTTGCAGTTGTCAGATGTAAGCTTCTTTTTAGCAACTTGCTAACATGAAACTTCCATTAATGAATTAATCTGAGCTCAGTTTTCATCTGCAAACACTTCTGCTCTGAGGATAAATCTGGACTGCTAGAATTGTAATATTCAAAAATGAAATAGTGTTAAGAAACTCAGGAGAGTGAATTCATTACCTTAAAATGTGTGGAGAATTCTTGAATTCCTAATCTCCTTTTGACTCTGGACCACTGTTTCATCTGCTCAGTAACTAGTCTGATGTTAACTCATCTTTCATTTTTACTCAGACACACGAAGACAGGAAACTTGTAGAATCAATATTTCCTTATTTACAAAAATCCAAGTTGCAATTGTAAATGAAATTGAATGTGAATCAGTATTTAACTAGCTAGATGCCTCGCATGATCATTTTATTCTTTGTAACTTTTTTATTATTATCTCTGTAAAGAAACAGTTAAAAAGAAAACTATATGCACATTAGTTCTCGGTGCAATTTAACAGCATAGATGTTTTGAAAGGGAAATAACTGCACATCTACATCATCTTTCATGAAGCCCTCTTTATGCTAGTTGAAAAATCTTGGGTTTGGATTTCTTAGTTTTAACACAGGAGAATTCATTACAACAAATAGCATAGGAGATCAGTGTTTTGGACTGGGGCAGCGGTGGGTGTGGAATGAACTTTGTTCTGACGAAGCTCCTGGAGAAAATGGAGTAGTTTAGCCCAATTAATCCCTATCAAATATTTAGCTAATCTTTTATTTCTGCTAAATCATCTAGGTTTTCAGCTGGGTTTTTTTTCACAGTATTGATTTTTAAAAGCAGGAAAGCGCAGTAAGCTCCCAGTGCTAATAATATGGGTTTCTGCTCTGTTTTAGGTTAGCTGTATCATAGTAGGGGCGGCCAAATTACATGCAATTCATCTCCTGAAGTACCTCAGTTTTTGCCACACGTATTAAAATGAAGGGGTGTCAGTTCTGGATTCCTGTATTACGCTGGTATAAACTGGCACTTCGGGAGCTCTTCTGATGGAGATGAAACCAGCTCCTCTAGCAGGAGTTCTTGACAAAGTGGGACAGCAGGTTGCTGAGAATTATTAATAATTTCAGTTGATTCTGGGCTACCTTGAGTGTATTCAGACTGCTACCTACCTAATTATTTTCTTTTATTATACTCTGAGATAGGACTGGTATTCCTCTCATCTTGTCAGTAGTCAGTGTTAATGCACTATGTATTAAATAGTTTATGCTTATTCTCTATAAACTGCTGTGGTATTTCATTGGAGGTGTAGAAATCACATGGCAAATTAGGTTCAGCTTCATTCATATGCCTGTATGACGCTTCCATTTAACTTTTTTTAAAAAGATTTATTGTAGACTTTCCACAGAGTTGTTAGAGCACATGCTATCTGTTCTATTCTTCTATACCTTACTAATATAAGGAAATTGTGACTGGGTATAGAAAAGCAAACTGTATATTAACTGAGCACAGAGTACCATCTAGAGGAGCAGCTAAAGTACTGAAGGCTTTGAGACTGTTAGCCTTGGCCGTCCCTTACAAAATATCTGAAACTACTTTTGAGTCAAACCTGACATTTTAACCGATGAGTTCTACACTTACATGTAGATTTATGCATGTGTTCAGCTCTGCTTAGAAATTTGCGTAATAATGTATTAGTATGTGTTGATCGTAGAGGAAAAGGAAGCCAAGATTTGTAGCTTCTGTAACATCAGTTTGCGTTTAGACTCAAATTGCCCATTCGGTGTCCTCCGCCCCTATTTTTTCTTTTAATTCAAGTGTTTGCTTATACTTAAGCATGTGTTTCCTCTTGAGTATCTCCATATATATAAAGGATTGTAAATTTATGGAGGCATTTTTTCAGTTGGGCATGTTAAGCTAATGCACAGTTTTGGGTTTAGTTAATAAAGGATTCAGTTTAGTGTATCAAGTACGTGTCTTCCTCTAGCATACTCTTGTATGCAGAATTATGGTCGTCTCCTGCCCAGTCTTTGCTGGTAAGATATTTTTGGAAAAAATGAGGAATTATTTCCTTTGTCTTTTTAAACAGCTTAGAATCAGGACACGTTTTGAGTTCCCAAAACTATGTGACATACTGAAATACTTCAGCTTCTTTCCCATGACAAATTAGTAAGGCTCGACTTGAAACTTTAATCTGATACTACGCTAGGTATTCTTTAGGTCAGTAGGATGAACATTACAACTTGTTTAATGAGCGTAAGTGTATAACACCTAGTAGATAACACTGAAGAAAAGAGATGCATGAGAATAAAAAATCCAAATATGTGATTGAATTTGTGCCTCGGGATTAGTGATTTGAGTATAGAAAACTTGAGAATTAATTTATAAGTAGATAAATGGGAATGACCCAAACTTGATCTGTGTTCTTACAGTGTTTTTCTTCTGCAGGATCTCCATAACCTAGATCTCATGGTTGGGATTGCATCCGGCGGAATTGCTGTGTATAGAAAGCTCATCTGCACAAGCTTCTATCCCTGGTAAATTCCTTTACTAGTAAAGAAATAAGTCTGGTCTTTTCAAGCTTATTTCCATTTGCTTGAACATTTAATCCAAAGAAGCCTATAATACATACATTTGTTCTTTATGGAGTACCATGAGATTTCCTTGTGTTGAGAAAAAGATGAAACCTGTTGCCTAGGCTTTTGATTCTCTGAGACTTTTGTACTCCTTGCACTGTGTGAAGTCTTGATCAAGTTAATTCACATACTGGCCTCAGTACATGATTAGGAGGACACCGTGGTCTTAGAGATTTGCTGTTGCTATACCAAATAATACGTCTTTTTTTCAATCAGTATTACCAGTAAGCTGAACAGCTAATGATCTGACCATTTTATCCTGTCATTCAGCAAGAAGATATTTGCTTCTCAGAAAATAAATGTAAAATGGGTTATCTGGAGTTTCAGATTTGCTGGAATTAGGGTAATATAATTTAGACAAATTTTTAAATGTCATCAAACAAGGCGATATGATGTTAGCAAGTTTTGGAGTGTCCGGAGGAGACTTTTGCATTATTCTATGATACTGAAAAAATCAGAATGCTTGATAGTGCTGTAGAAAATAATCTCTATGAAGAAGCAATGTGCACAAGGTGTCTAACATGAATGACATGAGAATTTAGTTAAGATATAATCATTATAATATTTATGGGATTAGTTATTCATACCATACTAAAAATGATAACATAAATTAGAAGTTTTATGGAGGGTGGGCCTTTCCTTAAGGTGTCCGGATTGGATCAGAAATAATTTTCCCCAATCTTTCTGTTTTAAAATAAATGTGAATTTGTTTTGCATAGTTGATAAAGTATAGCTTTATTGTGTTGTGAATAATTTCCTCATAGAATTTTAACAGTTTTTCTGGAGAAAGTTTTCTTAATTGTGATGGAAAAGTGCATTCTGGTGGGTTGTACTTGCTGCTTGCTCCGTAATTACATAAAAAGGTGCTGCTTAGCAATATTCCTGAAATACTTGAGTCATTCCATCCTTTTATTATGAGCCCAACCTAACACGTGTTTCCAGTGGGAAAGCAATAAAAGAGATTTCAATTTAATTTCAGTGGCAAATGTTCTTCACAGTCTCTGGATTTTTCTTTTTTCTTTGCACTGAGTTGTCTGTCAGCTCACGTAGAAGTACTGCAACTGTCCTAAATGCATGTCAATAATGCTCTGATACAGCACAGTGACATCTTGTATTTTTCCATCTCTAATGCACACTAAAGAGTAAAAGAATTTTATCTTTCATCTTTGTGCCCTGAGCTCTGCCCTTTCATATGTCAATCTCTCTGCTTCTTTCAACAGCTGCAGGTTTTATAAACTGTCAGCTGGAGGCACATTTTCTGTCTTCTGCAAGTCTTGTGCCAACTTAGTGACCTAAGGTATGAATGGATAAGAGTAATCCTGAAAACAATAAGCATGGCATTTAAAATCCAGGACTATATGATGACAGGAGGAATCCACAATTTCATGTGCTACTTTACTCCTGGAGAGCACAGAGAAATAAAACATATGCTAAAACATCATTTACAAAAACCTATTCTCATTTACGAAAAGAAACAGAGGGGAAAAAAACCCACAGATTTTTCAGTTTAAATAATTTCCATTCTAAATTATGAGTTTTAGGCAGCAATATTTTCAGCTGACAGCTAATGAGATTGTTCCAAGCTTTCCTCTCTCTCTCTAAAAATATCTTCTGAACTTGAAGGGAGGTAAAATTCACTACTTAGGGGATATTTTATTTCTGGTTTTTTGAATGAGTTAGTCATAATTCTTCATGCAGGAATGGTGTCCATTTCGTGCCCCTCAAAAACTGTGAAACAAATATATGGGGTTTGCATGGCGAAGTTTTGGTAGTGGGGGGGGCTACGGGGGTGACTTCTGTGAGAAGCTACTGGAAGCTTCTCCCATGTCTGATAGAGCCAGTGCCAGCCGGCTCCAGGATGGACCCGTTGCTGGCCAAGGCTGAACCCATCAGCAACAGTGGCAGCACCTCTATGAAAACATATTGAAGCAGGGGAAAAAAAATTGCAGGAGGAGAAAGGGGTGAGACTATATGAAAGAAACAACTCTGCAGACACCAAGGTCAGTGACGAAGCAGGGGGAGGAGGCGCTCCAGGCACTGGAGCAGAGCTTCCCCTGCAGCCCATGGAGAAGACCACGGTGAGGCAGGCTGTGCCTCTGCAGCCCACGGAGGTCCACTGTGGAGCAGATATCCACCTGCAGCCCAGGGAGGACCCCACGCTGGAGCAGGTGGATGCACCTGAAGGAGACTGTGACCCCATGGGAAGCCCACACTGGAGCAGGCTCCTGGCATGACCCGTGGCCCTGTGGAGAGAGGAGCCCATGCTGAAGCAGGTTTACTGGCAGGACTTGTGGCCCGGTGGAGAGAGGAGCCCACACCAGAGCAGGTTTGCTGGCAGGACTTGTGACCCCGTGGGGGACCCATGCTGGAGCAGTCTGTTCCTGAAGGACTGTACCCGATGGAGGGGACCCACACTGGAGCAGTTCATGGAGAACTGTAGCATGTGGGAAGGACCTCATGTTGGAGAAGTTTGTGGAGAACTGTCTCCTGTGGGAGGGACCCCACGCTGGAGCAGGGGAAGAGTGTGAGGAGCCCTCCCCCATCAGGAGGAAGGAACAGCAGAGACAACGTGTGATGAACTGACCACAACCCCCATTCCCCATCCCCCTGTGCCACTTGCAGGGAGGAGGTAGAAAAATTGGGAGTGAAGTTGAGCCTAGGAAGAAGGGAGGGATGGCGGCAAGGTGTTTTAAGATTTGGTCTTATTTCTCACTGTTCTACTCTGATTTGATTGGTGATAAACTGATTTCCCCAAGTGATGTTTGTTTTGCCTGTGACAGTAATTGGTGAGTGATCTCCCTGTCCTTATCTCGACCCACGAGCCTTTCATTGTACTTTTCATCCCCCGTCCAGCTGAGGAGGAGGAGTGATAGAGTGGCTTTGCTCTGGGCACCTGGCTTCAAGCCGGGCTAAACCGTGACACAAGGAAATCACCAGAGCAGACCAACCTGTGCGATATCTGTTGTGTACACTTTCAGTTTCTTTTTAGACCTCAAAGCAGTTTATATTTCTGTAATGCCTGGATATTTACTGTATCTTGGTTGACCTGAAAGTGTGCAGGTAAGGAGATTCCTTACAGAACTTTATATGCCGAAGAAAAAAAACCCCAACATTTAAATCATATTTAGGCTTTTCGTGTAACACCATTTGTATTAAGAAGTTTTTCCTACGAGCTGAGCAAGTTTCACCTTAAACGTGGTAGAACTCAAGGTGGCAGCAAACACCATCAAAGCATTCTTTCCAAAACCAGGTGCAATACTGAGCAGTGTTAGTGTGTGACAACAGTACAACTATGCCATATGGTAGTAGTCAAAGGGGACCAAAAGTTTTCAGGAACAGAGAGAGAGTACTGCCTTGGCAAAAGGAGGGCTTTCAATCAAAGCAACCTACGTAAGGAGCTGACTGATCAGTCAGAGGCAATGTAAGTCAAGGCAGGTTGAAAAAATAACTCTGGAATTAAAGCAGTGTTTTATATGCTCTGGGAAGTTATGCTTGGGGGTGCTCAACTGTTTTGTGATAATTTCCAAATTCGTTTTGCAAGTAAAATGTTATTTTAATGGCAAAAACATACAAGCACTCTCTATATTAGAAGCAATTAAGGCTGAGAAACTGCTAGAGGAATGCATGCTACGTTGCTAGTTAAAATTTAAAAAACAACTTGACAGAGCCTTACAAAGCAAATATGACAAAACCTTTCCTGCCGAATCTTCCAATGGCAAAATAGAAGACTTTCAGCTGTAGAAACATTTTTGCTTCAAGTCAAAAATACCAGCTGTTAGTACGAAGTTCTAGGATAGAACTGCCAGTTTGAACAGAAGTGAATAATTCTGTTGCCTTGTAAGTGACAAATCTATTTTGACCCTTGTGAATGAGAGGAAGACAGGACCCCAAAGATGTATCATTATTAATACACTACAAGTATTGAGCATTTTACAAGTAAACTGAAATTTAATCATTTCTGAGTGTTGCACGGTCACTGGAAAGATAATTGGTGAGTGCTAAGGGCAGCCAAGCCACCAGTTAGAATAACTGCATTCTATTCAGATCATGTTTTGGATGTGGCATGTTCATGCACTTGTTAAATCTAAATCCTTTGATAACTTAATCTCTTGGATTTTTTGTGGATTGTGCTATATGCACACATTCACTCAACTTTTAGGCGTAACATTGCAAATGATTTTTGGTTGATGTTAAAGAAAACTGCCAGATTAGCAAGTGTTCTTTGTCACTGAATAGAATAGATTTAGTTGTACTTTAAGAAGAATTAATGGGATTGAGATGGATGCTCTACTTAGAGGAGAATCAAAATAAAGATACTTAAAGCTCTGATTTGACTTGAAGTGATTGTGTGGTCATGCAGGTATCAAGTTTAGTGTTTTCGTTTTTTTAAAAAAAGAAAAAAGAAGAGGGAGGGATTGAGAGAGTTTTGGTATTTCTGGATACTGGCTACCTTTTTTGTTGTTGAGTGGAGGGGTTTTTGCTTAGTCCAAGTTTAGTTTTCTGTGTTCTGCATTTCTGCTGGCTCTACATTAGGGTAAAAACAGATTAAGACAGAAACTGTGTAAGCTGAGAATGATTCAAAAAAACTTATTGGTTTAATCTAAATCAAGAAACATGTTAAGAAAGAACCAGAAGCACAAAACTTGAGTGGTACTAGTTCAGGTAGACTAACACTAAGATTAAGAAAAGATTGATGTATAAATGAGTTGCATCTCCATAAATACAACTTAAATTTTATATGATTTATTGGGAAATTTAGAATCCAGAACTTTTGGGTGAGCAGTACAGACAATTACCATTTGAGGCAGCAAGTCAGATGGCACAAGTGTTTTAAGAGTTGGCCTGACAGGAGAGGTGGATATGACTTAAACTTTCTAGTAACTTGTACAACAATTTGCCTGGTTGCTGAAGAAGGTTGTGAATTAAATTCCTGTTTCTTTGCGGTTCTGTAATTGATGGATAAAAATATTTTCAGAAATGGGCACACATTCAGTTTTCCATGTCTTTTATGCAGGAGGGGGGCTTGTTCCTTCTGCTACCTTTCTTGTTTGTTACTGACAAATATACATATCCTGCACAAATGAGGAATGTTGCTCTGTAATTAAAGTGCATCTCTCTCATGGCCAGTGAGGAATGAATGATATGCCATTGACCCACTTGCTGGGAGTGGTGCAAAAACTGTGGTAAAAATGGAGATAATCACCAATATAGTTCATACCTGATGAGATCTAAGGTGCTGTGAAACATTATCAGTTGATGAGAATATTCTGTAACTTTTAGCAGCAACCTTCCAAAACCCTTTGATGGTGTGTAGGTGGTGTTTTTCAGGCAGATATGACTTGATCAGACCTTAAGTAGCTTTCCCAATGCATCCATATCATTCTAACTGGTCATTGATTCATTTTGCCAAAACATGTACGTTTTCAGTTATTGAAGTAGAAATACTGTGGAGAAAATTTAGGTATTTTAGACAAGTCTTGTTTTGCAGTAGGAAGGTGCGTGGGTACTTAGAAGTTTGTTTAATTTAGCAAAACCGGTAAGCGTATAATTAAAATGAAAATTACTTGAGCACCGAATCTAACTGTAATCCTTACCTTAGAAAATCTTTATTCATACTGTGTATATATAGAAAACAGGTGTTCAGTTCTGTATGAAATTACCACATAAATTATCCAGCAATGTTAATAATTGAAGTGAAGAATATATTAACACTTATTCTTACAGTTTCATTCCTTCTACAATTATGACTTTAACTACAAAGGTTAGTTATTAATACAAGTACATGATATTTTCATATTATGAAGCTAATTCTGTGAAGTCTCTGGGAAATTTCAGATGTTGTATGACCAATCTTGTTGTGTCATTAGGGTCTTAAATTTTGTTCCTTTGGTCACAGTTGTCGTATGATTCTTAAGTTATACAGACCTGACACATTTAACGTTTGTGCAGCTTAGTAAAGGATGTCATCAAGTTTTTGCTGCAAGAATAGACTTGGTGGGAGAGAAATGCTGTGTGAGTTATTTACAGAGTAGATGAGGAAGAATCTTAAGTTTTTAAAAGACCTTTCCTTAGCTAAAATTTTTGTTTTCAGTTTCTTGATACCTATTTGCCATTCAACATAGGACATGGCTGCATATTATTCATTAAATATTTAACAGCTATAATCTTTTAAGCTTGCCGTACACAGTATTATTTTTTCATTGATTTTTTTTCCTCTAAACGTATTTTAGTATTTCATAGTTTGTTTCTTTCTTTTAGGGTGAACATATTAAAAATTTCCTTTAAAAGGAAAAAGTTTTTTATACAACAACGGCAAAAACATGTAAGTAGTCACTTCATTTTGTTTTGTTCAAGTGGTCACATTCAGTTTTTGTTGTCTTAAATGTTAAGACAACAAAAGGCTTGGTTGTGTCAACTTGCCTTGGAAATTCTGTTTTGTTAACTTGCCCTTGCTGTTGTGGTCCTTTTATGCTTGCTTCATTTCCACTTTTGTTTCCTTTCCAGCATTCCTTTCCATTTTCCCTTCCAATCTTTTCACATTCAGTCTGTTGCACTATATACAGGTTTCTTCTCCCTTAGAGACTTGGGGGAAATGCAGATCTTCATCCGTTCTCCAGTATTTTGTAACCTAGCATATTTCCCTTTTCTTGCTAACATCTGCTGCTCTTTTCTTTGATGCTGTCCATGCCCAGTAGAGTGCCTAACTGCAGTGAATCTGCTAAACAGCTGCTTATCCTATCTAGGAGGAGTTTGTGAGGCCCCTTCTGCTTATGGGGCTCAGAGTTTTGGGAGAAAGTTAAGTACCTGGAGAAAAGGACAGGTCTGCAGCTGTAAGACATGAGGTTCTAAGGGGGAATAATGCATCTTGTGCATGTAACATGGAGCACTTTAGAAGCTGGCAAAATGCATGAAGATGGGTGACAAAACTCATGTACACTAGAAAATTTAAGAGTAGGTTTCATAATGCTATGTGCTTTTTGCAGAACAGTTGTAATATTAAGCCATGTAATAGGTAAAAATTATCTTGATTACAGTATTGTACTGCCACAATATGAACAGATAAATTAAGCTATCTTTTGAGGAAGAGAATATTTAATATGACAGGAAAAATATGGAAATTAATAACCAGCAGTTACATAGGTATTTTAACTCAGTTGAGGACAGAACTCAGATAGTAAGAGGCCTTTGTAGTAAACTAGTTCTTAAACTCCTAGGAGTTGTGTTACAAGACCTCTTGAACTTTGTCAGTTAGAGGGTCTGCTGAACACAGATTACTAGGGAGGTTTTTTTTACCCAAAATAAGAGTATTTTCATCTCTTCTTTTTTCTCCCTCCCCTCCCCTCCCCCCGTTTGGTCAGTATGTCCCAAATTTGAGGAGTGTGCATGTATGAATGCGTTCTTAATTTTCAGACAAATTTTGTAGACAAAGTTAGTATCTAGAGATAGTGTTACTGCACTAATGCTTACACACATAGCATGCACAAATGAAACTGTTTTCTCTTTTGAGATAGTGTCCTAACCCATCATAGAGGTGTCTTAAGTTTTTCTGCAAGCTGTAAGTTTCTAAATATATTATTTATATGTAAACTTGTCTCAGTCAGTTCAAATGTATTTCACTGTATGAAGAAATCAGTGGTTGGAGTCTTATTAAATTCAATTATCAACAATTTCCAAATGTGTCTGTGAGAATAAATGTAGGAACAGAATTCCAAGAGTGGTTAGTAACAATGAGCATGCTTACAGTTTTTTTGTAATATGGAGAGATAAAGTGTCAATATGTAACAGTCACTGGACCCAAAGACCATGTAAAATAGTGTGTTCATTGCATAAAGACTTTACTTCTGTCAAAGGTTGAATTTGTCTTTCTGGAGACCTGTGTCACCTTTGAAGAGGTCAGCACTCTTAAATTTTGTTCAGTTAAGCTTTTGTTAAATGATGACAGTTCAAGGCTCATGAATTTTTTTAACTAATTTCCTCTTAAGTGATCATAGTTCTTTATTTCATAACCCACTGAGATTACAGTAATGCACATTGTATTGAGCTTAGAGCTACAGGACTGTAGGAAAAATAAGGCCAGCCATGTGACCTTTTTACTCTTTCTCAGTAGATATGAAAAAGCAGACCAGGTGTGCTATTAAATCTCCAGATATATCCATCCTTGTCAGTTAGCCCCCTGTGCCTGGAATTTAGGGCAGCAAGTCTGCGTGCCTGTGGTATTTCAGTGTTTCTGCTATGAAAAGCTTGCTGTCGCAGTGCAATGGGAGTGAGGCGGCAGTTGGACTAGTAGGGGTTTTCTCCAGAATGGTGGCTTGCCTGAGGGGTTTGTGAGGGCGGATGACGGAAGTCACATCAGTCTTTGGATTTATCAAATTTTTGCTTGGAAGTGCAGGAGGAAGTAGGTAAATGAGGCTGAAAGTAAGGACGGTGGAAGAAGGTGGGGAAAGCAGAGCAGTTACTGCGTATTAGTAGTCAAGATTTTACTAAAGATGGCGACATGGCTATAATGTTTCAGGGTTTTGTATGTCATGTAGATTTCTTTACAAAAATCTGCAAAAAGTTCTTAAAGGCTATGAATTCACAGTCATCTAGGATGTGCCATGTTTCATTGATTTATTCTTCTTATTTCTCTTACTGCTTTTTTCTTTCCTTATGACCCTGTTCTGAAGACTCACCTTATCTAACCTGCCACTCACCTCCTCTTTTACCCTCCTGCTGCTTCAGTCGGTTGATCAGTGGCTTGATAGAAGTATGCAATTTCTGTTTCTACTGAAGTAAGGACTGAGGAGCAAGACTGATGAATCAGTGAATGTCTGATACTACAAAAGCTCATGATATGTAGACTTAATGAAAGGTGCAAGATTTAAGGTTGGAATAGGAACTATGCTGTTTTACAGGCAACATTTTAAAGCTTCCAGCAATGAAACTTTATATCCAGTGTGCTTATCTAGTGCTTAAAAACAACTTCATTTTCTGCGTGTTGAAATATGGTTTTACTTGCTGTGCTGTAGATACTTTCAAATTCTCTGTGGATGGAATAGGCATATCTCTGATCAAAGTTCTTCCCTGATGCTGAAATAGCAAGGGACTCACTTCAGCTATTGAGAATTGTTCCCTTTACCTTGGTGGTCATAAATTTCTCTAATCCTCATTTCTGGATAACTATTAAAATACCATTCTTTTTGGAACTTGAGAAATATGATAGGCACTATGTCCTTGGATCCCACTAGAATGCTCTCCATCTTTAAAATGGTGCATCAATTTAATAGCATGACTTGCAAGGTAGCCTGTTAGTGAGCCATATGGTTTTGTTAATAAAAGATTTTGTTAATATAAAACTTGACTGCCTTTTTTCCAATATTTCTGAAAGTATTTATCCTGCTGTAAATCCACATTTAAACTTTTAGCCCACTTAGTAACTGTCAGAAGGTTCTGTGACAACAGTTGGGGAGAATGTACTTGTGGCTTAGAGAGCAAGATTCATTGCTGGTTTTAAACCTAAATTTAAAACCAGAATATTAGATGTGCTTAATTCCTTATGTTTACACTGTGGCTTTTCAGTATAATTGAGATGTTTGGATAACCCAATTTTTATGGCAACTGAAAGACCAGTACTGCAGGCTGACAAAAATAACTATACACTTCCTTTTATTTGTCTTCTGGAGTAGTGTAAAATGCTTCAAGTGGTATTCAGCCAACAGAGGGTATCTAAGAAGTGCCGTTTAGCATTAAATCTTTGTGATGTATGTTTTCTATATTGCGAGAAATTCTGAGTTAAAATTTCATTATACTTGCACACTTCATTTTACATAAGATAATTAGAAGCAACTGTCATGAACTGACAAAGATTACTTGATTCCAGTACACGAGGCTCAAATAACAAACCCTACTTTAAAAAAAAAAAAATTTAACTGTTTTGATAGATGTAGGGAAAACATGGCTGAAAGATTGCAGTCAGTTACTGTTGTGTTGTGTTAATATATGAGCTTCTTTACTGTGTTTGATCTGCTTGTATATATTGAAACATGGTATTTCCTACCGTTACAGAATGAATCCAGAGAGCATATTGTTGCCTTCAACATGTTAAATTACAGAGCATGCAAAAATCTGTGGAAATCTTGTGTAGAGCATCACACATTTTTTCAGGCAAAGAAGTCACTACCTCATGAAAGAAAGATATTGTCCCAGTATTGGACCCTGGGTTCTAGAAATCCAGCAAAGTAAGTATGGTGTGAAAGTCTGTTTTGCTTTGTAATGGAAATGGGAGGATTTGTGTCAGTAATAGCTCAAGTTTGAGTGTTAGAGCTCAGTTAAGCCCACAGCCGTGTCCCAGTCTGTATGTGAACCATTTGACAAGCTGTGTAGCTGTGGTTTCAGTTTCTGCAGTGTGGTGTCTTTACAATAGAACATTTCTTGTAATTTTCTGAAAACGTATTTGAATATAAGTATGTTTTACTGGTATTGTTTCAACATATTGAAGATGTCACTTTTGTGACACTTATAATTTTTTATTTGCCTTGCTGGGTTCTTCTAGTCATGGAACTGGTAGCTTCACAGGGGTATCTAAGATCTAGTTCCTGAAAAGTAATACTTCAGAGTCTTGTCATTTTGCTATATGAAGTTGGCATTGTTCCCTCCCATATGCACCCACTGGGCCCTAACTTCATAAAACTTCATTAGGTTATTGTCTAGTCACTTGAAGTTGTAATGTCCTTCTGCACTTTTTCACAGTTGACCTTTATTTTTGCCATCTTGTGTGGTTAATGTCTTCAGCAAACTTTGTTTACTTTTCTTTAGATCGCTAGTGAATATGTTGAACAGAAGAGCCCCAACAGATATCCCTCTAAGACTTCACAGCTGATCTTTTTTCACTATAAATCTAAAACATTTTTTCCTGTTCTCTCTCTTATGTCACAAGTGAACAGGTAATTACTCTGAGGACCCTATTCCCTAGCTCCTTAGTTTCTTTATGGGCTTAAGGGACCTTGTCAAATGTGTTTTTAAAATCTTGAGTAGATTAAATCACTAGTTTAAAATGGGAGGTTACACTCAAGTGGTTCTGCTGTGTCATCTCACAGGCTTTTAGATTTTTTTAGTAAGTATCAGTCTCTGATTTCTTTCATGATGTTGATTAGTTCTGTTGTTTCATTCATCAGCAAGTCAGCCACAAATGTGTCATGTTGCGTGTCGTCATTCTCATCTGTGTCCTGTCCACACCCCCCCACCCCTGAAAACAAATCTGTCATGAAATACATCAAAAATCTTTCTTATTAGTAGTGAATGAAAAAGAAAGCTTTGTGTTATTCTGTTCTTTGAATGTGAGATTTTGGAGGATTCATTGGTCCTTTAATCATTTGTAATCTCTGTAGACTCACTAGAAACCTGCTTGTTCTGGTGATTTTTGGAGAAGTATTTCTTACTTTCTTTTGGTTTGTGGGTGGTGCGTGTTTGTGGCTTTTTGACAGTGTGTTCCCTTAACGGTTTAACTTTACATTTGATTTGTCAGACTGATTCTCTCTTTCCTATTTGGATAAACTTCCAACTTCTGAATGATGTCATCATACTTCAAATAGCTTCCTAGACTTTGGTGGCTGGCTGGCTTTTCATGCGGTCGTGTCTCTTTAGGCACTGCAGAAATGCATACCAAGTGGACTGATACTGCATGTAGATGAAGCAGTTAACCCATGAGGGCTGTCCAATAGTGAGAAGGCTGATAAAATGCTATGTTTTCTGCTGGAGTGGAATTCCATATTTTCACCTGGTACTAGATAGTAGCTGAAGAAAGTGAAAAAGAATAGTAGTACAAACAGTAATCTAATTTTGTAATTTTTACAGATCCATGTTTTGAGAACTAGCTCCTCTGTGGAGTGATATGAACTTGTTCTTCCTATAGTGAAGGTTTTGAACAAGTGACTTTCTCAAAGCTTGTAGGATTGTCACATCCTGGAGTCCTTTATTTCTCTCAAATTTGCAAACAGATTAAAAATCCTGATGTTTGTATACAGACATGCACACACAGGCATTGCACAGTGCTTGTTAAGAAGGAGTACTGAGTTCCAAAGGATACCAGTTTAGTATCATTCTAATTTTTAACAAACATTTGATTTTTTGACAAATTTACTGCTACAATTTCTTAATAGCCTGTAGCATGCAGGATAGTTTTCATTGTTGAAAGAAGTTATTATAGAAAGATTATCTGCAAGTAATTTCATGTTCTCAGGCATTATCTTTGGTGAATTGCTTATTTAGGCTCTTAAGGAATCTCTAGGGAGAACTGTTCTTTGTTCATCAGCTTAATGATATCCTCTGTACTAAGGCATTCTTTGGCCTTATTTATGCCAGCAATAAGCATGAAATTTAGGATCTACATGAGGCAGAAATGACTCAGCAACCCTTACTATCAGAGACTGCGAAAGTGCGTAACAAGCAACAGTAATTCTGAAAGATTTTCAGTAGTTCCTATCAATTTGTTCACAGTCACTCAGCAAATTAATTTCTCAAAAGATTTAAGAAAGGGTATGAACAAGTCAGTTCCAAAATCATCTGTTGTATACTGAAAATTTTTACTTTCCTACTTGTTGGTGATTGTGTTATGTTGTAAGAGATAGCATGAACTTCCATGTTCACTTTCAAGGATGACTCTGAGCTCATGTGGAAACCAAAAAAGAGATTTGCATTCTCCCGTATGAGAAAAAGCAAAATTTTGTATTGAGTAAAACAAAGACACACACATACCACCACCACTCCCCCCAAAAAAAACAAACCATAAAATCAAACACCTACATGCAAACAAAAATGCCACCAACCACACCATACAACCCTGGAGGTTTTAAAATTAACTTGTCTTCAATAATTCTCTTCATCCAATTTCTGTTAGCTTTGAAGTAGGTTACATTCAGGTTTTACCACGTTAAGTATCACAAGCTTTCCTCTGGAATTTGTTGCTTTCTTGTAGTATGTTCTTCTACATTCGTGTGAGGCAGGTGTCCTAGCCTTTATTGCATCAGTTCAAATAATTTAACTCTTGCAACCCTTCAGTATGATTTCTTATTTGAACATCTCTCTGCTCTGCTAGATTCTCTTAGCTTAAGGTGCTAGTGGAATTCCGTTTAAATTAAGCTGCTGAGTTGTATAAATCGCCTGTAAGCCTTATTCTAAGGGCAGGCTGAATTGCATCTCCCAGATTCTGAGCTAAGTTCATTCAATGTTTCTGGACTGAATGCTGAATGACCTTTCCTAGGCGCTGTCTCATTCCTTGCTGAAAGCTAAAAATGTACCTATTTTTTCACAAAGGACAACCTTGGTAACATAAGCGAGCAAGGAACTCTCACCTCAAGATACTACAGCCCATTCCAGAAAGGCATTGGCAGCCTTTCAGTATGTTTGCTGAGAAATATCTTCATATTTGGCTGCTGAGGAGTAGCTACTTGAAGATCAGGAGATTGTTTATGACATATCTAGAGAGTATATTTTTCAAGTGATTCTGTGATTAGTGGTTTGGGGTTAAGGTTAGAGGTTAAGGCTCTGGCTTCCATCACACAAGTTACATTGCACCTCAAAAATCACCTGCATTGGAAAATGCATGAACAGGCACTTTTAAAAAGGAAAGCTGATTAATGCGAAATATGTGGAATTCTTCAAAATACGTTTTTCATAACATGTTCTCTTTTTCCAATCTCCCTCTCCGCTTCATCCATGTAAGGCTTCTTTGAAAGAACCCTTTTGTTTTTGTGGAAGACCGGAGTGGTTGTTACGTTGTCACTGGTATTCAGAAGACTTACAGAAATGAAATGGATAATACAGGCAAAAGCTTCTCCTTAGTTCATAGACTGTGTGTTTACTAAGCTTAAAAACATACATGGGTAACTGATTTTGATGTGTAGACACTTCATGTTAAGTTTCCCCTCTCTTTTTTTTTTAAACTGGGAGAAGCTTTAAAAATACATGTTTTGAAGATGAAGGAATTAATTTGCTTTAAAATGATGAAAATGATATGTAAAATACTTCACAATATAAAATAAGTTACGAGTTGCTTTTTCTCTTGTGTAAACAAAAAAAAGTGCAATTCAAAGCATAGTTAAGGTTTGATATTAGCATGAGGAATATCCACAGCATACACCACTTTTTCTTTTTATGCTATGTAAAATTGAGACATTTCAGCTCTATAGTGAAGTCCAAAGGTGATTTCTCTGTAACTGATAAATCGCTTCTTTTCCATGAGAAGGCCTGTAAACTTGAAGATAAGCATGTTATCTCTGCTTGTGTTATGGAATGCTGTGTAAAAAGATGCATAAGAGTTAGTTTGTCAAGTTCTATCTACCTTAAAAATTTCTTTGTGCTGTATAATTACACTACTTAAGTTATTTTTATTACTTTCCTAGCTGACGTCCTGGTTCTGATGTAACCCTTATCTTGTGAGGTTCTTGTCACAAGAAGCAGTCCAGACTTGGAGATCCCCTTTTCATGTCAGTTCTTTCTCTAATGGTTTGTTTCTATAAGGAACACATCACTCAGATGTGGCTTCCTTCTGGAAATAGAGAGTGGTCTGGTGTAGCCCTTATTTGCTGAGGCAGCAGGTAGATGGTTAAAGTAGTCCTGTGCTCAGTGAAGCCATTAGTGAATTGTTACCCCTTTACGAGTTTTAACAGGGAGCATCTAGAATCTTTTGCCCGTGTTTGAAACACATTTTGTCAGGCACTCGGTGCCAATAGGACATACTGAATTTCCTGTTTTCCCTCGATCTTCTCAAACACAATTGGGTTAAAAATAGCGCTCAGAAAAACTTATTTTTACCCAGGCATGTGATTAGCATTGTAGCAGGGAGTAACAAGCAGCTTTAATGCCACAAGTGAAGGACAGCAAATGGCTCTCTGAGAATGCAGATGCATAAGTGAGGAGGGGTGAGCACAGGGGAGTCTCTAAAACAGATGAATTCTACAGTTGACTTTCATAAGCATATTTTATTCTGTTCAAGTTTTCTATGCAAAATAATTCACATACAGTTTTTTTATTTCTTTTCAGGTCTGTAAACAGCCAGTACTGCAGAAAAGTTATAGGTGGGATGGTTTGGAACCCATCTATGAGACGTTCTTTATCTGTTGAGCATCTAGAGACCAAAAGCCTTCCTTCTCGATCACCTCCTGTTACCCCTAACTGGTAAATCCAGTTTCAGCCTTTCCCATACCTTCCAGCCTCCTACCTTTTCTAATTGTATGTACTCTAGCAGAATAATTACATAGTGTGTACATATATATTGAAACAGTTATTCTGAGAATGTATATGATGACAGGAGAAGAGTGGGTGTCACTTACCTCAACTTCAGCAAGGCTTTTGATACCGTCTGCGAAAGTATTATACCCAAGTTAAGACGTTGTGTTCTGGAAGGGTGGACAACAAGATGGACCTGTCCTGCTTAACGTCTTTATGACCTGGAGGAGGCAATGGAGTGCTTATAAAGTTTGCAGGTGACACCAAACTGGGGAGATGAGTCAATAAGTTTGGGAGCAGGGCTGCTGTCCAAAGGGACCTTGATAGTCTGGAGAAATGGGCCAATACGACCTGTATGAAATTCAGTGAGGACAAATGCTAAGTCCTGAGAAGGAAGAACCCAGTGCAAAAGTATTGTCTGCGATGCAGCTTTCTGGAAAAGGACCTGGTAATCTTCGTAGGCAGCAAGCTGTACATGAGCTATCTAGTGTGCCCTGGCAGCAAAGAAGTCCGCAGCAAAGTAGTCCACAGCAACCTGGCAGTATTAACAGAAGGATAGATGGTAGATCAAAGGAAGTGATTATCCCCCTTTTGCTTGGCATTCATTAGACCTTACCTAGAATGCTGTAGCCACTTTTGTGTCCACTAGTACAAGAAAAACACTGGCAAACTGCAGTTATCTGGGCAAAGACCATCAGCCGCTAAGGTAGTCAGGAGGCTGGAGCACTTACCCTGTGAGGAGAGCCCGAGACAACTGCACTTGTTCAGTGTGGAGAAGCAAGGGTTTCCCAGATGCCTAATTCTTCAGCGTTGCGTAGCGGGAGGATGAGGCAACAGGTATATCTTGAAACAAGAGAGGCTCTGTCTGGACATAATGAAGAACTGCTTCATCCCAAGGACAGGCGAGCAGTGGTTGCTTAGTGAAGCTGTGTGGTCTCCATCCTTTGAATTTTCTGAGATCCGACTGGATAAAACCTTAAGCAGCCTGCTTTGACCTCAGCTGACCCTGCTTGGAGCGGGGGGGTTGGACTGGATGACCTCCATAGGCCCCTTCCAACCTGAATTATTCTATGATTAGAACTTTGTACAATCTAGGTAGCCTTTTAGAGGGGGGGGGGAAAAACAAATTCA
>Ga0065711_1037260_pt1 | contig 20006 bp, 8 predicted proteins | sample Hoacrofraction12_FD_59098 | JGI IMG/M metagenome (GOLD analysis project Ga0065711, IMG submission 59098) | Hoatzin crop microbial communities from Cojedes, Venezuela - Epithelial fraction 12 v2 (version 2) | ecosystem: Host-associated > Birds > Digestive system > Esophagus > Crop | place... | reverse complement strand
TGGCGCTGCCGAGGTGCGGGCTGCGGGGAGGCTGCGGGGCCGCTCCGCGCTGCGGCAGCGTGAGCCGGGTGCTGTGGGACCGCGGGCCGAGCGTGGCCTGGAGCAAGCCGAGGGCGCTGGCCCTGTGGCAGGCTGGGCTAGCTGCGGCCCCAGGTACTCTCCGGCCTCGGTCCTGCGGGGCTGCGTGTCAGTCAGTACACGAGATTATGGTGATTTTTTTGTAGGATTCGTTAAAAGGCCGTTAGTCCGCTGGAGCAGTGCGTTGTCAGGGAAATCTGCGCGCTCCCAGATGCTCAGTGTCATCCCGGCAGTGTTTGACTGGCTGTCTGGGGGCTGGGGCAGAGGAAGGCAGGCAGGGAGTTGGAAACCCAGCTTTGTAACAGCGCCATTGATGCAGGACTGCACATCACCTTGAGAACTAATTACCGATACTGCTGTTACAAACACGGAGTTTAAGTGCTTGTGGCAGTGTACTTCTGACAGGGCTTCCTGCGAGCAGCGGCATTGTTTCAGATACTCAGCCCCAGACGGCATGTAGCATCCGGCTGTCAGGGCAGCAGCAGAGGCGACACATGAAGGGTGCCTGTTCCCTGACCACAGCCACCCCGATGAACAGTCGGGCACAGGACACGGGCGGTTTTCATGCAGTGACAACTGCTTGTTCCACAGCAGTACTGTGCTACAAAGTGCTGCTTCCTTGGCCGTATCAAAAGGGATTTCATAAAAAGCAGGCTTTTTTCTGATAAATTACTTTTATTTTTCAAAATTGCTTTAAAGTTACTTTTCCTTATTTTAACTAGCAATGACAATGACACTACATTTTTAAATTAAATAATTTTATAAATAATAGTTTCAGAAAGCAAATATTTAGTACTCAATTTATAATTTATCTTTTGTTTACTTAAACCCAGCTTCTTACAGTAAAGTGAAACTTGGCAATGTAGGGAAAAAATGCAAAGGGACATAATCAAGCTTACTGTATGAAATCAGTCTGATTGTTGGGTGTGTAAACACTGACTATTAAAAAAACTTTCTGATACGATGCAGAGAAAATACAATCCTAATCATTCTCTAAAAATACATGTAATAAAGCTATTTGGACAAGACACTGTGCAAGTTATGCAAAACCTATTATGGTAATTAATGCAAACGTTATTTATGGTACTGCCACAATGGATGCATAAACCAGCAATCTCTAATCACATACTGGAAAGATCAAGGGTTTTTTAAACAGTAAAGCATCTTGAAACTTCATTCACATCTGGACTTGGAAACAGTGCTTTCCTTGGCATTAAAATACCAAATATACTCTTTAAATACGTGCAAACAGAAGTGTTACTTCTACAGATACAGTACTGAGACCACACCACACTGCTCATCGTATAAAAATAACTCCATATACAGTCACACACAGAGGAAAAATGAATGCAAACTGCTGCCAGGGAAAACCGTGGGGCCTTCCTGAAGCTACTGGGAGAGACTTTTTTCAGCACTTCCCAAGGACTGGATTGCAAATAATTTCACATTACAGTCCAATTAAGGTAAGACAGGGAAAAAAAAAAGCTCCACCAGTATCAGTAAAGTTGTTTTGTGTTCCTCCCACGATGAAGTCAGAATCTTGTTTAAGACCTTCTCTTGTCTTTTACACTATGAAAGCATGATTTGCAATGTTCTGGAACACAGCTTAACTCCTGCAGTGTCTGGTCCCCTCCAACCTCCTTGGGTAGGCACCTGTATACCTCAGTGGTCGCGGTACCAGCTCAGAAGGAGAGAAAACGTGATTTACCACCATTTGGACTGGCAGTTTGGAGTGAGACGGCGTCACTCTTAGTGAGACTGCAGAGGACCGTACTCTATAGTCTCGCTGAAGCCAGTGGTTCCACTCGTTGATTAAGGTGTTACTCACTGTGAGCAAAGGTAGCAAAAATTGGCCCCTGCTGGTAGCTGCACCCTAAGCTGGGTTGCACAGAATTTAATTTCACTGATGGGAGCAAGAGTAGCATGACCGAAATACATGCTTACATAAGCACAACTCACACAAGCAAAGTTATGTGCATGTATAAATGCTTGTGCAACCCGGACCAGCTGTGTTTGCAGATCACTGGAACTGCCTGCAATGCATTTAAATTTCTACATCTTCATCTCTGCTCAAATATGAATCTAAAGAATAGAGTGCAAGGTATGTGAATATGAGAGGAAGGAACCGTAATATTCATTAAAAAAAGAAGTAAATGTAGTGAGCGCCTGCAGGGTATTCACATTCGTATGGTTGTGTAGCAGCTATGGTAAACAGTCAGAAACACATTGTGGCTAAAAAGCTTGCCTGCTTTGACAAAACTATTAGCTCTATCAAGTCACATTTTACACATGATATAGTAGAAGAAATCAGTATTTAAAATATGCCATTGCAAATTCCAATTCGGTAGAATAAATTAGTAGCACAAAAAGGTCACATTTTTCTCTCCAGGCAATAGACATTTAGTTTCTTTTTTAAATTATATTGACTACTGCTTGTTTGCAACATGTAGATGGTGACAGCCTAACAATTAACAGCATTTCTGTCCAATTCTTGACCTTCACTGACCATCAGAGGGGTTTTAGAGTGTTCTGGTTTCCCTTTACTCTCCTCATCTTCTAAATCCTTTGACAGTGCAGGGTTTTCCTCTGAAGCATCATGCATAGTGACCCTAGATGCTTCAGCTGCATTTCCTCTAACTGTGATGTGCTCCCATCCACCCTGTAAAAGATTAAGAAATATAAATGGAGAGAGATCACCCTGCAACTACAATACGTGATGTGATGCTCTATGTACGCTACTAGTTTTATACTATTTCTTCACAAGGACAGTAATCCTGCTCTGGGCTGAAGCAGAAAAAAAGCTCCTTGTAAAACACACCACACCACAGCTCCCTGACAGGGAGGTATATAGGTAGTAAGATTGGGGATTATTACTATTATTACTACTACAGTGAATGAGATTAGTAGGGTCAGGCATTCATAACAGTCACTGCAGGTTTTCCACCAACTTAAAAGGGGCCAAAACCTTGAAATGGCCTTCCTCAAAACACTGAGGGCAATACAGGGAACAGAACAAGAAGCAATCATGTGCAGGCTCGGAAGGAATCAAATTTTTAAAAACGGTACTTACTTATGTTTCCATTACAACTTTTAAATTACCTATTTAAAATGAATACTTAGCAAATGCAAATAAATGATTTCCCAGCTACAACCGTATAACCCATTACATTAACTTAAAAAAAGGAACCTAAAACTGCAGAACAAAGGTCAGTTTCCTGCAGGGATCTGCAAGCTTTAGAAAGCTGGCCGGCAGGAGCGGGATGGGACTTCCCTTTTGAGCGTGCCCGTGGATATTTGGACATGCAACTTTTAGGCAGTGTTCTGCACCCAGCACTTACACCAATGCCATAATCCCACGAAAGACCCTTAGGTTCCATTGGCTGAACACCAGTCCGACGGCAGACGGTCCCACAGCTCAAGCTGTGACTTCCTTGCACTTTGTCAGCTATCACCCAGACCTCAAGAAAGCAAAGAGAGGCAATAAAATGTGCTCTTCATGCTGCTCTTCCCAGATGTGAAAATTGTAAGTCTGTTTGACCACTTTGAAAAATTAGTCTTGATCTTGAATAGGCCAAAACTGCTCTAGTTTAGTCAGGGAGACACCCGCACAACCAACCAGATACCAGGTGTTACAATTAAAACATTGCCAGATAGTAAGACTTGGCAGGAAAAGAGATTAAATATACAGAACAGCCTCATCAGAAAAAAAGAAAAAAATTTAATGAGCCTTTTCATGGCAAAGGGCTGGCTGTATCACTATTTCATTGGCATGATTTTTGTCTTGCTGGCAGGATTCTGGCATTTAGACAATCACCTTGTGGAATAAAGTTAGTTAAACAAAGATGATTCTGAAGAACATTTCATGCACAAGTATGTTAAGCGTAATTTTTAATAAACTAATGAGATACAAGGAAGCTTAATACGCACCTGGTCCAGGGGCCCTACAGACATTTTACGGATATTGTTTGAAACATGATCCCAAGTAGATCCTTGAGGGTAGCTTGGTGTGATACCTTGCCGGTACCAAAGATTGCCTGTGAAGGAAATACTCCTGGTTGCAGCTCAGGATGTCTGCTTTGTATGAAGTGCAGAAAGTCAACAACGTAACAAATCGGTAGTTAAAACTTTCTACATCAGTAGTTAATATTTGCTGTATTCTGTGGAAATGCATTATGGCTTTGACTAATGTGTGGCAGTGAGGGACAATGAAATGCCTACTCTGGAATCTGTATTTCTATAATTATTCTTTGTAACTTTTCTGGAAAACAGCAAATACTCTATTTTGTAAAATTTGTTGGGAACTAAGCACTAGAGAAGTAAAGCAGATGAGATTAAGACCTCTGAAGGAGATTGCTGTTAAAGGCTTGTTTCTTTTATGAAAGGATGCTTCATCATTTATCTTGCACTGATGGTGCTATTCCTAGGTTTTGCAACAGGAAGGAATTCCTCTTCCGTTTTGTACGTTCTAGAGTTTTCAGACAAAATCCTGCCATGCATTTCTCTTCTTTGACATTCCTCTATCTCTCCCCTCCAAGAACAGCATGGATGCTGGACTGTTGCTCTCTAGGGCGCTATCAGATAGAACAAAACCCAAGTCTCCAAAATCAGTAATTAAGCGGGCTGCCTGCTCCATCTCTTCCAGTATGAAATACTGCTCCTCTTGGAGCAGCAGCAATCAGCTGTCCAAGCAGACGCTCTAACTTAGCCTCTCCTTTTTAAATCAATCTGATGTATACCGATTTATTTTTTGTAACGTTGATAAATGATTTTTAAAAAAACCTTACCATTTTTATCCAACACAAACACGGACGTTCGTCCTACTGAGACTTGTTTTAACTTTTGTTTTTGAGGTGAAGGAATATGGTACCAACAGTCACCTAAAGGTCAGAAATACTTGATTAAAACATTGAGAAAACAGAATTCTGTATAAGGATTCTTGGAAATGGCTGCACTTGAAATACATAGCTCTGCAAGCAAGCTGTGAATGACACTACACTATATTTTTACTAGCTTGTTTTTAGAAACAAACACTTTAAATCACACAGAAGATCTGAAGATCAAATTAACTACTATAAATATCGTATTATTCACATGCACCGTTTTGCAACAGCTATGGGACGGGCCTCTGCAAAACCAGATTTGTCTTTTTCAGACATGGCAGTGTAGTAGAGCTCACACAACGTATAAGATGTGTAAGCTCTACTACTGTACCAAAAAAAGTACAAGTACTCACCTGCAGGTTTCTTTGGAGACACTGAACCCCGATAGAAGGCAGAACCATCTCTAGCAATAGCCCAAACTTGGTAAAATGCTCCAATTGAGATGGAAATGAAGGGCTGATCTGTTCCCACATGAAGCCAGGATGTTCCCTAACAAATCATGGAAGATGAGTTATGAAGCAATGGTTAAAAACTCCACAACAAAACATCACTGATTATTGCCAAATGGAAAAGCCCTAGATAGTGAAAATATTCTGAAGAATAATTCCTGTACCTTGTGACTGAACAGAAACATGGTCTCTGATCCTCAAAGATACCTGGACATTTAACTCTTTGAATTCAATAGCTGTATTGAACTGTTAACAGGGCCTTTTCTGTTGAAATTGCTGTGATCTAGGCACCTACATGTCTCTGAGCAGCTGAGCTACAGCCCTTTTGTGTTTTTCTCTCTAATTTTCTCTCCCTTTCTTGATTACACAGAACTACAGTCTCACAAAAATTGACTGATACAGGGCTTCAGATTCCAGACACAGTATTCCCATTCTCGCTGTTGCACTGCCATACAGATCTGTGCCATTGTAACTGACTGAACAAGAAAAAAAAAGAAATTCCTATTAGTTTTCAACTTCTTGCAGTTTTTCTCCAAACTCCATTAAAGTACACCATTAGTGGGCTTTTTCCCCTGTTATAAATATGGCTTAAAATTAGTGTGTATCAACCCTAATTTGGTGTTTCAGCACATGTCTACTGTTAGGAAAGCAGTATTCCCATTGAAGTTCCTGGGACTATTCGTTCCATTCCATACACTCTAGTGGATGCTCACTCATTAAATCTGTCCCACTTCATGGAAGAAACTCAAATCTGTAGGTACATCCAAGCCCACCTGTCTTTTAAATAAGCAGAGGCATTTCCAGGCCCAGGAAAGTTAATGGACAAACTCCAAGTGATATTAACAGGCATTAGATTGGGACCATACTTGAGAGACAGTCTGTCCCTGGGTGGTTTATTTAAATGGGATACACACATTATCAACAATTCAAAAAGAAAAAAATAAAAGAGGAACTAAGCTATCGGTGCAGAAAGTGGAAGTACAGTGCTTCACGAGAAGATACACAGGGGCTGAGAGAGGCTCCTGCAGGTGATGTGGCACAAACTAAGGCAGATTTTGCAAGAGAAGTGCCAGCCTAAGAAATGCGGGCAGCAAACGGTGCTACAGCTGATGGACAAGGACTTTCAAATCTGGGACATGAAAGGGAAAAAGAATAACAAGGTGGTCTAAGAGAAGGCATGGCACGACTGTGTGTATGTACTTGCATCATGACATGGAACACATCAACAGGGCAGTAAAAATAAACAGGGAGCCTTACGGCTGGATTCTGCTGTGTCACTCCAAGCCTGCAGAGCACGTCTCCTTTGTCACTGATTGCCCACAGCGCTACTGCTTCTTCACCATCTGCGTCTGAACTGGGAATTATGGAGATGTCCCACAGGGCAACAGGAGGCACTTCCAGCCATGGCCCGTTGGTGACTATCTTACATTTTCTGAAGCAAAAAAACCCCAAACCAATCAGAAGTATGTACTTTCTGTACTTGAATTTTGTTTCCCGGTCCATTGTTGACTTCAGTGCAAACAATTGTGAAGTCTTACAGGTATAATAAGTATTAGTATTTTTAATTTGAAAGGGGTTTACAACAACCAGTCGTGTTTTGCATCAGGTTTTGAATTTGCACATATTACTGATTTATTGAAGCTGCTGTTTTTTAAAAAAAGGCCACCCAAGAAGTCCGCGGCTTGTGCTACACTGCTCCCTAACTCTCGAGAACTCACTGGGCAACAGCTGGATAATGAGTATTTGACCCCAGCTGAGAATCCCATTGCAGAGAGAACTCCACGCTTGGTTCGTTCCTTCCTCTGTCTTGGTTAAGGGAATAATTTTACAAGTAGTTTTTTGGTGGGGCCTGTTAAAAAGATATGTAGCACCCTGAGGCAGGCAGAGAGCAGGCAGCTCTACATTAAAGAGTTGGAGGTAGGTCATTCTGGAAATTGGTGTACATTTTCTGTGGAAACCGCAACAAAGCAGTGCTATTAAGGAAACTATATTAGATTCTATCACCACTATAGTAATTTCTGTGTATGAAGAAAGTCCTAAAAAACTCAGGAGATTCCTCTGTTCTACAGTTCTGAAAAGCTGGATCCAGCCCTGAGCTGTTCCCTATTTGTTTTCAATGTTCCACTGATAGAACAAGAGGAAATGTTTAGGCTTAAGGGTATTTCCCAAGTTGCTTATTTTATTTCAAGTCACCATTTTGATGACTGGATGTCGTTTGTTTTGTGGTACATCCTGGAACAACAAGTTTGATGCTTCGGGATCTTATTTCAAAGATTTTTGTACAGGGGCCAAAATACTAGCTTGGTAGCCTCAGTAACAAACAGAACAATGCAGAACTGGAAGTTCACAGCAATTTATTTCCATAGCTATTAGATATTCTAGTATAGATATACACAGAGAATAACTAGCTGCTTTCACCTACAGATCCCACAAAATCAAATAGGATATATACCTGTAAAGGCTTAAAACGAAAGCCATAATGCTAAAGCTCATCAGCTTCTCTGTTGGAGATGTTTTCTTTATTGCAGGTGTCTTTACTATTGCTTTTGTTATTTGGGTGACAAGACTCTTCCCCTCATAACTAAATGAGACTTCGAGGGAACAGTTAGCATTCAAGTTCAAAACTTTTATTTATATCTTAGTTCCTCACCTTGCCCAGCGCCTCCGTCGGACAAAGTCTTTCATTGTCTTGTGACTGTGGTAGGACCTACCAAAACAGATTTAAACAGGTGTTTGTGAGGCTGTCGGAGCATCGCCAATGTCAGTGCTAGCCTGAGAGCACTGTCTGTCTATCTGCCCACCACACAAGCCTGCTGACTTTAAAATGCTTGAAACTAAAGCTTGCTAAGTGACCTTGCTGCCCTACCTCCCTGGCAAATTTCTGTGTTAGTGTCCCCATAAAAAGGGAGAAATAAAGGCATGGATGTCCCTGTTAAAGCACAGTTAATGTACAAAACACCTAACAAAAAGAAATGAGGGCTTAAGTATGGCGTTTGCCTGCTAGCATTTTAGGTAGAAGAAGGTATCTCCTTACGCTGGAAAGTCTGCTGCATACTGCCAGCCTTCCCGGTCAGTTCCACCTGAAGTATTAAAATCAATATACCAATCGGATACCTATTGTCAGAAGGAGAGAAGAACAAGCACAATCAACACCTATTGTGTAATACAAGTAACCTCCTCCGCTATTTACCTTCAGCTTTTGGAGTGCAAAAACTTGCTAGAAACCTTCTAGTACTTGCAATATAAATTCATACAGAGGTTCCCAAGTCTTTTTAATTCAGTTGAGGAGAGAAGGATCAGAACAGAAGTCTAAGTCCCACTAAACAAAAAATCCCATTGAATGCTTAACATTCTTTTGACTATGGAAAATTATTAAATGGGGAAACCAAGGTTAAATATTACGACAAATCCAGGAAGAAAATCTGGGTCACTTGAGCCCAAGTCTTGTATCCTACTTGCTAAGCCTTGCCTTCTTAGTAAAAAGACTTTTAAGACAAAATTTACCCAAGACCACTGTGGAGAAGGAGGCTTGGTATTGACTTTTGTACATTCCTGCAGGCCAGATGCATCGCTCCACATGTATCTGTCCGTGGGCAGACCTCTGTGGTGAAACAGTGTACAAGGAATGCACAGTCATTTACAACGGAGAATTCAAAAGACAAGGGAAGAAAAGCCTATTTGTAGCACTTCCTACTTTCATACACGAAAACAGTCTTCCATCACAAATCTCTGGATTTAGAAATACCATGTGGGTGATGAGGGTAGTGGGAAAGACTCTGTACAATTGCTTCCAGTTACACCAAACTTGAGGACCATGTAAATGTTTCTCTGTTGAGTGATATAACTCACTACTATTTACAATTGGAAGATGAACCCTGAGTTTCTTTGGCACAGACACCCATATATGTGAATGTTTTTTCAATACTTCTGCTCAAATATACTATTCAAGGACCCAATGTATTTAGCACAATGTCTATGAATATACAGATCCTAATAAGAACTTTGCTGTATGGCCTCAATAATGAAAGATGTTGCAAGTATGCGTACTTTGTGCACTCACAAAGCACAAACCTGTAATGTTTGCTACAAATGCATTTTTAATGGATAATTACAAATCTAGAAAATTGAGAAACACCACTCCTTCCATCTCAGGTTAACAATAAATGTTGGAGGAGACTGAAAATAGAATAACTGTAATAACTATTCTGAAAAGCTAGAACAAACCCCTTGTTTCATTTGACAGTAGCAAAAAAACTACAGTAAATAAATACAATAAATTGAGTACATCACCTGCTGCTATATCCAGTGACTGGGTTCCACCGCTGGTTCTCATAGATATAAACACATTTCACATCTGACTGCGTATAAATATTGTCAGCACTACTGGCCAGCCCTGTGATGGATAATAGTAAAGCTAAACCTTAAAGATACTACATTTTAAATTCCAATAGCCACAGTAATATTGCTGATAATCCTATTTCTCCCTCTTCAGCTGAAAATATAAATCTAAAACTGCAATACCAATTCCTTCCTAGCATGTGGCCTGTTCACTGGATAACCTGACATGTTAGTTAGGCTAAGGGAAGGACAGGTGAAATAGCTTGAGTAGCTGACCCGCTCAGGAAGATGAGTAAGAAACGTGCACACCGCAGCAGACCAATTGCCCATACCTTGAATGAAGCCACCTCCATATCCACCAGTATAAACCCAAGCTGTGTGATCATATCCTACGCCCCACACTATGCCTCGGTTATTGCACTCTATCAGTTGAAGATGACCTCCAACTTGATGCCAAAACCTGCCAGAAAAAGCACATTTTACATTTAGTCTACACCACATCCATCAAGAATGTACACTCTCCCCTCCTGAAGGTCAACAGTCTTAAGAACAGAAAACTATAAGCTCGTTTGCTCAACCTCTGTGCAATCTGTAAGTGAAGGCAGTTGCCTGTTGAAAGCATTTTCCTCTGAACAACTACTGAAAAGTAGCTGGAAGGAACCTTTCTGCTTCCACTTGGAATTTTCAGGCTTTGAAGTATTTTGCTTTCCTTTTCATTTTATGGCTTGTGTTTTATATATTTTTAAACGCTAGTTAGGATGACCTTGCTAGAATCTTTATGTCTTAGCAGCCACCACCTGCCTCAGCTTTAACTTCATTTCTTTAAAATCTAGGAATTGCCTTTATCTAACAACAAAACAAATGATTTATATATTTACTATGGAGCTTGGTAAAAACAAGGCCTTTAATTCTCCCTATTCTCCCAGTCTTTGCAGGTTAATTCTTTTCTGGGGCTTTACACAGCCAGCTGGCCATGATACTTTTCTGGAGAAGAATGGGGGAACTAAAGAGATTGCAGAGTATTTTAATTATCAGAACGGCAGGAGATCATGTAGGTCACGGATCCCCCAAAGTAAGATGCAAGAGTACATCAGCTTTGTGATTTTCCAGATGTCAAAGGTGCTTTACCCTGAAGGAAAAGGACTAAAGGATTTCTCAGGTATTATTCATAGACACTTTGTGCAAGTAACTTGAAACTGGAGGTATTTTTTAAATTGAAGATTGGCCTTTAACCTACCAGCTCTGAGGCTGATCGTTTTTTGCTTGAAGAGTGTGCAATACTATACTGTCATAGTTCTAACAGAAACTGTAGAGGAGCTGGTCCTGGACTGTAGGGACTATGGAGGACTGAGGATTTCAGATTTCCTGACTCAGATAAAACTGAAAGCTCAAATTACATTACAAATACAGTGATTACGTTTACTTTTAGTCTAGGTCATCTCTTAATTTAAATAATTATGGCATTAAAGATGCAACCACAAAAAAATGGGATCTCAGTGAGAAAGGCTTTTGAACTTGCATGAATAGCTCCAGCATCTAAGAATTAAAACACGATTTGGTGTATTTCTTCAGATGTACTTATGACTATGAAGGCAGCCATTAACTGTGTCACTGACAGCCATCTGCAAGTACTATACACTCCAACAGCCCGTCACAGCACCTGACTTGATAGGAAAGACAGTCTCTGCTGGATGGCACTGCCTGCCAGAAGAGCAGCTTCTAAAACCTCTTACATTTGATCACATGGCATCAGGTGTGGTCCGGCCTCCAGTTCGGGACTCGGCTCACTAACAAAGATGTCTCCTTTACAAGTCACTGACCAAATGGCATGGTGAGAAGGAGGGCCCTGAATCCGTCTGCTTTCACAACAGGACATGTTCAGCAAAGACAGCTATGGAACAAGAAGCAGAGAACCAAAAGCTTCCATTTACAGTGGGAATAAAAACTTCCACAGATGCCTCAGTATTACAAAATGAAATTTTATCACCTCTGCAGGTTCTTGCAAATCAGCAAAGTGAATTATCAGCTTTTTCTCAAAGGCACTGGAATTCAGTGGTTTAGAAATTATCAACACAATCACTGGAACCAATATGGTTTGATGTATCTGATCATTGTGAAGTATCTTTCAGGTTTTCCATTGCTCCGTGTGTATATGCTGGCCTATGCACAAGATTTGCTCCAACAGTGAAAACAGTTCTTGTACCAATGCAGAAGAACAGACTAACTGAATCAAACTCCTAACTCATTTGTAGCCTAATCTATATCTGGAGAAAGGAAGGGAAGGAAAAACAATATTGGTTTTACTGTGGATAGCTGCAGCACCAGAAAGCGTGCTAACTCCAGAGGCAGGAAGCCTCAGGTGCCTCTAAAGAAGTTTGAACAGACTTTTAAAATACCTAAATAGTAAAATAGTAAGTAGCCTAGATAATGTAAATATAACGCTGAGATTTGAGAGACTAGCTTTTATGTTTTATGTCAGATATTGCCAACTTGAAATGAAAAATTCACAGAATTACCCAGTCGTGCATTTCTTGCTCTGTTGTGGCTGCCAGGCGGATCGGCCATCGCTGCTTCGTCCTTTCAGGCGTATACAGTGCAAAGGAGTGTTTGGCTTCATTCAGAACTTCAACTATAATAGTGACTTCATTCAGGAACACATGGATATACTAAGACAAGAGAAAATAAAATTGTCACTAAGGCAAACTCAGATGTACCTTCCTCAGTGCCAGCACTTTTGCACTTTGGGACTATGAATGAGGCATTCCTGCCAAGGACAGCACAGAATCAGCTCTTCATGGAGAAGGAATGGGGCTCCATTTCCAGTCCTGCACTACCTCCGATTCATACTACCCATATGCATTAAGCCTATTTATGAAGACCCTGGCCAGCCAAGCTTGGCTCTTTCTTCACAATCAAGAACATTTTGAACTTCCAGAAGAATTCCTAATTTCTGATGCTGATGGCTGCTGACTGGGTATTTCTGACATAGTGTCAGCATAGCTACAGCTTAGAAAAGCCTGCAGTTTGCGAGTACTCTGGTCTACATTTGAATTGGTTCCCAGAACTTAGAACAACAGCGTGCCATAATTTGCCTCCCTTAAGAAAACTCTCTTCCTTTCAAAGGTTTTCCTTGGCCAAATGCAACTCTCTCAAGGGTGTCAAGCTGAACACACCTTTTTCTCCTCATGATACATGTAATAGATAAACAGGATGCTGTCGCGCATTCCATCGCTTCCAGTGAACTGCTCAAGTGCAACTCGAACATCCATCCATTTGTGAGGCTTCCAATTCCTCCACCATTGCAAGGTCCCAGTTTTAACCCAAACTGACTGCAATGCAAACACAAATTTACAGGAGTAAGAAAACTGCATGACTCTTATTCTTTCTCTCAAATACTATTTTTTGTGACCACAAGAAACCTCTGCTGCAGGTTAGTCTGTATCATATCAGTTACTTCTGACACAGAACATACCAGAGCGTTCAGGAAGCTGAAGACAAAAATGAAAACTGACAAAACTGAATAGAAAGGCACTGAAATAGCATGTGTACCTCTGTATTAATATTCTACCTCTGCAAGAATACAACAGCACACATATACTAATTGACTCTAGTGTGCCCCCTGTTATAACACAATTTCTGTTTGGACTTCAAAGACTTCTGACAGAATCTTTTAAAACTTGATTAAAGCCCTGGACTCCACATGTTTTTAATATAACGAATTCCAGATGTCATTTGGCAATTAGCAGTGAAGGGATCAAAAATGTGAATGAATCTAAAAAGAGCCAAGCAGTCATAACAAAGGGAACATCAAACAAAAGTGCTGCTATTTAAGTGATGCTATTGACATTTGCATCATTGCTTTATTTATGCAAGTACATTAATCCCTTAACAGTTGCAGAGAGGGAAAGTTCACCTACTTGAGTCACTGTTTCAGTTAAGAAGCCTCATCTTGTGGTGGAATAATTCATACGATGTTCCACTGTTGCAAATGTTTCTCTCTGGATTTGAGGTTTCAGTGTACTCAAATAATGCTGACCAATGCTTCACTTGCTCCTGCACAAAACTATCAGCTAACATTTTTAGATAAAGATTGCTGCTCCATGTTTGATAAGCTGCTAGTTTCCCACAGGGAGCTCAGACAGTGACAATCCAGGAAAGTTGTCATAGACAGAAATAAAGACAAGAATATAAAGCTGACAGCAAGTTCAGATTGGTACATCAGAAATGTATTACTGATGCCCAGTATTGATAGATGTGTTTAGTAGATGAGAGACAAGCGTCCTCACTGCTTACCTGCTCAATAGCCTGTTCGTAGTGCCTAAAATTCTCCAGTTCCCGCTTTGTCCTTTCACTGAGCTGCTGAAAAATCTGCTTTCGCCACGCTGCTGTCTGTGCTGGAGTGATAGACAGAGACAGAGATTGCACAGAGGACGATAAACCTAGAACAGAACCAAAATCAATAAACTCCAGTGAGTTTTGAATACAGTTCTGTGAAAGGTAAAACACGGTGCTGCTTTGAACATCAGATGGAATCAATCCAGTCTAACATAGTTTTTCTAATTATTATACATTGGAATCAATGTATCACAGCCAAACTTTGTAAATGATGCATAGAAATGGGATCGGTAGATGGTTACACAGAATCTTTCAAAGCCATAACCTTGTAAAAATGGGATTTTTGTCACTGAACTGCAAGATAATTAGATAATACAATGCATTAAGAGTTACACTGTTATTAAATACTGGGATGCCACAGTTCATGGTTTATTTTGAAAATATGGTTATATTCCACTGTCTTTCAAGAATCTAAATTGTAACCCCATCCAGTTATAATCTGGGCTCACATTGACAATGCCTCTCGGTAATTTCTGTATCTCACTCTTGTTTCAGCAGGAACAGTAGGAGCGAGGCAGTTATTTGTGGCATCTGCATCTCTCTGCCCTTTTCACTGTTTTCAGTTACTATTCAGTGATATCATGGGTTTTGCCTGAAGTTGCAGTTTCAGTGAAATTTAAAATGAGATGCAGATCCAGCACAGATTATTTTACAAAATCCTTACAGAAACTCTTAAGAAAATATCACCTTTACATTTATATATCTCAATCCCAAAGTGCTGTACAGCTAAATACATGCAGCACTATCCTCAGACATGGAGTGTTATTAACAAACTAGACTACCATAAGAGTAAGTTATCAGAAGTTTTGCGCCATGGTTTTGTTCAAAACAACCCCAAACCAACAATTTTGTTAAAGAGCACTGGGAAGTAGGGTCTGTTGTGGTGACTGGATAGTACCTGACGGAACAGTGAACCATTTCAATGGGCTGTGCAAATCTACAAGACAGCCTCCCCCAGAGACCCAGGCCCACAGCGGGTGCTCATCGGCTCCGTACGGCTCCTCAGCTCCCACCGAGAACATGCCAAGGGAAGACAGGCTGGATGTTTCTGTAAAGGTGCTGACAGAGAGGACTGCATGCTTCTGGGCCTCCTTCAAGTCAATGTTTGTCCACTGCAGTTCTGCAGAAGGATTTGGGTTTGTAGATTTATGGATTTCAAGATTAGCTTTCTCATTACTAGTCGAAGCAACAGTGGCTTCTCCTTGATCAGAGTCCAGAGGATCCACAGTCAAATTTGCACATATTTCTGTTGTCTGGTTCCCTGTGCTGTTACGACTGCTGCTGGCTGCAGCTCCCATCAGGGGAGTGTTGGCAAGGTTCACGGGTACACTTGGAAGCTCTGTATCAGAGGAAGTATCTGCATCACCCTGAATGATCGCGTTTGTTTGGTTCTGAATATCATCAGTAAAGAAACAGCCAGCACTGAAGGACAAATAGATAATTAACTGTCATTCAAAGCATTATAAATTAGCACAGGCCTGAGACCACAGACATACAGAAATCAATCTAGTGTTTCAGCTTTAGGAGAGAAACAGCAGACTTTTTTTCTGAAGGTCAAACTCTGTCATCACGGGAAAAGAGTCTAACACACACATGGCAGACCAGTCTAGTAAATCTGAAACACAGGAAGATACTTCATTGACCTTTTCAAACCATCAGTGGTGTTGGCTGCCTGCAACATCACATTTTCTGGATATGAAATTATGAACAGGATTTTTTAAAGCCCATTATTAACTGTATTATTTTTGTCTTAGCTACAGAGGGTTTCTACTCAGAGCACACTCTGATGCAAACAAGTAGCTTCTGCAGCACTCCCAGCTTCATTGGCATGTCTTGCACAGCCAAGAAGCTAGCAGTCAGCGGGGAGTTACTGATTTAATCTCTCTAGGAAAGAAAACGTACAGTGACACTCGGGAGAGGATAATCCTTGACCAAAGTTGACAACTCCTTCATGATATTTCGCAAGTAACGCTCTCTCTTACTAGAGACTAGTTCCAGATAGTAAAGCCAAGATCAACACGCTTTACTGCAAGCATGCTGTGAATTCCAAAGTGGGAGCTTCAGATTCTACCCCGAGTGCAACAACTGCTGCTTATTGTTAATTTTAATAGCAAAAAATGCAAATGCTTTTTGGCATGCAGAATCATTAGAGATGCCTTCCCTGCTCCTCCCTCTCTGTACTGTTTGAATGTAAAGAAGTATCTCCTAGCATTGAAACTCTTCGCACACAAAGTGTCGAGCAGGTATTTTACTGAGTACCTGAGCAGACTTGTAGAGCTCCCGGTCTGAGATCTGTCACTCTCTCGGCCAGATACAATTGCCTTCCATGTCTTCCCACTGAGCTCACTTGGTGTGACACCTTGACGAAAATAAATTGCTCTGTCATCGCAGCCGATTCCCCAAACCTAGGCAAGGACAGGGCTTGGTGAAGGAAATGGCATGGAATGCAGGTAGATACCAGCTATAAAAAAGGTTCAGTGCTGGAAAATATAGAACAAAAATCTGCTGGACACAGCGTTTTCCTTTTATGTTCTTCCTTAATGCTGATGCTGTAGTTGCAGTATAAAATTCTGTACCATCAAGAGAAAACTATTTGCACCTGAATGTGCCATACAAGAGACATGCTGACTGTTCATCTCCTGGTGAAGAATCCAGCCATGCATTCCCTCCTAGCAGTCCAAGCACATGGACCTCTCTTGTTCAACTGTCCATACCGGCACTGCTGACAGTCCTCACCATGTGTGAATATTGCCTGTACAAAGAGGAACATAAATATCCTCATAACTGGTATAGAGCTGTCTTACCTGGTTATTTAAGCCTACAGTTACCATCATCATTTCTCCAACCATTTCAATCCAGCTTGTTCCACAAGGATTATGTGAGTTTACTCCTCTTCTAAACCACACCTACAACAGAACAGCAACACGTCTAAATTTTGTTCCTTCTGCATTAGGAAGCAGACAGCTGGAATTTGGTTTCTTTAGTGGATTAGTCTTAATCCCTAATACTGACTTGCCGCATTGCCTTAAGACGTCTCTTACCTCCTTGGTTCTTTTTCTTTATCAGGTAAAGATAAAATAATTCTCTCAACAGTACTCAGACTGTGTGTCCTTGTGCCCAACTACAGCCAGAACAGCGCTCAAGGAGACATTTTGTTATGACTTTCTGTGACAGAGTTAGTTTCTCTGCCACTGGAAAAATACTTCCTATTACATGTCAGCTGTAGACTATTTTTGGTCACGCTGAATGGGCTTCTAAATAGTGTTCTTGTGTTCAAACCCTCGAAGCAGGGCTGATGGAGGGAACTGTCAGAGGGATCTTTTCAGTGGTACAGTGCTTTAAATTGTCTCCCCTCGCTTCAGTTTTTACCAATCTGAAAGTGTCTGTGGGCTGGGTACCTGGAAAAATTTCCATCTGTATTTAGCATACAGTCACATGGTGGCAAGCAGCTACTTTAGTTGTTGGTGGTTGAATCACGTAACAGACAGTGTACTTGTGGAAGATCTGAAGAAAAACGTGCTAGCTTATCCACATTTATTATAGTTGCTTTATCTGGCAGATGGAGCAGGCTGGACAAAGTGTTATCATGGCTCAGCTGACAAGTAGTAACTCATTAAACCAGAGAAACTCAATTACTTAAAACTGCTATACATGCACAGAATTCATCTGTGATTTTGATTTTAATATGAAGGGATTCCATTGCAAGCAGCACAAAAGCACTCTAGTACATTCTTCAAGACTTCAAGACTTCCAAGACTCTCTGCGAGGAACAGGGAGTTGGACTCGATGATCCTTATGGGTCCCTTATAACTTGAGATATTATGTGATTCTAAGTTAAAACCCCAGGAAGAAAGTTATCACACATACACATAACAGATGTCACTTAATAAATAAAAAACCAAACAAACATTAAAAGGCTGATGAAGAGGGAACAGTTACAGCAGGAAGATAAAAAAATATGATCATACAGAAAAGCGCATATGAATATATTCCCCATGCTGCTTTTGATGTAACCTTCAGACCATGTGGAAACAAGACTGAGCAGCTAGGAGTCCCTTCAATTTTGATGCTTAATCCCCCGTAGAAGTAGACCCCTTTTACATCCCCACCCACCTACCACATCTGTCTGACTTGGGTTTAGAAAATTCCTTCCAAGAGAAAAGCAGAAAGTCTTCCTTAAATTAAATGCCACTATGTGTATCACAAACCAATGAGCATTCCCATAACAGCATGGGTAACTATAATTCTCCAAACCATGGGGACAGTGAGTCCAAATCACCATTTCCTATGAAAGTCACATGCCTGTTTGAGAAAAGCAGATAGAAAAATGGAAGAAAAAACAGAACCAGGGCATGACACCTCTTACTTTTCTATCCTTTGTAACACACCACACCACATCAACACCCACAGAGACGTGCATAATGCCATTTTCAGAGCTTGGAGACTCCACAGTACTCCAGGAAATTCCTGCAAGAAACAAAACCCAGAAGGCATTGTAGGTTAGTTTCTTGTTCAACACTATACAGATCAAAGGGGTCTACAGCTAAATTTAACAAACTTTACCTTGAGGGTTACTCCTATCAATTCCTTCTCTCACAATAGCCTGCCCTTCCCAAAGAGTTGCCCAAAGGAGGTCATATGGTCCACAGCTGATCTGTACAACTTCACCAGGAGTGGTGATTAATGACCACATGGAACCCTCTGGATTGTGATGACAGACGTTTTCTCTGTACCATACCTAGCGAAGTTTAAAAAAAAACCCAAATAAAACTTAGAAAAATACAACAATGAAACCATTGAGACAAGCATGAAGACAAACTGGAAAGAACAGTCCTCCTTTAATGACAGGATTTTTTTATGCAGTATATGAGCTCTGACCTTTAAAGGTATTTTTCTGATGTTGATTATGCAGTTGAAGACTTCTTCCTTATGTACTAAAGGAGGAGACTTTTCTACAGACTAGCTTTTATCATGGAAGAGAAACTGGATTGGGTATAGTAACCTACTGCTGCAAGTCCTGTGTATATTTCAACATTTAAAAAACACTTCAGTGTATTTCAGGTCATGTTATATAAACCAAGAATGAACAAATACCTGGCATAAAAATATTACTGTTAGATGATAGTCTGCCCTCGCTTTCACTGAACAGAGCTTGTTACAATATGAGTAAAAAATCACATTCTCTGTGCAGCCTTCAATGACATCCAGTCCATTTGCTAGTCTTGGTCCTGCTGTCTGTGCACTCTTCTGTGGATCACAGTCGAAACACGAAGGTCAAACATAGAAAATATCCTGCGGTAGTTGTACGAGTGCTCCAAAACATGACTGCTGAGTGCTAAATCCTCATTTTTAGAAATTCTTTATTTCTCTAGGGACTTTTATTTGGGAAATGAAAGCATTTTACAATGACAGTCAAGTAAGCCTGTGAAGTGGGATGCTTGTCACTTATCACTGGGAATTATGAGGCACAGGCAATTTTATTTTAAACAATTTAACCAAGATTGCTTGCCTCTCCAGGCAGTGCCAAGCGTGACTGAAATCTCAGGCTATCTGTTAAAAGTATTACATTCTTCCCTGTGAGACCACAAGTTAGAAGTTGTCTAGAGACAAACGAACGTCAGAAACATGCTGTAAGGATGAAGGAAGGAAAGCAAGAATCAAATCCTTACAGCACTGAGCAAAAGAGAAGAGACCATATGGTAGGCCCAGAACAACAAAAAATGAAAGATGTGTAGTTTTCAACAGGAATCACAGAATCACAGAATAGTAGGGGTTGGAAGGGACCTCTGTGGGTCATCTAGTCCAACCCTCCTGCCGAAGCAGGGTCACCCAGAGCAGGCTGCACAGGACCTTGTCCAGGCGGGTC
>Ga0065711_1037259_pt1 | contig 20007 bp, 4 predicted proteins | sample Hoacrofraction12_FD_59098 | JGI IMG/M metagenome (GOLD analysis project Ga0065711, IMG submission 59098) | Hoatzin crop microbial communities from Cojedes, Venezuela - Epithelial fraction 12 v2 (version 2) | ecosystem: Host-associated > Birds > Digestive system > Esophagus > Crop | place... | reverse complement strand
GGGGGGGGGGAGGAAGACAGTGTCTAACAAAGGTTTGGGTTTGTTTGATTTTTTTAAATCTATTTCATTTTGTTATGGGATATTGGGTGGGGGAGAAGGAGATGTGGTTCTTGAGTTTTGTATAAAAACAAAAGTTTACTCATGCTTTATAGTTATATTGTGATTGCAAAAGTTTTCAAGAGTGTGTGCCACAGGTCTACTTCTGGTATATTTTAGGTAAGTTGAACCTGTGGCATTGTTTAGATCATTTGAGCATGTTCTGGGGAAAAAAAAAAACACTAGGCATGCCAAGGCAAACTTTACATGAATCACCTAACACAGCATTGCAGTGTGACAGTTTACAAAAACATTTCCTTTCTAAATGACATAGCTGTTCCCACTTGCAGTATATTCCGTTGTGCTGTTGTTGTTGCTATTTTTTTAATTGGTGGTTTCTACTATGCCTTATAGTGCTTGAGTCCAGAAGTTTGTGCCTCTAACATGAAGCTGAAGGCAAAAACATCAAGACAGAAACCCTTTTAACTTTGCCAAAATTATTTGATTTCTTTGAATGTCATAAATGGGGGAAGAGGGAAGGAAAATGTCTTGCGAACCTGTGTATTCTACATGTTCACTAGCACAAGAAAGCTGTAATACATGTTTTACAGAAACCTTAAACTTGCCTTTTTCACAAATTAACTGGCGCAGTCCTTACATATATAGGATCATGCAGCTATAAGGGCAGTTTACTTTTTATAATTCAGACTCTTTTGATTGTCAAGGTGTATGAACTGTAATTTTTAATCATACTGCCACATGATTGTGAATCACTTTTTTAAGTTTGACAGTGGAGAAGAGACTTTTTATGCTGTGTATCAGTCAGAATTGACTGCATGATTTGCAAAAACTCTGAATGGGGGGGAAAAGGGCTGCATATAAAGACATTGCTAGACTCCCAGCCTTTGGGTGTAAGGTGCAGAAGACTTTCACGTTACTCAACCTCATGACCCTTTCCTTGTTACACATTCTTCACAAAAGAATGAAATATTAGGAGAAAACAAAGACATATTAGCCCACAGGAAAAAATAAAATTTACCCAATTAATTTATTATACATGCTGCTGTTCTTGGAGCTTTGTGCATGGTTATCCTGCAGACTATTACATTAGTGAACTAATGAAGTATGCACAGCATATTAAGAAGGCCTACAAATTATCTACCTCTAGCTTAGAGACCAGTAAAGTAAACATGTTTTGGAGAGGCCATCCTAACTTAGGAAATTAAAATGACCTGGTGCAGGTAATTAACCACAGTATTTTAGAAATCTACACGTTTGTAAATAGGTCCCTCTTTTGACATAAACCATAAATTCTAAAATTTAGTACATGTTAAACAACTAAAACGATCTGTCCCTGTCCAGTTTGTTAGTTTTGTAGAGATCTTGCAAAACCATACTCCTAGTTTGAGAAGAGGAGTTACTGATATTTCCTCTTTTTTGGCTTTTGGTTACCCATAACATTTTGAATTTTATCAGTCAAACCAGAAACATTTCTACATAGTCAACAATACATTGAGGGTCACTGTTTAGCTAGTTAAAGGGATTTTACTGTAAGTTTCACTCAAGCTTTTTCACAGTAGCCATGCTGCAGGAAAGAAAGGAATAGAGGAAGATTTTGAAGATAGTGTGAAAAATACAAAGTCAGCTAGATCAATCTTCTATAAATCTGTTGGTTTGGTTTTTTTCTCTCAAAATACAGTCTAAGCTGAACTCTGCTGCTGGATTCCTCATTTACCATGCTGCAGGAAATCCTTATTTGACCAATTTTTTTTGTGTGTGTGTGTGGGGGGGGTGTCAGATACATTTTTAAACTTGCAGTATTTAAAAATAAAGATCATATTTGCTGTTCTTGAAGTGTCATTTAAATGCATGTCTTGTGTGTTGTTTGAGGGACAAATAGTTTTTTTGGAAAAAAGCACTGTACAGTGATTGCCCCTCAAAAATGTTGCTGGTTAAAAATACAATATTTTTGGCCATAACTTCGTACTAGAGTATCTTCATTCCTTGAAATTTAGCTTTTCTGAAATACTATTTGGGTTTATTGTTTCTCCCAAAATGCTTCTTATTATGATAAATGTTGGATAGATTAATTATTCCATTACTACTTTTTAATTTTACATGCTCTGTCCTCATTGTCTAAATATTGAAATTTCCAGAATACCTTCATTACAGCCAGAACATTCAAAACATTTAAGGTTTGCTACAGTGGAGATACTCATTTGACAGTATTATTAAAGGGTTTTTTTGGCTTGTGTACAATGGAAACTGAGAAGCATGGGGGGAAAGAAATAATAGTCTATATCTCACTACTAGAAAACTTCCAGAATTTGTAGATGGTGAGGTGAATTTCTTAAGCGTTTTGGCTGACTGCAGTAGTACTGCAAGAGCAGACATGTTTCTTTGATCTTTTTGTTCGCCTGTGCGATAATAGGAGTAACAGAAAGATGCCTACATGTTGCTCTTCAGGAGTCTGGCTCATATCTGATCAGCAATCAGTGGATTGTCAAATCTTCCTTACTGAAGAAACAGAATTTCAGGCCAGTTGCAAAAATGAGTTTGTTCTCTATTATAAGATCACAACAGTTCAAGTAAGATTCTTGGAGTCCAGACAGTTTGCCTAAGCAAGGATCTGAGTGAATGGTTCCTGATTTTTGTTTCCTGCTGCAGAATGTAAGGGAAAGGGATCAGTGGAGAAGGATTTATTTTATCTTTATGTCTCAGTGAAGATAATGTCAACAAAAATTCAGTGTAAGTGGTGATATTTAGATACGTGAAATAGATGTAGAAACTGTATGTGTGATAAATTGTGCATAGTTGTGATAGAACCTTACATCACATACTATGATCACATCACCCGATTGCCAGCCACTTTGTAGGATACTGTCCCAAACACCTAGGAGTCCCAGAGCATTTGTAGACCACCAGAAAATACACAGTTGTCAGCTCCTCTGGAACACATCTGGTATCAGATCTGGTATCAAGGTGGCTGATCCCCTCTCATAGCTCATCACTACAAGAAGGAACTGCCCTCCAAGACCTCCTCAGTTTCCAGCGCTCAGCTGCATGAGGTTTTCCTTCTCCCTTTTGTCAGCCCTGCCGCTTGGCCAGCCAGTGAACTGAGTGAAAAACTCCAGTCGTTTTTGCTCTTCTTGCTTGGCCGGTTTAGTAGGCTAATTTTCAGAGGGTTCAGCCAGTTCAGCTAGTCAATGGTTCAAACAAATGCTGACTAAATGAAAAAAGGGGAGCAACACTCCTCTCCCTTTAAAATCTAGTCCTGTACAGTGTGTAGTATAAACCTTCATTTTATGCACTTCGTGTGCTATTAGTTACTCTGGCTTGGAAGGATTGTTCTTTTCACTTTGAAAGGTCTCAACTGTATTTTTATCCTGGAAAAAGAAGAAATGGTAGGACAAGAAAACCATTTTTCTGCTCCCGTTTAACAAGTTTGTGTATATATGGACTAAACCCAGCTGTAGTCAGACTGAAGCCAACAAGTCAAAGTTGGTGTTAGGGATGGAGAGCTATAAGAATTGGGCTTTCATTTGTCAAAGAGAAAAACAGAAAACAAAATAGTTCTTCATCTCCTGTAAGATCTTAAAGTTTTCCATCTTAGGGTAATTAAAATGCCTTGTCACTGTGCATGACGTTCAAGGTTTACTGTGTTTTTGTCCAAAGCGCTTCTTTTTTCTCCATTCACACTTGTCTATCACACTGATTAATTGCTTCCTGCCATCTAAAGAAAATATTTTTACAGTACTGCTTTATGTATGTACACTCTGGAATACTTTCCATTCCTTGCAAATTAAATGTAAATTGGTCTCCTAAAATTGAACAACTGATGAAGCGTAATACAACTGGAGACCACCACACTTTTTGCTTAATCTTATTTCATGTTCCTCCTGCCATCTTGTTTTGATTATTTTTCTGTATCTTTCCTTTGTCCCATTTGCCATAAAGAGATGGTTGCTTGACGTATCAGATTCAGTTCTGGTAATGATTACAGAAGTGATTATACTGGCTAAATACAAGACAAATTGTGAATAACAACAGAAAGTTCCTGGGATTGGGGGCAGATCCATTAGCCTTGTGGACAGGCATTTCAGAAAACAAAACTATGACACTGTAGCTGTAATACAGTCAACTGAATGATATAGTAGGCTAACATGGGCCAAACTGGGCCAAAATACCCATTTCAATATGTCATTTCTCATTGTCAGTAGAGAACTGTGTTTGCCAAGATGTTACTGAAAATTTCCTTTTTTTCGTACAGTCCTGTATGAGGTGGTTAATGCAGTGATCAAACTGGCACTCAAGAGATGCATTAATTGGACAATAAGTTCAAATGTATTCTTGCAGAGATAAGTTATTACACAAGATTACTTTATATGATGCTAACAAAGAAAGATGACTTGCATGCACTAAATATTTAAGATATTGCACTTTTATACATTTATTATAAAGAGGAATCACTCCTTAAAAATAAAATTCCATTTATCTCAAGGTGAAGTATCTGGAGTCTCTTAACAAATGTCAGTTAACTGTGCATACAAGCGTGATTATTGTATACTAGAGGTTAGTCAATTTTGTATAACATGCTGTAGAATATTTGGTTTATTGTAAAGGCTGATTTTGGAAATGCAAAACGACGTTTTGTAACAATATGTTGATTACTGCTTTTCTCAGCATGTCTTAGGAGACCCTTCACAGTTATTGACAGGACCTAATTTATTTTAGCTTATGAAATTGACTGCAGTGTAAAATCCATGATCAAGGTTTTTCCTCGAGTACTTAAGAACTTAAGTATTTTATCTGACTTCACCTAAGTTAAGCAACATGAGTCTGAGAGGCAAAAGGCCAGATATATACATAATCAGATTGGATACTTCTCTTGCGTAATGATATTTTAAGACATAAATTAGTAATATCACTATAATGTAGCTGATGGAGCTATTCATCTTGAATTGCAACAGGGTATTGTGCTACTAAAATGGAAGTAATCAGTTTTCCTTATATATATAATCACATTACTTAGAATCTTTACTAGGTGTCAGAGGTGTTCAAATGATGTTATAACTAATATTTGTAAAAACAGCTTAATTGATTTTCAGTATTTAATATGGTCTAGAAATTGTTTGCATCTCTTGTAAGAAAGTATAGAAATGGTGACACAAGTGGAAGATTTCTGTGGTTACGGATTAAACAATTCTCTTTTGATACATATTCACATTCATACATCCTGATTTCATTTCTGCTAATACAAAACAAAAGCAGCTCCACTGAAGATAGCGAAATGTAATTCTGAATTTAAAACCAAAAGAGTAAAACAGCATACAGCTCTAGAGGGTGAATATAGGATTCATCCTATATGATGGTTGTAGAGTGTAAATGAGCACAACAAATTTCAAAAGCAGAGAAAAGCTTAAGTAAGCTGAGAAACCATTTTGAGTCATTCAGGTGAGCGTTCACTTGTTCAAGGTTAATAGAAAATAAAAGCTGCGTATGAGATACTTTGTTAGCATATCTCTAAGAGACTTCTTTAAACAATTGTCACAAAAAATATGAAGTAATGCAGGTTAAGAGTTCTTTCTCCCTCACTCTGGTGTTCAAGAGTTCAGTAATACATACTGTTGCAGAGCGCTCAAAATGAATGACACCGCCAAATTGCAGCAGCGGGGAATAGTGTAACGCTGCGAGGCGTGGAAGGCTAACGTTACATACATAATCAAGCAAGTGAAACTGGTTTTGCTAGTTGACCTGCAAAATATGCATAATTCAATTATTTGGTATGTCGTAGCACTAGAAAATGTTATTGTGACTTCAGTGGCCTAGTGGATGGTCTTTTTCATTCATCACCCTTCAGTCATTCTAATGGCAATATGAAAGAACATTCGTTTTATGCTAGGCTGCAGAAAAAGAAGGTGAATTCGTTTCCCCAGCTCTCCAGCACTGAAAGTCCAGATTTGCTGTCTTAGAGAGCCAGGAGCATGATATTTATTTAGTATTCTGTTGCACAGTAAGCAAAAAGACAGATCTCTGCCACCAGAAATTAATGAAATGACAGGCAGGTTTAGCTGCTGGAGACTTCATTTTCTGCAATGTACTCACAGTACTTTAGTCTTTGCTTTCAATAATTCTGTGCCAAATACAATTTAGTAGAAGGGAGATAGATGCACTTGTCTGCCCAGAGGTCTTTGAGTAAAAATTTGGCTCCAGTGAGATCTATGAAGAAGAAAGCTGCTTGTCAGAGAAAGCTTCTCTTAGAGCTCATCACCTGAAATTTCCCAACGTTTACTTGCTATTTGAAGTTCCGTAAGTAACAGAAGTTGAAGCATTAGTGTAACGAAAGCGTGGACTTCCATCACCGACAGCAGCTGGTCTTGAGCAGACTGACTCTTGTCTACCTGGCATTATTTAAAATGCTCGTGGTTACATGGAAGTTCCCATATGGTCCACTGCTGTCCCTGTGATCCACTGTGCCACCTGTGAATCCAGGGTCTGGAAGGGTGGAAATTTTAATAGAAAGTCTTGGCGTCTGATGTTTCGTTTCTGCATTCAAAGCAAGAGCAGTTCTGCTGTTCCTTCAGTGGAGCAGAATATCTCTACCACATCTCTTTTTATTCTCTTTTTGTATCTCTTTTGTTTACAGAGAAAACACAATGTAAAAAGATAAGTAGCCTATACATCTGCTACCAAGTCATCCACACAGGCCCCTGACCGTAATGTTACATAACAGGCTTCTCATAAGATTCTTAGCAATTTATATTTACTAGATTCCAATACCAAAAGTATTTTCTAATTTCTGCTGGAACTGCATGGCCTGCTTTGTTGTGGATAAATGTTGCTATTTTGAGGATCAAAATGACTGAATGTCTATGAAAAGTAAATTAAACATGCTGTTATGGAGGTTATTTCGGGCCTTGCCCTCATCTCTCGTACTTTTTTTCACAATTTTTCACTGTGCTCAGTGGGCACAAATTAAATGTTGAGTAATTTTTAAATGTCACCAGTAGGTTGGAAGTGAATGATATGTCAGTCACTCTTCAAAACAAAACTGAAGGTGGTCACCTACCAGGATGATGGAAAATCATGCCAGAAATATAGAGGAGTTTTCTTCCTGGCAGAAAAATCAACTGTAATTAAAAGATGCTTAAAGTGTAGGAGTTAATGAAGCGCCTATTTCTCATAAATACATCAAGATAGGAGTTTTTTGGTAAACTTAGCAACATGTATTTTGGTCGAATTTGCCATTCAAAACAAACATGCCTATTTTATATGTTGTTATAAGGGCAGAATATTAAAAATCTGTACATTTTATTTGATCTAGAGCGTCACTCACGTCAGAGAACCTGTTCTTCTGTGCAGTCACCCTTGCATGCTTTCTTTATACCTGCTTGAGCCTTCTGAAAATGATGTGTGGATTAAACACTCCCATAGAGATTGACTTCGTTTAAAACTCATTAATTTAAGACAGTTCCCCATTTCCTCAGTTGCTAAAACTTATTACTTGCTTATGTGGTCTCATTTTGATGCTGCATAGACTGCAGGAGTACCTTACTTGTACAGTGGGTGTATTGGTGCAGTCTGCCTCTGAAAGGATCTGAATGGCTAAAACTAACCAGCTACGACTCCCTGTCTGCTGAAAGACCTTCTTCACTTCTCAGTAGCACTGTGTAACTCCCCACTGAGTTCTGGAGGGGGAGAAATGCTGGAGGCGGCTTTAACTAATTGTGAACCAACAAAAAAAGCCTCCTTGATGTCACGGTGCACACCACTTTCTTATTAGAATTGCCACACACCGTTCACTGTCAAAGCTTGAATCTTTGCGGTCTCAGAGGTATAAAATTCAGCCTACATCCCACTATTCTGACACAAGGCGAATAAAATCTGGTGAATGCCATGCAAACCATTACTTTACCAGCTGCTCCTAAGTTAATACTCTCGATGACCCTAAACTGCTGCCATTTGACTCAGAAAGGCCATGCCTTTCGGCTTCTGTATCTTGTAGCTTGAGGAGTCACTTGTATTTGCTTTGTTCAGTGAGGAGTGCCTCGGCTCCTGAAACAGGGTTCTGTTAGGTAGACCGGCCTCGGCAAGTGGAGTTACTTTTCAACTTAGTATATTTGTTAAGTTACCATCCCTTCCAGAGGTCTCAACTGCAGAGACCTTAAGGCATTTAGTGACCTTGAAAGAGCAATTACCTAACTAAGGCACATCTGGCAGCCAGAAATGTGGTGTTCTAAGTTGTGTAACATTAAGTTTCTTTCCTGAAGAAAGATCCCATTTTTCAGTGGATTTCTCTTTTTCCTCCCGCTACAAGCCTTGCACTCCATGAACAATCACATATCGAAAGTTTAAAATTCCAGTACCTTTTTTTTTTTTCCTGTCTTGTGTATGGCTAAGACCATCAGATAGTCTCTATGGCTGTTCATGTCAATTTGCTAAACTTTTAAATATAAAGATACTTCTAAAAGGAGAATGTCTAATTTGATGATGATTGGTATCGTGATAACCAGACTGCTAGTGTAGTTTTATGACAGTAATTAGAGTATACACTCTGCAGAGCCTTAGATCCTTAGATGAGTACGTTTGTAACTCTGCTAAAGAATATCTTAATTTTGAACACCTGTGCATCATCTACCCCTAACACTGCTCTCACATATACCAGGTGGTGCAGTGTTGGGGAGGCTCTGTCTCTTGTATCCAGCAAAGAAGTCCCTGGTTGACATCCCGTCTGAGGGACACTAAAAGCCTGTCTGCAAGTTATTAACAACATGAGAGAGGTGATTTCTTGGAGTTGCTTAAAATGACTGTATGTGTGACTAAGAGCAAAATGGTACTTTGCCAGTAATCAGAGATACTCAGGTTATGAAAAACATACATGCGTGTTCATCCCTCCCTCCATCAATATATGGTGTGTCCTGTACCTTGTGTAAACCAGATGGCAAATGAGGTGGGGTGGGATGTGTGCATGGCCTGTAGGTATTGCTTCAATCAAAATTTCTCTACCCATGTGTTAAGAAGTTTGTAGACAACACACCACAAACTATCATTTCATTGCCTCCCAAAACTTGGGGTGCTGAACTAATTTTTCTGTATTTTAGATGACTTAGCATAGTAAAACTGTATACATTTCAGGTTTATGCAGTATCCATTTCTGCTTGGATTCAGAGCTTTGAAATGAAGGTTTAAAGTTTGCAAGTAGAAGGCGTAAGGAAAAGTAGTGTGAAGTTTTTTGCTTTAATAGCACTATTTGTGTGAAATGCAAGTGAGTTCTACAAGTTAATAGGAGAAGGGTTTCTCATCCATGATAGGTCAGATGTGGAACTCGGATGCAGGTCTTTATTCAGTAAAGTACCCAATGTCACAAGTGTATTTAGTCTATCTGCAGTACTTGAAAAGTCACACTCATAAGGAAATGTGTCAGAGAATGATAAGGGAAAGAGGTATGAGAGTGAGTCCCACAGGAAAGTTCATTATGTAAATTATAGCCAGAGTGCTAGTGGTCTCCTAGTTCTAGCACTGACATGCCAGATTGATGTATACCCCAAGCCTTTGTGTAGCTGTAACAAATACAGTGATAAAATGCTTTACCACTTTAGACTTTTCACAAATCTTTGTCTCATTCTGACCTACTCCTTCACCACTAATGAGTCCTCTGTCAGACCTCGATATGTCTTGTGATTGTCCATTTCAATTCTTCCAACCATTTGAAAATAAATCTCAAGTTTCTGAATGCCACCATGTCTATATATTTTGCCTACTGAGACTAGCAGAAAGCAGCTGTTGCAGAATTAGAATGAGTCAAGAGCACAGACACAGACTCTGGAAGAATGCCATAAACTGCATTCACAATAGTTTTATTTGTTGACTTTACAGATTTTTAAGTTCCTGTTGGAGAGAGAGCTAGTGAAAGGCTTAGTAGAATGAAAAATTTCCAGAAAATGAAAGCCTACAATGCTGAATAGAAAAAGTGACAGACTTGATTACAGCTCAACTTAATAATTTCCTTCCAAGGAATAGAAAAAAAAACCACTTTTAGATGCAAGTCTGTAATTTTTAAAAGTGCTATTTAGTTTACAGTATAAATAATTTCAGAAAGTCAATCACATCCTGGGCTGCACATGGCCAGCAGGTCAAGGGAGGTGATTCTGCCCCTCTGCTCCGCCCTGGTGAGATCCGATGTGGAATCCTGCATCCAGCGCTGGAGCCCTCAGCACAGGAAAGGCATGGAGCTGTTGGAGCGGGTCCAGAGGAGGATCACAAAAATGATCAGAGGCTGGAGCACCTCTCCTGTGAGGAAAGGCTGAGAGAGGTGGGGCTGTTCAGCCTGGAAAAGAGAAGGCTCCGGGGACACCTTATTGCAGCCTTTCAGTACTTAAAGGGAGCCTACAGCAATGATGGGGAGGGACTATTTACCAGGGAGTGTAGCGATAGGATGAGGAATAACAGTATTAAACTGAAAGAGAGTAGATTTAGATCAGAAATTAGGAAGAAATTCTTTACTCTGAGGGTTGCGAGATACTGGCACAGGCTGGCCAGGGAAGTTGTGGCTGCACCCTCCCTGGCAGTGTTCCAGGCCAGGTTGGATGGGGCTTTGAGCAACCTGATCTAGTGGAAGGTGTCCCTGCCCATGGCAGGGGGCTTGGAATGAGATGATCTTTAAGGTCTCTTCCAACCCAAACCATTCTATGATTCTTTGATTCTGTGATAATTGAATAGTAGGAATACATGTAACTTTAGAAGTGGCAGGTCAACGTAAGAGAAACAAAACAGTAGCAACAATTCTGAAATGGCATGGTTCAAATATTTTACATACGGTATTGCAGGAGAAAGGCCTCTTTTCTCCATGCTTTCCTCCATGCTTCTGTATTAAAATTAGTCTTCCCCTTTCAGAATCCTTTTAGTCAAACCCAGGACAGGACCAGAATTGCATGAATGATATTCATGGTAGCAGACCTAAAATTGGGACCACGGAGTTCATTAGTGGGAACTTGAAGATGATATTGTCTGCTGAGCAGTGCCTTTGAGCTTTTAGGAGGAGACACAGGCAAAACAGGCAGCACGTTCTCACGGCTAGACATGAGGCTGTCTTTGGTAAGTATGCAGCTGATGTTTTCTGTAATGAATAACTTCTCTGTCAGATAGAAAATATTAAACTTCTCTCTGGGTGGACACTCATGCTTGAGTGGCATAAAGACATTAAGGAGACACTAGCATGTTATCTTAATTTTATTTTGATTATACATTTCTTTAAATGTATTATGTTCTGTTTATAACCTGGCTTTGTATATTCTATGCACAGAAGGAGTTGTGTCCCACATTACATATGAATATATATATATCACTATAAAAAATACGTGTCTATAATTGGCCTGAGAACCTCAAAGGAGTACTCTGGCAACTGCCAGGTCTTCCTTGATTCTCTTCGCAGATGAAATGGTGATTTGTAACATGGGCTTTTGTGTCATCAGGGTAAAAAAATGTGACAGAAGAGCCAAGACCATTGTGCATATTATTCTATTGTTTTATGAAGCACATGCTGGTCACAATCAGGTGTAGTTTAAATCTTTTGAGGGAAAGCAATTTAAATAGGACTTACATTTATTTCATTACTGATCTTATTAGTCATAATATTTAGCTATTTCAAAATGTTACAGGTGGAACTTAGAATCACTTGGCGTTGCTGTTTCTTTACCAGTCATCACTCAATCTGATAACATGTACGTTTCTCCAGCTTTGGCTGCCATTTTTTATAATCCAGTTCCCTCCCAGCTGAATATATTTTTTTAACTTGAGGTAAATTAGCCTTTTTACCCCTGAAATAAACCAACATGGACAGGCCTTGGCATTGCTGGTGACATTATCAGCAGCTCTAATGTTTTCCATGGTACAAAATAATCAACATATATTTTAATCACTTTTATCTGTCTACTTTAGTTTTTTAAGTGAAACTTTCTTTTACATATCATGTCTAATTCTTGTTGAATATTTACGTCAAATATTTTCAGAAACATTGTTACTAATTTCCCAGATTATTTTGTTATTTGTTTCAAATGAAGGAATCCAAAAGCCTGTCTTCATTCATGTTTCACAGTCTTGTGATAATTAAAATGGGTAGGCAATTATCTGCTGTTTCCCCTGCCTGGTTTACAGAACGACATATAATTAATGTTTGATCTTAAATGCATCAATGATCTTTTAGGGGCTGTATGTTCATAAAAGGCAGCATTCATTTTTGACAGAAACTGTTTACAGCTGTTGAACCATATTGTAAGCTCTAGGCCTTTTACTTTCATCTTGATACTGTCAACCACACTAATTCATGCTTACGACTCTCTATGTAACTCCTGTGATAAAGACAGGATTTAATTGTTTTCCTAATATTTTATGTGATTTTGATTCCATGGATGTAGATGTGATTCTATTTTGTTCCTAACCTGTTCCTTCTGAGACTTTGAAGATACTATTGGGATAGAATTTAAATCCTACTGTGATATAAAATTTCAGTATTTCCTTTGACTCTGGTTGCAGCTTAGATTTTGCCAAAAATTCAGTCACTCAACAGTTCATACTCTACTTATTTCAGCCATCCCTATTTGATTCCTTTAAAAGCACTTATTTACTATTATCTACAAACCCAATTTTATGTTTTAGGACTAGATTTCAGAGCTCTTCATTTAATATGGTTTACAACTTACACATGTTGATTTTTGTAACTTGGCTTATAGTGATGGAGCAGTTTACAGAAATGGAGCAGATGTATCAGATTGCAACCTCTGCTCTACAAAGAGTGCATAAAACAGGCTGCTTGGCATTCTTAGTTGAACATAGCTTTTCTCTGTCTTTAGTATGTGGTAACTCAAAGCTCTGAAGATCTTAAATGAATCAATGCATTAACTAAAAAAACCCCAAAGCTGGCAGAATTAGAAAGGGAGTGAGGAATGAGATTATAAAACATTGAATTAAACAAGAATACAAGTAATTACGGCTAAATCTCCTAGCAGTAATGTGTTAGAAGATTGTGGTCGGGGGAATATTAACCTAGCCAGTGAGAAACCATCATTTCTTTTTCTAAAAATTGTATTCAGGAACTTTTAAGACACAAAATCTTTGCACACAATCAAAAGTAGCCTTTTTAAAAACTGAATTATGATGAAGATTAGTTATTAGATCAGAAGACGGTTACCACAAAGAAACTTGTAATAAGAATCTGATTAGAATAGTAGCATCATTTATGTTGGATCATCGAGTCCGACTGTAAACCTAACACTGCCAAATCCACCACTAAACCATGTCCCTAAGCATCATGTCTCTTAAACGCTTAAAGGGATGGTCACTCAACCACTTCCCCGGGCAGCCTGTTCCAGTGCTCGACAACATTTTCAGTGAAGAAATTTTTCCTTATATCCAATCTAAACCTCCCCTGGCACAGCTGGAGGCTGTTTCCTCTCATCCTGTCACTAGTTACTTGGGAGAAGAGACCGTCACCACCTCATTACAACCTCCTTTCAGGTAGTTGTAGAGAGATATAACGTCCCCCCTCAGCCTCCTCTTCTCCAGGATAAACAGCCCCAGTTACCTGCATTTATTATAGGCAAGAGATGAGAGTTCCTGGTAAGCTATGTACCTGGTATTTCAAAAGTGCCAGTTTACCAAAGCTAGGTAAAATTATAAGTGAGTTATGGGATAAAAATAAGCACAGAGTACTGCAAAGAAAAACTGCAATTTTAAAGACATGTATTAGACCAAGAAAAAAAGATTCAGTAACCACACAGATTTGGCTAAAATCATCTTGACTCAGTGGCAAAGGGAAGGGAAAGGAAACGCAACATACAGAAAAAAATAAAAAGCTAGTCATAAATCATAGGAATTCAAGGTAGGGAGTACAGAAAAAGTTAAAGAGAAGTTTAAATACAAACGGCTTTTAAGGATAAGGTGACGCTAAAAAGGCAGATTTTTAAAAGTATATTAGCATATATTAACAATGTTATAGGTCCTACGTGGTCTTACCCAAATGGTAAAACATGCAGATGAAGAAATAATAAAGCAGGCATACCAGACGCTGATATCTGGTATATGTCTGAAGGGAACATAGCGAGGTGCTGTCACGTAAGCATGATTAAATGCTTTTTAATCCATTAGTAACTAGGGATAATTGTGAATAATACTGAGCAGGAATTAAAACAGGCCCAGATAGCTTGCAGCCAAAAATTCTGAGAAGGTCTTATTCTGTTTGATGTGAAATTTTAATAAATCATGAACTCTACAAGAAATACCAGAAGACTGGAACAGCGCTGCTGTTGTGCTACTATCAGCTGTAATTTAATTAATTAAACACTGCCATCAGTCAGCACAAGTAAACACCCTGATAAGTTTTCAGAAACATTTGCCTGAATGTTACTGAATGCTTTATGATAAACTGAAGAACAGGATGAGAAGTGATATAATCAGGCTTCCTGTTCCAGCTCTGCCATAGTCATGGTGTGATCCAGTCGAAATGGTTTCATTGCTCCCTTGCCTTTCAGATAGGGGTGGTGGGGCACAGGGAGTAAAAACAGTCCATCCAAACAGGCTTTTGTGGGAGGTAATGCATTAATTTTAGTGAAGTTTAGACTATGCGATAAAAGATAATGTAAAAATGCAAAACTTTATTGTACTTGCCAGCAACAGAAACATGTATTTTTCCCAAAACATCTTTTAATCCAATACATTTCTAACTCCCTCTTTGAACCTCCAGTTATTTAAGAAGTTTTTATCAGCACTGTAAAATACTTGAACCTGACAGAATTTAAAGATTGCTTTTAGGACTCATCGCTGCAACAGGAGATGGTGGGTTTAGTTCCACCATAGATACTGAAACATTGAGGTAACATGAATTCTAATTAGTGGTTTTAATAGTAAAAATATGTGATATCTTTCCTCATACAACAGGATTGTGGGTTTGCATTTAAATGTGCATTAACACATTCCTGCACACCATAAGCCTTTACAAAACGCGACATTAGTAAATCTTAACAGCAGCATGTATGTGTGGAGTTACTAGGGAAAATTATCCTATGTGGTCAAAAACTTTAGGATTTGAGAGAGGAATCTTTCTCTTATCCTTCCACTTATGAGAACAAAATAATCTGAAATTTCCTTTGCTTCTTCATTTGCTCATCTTCCTTAACGTCTGTTTTATTTATTTCATGGGATAAGGTACACCAGCAGTTTCATTTTACTGTCATCATGTTTTTTTTGTTTGCAGTGTTCAGACAGTGGATAATTTCACATTGCAAAGAGGAGAATAGCCTTCCATGCAATTAAATTACCAAAATTTGGCTATGATAGGTCTCAGTCATCTGTTAGAAAGAAACCTGAGCTGCTGCTGCTGGTTGTTTCCAAAGTATTCCTACTCCAAGGGCCAGTTTTGCCTTCTGAGAATTAGTTTGTGATTTTTATCCAATTAATTGTTCACTTTCTAAGTGATACTTTAATTGTTATCCTTTAATCCAGGCTTTTCTGTTGAAGGGTAAGAGTATATTAAATTATGTGTACTTGGAAGGTGGTTGAATCTGGGATATTTTTCACTGCACCAGCATTTGGGGTCATTAAACCTGTCAAACTTGTTTGGGCCAGTAAGAAATTTTCTCTGAGTCCATTCCTTTTAAGGACTGCAGCTACTGTGAGTTACTGAGAAATGACATGCATAAAGTACACAGAGTGCCAAAGAAAATAAACAAGTCAGCTGGAGTGAAACTTTATCACTGTGTAAAATAACAAAACAAATAGAAACTAAACCACCCACCCTAAAGAGAAAGCCACACATGATTGTTAGTGCAAAGCTGAGTTTATTTTAATCTCCCAATTTTGAAATATGAGTAACATTTGTGGTCTGTTTTTCTCTGAATCTCTGTATCCTGCATAGCTGTTTACTTCTAAGAAAAGTGGATATAAACCACTACCAAATAAAAACCCTGTATCCATTTCTCAAAGGTTGAAATGACTGTGCTCTATGAAAGCCCACAAAAAGACAGATTTCTCATTTTTTCAGTACTTCCTGAGTGAATGATGGCAGGATTTCCAGCGCTCTTCTACCACTGCTCTCACTCATTGTAGGTGAGAACGTATTCTTAGCTAGAAATAGTTAAGCACAAGTGTATATATAATTTAGGAGTAAAACTGAAATATTATTGATATCAGGTGTTCTGCCTTGAAGTTCTCTCTCCATATCAACAATACCCAAAAAGCCACTGTGAGCCATCAAAAAAAAACCCACTTAAAAATAGCAAAACTGAAGTTACTTCCCTCATTGAACTTACACTGATACATTTTTGCTCGTTTTTTTCTAAAGCATGATCTGCCCCGCTTCTATACTCATTACTTTTTTTATTCTACCAACTACTTCCATGTAAAGCACATACTAAAATATGGGGTTATGAAGCATCTAAAAGTTCCCTCTGCTGCAGCTGTTCTCCAGGTTCCCACCTCTACTCAAAACCACAACATCCATTCTCTTCCCAGTTGTTACAGAGCACTGTTTCTCGGTCATTTTAGTTGGTACCCTCCTGAGCTGGAGACGATGTTCACTCTTAAGGAAGCGTAACAACAGTGAAAACCTGATCAGCAGAAAACATCAGGGTATGATTTTGTGTGGCTTTGCTCTTTAACAATAACAATGTGCAAGCAGAAGAAAGAGGAAAGTACCTGTAGGTGTTTTATGATTTTGTTACAAGGTATTGAGTGAAAATGACTTCTGACTGTCCTCCTGGAGGGCAAACACAACTACCACCCCACTTAAGAAAAAGTAGTGATTTAAAACTTTTCCCAACTGCGTGCGAGTGTGGCTTTTTCAGCTACTTTTCAGCAACATGGGCATGTCAGACAATCACATGTTGGAGTTCTCAGCATTTTCACATTGCACCAGATTTTTAAAACCTACCCTTAGCAAAACACACACCTTGTTTAGCTGAAGGCAGAATTTTCACCACTGATAGTTATTTATACTGTAACCATCTCAGAACTGCATCCTGCTTCTGAAATCTTGTCTGCTCTCAAGAAAAACTGTACTGGCACTAACTTTTTACGTATCCTTAGTTTTTGGCATCCCTCTCAAGATTGTAAGGAGTTGGTACGCCTGCACCTGTGGGAGCAGGCACGTCCGGTTAATGGTGGATCAGCCAGAGGAGTTAAAGGGAAATGTGCTGGGTGCTAATAACTGGTCTAGAAGATACCACTAAGATACCACTCCATGTTCTGCATGGCCTCTTGGAATGTAACACTTAATAAAGCCTAGAGGCTTGCAACAGAGAAAAGTGGCTGTATTTCTCTTCAGCTGCACCAGGAAAGATGTAGCAGCATTTTTGATAAACAAAGCCCTCAGGAGCTCAGCAGAAAATATTGATAGCCTTGTAATCCGCGCAATTCTATAACTCAGCTACAAGATAATCAAACCGTAAACGGTGTAAGTTTATTCAAGGAACAAGTGAAACAGCACTGGTGAGTGGAAGAAAGCATATCACATAAATGTTAGTTCCAGGAATAAATCGCCCAAAAGATTTCCTACATTACACTACCTTGTTCTTAGATGAAGAAATAGGTGAAATAAAGTATAATACATTGGGAAGAGTTCTTCAGCCTGTTTAAAAATTTACAAGTAGGGAACTCCACAGTTACTGAGAAATTGTTCAGAACTTGACTGCGTTATGGCACAAAAACCCCTCATCCAGAAGCCTAACCCTGCGACCCGTAAGAGACGGGAATCTGTGTAGCTTCCCTTTTCCTCTCTCTTCCTTTGGCTGTTGCACAAAGATGCTTTTTGTTGTTGTTGTTGTTGTTAAAGAATCACTGATGAGGGAATTGGGACCCTCCTCCACTGAAAAAGGAATTTTTATTGACACTTCTCAAGCGAGCTGATGTACTTCTGTGGAACCATGGAGGAAAAACTCGTACAGTACAGTCCTGAAAGCTCTTCTGTAGATGCTTATTTTTGCTTTTGAATAATGCTGATAAAGGTACGAGATACACAGTAAGAATAAATTTGGACTTTGAATTTTTTCCTTGGAGAGCCAACCCTAATGTGGGAACAGAGATATGATGTGAATTTTCAAAGTTGTTAGCATAGTGGGAATTGTACTGCTGTGTACACCTTTCTGTAGTTCAGCAAAAACCCCTGATTCTGACACTTATCTCAAACTGTATGTACTGGTCACCAAATACTATTAGACAAGGCAAATATTTGCTTTCACTAGCAATGAATAACATTATTCAGAGAACAGCCACATTTGCATAAAACTTCAGGATCAGCAGACTCTGAGGGTCCTGACTGCTTTGAAACCTGCCTGCATTCTTTCTTATGTCAGGAAGGTATTCTAAAAAATTACTGGCACTAAGAAGTACAAAACCACTTAGCTTTCAAATTGTGAAGCAATTGCTTTATAATTACTTACTTCTATATATTTAATTGGTAAAGGTGGAGACAATTGTCTCCCATGGACCTAGAAATACTAAGGTTTGATTTTAAAAAGTATTTTACATTCACAACATAAATACACACAACTGCCTACCGGGAAGAAACCAACGAATATGCTTGCTTAAATAAATATTTTCTTACCTTTCTATTTTCTAATGGTTTCACCTATCACTGTTGCATAAACTTTGAGTCAAAAGCTTGTTGCTTGTTATTAAATTAGTTTAAAACTCTGCAAGTTCAAAAGTTCAAGTACCATGACAAGTTTTTCTTTCTTTAAAATAAACCAATAGAGAAACAAAACGATAGGAGGATGACAAAGGAAAGAGTCAAACTCTAAGGAAAATTTGAACACAGGCACAGAGAGAGCAAAGCTGAGGAAAAAATTGATTCTCAATGCATACACGGTGTTACTACAAACCTGAGGATCTAGCGGCTGTGCAATAAATGTTTCTCCCCCCCTCCCCCCAAAAAACCCCACCCAGAAAAAAATGCTTTCTACACCTGAAATAACCTTGAAAAAATGTTTAAATGATGTGCTGATTTTGCAGACCTTCAGTAGAGTCAGAAAGTCGTAAATATAATATTCTCCACTGTTTGCAAACTTGTAAATGAGTCTCAAACTCTGGCACATGGAGTATGATGCAGTGTCACACTAGCAGGTGTGTCCTAAAACAGCTATGGAGATGATTCTGCCCAGAGAATAGACGGGGCTGAACTGAAAAAAAATCCTGAAGCAGTGGGATCTCTCGTCTAAACGAGTTCCCACCTCGACAACCCTCAGCATAGAGTAATATTTGTAATCTTAGCACAAGTGAATACGTGGCTCTTTCTCTTTGGCGCAACGGTAGTCAAGCAGCTTGCTTGTAGTTCCACGTCCTCGGAAGTGGTAACTGTTTTGCAATAAGTCAGCGTTTTCTATGTCGAGCTATAGCAAACGTGCCTTTCGTAGTGATGCTGCTAATTGCTACGTACATGTACTGCCACAGACCTAGCGCTGCCCGTAGCAGGCAGGTGCAAAGCCGTACAGTGAGACACGGTGTCCCCACCGGACGTGGACCGGGCACCCTCTCGTCAAGGCTGTACAGCTGCTCCGAAGGATGCGAGTTCTGCTGCTGCAGGCCTGGCTGAGGGGTGAAGGACTTTCCAAGACTGCATTCGTGACAAAACACCAGCCAGCAAGTAAGCAAGGAGTGAAACACAGATAATTAAAAAAACAAAACAAAACAAAAAAACCAAACCAACAAAAAACCACAACAAAACAAAACCACAGAGCCACCTCCAACACGCAAAGGCTGAGGGGCGAAGGCGTCAGGGGGCCGGCGGAAGGCCAGCCCCGGGGACGGGATGGGACGGACAGTGCCGACCCCTCGGGCCGGCCGCCGGCTCTGCGCCCGCGTTTGGGGTGGGGTGTTTGGGGTTTTTTTTAGTTATTTCGGGGCTTGTGCGAGTGCGTGTGAGCTGTTCGTTTCGTCCCGAAGCAGCCCGCTCCCTCCGCTCCCCTGTCAGCCCGCCGGCCGCCC
>Ga0065711_1037258_pt1 | contig 20007 bp, 15 predicted proteins | sample Hoacrofraction12_FD_59098 | JGI IMG/M metagenome (GOLD analysis project Ga0065711, IMG submission 59098) | Hoatzin crop microbial communities from Cojedes, Venezuela - Epithelial fraction 12 v2 (version 2) | ecosystem: Host-associated > Birds > Digestive system > Esophagus > Crop | place... | reverse complement strand
CTGCACTTGCCCTTGTTGAACCTCATCAGGTTCCTCTCTGCCCAGCTTTCCAGCCTATCCAGGTCACGCTGAATGGCAGCACAGCCTTCCGGTGTGTCTACCACACCTCCCAGTTTGGTGTCGTCAGCAATCCCTGATGTCCCTGATGTCTTTGCAAAAGTAAAACCATACTGATGCCTTGGAATTTGACTTGTCTATTATGATTAATGTCTAGACTCCCAGTACGCCTTGAGTCCTCTCACGAAAGCAGAGGGTCTGCTCTCATGATGACACAGAGTGGGGTCAGAGTGCTTGCCCTGGTCCCAACGATCCCAAGGTTGAGCCACTTTGGAGGCAGTCCTCTGGCTGACACTTAGTCTGAGAGTCTAAGAGTCTAAGTGTAACCAAGACAGCAGGGAAGCAGCTGAGCTGAGGCAGCATGACCCTGTTCGCGCACTGATCTACAGCAACCTTCCACTGAGAGATTTCTCTGTCTTGCAGCAGCATTGCGTGCAGTTTTCTGCTTGGGACCCACTGCAGCCTCCATGTGCCTGCCTGCAGTGCTGCTCTCTAGCTCATGCACTGCTGATGATTAATAGTCAAAGGCAGAAGATATTGTTTGTCCTGATAAAACTGTGTCCTAGCTTTTCCACGCTATTTCTCCAGTTTGTCAAGGTCATCTAAAGTAATTGCAACTCCTCCCAGTTCAATGTAATATGGAAATATAATAAATATATTCTCTAATCTGTGATCTATTTGATTAATTAAAAAGCTAGCAATAGAGACCTCAGTCAACATACACTTCCAGGCTGACAGTGAGCTGTCAAGAACTACTCTCCGAACATACTTTTCAACAAATATTGCACTCACCTGCTAAAAACTGTACACAGCCAAAGTTTCCTTAGCTTGCCCCTGGGAAGCTCATATGAGGTAATGTTCAAAGCCTTACTAAAGTTAAGATACATCTTTCTGTTGTTCTTCCCTGTCCACAAATCCTGTCACAGAAGCATATTAGATTGCTTTGGTATGATTTGTTCTTGATAAATCCAAACTGGTTGCCACTCATCTTGTATTTAACTTCTGGAGGCTCAACAATTGCTTCCCCTGCCTCCTCATTATTTAAAAAAACAGTAAGAGCCAACACTTTTATCTCTGTACTCCATGATTCCTCAAAGATAACAGCTAATACTTCTGGCATTGCTTCAGACAATCCTTCCAGTATCATAGCAGGAATTTCATCAAGTCCAGCTAATTAGAAAACATCCAACATATCTAACACTCTACCATGATATTGCTTGGTCTTGCAGCAAACTGAAAACATTCCCAGACATTCTTGGCAAAATGAAGGCCCTAGACAGTAATTTTGAAATGAAAATACTCCCTTACCTGAAAATATGTAAATACATCCCTTACTAAAAACAAGTAATTGGGAAAAGTCGACAGGTGTGGAAAAGCCCAGACTCAGCATGTGTACCCTTCGTAGGAAAAAAACGAGAAAGTTCTGAATCCTGGAGGAAAGCACAATCCAGAAGATGGAAGTAATCCAGCAGGGAAAGGGAAACAAACATACTGTTTCTTATACAAGGTGCCACTAAAAGAACCAAGGCAGTGTCACACTCACTTTACAAAATATTTGAAATCTAAAATGTAAGATGAGGAACCAGAATGTCTGATCCAAAATGCAGATAGTGATACACCAGACATACTGGAACCCTGGGTAAAGGAAGATAGTCAATGGGACACTAAACCCAGGATATAAAGTACACAGTAAAGATAAACTGTGCCAGAGGCAGAGCAGTGCTCTGCTTTATTGAATACTCAACATCAAATCAAATTTACAAGCTCACCAACTCACAGTCTGTAAAGGTTGAAATTCCACACCCAGACAGGAAGAATATAGTTAAGACAGGTAAAGTTACTGACCCAGGATAGCAAAATGCCTTGAATTCAACAAGCTGTAAGAGATGAGAGAAGCAATGTGGGCAGGAAAAGCAGTAGTAACAGGAGACGTCAACTGCCCTCCTGTAGATTGACAAATGTCATGCGGGGACATGAAACAGAGACAACATTTCTGGTCTCTGTCAGCAATTGCTCCACAGAGCAGCTGGTTAGAAAGCCCACAGGAGCAAATGCAGTCCTCCACTTTGCGGCTCTAGCCCTTCCAGTGGAAGCCCCACTCTGTGACCGTGACCACAGAGGACTCAGCTTCACCAGCTCTTCAGGAGCACTACAGGCCAAATACACCACTGCCATTGTCCTCAGCTTCAAGAAAAGCTATGCAGAAATGAGGAGGCTTGTTAAAAAGAAACTAGAAAGGTCAGCAAAGAGAAATCCGAACAAGCAGCATGGAATCTTCTGAACAACACCAGACTAGAAGCATAACACCACTGCATATGACCTATTGAGAAAGGCTGGAGAATGGATTAAAGGAGGCCAACACACATAAACAACCAAGTAAGCAAGTTTATTAGCAGTAAGCAGGCATTTTTCAAAAAGATGCCTATTGTATCCAAACCTATAAAATTAAATGAGTAGTATAGTCAGGCAGATTAAAAGCAAAATCTTAATTAAGAAGGTTAAAACAGAGTTCGAGGAGAACTAGCTAAAGGAATCAAAACTGGTACTAAGTCCTTAATCAAAAAGGACCAAAAAACCTGCTATGGACACTGTATAGCCAGCTAGTGATAAGGCAAAATTCAGAGACAATGAACCCATTCTGCACTGCTGTTCACTAGGCTAAGTTTTCATAAAGAGAAAAATGCAGACGATAAGTCTGAAACCAAAATAACTGTGGATGAGATTGTGATTCAAACAGACAAAGTGAAAACTAACAAATTGCTGGAGCCAGATGGTACCTAGCAGAAATCAAGGACGGAAACACTAAATTACTAATCACAGTGTGCAACCTCCCACTTGAAACCTCCTTGGGACCTGAAGACTGGAAGGCAGCAGGTAGGAAGCCAATCTTTAAAACAGGTCCTGGGGGGCATACAGGGAAACATGGGTCTTATGCTTTATACTATATTTTAAGCCTGGAAAGGTGAGCAGTGCAGCTCCAGGAGACCAGGGTGTGCATGTGTGAGAGGGGAAGTTCTGCTCTTGACAAATCATTAGCACTCTGTAGAGAATTCATTGATACATGAAGAAATAGGATACACTTCGAAAGAGTCAAAATTACCTGTGTAAAGACAAGTCCTGTCTGAGAGGCTTCCTTCATTGTCTCTGAAAGGATCAGCAGCAGACAGGTGAAGACGGCCCTGTAGATAGAACATGGCTGGAAAACTCCACCGCCAAAGGCTGCTAAGTCCACTAAACAGCCAAAATATAAGCAGGAAATATCCTGGAAAAGAGTTAGATGAAATAAAGGACATAGAGGGTAGAGATAAACAGTCATTTTCAGAACAGATGGATGACACCAGAGGAGTTGCACAAAGTTGTGTGCTGGGTCCTATGTTCAACATACTCATAAACGAACTTCTTCAGAGCGAGAGCTGTCAGGTGACATTAGCTGATGGTACAAATGTATCCAAGTTAATAAGGTTGAAGGCAGACTGTGAAGGGTGGTGGAGGGATCTTAGATGACTGAGTAATGAATGAATAAATTGGCAGGTGAAATTCAATGCAGATAAATATAAAGCAATGCACACGAGGAAAAAGTTGCCATTTCTTATACAAATTGATGACCTTATGCTGACCACTGCCACTAAGGAATGAAATATGAGGGTATAATTCCATGAGCACATTAGCTCAGTGCTCAGGAGCAAATTAAAAGCAAATCAGAAGTTAGCAGCTACTAGGAAAAAAACAGACAACAAAACAGTGAGCAACATCATGCCCATGTATAAGCCCACGGTTAGCCCCAATCTTGAATCTGTGTGCAATTCAGTTGTTACCATCTCAAAAACGGTATCATGGAACTAGAAAACATTCAAACAATGGCTACAAGGATGATCAAAAGCACGGGATGACCTCTGTAGGAGGAATGACTCAGTAGCCTGGAACTTTTCTGCCTGGGAAAGAAAAGGCTTATAAGAGAGTTCTGCAAAAGCCTGAATGAAATGCTGATAATGCATTACAATAGAATGTCTCTTCCAGCTCTGGAACTACCGACAATGAAGTGAAGCTAGCAGGCCTCAGGTTAAAAACCAATGAAGGGAAGTGAGTTTTCATGCAAGCAATAAAATTGTGGAGTACTTTGCCTAAGGATGTTATGGATATGAAAAACATATATGGGTTCAAGGAGACACTAGACAAATGTTTGGAAGTGCACTACATCAAAGCAGATTAGAGAAAAAGCATCAGGATCAAGAAGTCTCTGGAGCTAAATTTGTTTGGAGGTTAGGAGAGTGTCATTAATGCTTTACCTGTTCTTACCTTTCTAAAGGCATCTGCTATGGTCATTGTTGCAGAGAAGCGACCAGGCTACAAGGATCCTCGATCAAAACCAGGAGAGCAGTTTTCACGTACCTCTTTCCTACAAAGTCCTTTGAGTGACCAGTCTAGGGTGTGCACTACAGCTACACTCAGGCCAGGAGCAACAAATAGTACAAGGGGCATCTACTACCTTATTTACGCATTACCAAAGGCCCCCTTGTGTTCAGCCTTTTCAGTGTGCCTTCAGTCTCAGCATGCAGCAGAAGGTACTGAGCTGTCTTCTCTCTAAATACTTTCAAACTCCTCTGTTCTGCATTTTTAAATAAATGGAAAGATACATATTCCTTATAAACACAAGCTGCAAAAACAGTTACTAGTTCACATCTAGTTCCTTAAATAATGACAAATACTGTAACAGTTTATAGCTGTCTAGGCACAGCCACGTTTCTTTGTTAAGCCTGCATTAGATTTGATTCTGCTGTTCAGCCTGCATTTCTCATTCCATTTCATCTGATCATGCCAAGGTGTCACCAATGCAGTTCCAGTCCTGGGGTCCCTTCTAATTTACCATCCACCTACTTCTTGATTCATATCTTCCTCTTTTCTTCATATTTATGCATAGTGTTTATGCAAAAAAAAATTGTCTGTCAAGTATGTATACCTTCATGCTATCCCACAATGTTAAATTACCAGCCCTGAAAGAACACAAGGAATTTCTTGGGTTTAGTTTGTTTGGTTGAATTGCTTTGCTCCATTTGCCTGACTCTGCTACTACATTATTAAAATACTCTTTACAATATAGTACCTACTACACTGAGAAATTTGAATGACTGCAGCATTTCCAGTGTAGTTTTGATTTTTTTTATGTGCACCATTTATTCCTCATCATTTTATTTTAGTGCAAACGAAAGCTTGGGAAAAAAAAAAGCAATCAGTCTTCCTTAATTAAGGGATATCATTTCCTCTGGTGAATTTGTGGAGAGCAGGAACAGAATAAATTTCTTTATATTTCCTCACTGGGAATATTAAATGCAATGCAGCTAATTTGTCTGTGAATTAGATTTCCATCTTTTTTTAGCTCTTCAGTGCTGCTCTTATGTTTTATTTTACTGTAGCAGGGGAAGATGCTGTAGTATGGTAGTTGAAGTATAGTGAAGGGAAAAAACTTTGCATCCTGGTTTCTTTTTCTGGTATTGAATTTCTCTATCAAAGACAAGCATATACACAAAATAATGAATGTAGTTGCTCTATGAATCAATTTCTTACCAGTTTTCTCAGCCTTTTGAAAAAAATAATTCTTCCTTAGACAGCCAAACTTAAGATGAGGTTGTCTGACAAGAATTCTTATATTTCTAACATAGTGTTCTTCTCAGCTTACACAGATTTCAGGCATGACATTTCTGCTATGGCAGTACCTTTAAAACCAGTCTCTCTGAATGCATTTCCATGCAGGTCTGGAGCTTTGGCAAGGTTCGTGTGAGAGGGCTGTTTGAGGCAGGTGTTGGTGGCTGTGAAAGGGAGCCTCAGGCTGGTCTGACACCAGAACTACTTTGCTCTGCCTACATTCCCTCCAGCACCTCCAGAAGCAATGGCAGTACTATCCCTGATGAAAAGGATTCTTTCTTTAGAGCAGAAAACTTAAAGAGTAAACTGGTTTTAACCTATCTACTTGCAGGTTAGAACCCACTGACATTCCCATACATTCATCTTCTCTGTCTTCCTTCTGCTCCAAGTGCTTTTTAACTGTTCAATGTCTTCCAGCTGTGTTGCTTTTGAAGCCTCAAATTTGGCTGTTGCCCTGTTAGTTTGGAGGTTGGTTGGAAACATTGCTTACTTGTTGGCTACTGCATTGCTCTCCTGCTTACTTTTCCTCCAGCAAGGCCAACACTTTCCTCGGTGAAAGCATTATAATCTCAAGTATAGTAAATCATCTCACTAACAATGTCACCATAAAATTATTATATCTCATTATTCTTCATTAATTTGCACTGTTTCCACACTTTTCCCCAAGCTCCATGCTGGAGAGAAGAGGATATACAGCCTTTCTCAGAGCAAAATTAAGGATGCACTCCAAGAAACACCCTAGGGTAAATTTTAGTTAAAACCAAGATCCATTTTTGTCCCTAATGTCCCATGTTTGGACTGTATTTTACATGTGGCAGAGTGGACATTTTACGTGTTTATACAAAGTTTAACAACTCCTTGACCATTACTGAGTGAAAAAAAATAAGACTGAATATCCTTGTTACGTTTACATGTGGATTGATCACGTAAAAATTTTCTCACCCTGTTTAGTGTAAGACCTCACCAAAAACAATCCTGATATGGAACTTGGTATTTCTGTAAGCAGCCCTTCTAAGATCTGCTGTTCTAATTTTCCATTACACCTGCTAAACAGCTAATCAAATAGATTATGCAGATAAATATGTATTTATTTACTATATTTTATGTTTGTAGTTCTACAGTTCTCCTTTACAAGCGTTCTTAAATATCTGAGGAAAGCAAGGGCTTTGTAGCTAGGAAAAGCCTGCAAAGCATAGGTTGCAATTTCCATACTCTCCTCAGGCACCAGCAGCCTAGCTGACCTTTAGCAAGTCACTTCTCAGGATGTTCTTTCACCTGGGACTTCTATTTTTACCAAGGGACAATGTCCTGCAGGTTGTGCTATTTATGCCATTCAAAGAACAATGTAGGACACTTGACAGAATGCAATTGCCATATATTGGCAAGTAGTCACCTGGTATGTCAACATTTTAATTTTCTCTCCTTATCTCTAGAAATTTTTACATATATCCTGCTGGCTGGTCTGTCCTAGATCCATCACTCCCTAGGTTCTAGCCAGTCTACAACATGGAAACTGATGCATTACTGGTGGATGGTCTGCTGGCAAAGCAGAGAGAGCACAGATCTATCCTTGTCCTTCTGGGCTCTTGTGCACTGCTCAGGTGTCTCACAAGATACCAGCTGCACGTGGTCTGGGGCCTCTCATAAGATACCAGCTGTGGATGATGTGGGGTAAAGGGTGCTGCTGCTTCCTGGCAAGATGTGGTGGTGGGAAGCTGCATCTCCACAATTGGCTTCTTTACCTGTGCAGTCCATCAGGTGTTTTCTCTGCTCTCTACCCGCTCTTCTCAAAGTGTACACATCCAAGGTCTCAATCCTTATGTATCCCCTGCAGCCTGAGTCCACCATCCCAGAAATAATCCTGAGAACTACAGGGCAGAGTCATGTCAACAAGGTGTCATCCTCAACTGAAAACAGTTCCTCAAGCCTTGTGAAAAATTAGGAAGAAAATGCCTTTTTGTGTTTTAGAGGAAATGAAGGAAGAATGATGGGTAAGGCCAGTCAGTAGTGCCCTGCTTTGGAGGAACTTCTTGAAATCTTTGAATGCATCTTCTGTGGTTTAATATCTGGTAGAGTGCAAAACTTAGGTGACAGCTTTGGATCCAGGTCTGAATAACATTTGCATATATTTGGGTCAAATGTATTCCATATATTTGACCTTGTTAGGCTCTATGACTTAGACCAGAGGAAGAACAAAAAAAAGGAAAAAAAGAAAAAAAATGGAGCCCGTGTCTATTCTCTGGTATTTTCAGCACACTTAAAGTAGCTGTCTTAGCTTTTTACGAAAAGCATACACGAATTTGAAGTCCTTTTCTCCACCTATCCTTTCCTCAAAGAGGCAGAGTCTGGGTTTATAACTTCCTGCTACAAGCAGGCCTATGACACAGGAACAGGGGCTCAAAAATTCTGTTCTGAAAATAAAATAAAAATGCTTTAAGCAATCTACCCTCCACACATTACAAGGAATCCATATGTTCTGAGGTGCAAAGCCAGCCTCTTCTCTTTTCTGATTCACACAGAAGAGGTGCACAGCAACATAGCATTTAAACACAGCGAACACAGAAGTAAAAGGCATGCTGGCAACATTGGATAGCTAAAGCCCCAAATGTCTTCTGTGAAAACACATATGAACAACATCAAGGTTACCGCAGACCAGTTAATACTGGCTTAATACAGCACAAGCCTGCTCCCAGAGTCTGTTACTCCTTCAGGCTTAGCTCCCTTCCATTTGCACAGCTTGACAGTACGAGGACAACTGGTGCTAGAAGAATATGGGCTCAGTATGTCAGCCCAGCAAAAGGAGATGAATAAGTATCATACAGATGGTGAGTGCTTAAAGGAGAGAGGACAGGATGGAGACACTCTCCTTCTAGCTGGCCCAAAATTTAATCATCTGTGCACCTGGCTTCAGACAAAGTCAGAGCAGAGATGTGGTTTTAGTTAGGGATGTAAGCTGTATCACAAAGGCAGAACGTCTATTAGTTAATAGCTAGTATCAGTTTTCATGCCTTTTAAGGTCATAAATATTCTAAATATCAAGGCCTTTTTCTTTCATGTGTGTATCTATTTCTCTTAAGTGCATTCCACTGCTGTCTGTCCCCTTCTCCTCTGCTCTGCTCTGCAAAAGATTAGACATGATTTTGTCTGATGGCCACCTCCAAGCCCTTGGTTACGGAAAGTGTTTCTGGCTCACCACAGGTCATGTCAGATTAATCCATAATTATTTCATAATTCCTATTATCTTTGAGAGAAGACTTCACATTAGAAGACTGGGCACTCTGTCTCACAAAGATGTTGGAAAATATGACTCAAAACAGGGATCAAGCACTGCTGCAGGAGATATGAATTGATTCAAGAAAGGTAGCGTGAAGCTGTGACAGAGTTAATACTCCACCTGCCTATAGGTGCCCGGGACTGATACAGAAGCACAAAAGCAGGCCTGTCTGACATGGCCAGAGCAGCTTCTGAGAGCCTCCAAAATGCAGGGTGGAGGCTGATCTCCGTGTCTGATATGGAGAGTTACTGTTTGATTCGCCAGATGTGCTCTCCCCCATTCTGCTCACTCATCATCTCATTTCCTCTCCATCAGTGACTGTGGTATTTGGAGTGTCTTTCTACATATGAGGGCTTTCTTATTTGGTTCTGTGCAGGTTTTATTAGTAAGGCATACTGTTACTTTGCCTCTGTGATGGAGAATACACTGACCTCTCCACTGCATTGCTCAGCTTAGTTCTTTTTCCACTCCCCAGTCATTGGCATGACAAGGGTAAGTGGACTTTCCTCCTCTTCTATCTATTTATTTCACTTCAGAGAAAGCACCATTGCATTCATTAGACATCAATATTAGTGTTGTCTCTTCCCGCTGCCACACAAAATAGAAACCTCCAAGTGAGGAGGCTGACAGCATAGGGGAGTCATACAGCGATGGAGAGAAACAGTGTCTGTGTTACCTTTCGAGAGAACTGGCCACAGAGTAGACAAGCTCCAAGCATATGTCTGAATCCCCTGAATTCCCTGGATAAACACGCCTGTAATCAATTTGGAATAGATAATTCTAGCTCCTCCAACTGAAGTTTTTATTTTCACAATGCCAAGTGTTAATGAAACTAGTAGACTTCGTGGTTACAGACATAATGTTAGGATCTAAATAGTAGCTAAATGGACTGATTTCAGCTGGGATAGAGTTAATTTCCTCCCTGGTAGCTGGTATAGTGCAGTGTTTTGGATTTAGTATGAGAATAGTGTTGATAACACACTGATGTTTTTAGTCGCCTCTCAGCAGTCAAAGACTTTTCAGCTTCCCATGCTGACCCCACCAGCAAGAAGGCAGGGAGTGCACAGGAAACTGGGAGGGGACACAGCTGGGACTGCTGACCCCAACTGACCAAAGGCATACTCTATACCATATGACATCATGCTCAGTATATAAACTGGAGGAGCTGGCTGGAGGGGGCCGTGGCTTGGGAACTAACTAGGCATCGGTCAGTGGTTGGTGAGCAATTGTGCTGTCCATCACTTCTTTTGTATATTCTTTTAGCATTATTATTATTCTCTTCCTTTTCTGTCTTATGAAACTGTCTTTATCTCAACCCATGAGTTTTCTTACTTTTACCCTTCCAATTCTCTACCGCTTCCTACCGGGGGGCAGGGGGAGTGAGTGAGTGACAGTGTAGTGTTTAGTTGCTGGCTGGGGTTAAATCATGACACTAAATCCTGGCTGGAGGATGTTGGCATCAGTCAGATGGTGGAGGGACTGAAAAATTATAGTGACAGCAGAGAGGTAGCTCCAGTATTTTTATTCTACATGAATAACCCTGTTTTAACCTCTGGAATCATCTGATGGCAACAGAACATGACAGAAAGTCAAGAGTTTTTACCATACGAGGCTTATCTGTCTTCAACATGCTTTTTTTGAGTGCATACTTTATGTTTTGTCATTTTCTGGGAGGAAAAGCCTCCCTACAGAATTGGTCACATATTCACATGTGTCTGTGTATGTGATGTGGGTCATCTGGTGGTCTCTGATGGTTAAGTGGTCAGATTCTCTGTGTAGGCATTTCAGCATTGAGACTCTTGTGCATTCTGATCACTAGCAACATGAAAAATCTTAACTTTTGTAAAGGTTAATGAATAGGTAAGTTTGTAATCACTTGTCTGCTGCTGAGGCTTATGTGTCCAAAACTAGATTAACTCCATAACTTTCATATGTCATATGTTTAGAGGTGCTTAGCTAAACTGGCTTCTTTAGATACATTGATTGTTGCTTTCTCATTGTCCTTTAAGAACGACCTGTTAGACTTCAAGCAGCCGGGGTCCAGACTGGAAAGAAGATGCCTACAGCAACTGAGTATGTCATTTAACATCATAACCTTCACAGAAGGTGTTAAAGGAAGCTGGCATGCAAGCTATGTAAGGGACACGGGGATTCAATCACACACTATGCAATTTCAGAAAACTCAACTGGAAAGAAAGAATGAAGTGAAATTTGTGCTATTATCTAGGAATGGTCCAAAACACTTTGAAGTCAATGGAAAGACTTTCACTGACTTCCAGAGCTCTGGATCAGGTCCTGGATAGTCTTATACAGAATGACAGGGAACTTTCGTCTTCAGGAATTACTTTCAAGGGACATTGCTTTAAATGGCCTTTACTGGCTGTTAGGGTCACTGTATCTTTACATAACGAAACAGAAAATGTTTAGATCCTCATGGCAACTTCAGCTGCTGTCCACTAAGCAATTAAAATCTAGACACCTGCACTGAGATGTACATCTATATTTATCATATATATAACCAAGGTCAGACACTCAAAGAGGATGAGCTCTTAGCACTTGCCATTGAAGTTCATGACAACTGTGGGTGATTATCAGATCTAAAAAACTAGTCTCTTGCAGGGGTGCCTAAACACATATTAATCAGAGAGATGCATCCAGGAAGAGACCCTGTATTTAACAATGGATACCCATGTTTGTCCACAAACACACCTTTGTTCTTATGCAAATGTCTGCAATCAAAGATGAACCACTCCACAAACGTCCTTAGGGACTATATACTAAAGGGCATTGTAGCTGCAGTCAGACAAGCCAGCTATTTGAAATTTGAGTAAATGGCATTTTCCCAGCGTTTGATCATTTCTCATGTAGAGTTTACTTAAGCATTTCTATATATATACACACGCTTGTCTGTGTCAGCCTCACCAGGTCAATCATAATTTTTGTTCCTTTCCACTGGATTCTTCTAATTTGTCAATAACTGTCCAGTAACGTCACAGCTATAACCAAACAGAAGAGGCAGGCGCTCAGCTGGTGTTAATTGGCACAGCTCCACTGACTTCAAAGTCCCTGAAACTTTCAGGTGTGGTCACACTAGACATGTAGAAAGAGGGTTTATTATCGTGTTCTCTGATGTGGTGCCTTTGTGTATGCATCCCAAACTGCATTACTGACACATTGCAAACTCATGTCTAATTTACTGTCTGCTCTCAAACTTAGGTCTCTTTCAGCCTACCTATTTCCATGGCTCCCTTGGTGAATAATGTGTTTCACATAATTTTCCCCATATGTATTAGATTATTTTTTCCCAAGTAGGATTTCATTTTGTCACCCAGTGATCTACTTTCTGTTTCTCTGGCTTCTCCAGTTTTGCTCTATTCACATTACCCTGAGTAGTACCCTCCTGCCTGCAGACATGAGGAACTTCAGGCTTACCCTCTTTTCCATTATGAAAAAGCTAGAAAACATCAATATTATTACTCAGTGTGCCATGTGTTCTGCAAACTTCTGGAGAGCTATTGATTGTAAGCTGCTTTTCAGGCAGTTTTGAGCTTGCTTGCTATTGGCAAAGCATTTTAAACTGTGCTACTAAGACCAAAGGCCCAAGTATAGAGTGACATGATTGACACAGCCCTAAAAAAAGGCAGGGCAAAGCAGCTTAACACTGGGTACCTTAGCAGCAAAGCACTCTCAGCACTTCCCAATCTGGCTGCCAGGCCACTGCCTCCTAAAAGCTAAAACTGCTTGAGGGCTACTCTGATTCATCTCACTGATCTCAGGCAGGTGGAAGGCAGGCATGGTGGGGACGGCAAGAAAGTGAAGGTGACATGCCTGCCTTGGAGACCTGGAGAAAGGATAAAACAGGAGGCAGTATGGCTGGCTTGCTGCAGTGCAGGAGAGGAAGGGGGGTGCTCAGGTGACATTTGAAGCTGGCTCTGTCCCAACAATTTCGTGTGGGACCTGCTCCACCTACTGCTCTCCCTCTTCCCATTCACCTCACAGTCTACTAAAATATATTTTTAAAACTTCTGTCTGACAAAGTCTGCTTTCTCTTCATGCTTCCAGGAGGTAGATTCTGCTGCTTACTTATCCCTTGGCAGGTCAGATCAGACACAAAGGATCAGGGCTCAAAGACAGCACTGGATTTAGGCAGCCAAGTGATGCACACACTGTGGGATCGTGGCGAAGCAGCTGCAGCAGAAGGCAAGAGCTGAAACACATAAAGTATTCCAGGAGCTCTTCGTAAGGTGGCATGGGTAATAAGGTGGCACATCTGAAATTGCAAAGCACGGCCACAGCTTCTCTCCCAGTCTGAACCCATATTCCTGGTGTGTCTGGACCACAAAATTGCAGAGATTGTGGTGCTGCATCACAAATGACTGGCATACAGGACTCATGAGTAAATATTTTTAAACAGAATAGAAATTAGACATGTGGGACACTTTCTTTGTTTTTATTAACATCATAATTGCTCTCATTAGGTTTTCCAGTATCACCTCTGCTGTTACCAATCATGCATACACAATAAAAACTACATTTGGAAATGGAATGGGAACTTGCCTGCCAAGAAAGTCATAGCCTACATCTACTCTAGTATCTACCCGGATTTCTTTTCAAAGAAGGGACTACACAGTGTATGAGAAGGTTGTGATCTTCCCGGGTGGGGGGAAGCATTGTGAGGGAATGGTGTGGAAGGCAGGGGCAAGATGAAGGTTCCTAAGTACAGCAGAAAGGGCAGAAGAGTTGGCAAAGCATGGGGGAGCAATTTGAGAAGGTCAAGCAGATCAGATTGAGACAGGGCAGAACTCTGTGGCACCTTTATATTGCATAAGGGACCAGATAACAAGCTGTGACCAAACTGCACTTGGTAGGTCAATGCTCCTTGTCTCTTGCTTTCATACCCATCGCAGAGCTAGGCCCTGGGTCAATCTGTCTTGCAATCAAATGCCCTTGTACTAATGCACAGTACATTGCCTTGTATTGAACTGTATTTCCTGGCGAGCACATTTGAAATATCCATGAACAAAAGTCACTAATTCACAGCAACAGGATCCATGTTTCCCTACAGTCTCATTCAGTTTCTGATGTTGTCTTGATATGTGGTTTCTTCTACAACGAGAGTGACTGCTTTCACAATTTTAACTCTAGTTCATGCTCAAGAACCTTTTTGTTCGAATGCTTAGCTGAACGGTCTTTTTAAAGTACCACCAGCAGCAATCTACTCTTTCCATCTACTGCCTTGGAAGTGTAGTGTCCTCCCAAATGCTTTGGGGTGCCCAGCTATCCAATCCATGAGTTTTTCAGGCCATTTTTCCTTTCCTGTGGTTTTACCAGATGTTAGTGGTTGTTTCTGCTTTTATCGTACCCAGAAGCACGTCGCTGCTTTCCTTGGCGGGACCGTCACTCACCATGAGTGGACCTGTGACCTGCCAATGCTGCAAAGTGGGCTGGGTTCGCAGCTTCCCGCATCCCACCTTGCCCCACACCTGCTGGAGAGCAGGGGGACGGCCCTGGGACATCTTGGCAGCCCCGCCAAGGCAGCCAGGACAGACTGGTGGCCAATCAGATCACACATGACCTCTGACTGACCAATCAGGACACTCACAACTTCTGGCCAGCCAATGAGAATATGCATGCCCTTGACTGGCCAATCAGAACACAGTGTGTCCTGGACAGCTGCGCCCCATTGGTCGATGGCCCACCAAACTGGCCCAGGGTGGCTCTTGGCCCCCAGGTTTTGCCCCAAGGACAGAGCAGGGTGGGAAAACAACCCCAAATTTTAATTCAAGATAACTGAAATACCTTCTTTAGGTGCTCTTTCTAGGTCATGGTTTGCTTTCAAGCTCAAATATTTAATTTTGTTAATGCAAACTCATTGCTGTGTATTTTATTAAAGGATAAAGCTTCTTATTATATTTTTATTAAAATATTGTGTTAAATAGAACAGTCTAATAATAGAAATTTCCATGTGAACTAATCAAAACATCATGGCAAGTTATACCAATGAAACTAATGAGGCCATTCACACTTTTATGTAATGGAAATGTAATTAAAAAAAAAACAGCCTAGGAAATAATTTTGGCTAGCTCCAATCACATAAGTAAGCAGTAAATGCAAAAATGATACTAAAAGATTCTCTATAGAGTGTAGAATACTAGGAAAAAACAGATTGTGAATATATGTTTCTGACCATTGAGTTACATAGGAAAGGTAGCATTCACATGAAAAAAAGAAAAAAAATGTCGAGCATATAATCAAATGGTGTATGAAACACAAGCAACAGGCTGCGGATGAGTAACTTCATCTGTGGTATTCTGTGTTCTGTGTCTAAATCCCTGACAGCAAGCTTCTGCTATTTGTAATCTCTGCTTCCGCCCTGCTCTGCCTTCTGTGGGTGCCCCCATGCTTGCTCGCACTCTTTCTCTTCTTCTCTCCTCATCTGTCCTATCTCTTTTTCCCATACAGCACTCTGTGAATCTCCTCCACATACACACACAATTTTCTGTTGCCTCCTTCTGTTCCTGATCACTTGTTCCTATTTCACTGTCCCAGCCCATGATTCCCATTCAGGTTATTCATACCCTGCATCATCTTCGGACCCGTCCTAGTAACCCACCTTACTACAGCTCCCTTTCTTCTCCCCCACCCTTTATTTTCTCAGGAATTCCTGCTGTCTCTCTAGGAACCTCGTATTTTGAAGTTGCCTGAGCACTGCAGTCTCTCACAACAGTCTGCGTTTGCACTCACACTTAACTCTGTGAGCCCACCAACAAAGGCTACAGTCTTCCATATCTGGCTACTCCTGGAACTATGTCCATCCATCTCCTCGCTTTTCCTCACCCTTATCTTTTGTTTCCTGCAGTCAGGTACAGCTAGCACTCAGTCTGAGCTTAGGCTGTATACAGATTGCCACCCAACTTTGCAACCACAGTGTCTGAATCTTTGTAAGACGACCTTCAGGGCCTCTTCCCCAGGTATGCTTCACTTGCCTAACAGCAGCACCAGCAGTTGAACAGGAAGCTGCACGGAATGCCAGAAGCTCAGCAGGTAGCCATGGGATGCAAGGCCCTTCAAACACTAGTGCCACCTGGGGTCCCTCCCTTCCCCACACAAAAATTGTGTCAGAACTAGCCAAACAAATGCTCAGCAAGCAAGTGACTTTAGTAGCTATTTCCACATCTAGGAAGCCCTAGATGCGGGGGCATCTCGGGGATGCATGGCAAACCAGGGCAGAAGTAGCAATTCTGCTGACCAATCTGACACAGAGAAAAATTCCTTTATGATCCTAAATCTGAAGAGTCATTTAACCTGGAGTGTGCAAGTGAGCTGTGCCATGCCTGGAACCTAAGAGATCCATCAGTAACCTCAGGACTGCTAGCAAACTCTGGGGAGTACGTACATTTCTCCTGCGCAGGCTTTGAGCCTGAGTATGAATGTCAGCAACATTTTTGGCTGAATCCAGAAAATTCTGCCATGTGGATTCACAATGTGGCTTTATTGTGGATGGACGGCTGAGTTACCTATGGTGGCAGGAATTTACCCTTTAAATAAACACAATTCACCTGAACAGACTGACACTGCTGTATCTCCACTGCAACACTAGTTGCATCACCCTACAACTGTTCATTGCTGTTCTGTACAAGGACACGAAAATCTTCTGTGAAAACACATGCAAAACATCACTGGATAAACAACTTGTAGCTCAACGTAACTTTTGTCCCTGTGTTCCCAGATCTCAGTGTGCTGGATATTCTGCAACTGCAATACCACAGGCAAAAGACAATTGTTTTAATTGGTGCTTATGGCCAGAATCCCCATCTGCAGATTGATATTCCTGCATAAATGGTAAAACAGATCTCTTGGCAAAGGACAGAGCTATTGATTTAGCAATTGGGAGCTAAGAAAGAGGGGAAGAAACTTCCTCTTGAGGGAAGAAAACTGGGAAACAAATTTAAAACTACATTAGAAAACTGTTCTCCACAGGTAGCAAAACAAAAATCAGTCGGATGTCCCACCTGCCTCCTTCCTCTCCCCTCTCCCCTGCTAAGGACCAAGAGGCAGGTATACTCACAGCAATTAGACTTAAGCAAACAAAACAAATTGGAAAGGTCATGAGTGTGTTACCCATGTGTAAAGAACAGGCCTCTTGCATCAGCATTTAGTGGGCCAGCATGTGAGAATGATGGATGAAGAGTCTGGGGGAAGGAAGATAAGGAAGTGTCCTCGCTGTTGAAGCCCCCATTGAGTTTGATTGGAAAATGCGAGCGGGAGACTTGCAAGGAATATGGAGCCGATAATCAAAAACATGACAGGGAAACAGATGTTGCCTGCTTTGGAGACTCTCCTTGCACATTCAACACAATGGAAAGGGCTCAGATAATAAAACAGAGAGGATCCCAGCAAGAAATATAGCGTGCTGACACTTTTATGACCTGAGATGCTTACAAAATACAGAAATGGCGTTTTGTTTTCTTTCCATGCGCAGCTTGATATCACATGCTCAGCTCTCTCTGCTGCCACTTGGAGTCAGGAAGGACGATATATTTTCCTTTCCAGATAAACCTAGTGATTCTAGTCAGGTGCAGAAAGCAAATAAATTACATAAGAAGACTTTCTGTATCTATTAATCAAGAGGCTTGTCATTTTCCAGGCCTTGATCCACATGAAAGAAAGTGAGGAGGGGGATGGGGACCTAGGAATAAAGGAGGATGTGGAAAGCAGCAGAAAGAAGATTCTTGCCGGAGCTGCTTGAGAGGTTTCTCATGACACGAAGGACCACAGCTTAGACAAACACATCGAAAAACAACTCCTTACCCTCTCCTTTTGGAGCTTTTCTCTGCAAGCCAAGGGGATGCAGTCCCAAAGGAGGCATGCACAAACCAGAAATATTCCATTATGCTTTTGGGGCAGTTATTCTTACATTTCCTTCTTCTTTTGAATGCTGAGAGGAAAACACCCCGCTGCTGAAATAAGGAGCCACATTCAACACCTTGTCTTCAAGTATATCCCGACAGGCTATGTCACATACCTAGAGGTTCCTTTCCAGCACATAGGCAGGTATTTGTGGAGTACAGCAAGGGAGTCATGAAGCAACAGAGTTGGCTACTTACACAGATAAAGGGGGAGATAATATTCAGTGCAGACTGCAATAATTCTAATATCAAGTAGAGAGATAGGATGGACTCAGTATTTTGCGTGAGAAACTGGCTATATTTCACTCTGCAGCTGGCTTCATATGTAGCATTAAAACAAGACTCAGAATAATCGTATTATGGCCATCATATTTACTTTCTTCCTTGTATTGCTGTGGATGTAAATCAATGAATATTTATGGCATTTTTGAGATCTTCCAAGAAAACAAACTAGAAAAGCATAAAATTACTGTATGGAAGGATTGAATTATTGCTGCAGCCCAAACATGAATCAGAATAATATCCAACATAGAAAACTGTCAGGAAAGTTCTTGAACCAGGAACCTGGTTCATGGCCAAAGACAAATCTGGTTCTCTCTGAATCAATGCCTGAGAAAATCTGTCTACACACTGCTAGATAGGCATGTAGCGACAATATGGGCAAAGCAATACTCTAATAACTCTCTGAAGCTTCTTACTAAGGCTAACCTTGGCTTAGGGCAGCTGGTCTCTCTAAGTTCCCTCTACCATCTGTGACAAGGATGGCTTTTCCCAGAGGCACCTTGGAGGACTGGAGCTGCCCACACAACCATGACTCTCATATTTCTAATTTCTGCACAGAAATAGGCAGTGAAACAGTTAATGCTCACAGCTGAAGTATTATTGTGATTGGAGCGATGGTTCTAGTTCTGGTGTCCACACCCATGAGAGGATGGTAGAAATTGGAAGAGGTTCAGAAAATAATTTAATGACTAATATGAGGTCAGGAAAATCTGCTGTATAGTGAGGAAGGAAGAAAGACAAACCTAGCTTATCCAATAGACCCTTGAGAAAGGGTTTGAACCTTACCTACAAATACCTATGTGGGGAAGAGATATCTGATAAGAACGAGCTCTTTCATTTAGCAAGAAAAGACTATGAGTGTTGCAAATTTGTAATAGAAAGAAATTCTAACTAAGCATGGAAATCACCTATTGAGAGACATGAGGGATTTTCCATTACAAAATCACTTTACATCAAACCTCTTAGCTTGTTGGAAGTCTCTGTGCTAGGTAATATTATCAACATATTCAAGATCAACCAAAGATGATTCTGTAATTTTTACTCCTACTTCAACATCTGTTGTCAGTCAATGGAAACACTGAAAATACTGGCTAACAAATATTTCTCTGGCATACCCCTGTTGAAAGCAAGTCCAGAAGACAGCCCTTAAGTCTTTCTGAATTACACGGCAATGCAGCAAAGTTTCTCAACTGGATACCTTAACTCTTCAGACAGAGGATTCAACTGTAGATTTACACTGTGACTTGCTACATTTATATGTTCTGCAGATCCTGGTAAGTTATAACAGAATACCAACAACAAAACTCTCTCCTCAACTGGGTTTCTTGTAGAGATATTTTGTTTGTTTAATTTTAATTAAGCAGTGGTGCACTCACTTTCATTATATTTCCTGCTCCAGAGGAATCCAGTTACTTAGTTAATAAACCTCTCCTTTAACATTTTCTTCTGCTTTAGGAAGGCCTCCCTGAAGTACTCACTTTAATATAATATCAAGGTATTTGAAGCATTAAACTATATCCTCCCAATTCCTTTTCGGTTGGTGTTCATGTAATTTTATCAAGAGTGGAACAGAGGAGCAGTTAATCACTGTGCCCACCCAGGTGTTAATAACCCTTCACAAAGAGCTGAGAGGGCAGCTATGGTGGTGTTTGAGGACAGCCAGCAGCCGGGTGTCCCTCAGAGCTGCTTCACTCCCCAAGTTAGCGTTGTGTGAAGCTGGCCTTGGCAATGGCATTGAACATGAGGAGGAACTTCTTCCCTCTGAGGGTGACGGAGCACTGGAACAGGCTGCCCAGGGAGGTTGTGGAGTCTCCTTCTCTGGAGATATTCAAGACCCGCCTGGAC
>Ga0065711_1007264_pt1 | contig 20007 bp, 14 predicted proteins | sample Hoacrofraction12_FD_59098 | JGI IMG/M metagenome (GOLD analysis project Ga0065711, IMG submission 59098) | Hoatzin crop microbial communities from Cojedes, Venezuela - Epithelial fraction 12 v2 (version 2) | ecosystem: Host-associated > Birds > Digestive system > Esophagus > Crop | place... | reverse complement strand
TAGAAATATAATGAATAATTACCTGTGTGATTGTATTTAACCTGAAGCAACAGGGTGTCTGGCGCGCACGTTTGGAGGAGAAATCCCCTGTGTGCCCGGAGCCGCAATAAAGAATACCTGCTTAACAGTACACATTGTACTGTTAGGTTTTTCTTACTGGATCTTCGAATCAGGTAGTAAAGAGAAGCTATTGGAAGAGGTACTTTTAAAATTACAGCTAAAAAAAATATTTTCTTCTTTTTGAGCAACATTTTTACTGGGGGCTTTCTGAGGCCTGGTACAACTTCTGGGAACTGGTGGGAAGAATCCTGTTAAGAGGAATGGAAACGAGGACAAACCACAGGATAATGCAAATTTATTCTTTTTTTCAAATAGAAATTAAAATACCTGGTAATGAGGAATTCTGTTCACTGAATGTTTCACAGTAACATTGGGTACAAGTACTGATACAGCAGTGTTGTTATACCCCAGAAGCTGACATTTCACATCTGCCGGCATGTCTTAATTCAAGAAAGAACAAGGCTCTGACTTCTCTGTCTCTTCTTAGTTAGTTTTATATGTTTTGCTTGACATTCGATGATAATTATTTTCCTTGTTTCAAGTACTGTTCAATAATAGATTTTTTTTTCATTGACCAAAAATGTTATCCCTTTGTATAAACTATGGCACATGATTGTGGAACATAGTCTTTTCATTTTAACTTCTATTACGTCTTTCTTTCTCGTTCATTTTAGAAGTAAAGAAATTATTGGTCCTCTAACATTTTAGCATTTGTTACAAAATAAGTCCACTTGACACCTTGCATCCTTTATGAGGCCTTTGTACTTGAATGAATTCATATCCTTTTCTATTATTTTAGACTTTTTTTAACTTCCACTTACCTATGGTAGATATCACATTTGAATTAAAGGTTTATAGATTGATCTCTCATTTGTGGGGTTTTAAAGATGAGATAGTATAGCTGATGAATGTAGATGATGCATAATCCATTTTGACCTCTTTTTCTCTCAGGATTCTTATTATCTTTTTTTTCCCCTCTTAGCAAGTAATTAGCTCAATTTCTTATAGTGTTGCTGGGTCAATTTACAGCCATGGAGATATTCAGTTCCTCCACTGTATCTGTCTTCATTTATTTTCATGCCAAGCATTGCCTAGCCACTTTAACCACTCATTTAAGTCTACTTTTACTTTCCCTGAGCAAACAGCAAATTGGTATCAGTTGACAGTGAGATTTTCCACTGACACACCATAGCATATCACAACACTGCACAGCAAACTTGTATGATAAATCTCACGTTTATGTGTGATCATTACCAGTTATTTGTTTATTATTTTCAGAATGAAAATCGGCCAGTTAGTGATACTCATTGCTAAAAGCTATAACTACCCACTGACAGAAGTGTGTACCTCACAAATTCTTCCTGATGTTCTTTTTTTTTAGTGGCTCAAGCTTACTGACGTACTGTAAATCCAGAAAGACTTTCTAAAAAAAAATAGAACGTGACTGAGAGATTTGCAAATTTTAAGTAATGGTCCTACCACAAAGTTGTGAGCATTTACTAATTGTTGATATATTGACTATGATACATCTACATCATAAGACAAAAAGAATTGTGTTATTTTTGGAACAGGGAATGTGCATGGAAAAGTTCACCCTAAATTGGACAAGAGTTCTGAGGTCCCTTGGTTATTTTGCCTAGATTTTCACTGAGTATAATGGGACCATAAACACCTAACAGAAGGTCCCTGCGTTTAGATACCCACATTTATATGCCTAAATGTTGACTGGAACCTGTCTAGGATATTTAAGTCATAGATAGTAAAGTACAGTAGTATAAGGAAATAATAAGAAGTAGTACAAAGAAGTAAAGAGTATTTTTTATTTGCTGTCTCATGCTAGTGAGAAATGGTTATTTTAAAATGAGGGACTTCAACATTGATCTATAGTAAGACAAAGTTTCTTGGCTTTTACAATTTCTCACTCGGTAGCAACAGAGCAGCGTGCAGGTGAAAAGCTGAGACCGACTATTGCAGCCAGTGCTGCGAATGTTCTGACTCCAGTGCTGACAGCAGGATCCTGTCTGCTCTCTGCAGACCACCGCTGCTTTTTCTGTTCACTTCTTCCTAATCTCTTTGTTCAATATACAGGAAAAAAGAGCCTTCTCTGAACAGAAAGGTGCTTGACAACAAGCGCTTTTACAATAAATGTTAATTAATCAGATAGTAGGTTACTTTAAGAGTAGTTTTTCATTTGTTCCTGTCTTGTTCTGTTTTTCTGGTGATTATTTATTTTAACGTGGTCCAAGTTTGTACTGAAGCATGGCCATCTCCAATAACAGAATATATAGCTGTCTCATTCAGGATACTTTAGAGCAGCAAAGAGCTATAGTCCAGCTGCCTACTGTGTCTTAGCCAGCATCCTGAAAAAATGAATCAGCAACTGTTGGTATGCCCTGTGAGGGGACTGGGTTGTGTGGGATGCCAAACCAGCTGTTACCATTGCCACTGCTCCTGAGAAAAGTAAGCCAATACCTGAGGTTCTTCCTGGCTCTTTGTCTTAGTTTCATCATTTGCTTTGGCGTTTTCCATTCCTGGGGCAGCCCATCTTCTAGTTCTTGGGGAACTGAGATCAATCTTTGCTGTTTCTGAGATGGCTTGAATTAGCAGAACTCTCTAATAATTGCATATTCCTGCCAGGCCTGTGTGTCTTCTAAGTTAAATTTTTGTTCAATCTGTGAAAAAGGCAATGAAGGCTGAAGTATTTAGAGCAAGCTGACTATACTTGACATAAAATCTAAATCAACTGCTTTGTAACTGGCTGATTCTCAAGATCTGCTTTCTTCTCCATCATGCTGGAGAGCAATCCTTCTTGTCCCATTGCCCTCCACTGGGAGAAATTGTGTTTGTTCTGAGTTTGAAGTGGATTAAAATAAATACTTACTGAAGTTTTGAAGTCATTGTTCAGGTTGTTCCAAACATTAAATGAATCATAAAAGAATTTCCAGATATATTTTTATGAACCATATCTTAAGCCAAAACTGATGAGCTGAAAGAAAGGGGAAAAAAAAGCCTGAGAAAGTCAGGCAGAAAACTTTCCTGTACTTGGAGACAAAGTTATTAATTTATTTGTAAGTAAAACTTGAGAAGAGCTCTTTTGGATGCTTCCAATGCTTCATAAAATCATTAGATTGTATTTTCTGCTATAATTTTTATTGCATGGTTGCTGCTTACTCCAATTTCTAATATGCAGCCTGCGAAACATATTCATCATGTGTATCCTGGTCCAGGTTCCAAAGCAATATAGTGAGGTCTGAGAACTTGTAAGCTTCTCATATATCCTTTAAATCTACAATATCCAAAAGCTAGTAATTTTTTGCTGTGCATACACTGAAAATTTTATGTCTCTTTGTGTTCAAACACAAGATCTGTGCTGCATACAGGGGCTTTTTTTAAAAATGATGAAGAAAATCAGCTAGATTTTCTACCAGTTTAAACTCGGTGCAGCTCATTTGAAGCTGATGGGATGATACTGATTTGTCCTAGCTGAGAGTATGGTCTTATATAATATAATATTCTGGAAGATACCTCTGAGCAAAGTAATGATGAAGTTAATATCAGGGGACATTTATTTTAAAGCACAGTTCAGTGTATGCATCAATATTTAATAATAGGTATATGATTCTATTACATGTTCTTTATTTTTATATGCTTCAATAATCTGTAATCCCTAGCCATTACAAGCTTTAGATAATTAGCATCTTTAAAGCATTTTTGAAATCCTTGTATCACTAGTGCTGCATAGGTACATCTGATTTTTTTCTGTCTGGTTTCTTTGAATACTTTTTTCCTTTCAGCAGTTGGGAAAATTCCCTTTCACTGTCTGCCATAGCAGCCATGCAGCTAATGGCAAAGCTACATGAACAATTGTAATGCAGAAGTGGGAGACGGTGTCAGTATGCACACGAAGAAGCACTCAGCCTCTAAATATGCAATGAAACTGGTAGCAATTTTCTGACAAATTATGAAATAAACTTTCAGAAATTTTCTTATTCTTGGCCATTGCTTATCCTTTTCCTACACTTAGTATTGAAGGAAATTGCAGCTTTGCGAAAAAACTTTTGGAAACATAGAGTTTTGGTTTGCCTTGTCAACTCCATGTCTTTCTCCAGGGTAAGTAAACTCACAGTGAAGACACTCAAATTTCCAAAGAAAGGTAATGCTTCTATTTTCATGTTCTAACATTTTTATTAATGTCACACTTTTCTTGCTGTGTTGTATTTTAGGGTGAGATTTGTAAGGCAAGATATAAGTAAATGAAAGATATAAAATCTGGATTTATCTGTAAGAACTTTTCAAAGTGCCAGCAAGTTAGACTGAAATGAAACCCAAGTGGATCTTAGAAAAGACATGCAACCAGTGAAGATTTTAACTAGATCACAGTTTTCCTGTGAAAAGGATTTTTCAGTGAGCTTGTAAACATGGAAAGTGTGAATGGAAATTCATGAACTCCGTATGCTTAGGAATTCAGCCTAGCTTAGTGAGTTTATACAAAAAATATCTCTCTTCTTTCATTGTTTTAAGTAAAAAATTGAGAGATTTAATCTCTGAAATAAAAGACTTTGCAAACTGATTTAGATAAATGTGTCAAGAAGAGCTTGGGGACAGCTGATTCAGGGTTGGAGCATGAGTGTGGATTAGCCTGACTCTCGAGCTTCTTTCCAGCCATGTTTTCTGTTGGTGTATTTCTTGGAATGATGCAGATTAACAACTCAAATTACTGTCCTGAGTGTAAGTGTTGGCAGAACTGAGAATAAACGATTGCCACAAGTTCTGGATTTCTAGTTCCTACACTCCTCTAATTTAAAGACTACTTACAGGTTACTGTAAGTGTTAGAATTTTGGATTTTTCTGTTTGATAGAATCACAATAAAACTGAAATTGGTGCTTATCAAAAGTTTCCAAGTTCTTAATAAATACAGTTGGATCATTAAGAACTTGAAAAAATTGCAAGTATGGAAATGATCAGTACAGAATTAGGATGCAATAGACATTCGTATCCATTAAAAAGTGGTCTTTTCTGTGACTCATCTATTTTGTTGAAGATCTATATAATTCTGACTGAGATTTATTTTATTTCTCCAATAAGCAGCAAATTTGTTTTCCAGACACTTGCTACTCTAATTGTAAAAACAGAGGAATTTAAAAATCAGCAGTCTAATTGTTCTGAAAATCAGCAAATCCCACTTTGTTGATTTTTCAAATGATAAATTGCTACAAGATTCACATCTAATAATTACTGGAAAGAAAGTTCTAAAAATTTCCCCTACTAGAAAGTCCTTTTGTTGATTGATTTTCTTTTTTTTCTTTTTTAATTTTGTTGCAAAATCTTGGTAGTGGTGTATTTTGTTTGGTTTATGCTGCTATATTGGTTGACAGAATTTGGTCTGTTTCTTATTAGCAGACAGAAAATTTTGCCCGTAAAAGTTAAAAATCACTGGTATCTATCAGTTCTGCTGGGTTTATAAACCATGTATTTCCAACAGGTAAATGCTAAGCAATTTCTCTGGGACTTCAGAATTTCAGAATTTGTGGTATACAGATAAAGAGGAAAGTCTATGCTTTTGCCTGTCATGTCAACATTCATGTTTGAGCAACTTACAACCACAGATTCAATACTTCACTGTTTTTAATTTTTTTCTGCCACACAACTACCTCTTTGAAAGTATAAGGGCCATTTAGTGTCTATGCTTTACTAATAATGGGTTTTGTGAAAAACAGAAATTGTCAAGGTAAAGAGTATGACCTCCTCTATTCCCTCTTTAGTCCTGTGCTGCAGCATTGTGCTTCATTTGTTACCTTACTGCACTTCACTGAAAAAGCTAATTACAGTTAAAATTAAACTCTATAGAGTGTGTCCCACTGCCTTTTAGCTGCAAGAAATGCAGAAGAGGCTGATTCCCATGTATTCACCTCTTGTTTAGAAGATTCATGTTTATCTAATGTGAAGTCAATATTATTGTCCTGAAAAGAGTTAGAGTATTGTTAACAATCCATCAGGGAGTGCTTCTTTATAGCACCGATGCTATGCTCTGGTGACTCAGAAACTGTTTAACAGTGTGAAGATTCTGATCTACCTTGGTGCATTAACATTCAAACCACCATTTATCTCTTCTTAAATGCTTAACAATAAAATACTTCATCATGTTTAACAGTCAGATATTTTGTAAGTGGAGGGAAGGGAAAGAAAGAAGTCTGAATGGAAGTGATGGAAAAATACAGAGGAAAGTGAACCAAAATCCCTAGGTGTCCTTCTATGAAACATCTATATGTATAACATTTATTCATATATAGCATAGAAATCAGGAGGTCTGGGTGAGTCCATATCACTTAACTTTGAGTGTATGAATTTATGTGTGGCTGGACTGGAAACCCTACGCTGCCTTTATAGGGATGGAGAGAATTAGACCTCCAGAAAAAGACTTATTTTAGGATGAGGTGAAAGCTGCTTTAAATTGCTTTTTTTTCACCAAGGGCCATAAAAGGAACTTCAGCTGAGTATCTGTGCATTCAGAACTTATCTTCCAGGTATCTAAGTCTGGGCGAGTAAATTAGTCTGGATGTCTGTTGCTTGCTCTGGCATTGTGAGCATGGACAAGTCACTTAATTTTATTTGTGTAATGTATAGTCTGGTGTATATCCATTATCCTTGTATTAGTCTGTCAATGATACTGATATTCTCCCCTATAGGCTATTTATTGAATGCTATATGTACATATTTACTTACATATAAGTATATATATGCAACAAAAAGAAAAAATAAGGAGGGAGACAGTAGGATACTGTGTATTGGAAGAAAACAAGTAGTATATTAATACCAATATGTCTATATGCAGAAGAAGAGCTATAAAAATGATTTCTGTGCTTTGTTACATATGATAAAGTGGGGCTGAAAATATAAAGGCTGTGTCAGCAGATTAGTCCATGCTGCAGTGTTTGGCAAAGTGCAAGAGATATTCATGCTAGGTCCAGGAGCAGGTCTGTCTCACAGCACAGCGTGGTGCCTGATGGAGTGGCCATGCCCTGACCTGCCCTTCTCACAACTTCTGTTGCTTGCTTTGATCATCAGTTCTTCGAACAAACATTTGAAACACAGAGATATTCTTCTAGTGGTGACCAGCACAATTCTGCTACTTCACAGCAGTTCAGTTTTTCTACCTCTGTAGATGCTATACACTTGTGAAGACAGAGTCTGTATCAAAATTTACTGGAAGTCAAGGATACAGGTATTTTAAAATTAGCTCAACACTAATTTCTAATTAGTTCTGCCCTTCTGATACCATTTTAATAATCTAATTTTTTTAACAATTTACAATAAAACTATGTGTTTTCTCCATATTAGCTCAGAGAACTGAAATACTCTTTGGTTTTTGTTTTTTTGTTTTTTAAATACAGCTGGATTTTTCTGTGTTTTCTTGCATACTGGAAGTAGTGTCCTAACCTCCTGGCTGTCTCACTTTCAGCATGAGAAACCCAAGAAGCAATGAGGAAACCAGGTTTTGACTGTGATCTCTTCTCTCCCATTGGACTTCCTCCAAGATCATTAGAATTACTCCTGCTTTACTGGAACAGCTTTGGGTGAGATTAGAGTCAGGTTTCACTGCTTTCTTTTAGACTGTATTCTTTTTTTGAGATTTTAACCTTACAAGGTTTTTTTTTTTGCTGTCTCCCCGTTAGTTTGTTCATCTTTCAATCTACTGTTTAAAAGATTTGGCTAGAGTGGAAAGAGAAAATATTACAATCAGTATAGCAGCCACTCGTGTTCTGCTGAGGAACGAAAAACAAGACTATTTTTGATTGCAAAAGGAAGGTTACGAATAGAGAGATATTTTGTCTTTTTCCTCTTAGAAATGCATTAGTTTTTCTTTTAGTAGATAATACTGTCGCATTTATTATTTGATTTTAACAATGTCACATTCACAAGACAAGGTCATTTAACCTGTGTTTAATAGGCAAACACATAAAGCTGCAAGATAGCATGTAATGCAAACTATTTTCAAATTGGGTTCGGGAATTAGAATGACAGAATGAATGAACTCCAGATTTGAAGAGCAAACATTTAATGTGGCATGTTCAGCATTGACCAACTTGATTAGATTAAATGCCATATTTTCATACAAGGTGTAAATATTGAACCACAGCTCCATGCTGTTGATCAAAGCTGTTTGCTTGACTGACATGATTAACTAAGGGTTAATAAATATAACCTCTGTTAAATTTTCTATAACCAAATTTATCTCTCAGCTTCACCTACCGTAGAATTAATAACTAAAGCTGGCAATTGCGAGCCAGAACATTTAGGCACAATATCTCTTGAGCGGAGTGTTTGATATTTGCTCAGAGCAAGAGCTGGAATTGATTGACAGTCACAGCAAGTTAGATAGTTCTTGTATGCTCATTTGGACAGAGAAAGGGGCGAGGACAGTCTGACCATCTCACTCGTGGTATGCCAAAATCTGATATACTGATTACGAGTCGTGGGCCATTTCTGCCAAGATGTATTGTATAAAAGGGTACAGAACATTTGCAGATATATAGGTGTCTTTGATCAAGTAGTACATGAAGAAGGAAGCTCACCTCTTTTCCAGAGCAGAAGACCCACTGAGGATTAAGGTGTGAGAACGAGGAGAAAGACGATGTGACTGTATATACCCACACGACAGTATGCATGGGACAAGGCGCAATGCCACTCAGGACTAATAGAACAGAATTTTTTTCTGTGATCATGGAGGAAGTTTCAGTTGACAAATATAACATAAATTACACCATGTGTCACACCAAATGATGGTTTTACCTCTTATAGCTTCTGAGGCTATGTGACCTTAACTGGAAAAGTTGACTTCTTCTTACTGAGGAAGATCTGTTTGGAGGACTTTCTTATTCTTTAGCTGCATAATTAAGACAATTTAAATTGTTTCACTTAGCAGGCAATAAGCACCACCTGGGAATGAACAATTATTATGGTCTCACATATAAATATAAAGTATTATATAGGAAAAGCAGTGTAACTATGAGATGAGTGAGTTCTGTCATTATAGCAAGTTGCTTCTTACATCCTGCTTCTGTCATTGATGATGTTGAAAGCAGTGTTAGGGATACATTGCTTTGCTCTCTCAGGTTGAGTTTGGGTTATAAACTTTACACATCATGAGCAGAAAACATTTCTTGGGTTTTAGATAGCAGAATATATTTCATGTCTTGCTTCTCTTTTCTGCATGAAATCCTGTTTGAAATATTTTCTGTGCACTTGCTGTGTGATTCAGCTATGACAAGCCTGGAAGGGAGAGAGGGAGAGAGGAGATGCAAGGGTTTAATGGCTCCATGGGAACTCAGCAGCTTGTTAAGGGAATGATGTGTAGCACGGGCAAGTAAAGCCAGCCAGGCACAGCACAAAGCATGCGTCGTAAAGCCAAAATTTTGATTGGGAAGATCTGGCATCCAGAACATGACATTATTCCCAGAAAGACAAGCAGCCACAATGCAAAAGGCCTGCAACAAAAGCTTTATTTCCTGCAGCCAGGATAGCCTGCTTAGATTTTGACAAACGAACCAACATGTATTGGCATGATCCTGCATATGGAAGAAGACTATGATATTGCAGGGATAGCTGGGGCTGTGATCTTGGAGCTGCAGGATCAAAAGGAGACAAGTGTTTATAAATATCTCAAGGGTGGGTGTCAAGAGGATGGGGCCAGACTCTTTTCAGTGGTGCCCAGTGACAGAACAAGGGGCAATGGGCACAAACTGAAGCACAGGAAGTTCCGTCTGAACATGAGGAAGAACTTCTTCACTCTGAGGGTGACAGAGCACTAGAACAGGCTGCCCAGGGAGGCTGTGGAGTCTCCTTCTCTGGAGATATCCAAGACCTGCCTGGATGAGGTCCTATGCAGCCTGCTCTGGGTGACCCTGTTTTGGCAGGGGGGTTGGACTAGATGACCCACAGAGGTCCCTTCCAACCCCTACCATTCTGTGATTCTGTGAAGAAGGGCCAAGAGGAAAGGCCAGGGAACTAAGTTAAGGAAGTGCATTCGGAGAATAGCACACACAGCAACCAAGCTTTGCTCTGCTGTGGATATGTGCAAAACTGCGTGAGAGACAGACTACCACCCTTGTGCCAGAAAACTGACCAGGCACAAGCTGAGTACTGACACTGCTTTTGATCTACCCCAAACTAAATCAATGGATGTGACAAAAAGATGAGGATAGGAGAATCAAGATTTCTGTTAATAAATAAAAGGAAGAAATAGCCAAAAAATACCCAACATAACTACAGTTCTTTGGGTTTTAGAAAGATTTCTCAAGATTTCTTATCCTAAGAGAACAAGTTACAGAGTGACCCGGTATTTCTGTATGCATAAGGAACTATTAAAGAAATAGGAAGAGGAAATATCTTTCCTTAAAATATTTTTAAAAAGGAAGGATAATGATTATATTTACAAAAGAGCTGTTTTCAGTGCACACAAATTCAGTAAGACAGAAGGGAAGTATTATCAGTGAGCCTGTGTTATTTTAATGAAATGTAAATGACTAACATATGCACCTAATAATTCAGAGGGTGTTGTCTTTGATGAGACCTTCAGGGCAGTTTCACAGGAAAGGTGGAATATTTCTGTCACGTAAGAGGACTTCATCTGCACTTCATTCACTGAAAAATATAGAGATGAAAAACTATCCTGCAATCAAAGAAAGGAAGATAAAAGATTTAGATAATGGAACTAAAGCTTGTGGGTTGCCAGAGAGACCAGATTCTTTATGAAAAGGATTGCAGTTAGTTCCTCCAGGCACAGTTCATATTCCTGGCAAGACAGCCAAACATAATGGGTGCACAAGTGTAAATGAAAGTGCAACAGGACTTGATACAGATACACATATGGCCACACACAAACACACATGAGCACTTGTGATAAATAGACTATACAAATACATATTGTAATAAAGTGATAATTTTAGCAGGTTTTTGCTAAAATTTGAGCATGGTTCAAATCTATCATAGAGGATTAACATTATCTAGTCTAAGAGTCCTTTTTGTACAGCAGGATATGTTTTGTATTCACTGCCTAAATTCAAAATTAATATTATGACTTGGTGTTCATGCAGAAATCTAACCCAAGACAATAGCATCTGTGAAAATATAGGTCTTCTGAAGCTATGGGAGGTCTTCCCATGAACTTCCCTTTCCAGAAGTGGTGTTGAATCATGCAGATAAACTTCACCGGGATTGAATCCTCCATGGATCCTGATATTTGGCACTGCTGACACTGCTAGTGGAGCCATACTGACTCTCTATAGCCTTACACAAGACTCAACTCCAGTGACTCCTAATGTGGAGCCAAGGAGGCTGCCACTGCCCAATTTGCTTCAGATTTTTACCTGTGACAAAGGAGAGTCTCCTTCCACTTTCTGTATGTTTGAATCACGTTAAAAGTAGGAAACAAAAACAATTTTATTCAAGCAAAGCAAAGAGTTGAGGGTTTTTTCATGCCTGGATACAAATTTTAAGCCTATACCTGACAGGGAGACTTTGTTTGACAGTCGTGAATGGAGGGTGCCTCTGAGGTATCCTTCAGCGCTAGAAGCCATGGAGCCAGTTCGACTGCTGGTCCATCCACAGAGAAGAAGAGTTATTTATGAACAGGTCTCTCGCTCACAGCTGGGGCTACCAGAATTTCACTGCATCTTTCCCTCCACCCTAGCACCTGTAGCTTTGATTAGAACTGCACATTTGTGAGACTGAGGAAAGATTTGGAGGGATTTTGCATGGATTTTTTAATAAATAGAGAGTCTTTGATGTGTGGATTCTGCCTTCTAAGTTTTCCTTTCTGATTGTGCAATAAACTGAATTACAGTGTAACCTCACTCCTCTGCCTTCCAGTGGTGTGCACTGCTGGCTTTCTTTATAGCCTTATTCTATTTTGGAATTATAATAAGTAGCAACTCCATAACATTTCTAATATACTTATCCACTTGTAACCTACTCTCTGCAGAAGTCAGGGTTGGTATGTGAAAAGGAAGTGACAAACTTGACATTTACAATGCTTTTTCCAAATCAGATCACTTGTTTGCCATTTGTCAGATTGGAGTATTCTGGCTGACACAGGCCAGCTGAAGAGATAAGCAAATCTCTCTCTTCTAACTGGAAAACAAAGGAAAAAAAAGACAGTGATAACAGGTATAACAGATAGTATCTTATTTTGTTATTAAATTAGAAGCATCACATCCTTTATGCTGTATATGACATTAAGCTTCACAAGAAAGAAAATAAAATGATAAAAATATCAGTGTTGCATATTTAATGGACTAAAAATCTGCTAAGTGATAATTTTTGAGGTATATTGTAACAATTGTTAATAAGTAGTTTATTCTCAGAGATTTATTTTTCATGTTTTCCAAACTTGTCAATGATTTAGGAGAAAACATACAAAAACTTTGCATAAATAAATATACAACGAACATACAACAAAATAAGAACAAAATTCATACTAATGTTGATGGTATAGGGAGTTTTGGTATAGCGGATTCTAATGTGAAAGGAATTGCAGATCATTCACCCTGTCTAATTGCAGGATATTGGAGCTGGTGCTCTCCTGAGGTTGCTTTCAGCTTTGAATGTCTTTTATTCTACATAAATGCATGATTATAGAGAAAGAGCTCCCATTTAAACACTGTAGCTACAACAGCTAATATGTTCTTCAAATAATTTAACAGAGAAATACTTTACTACAATGTAAAGTAATATTGCAATATTATAATAGTGTTCCAATATAAACAATGCAAAAAAGATATAGAAAACTTTGAGAGGTTTTGAAGAAGAAGCATGAAAATTATCATTGGATTGTAAAACATGCTTTTAGTAAAAGATGCATTGGCCAATATAGATATTTTAGAGCTGACTATCGCTTGAGTATTTTTAACAAGAACACCTTTTGGAATGCATCCTTAAAATGTCTTCATATTACTTGTAGTATAATGGTTATCTACTGTTTTATGATAAGCCAATTACTCAGTATATCTTCTACAGTAGATCCCAAAGATTTAGAACATATAGACACACACATTTATATATATATACACACTTCACTATAATAATAGCTGTGCAATCGAATAGCCTGAATTCTTTCTCACTCTGAAGGGTGAATCTGGCTCTATTGAAATCAATGAAAAAAATGAAATCAACGAAAAACTGCATGTATTATTTGCATGAGTTAGAGTAATCATGCATTTTGGAAGTGCCTTGTGCAGCTGAATTGACTATGAATTTGACAACCTTATAACAGACCTGCTAACTCATATACTTGCTGTAATGTTAGGTTTGGGGTTTGGTTTAGTGGGGTTTTTTAATGAGTCCTTTAACAAATTAAGATCAATCAAAATGTGCATGTCTAGGGCCTACACATCCATGGGCTTGGTGATAGTGCCAATTTACTCCATCCCCTTTTCCTGTTGCTTATACCCATCCCCACCAAGATCTTGAAAAAAAGAGGCAATGAACCAGAGCAGGGCACTGGTCTAACAAATGCGTACTCCTTTTTCCAGGAAAAGCAGAATCCACAACAAGCAGATGGTGAGTGAGGGGACTTCTTGAGTTAGCCTCACATAACCAGTATTGTTAGAAGACAAAGACAGGGACTGTGAGCATGAAGAACCACCCACTGTAGGAGAAGACCAGGTTCGAGACTGCCTAAGGAACCTGAATTTGCACAAGTCCATGGGGCCTGATGAGATGCATCCACAGCTCCTGAGGCAACTGGCGGACGAAGTTGCCAAACCGCTCTCCATCATATTAGAGAGGTCATGGCAGTCTGGAGAGGTCCCCACCAACTGGAGAAGGGGCAACATCACCCCCATTTTGAAAAAGGAAAAAAAAACAAGATCCAGGGAACTGTAGACCAGTCAGTCTCACCTCTGTCCTTGGCAAGATAATGGAGCAGATCCTCATGGATAACAAGAAGGTGACTGGGGACAGCCAACATGGCTTCACCAAGGGCAAATCATGCCTGACCAACTTGGTATCCTTCTATGATGGGTTTACAGTGTTGGTGGACAAAGGGCAGGCAACGGACATTCATCTACCTGGATCTGTGCAAGGCATTCGACACTGTCCCGCATGATGTCCTTGTCTCTAAATTGGAAGGACATGGATTTGACAGATGGACCACTCGTTGGATAAGGAACTGGCTCGATGGACGCACTCAAAGAGTTGCAGTCAATGGCCTGATGTCCGGGTGGAGACCAGTGACAAGTGATGTGCCTCAGGGGTCGGTACTGGGGCCAGTGCTGTTTAATATCTTTGTCAGTGACATGGGACAGTGGGACTAAGTGCACCCTCAGCAAGTTTGCCACCTGTGTGGTGTGGTTAATATGCTGGAGGGAAGGGATGCCATTCAGAGGGTCCTTGACAGGCTGGAGAGCTGGGCCTGTGTGAACCGCATGAAGTTCAACAAGGCCAAGTGCGAGGTCCTACATGTGGGTCGGGGCAATCCCAAACACAAGTACAGGCTGGGCGGAGAGTGGCTTGAGAGCAGCGCTGAGGAGAAGGACTTGGGAGTACTGGTGGATGAGAAGCTCAACACGAGCCGGCAATCTGCGCTTGCAGCCCAGAAAGCCAAATGTATCCTGGGCTACAGCATCAAGAGGAGTGTGGCCAGCCGGTCGAGGGAGGTGATTCTGCCCCTTTACTCCGCTCTTGTGTAACCCCACCTGGAGTACTGTGTCCAGCTCTGGAGCCTCCAGAGTAAGAAGGGCATGGATTTGTTAGAGCAGGTCCAGAGGAGGGCCACAAAGATGATCAGAGGGCTGGATTACCTCTCCTACGAGGACAGGTTAAGAGAGTTGGGGCTGTTCAGCCTGGAGAAGAGAAGGCTCCGGGATGACCTTAGAGCAGCCTTCCAGTACCTGAAGGGGGCCTACAGGAAGGAGGGAGGGGGACATTTCAGAAGGGTGCGTAGTGATAGGACAAGGAGGGGTGGCTCTAAACTAAAAGAAGACAGATTTTGATTAGGTATTAGAAAGAAATTCTTCACCATGAGGGTGGTGAAACACTGGCACAGGTTGCCCAGAGAAGCTGTGCATGCCCCCTCCCTGGAAGTTTTCAAGGCCGGGTTGGATGGAGCTCTGAGCAACCTGGTCTAGTGGAAGATGTCCCTGCTCATGGCAGGGGGGTTGGAGCCAGATGATCTTTAAGGACTCTTCCAACCCTTAAAATTCTATGATTCTATGGTTCTATGGTTCTATGTTTCCAAATGTACAGCCTCACCTCTAACACACTGGAGACACAGTTTTAAGAAAAAGAAACAATGTGTGGCTGAGTTTAATGGCAGGGGAAAAAGACAGCCTGGATATAGTTCGAGAGATAGGACACATATTGAATGAACAAACACCAGCATCTGTGGAATTTCTTAGATTTGAAGAAACACATTGGAAAGGAAGGAATGGGCGTGGGGGCATGCTGCTGTTGTTGGAAGTGTGTTTTTATATGTGGTCCAACATGCTGGCTGTCATACAGAGTGACTATTAACCTTGTTGTAGTCTATAAGTTCCTCAATAGGGGCAGCGGAAGGGAAGGTGCTGATCTCCTCTCCCTGGTGACCAGCAAAAGGACACAAGCAAAGGGAATGAAGCTGTGTCAAGGGAAGTTCATATTGGACATTAGGAACAGGTTCTTCACTGAGAGGGTGGCTGGTCAGTGGAACTGGATCCCCAAGGAAGTGGTCATGGCACCAAGCCTGTCAGAGTTCAGGGAGCATTCAGACAATGCTCTTACTCATATTGTTCAGTTTTAGGTAGTCCTGCAAGGAACAGGGAGTTGGACTCAATGATCCTTTTGGGTCCCTTCCACTGGTTAATAACCTGAGGAAGATCCCTCTGGCATCTGGGTCTGCAGATGCCGTCTAAGGACTGCTTAAAGGACTCCCTAGGGAAGGGCAGGGATTTTATTGTATCGTTCTGGTCTTATGATATTATGCAAAGGAAAAGCAATTGTGGTTTTTTACTGGATTTTCAAAGAAGCTGTTGAGCTCTCCTGTCTTATCAGCCAGCACTAATCCCTGTTCAGTTCAGTTGCATCCTCCCATTTCCTACATTCATGACAGGGATGAATTACTTACAGCTTATGAATCCATACATTTTAGGACAGAAAAGGAAAAATGGAACAGGAAATTAAAGAACTCTCTCAGTGTTATCTCTGTGGTATAATTTTGTATACTAATTCGCTCTCTACCTCTCTCCCCACTTCTTTAAAACACATGGCAAGGGCCATTACCAAGTATGAAATACCAGTTAAATGGTATATTTTGTACCCTGTCATAGCACAATGTTGTGCAGTAACACATATTTTCTAAATTGCAACATTATGAATTGTAGTCTGCAGCTTATCACAAATTGATTTCATTTGTTATTTTTCTAAGATTCCTTTCTAGAAGAAATAAAATCTTAGAAGCATTATCTGTAATTGCTATTTAAGAATTTTAAATTGACACCATACTTCGAGCTGAGAAAATTATTTGTGTGGAGTAAAACTTCAGTAGATGTAGACGTAAATCCACTGACTTCACTGGAGCTGAAACAGTGATAACTAGCTGCAGATCTGTATTATAAATCCATAAAATTTCAAATAATTATTTTTATGAACTCTGTAGCGAAGCTTATCCACATGCCTTTTTTTTCCAGAGAAGTTCTGCTTCTGCTGCTAATTTCTCATATATCTTTTACATAAAGTGTTCCTGCAACTCTCCTTGAATAAAGTGATTGCTTGCCAAAAGGTGAGCCAGTTTTTTAAAGCTAAATAGGTGCTGTTCTATATAAGAAACACATTAAGGGAAATATTTTAGTCATTGAAGCTCTTGGAGATTCAGAAAAGCAAAGGTATATGTGATAGTGCATTTTTTTCTCAAGTTTTGGGACAAGTACTTTTCTTCTTCACCCTAGTCCAATGCAGCTATCTGTGCCATCATGACACACATTAGGAAAGCATTAACAGGATGGTCTGAACAGAAATGACAATAGAATGAGCCTGCTTTTTTTCAGAGTTCTTCCAGGGATCAGTACAGATAGTAGCCCAGTAAATTCAGTGGTGCTATTGCTTACAGCAGGAATGGGTGTAACACCGGAGGATAGAGGAGATATTGGAATGTTTGTGTATGCCTCACTTAAATCATCTGAATTTTGAACTGTAAGCATTTGTATTATTGTTAGTGGAAAAAAAATTCTTTAGTTAGACTAAGACTAGCAAGATTAAACTAGCAATAAATTCCGCTTTGCTTACAAGGTTTGTTCTTTTTGCCCACAGCAAGGTTTTTGAGCACAATAACTTCTTGGGGATTCAGGCAAACTATCCTCTAATTTAGATGCAAGAAATGGATCACATGACTGACCAAGCAGGGTTTGGGGTTTTTTTTTAAATTTTATTTACTTCAAAATGTTAAGATACGCGTTCATTTGGTTAGGGCTAAGAAAAGTACAGAATTAGTGCAATAGTTCCAGATTTGTAAAGGAGAAAGACCAATCAACAAGGCATAAAAATTTAATGCACTATACACAACTATTTTTTTGCAAACATTTTAAAGAGAGGACACTTATAGTCTTATATTATTTCTTCCCTTGCCCCAAGCTAACATTTGTTTAAATCTTTTATGATTCTAGCAACTACAAATATCTTGCCAAACACTGTAGTTATCCTACACTAATTCAATGTCTATACAATTGCAGATGGCAAATCCCAAGAGATGCTGTTAAACATATGTTTAGCTTTTTGTACTCTTAATTGTTCTCTAGCTTTTTTGTGCCTGAGAGGCTGATCTCCAGTGTCACTGAACTGCTGTCCTCAGGTACTCCTTTAAATCAGTGTTTTTTACTTATTCATCTCCATTTTTCCTTTTCAAACCTTGAGCCACTAATGGTTGCTTTCTCAATAAAGGTATTTTGTCTCTGTCTTTACTTTCCTTCTCTTGTAGGGCTCCAGCTGACATGCTTTCTCAAACTTTGACAACAGTTTTCACAGTTTTCTCCAGTCTGTTGTACTTCACTGGACCACAGAATGCAGGTAGCTCAGGCTCAAATGTTTTTTTGTTTTGGAGGACTCAAAATTATGTCTTCCTGTCTCTCTGCGAGACATATATATTGATGAAGCAACATGTGTAGAAATAACTCCTCTCTCTTTGGTTTCTGAAGCCTAATTCTGGGAGAAGATCCACAGTTGTGAAACCTAGCTGAAGGCAGCACTTTCCTTCAAAGCTGAGCATGTTTATTACTTGCAGGGAGTGACCTTACTTTTGACACTTCCTATTGATGAGCTCAGATCATCCATTGATGACTCATTGACCTCTGAGAGTCACAAGTGGAGGCTGGACAGGCACAAGCACGTTGTAGGCAGAGTCCCGATGGCCAGGCTACCTTGGGACCTCAGCAGGCAGCAATGTTCTTGAAAATTACACGCAGCATTACTGAGTATAGCAACCCACGACCCTGAATCCCTCCTTTGAGAGTCTAACCCTGAACTAAATACACAATTAACTAAAGGTGCAAGTTAGTAATCATTTGGATATGGAATGGCCTAGATTTTGGCATGCAAATATAGAAAATGTATATATGTGTATTTTGACACACGTATTTTATGGCATATGTGCCTGTGTCTCTGCACCCCTGAATGATTTGATCTGGTGTTAGCTGCTGTACATCACAGTCATAGCACAGAAAGTCCTCAGAAAATAGCAGGAGGTTTCCAATTCAAACTAAATTACAGTTATAAGCTTGCCATGATCTTCATGGATCTTGGGCTGCTTTATTAAGCACCCACTTAAACTTACACCAGGCTAATAATGTATTTGCTCGGCTTGAAATTCTCCACAATGAGGAAAAAATGTAGTACGAAAATCTTTATTTTAATTTACTATTACAATTTCAGAAACTGCTGGAATCTCACAGGTATGATCCAGAATAAATTGCTGGGGCTGTCACTGCTAATAATGCACTGGAAACACTCTTAAATATAGGTTTAATCTAGGGTCTCAGTTGGCTGCTAAGCAATTTTAATTCTTTGGGTTTAAAAGGACTAAATTCCATACTGCTACTGTGAAGAGATGTCTGAGCAGCCTCTTCTGTGTTCATTAGGCCTCATGAATGGGAAGCAAGAAAACGTTATCACTGGGCTGATAGAGATGGGAATGGCTGCCATAGTCTGATGTGTTAGAGCCTAATGTGTTGGGCAATGAAAACAAGATCTTCCTCCAGAACTGCTAGAGGTGGACTGTATTTTGTGGAAGAAACTAGTTATTCCCTTGTTGAAAGCAAAATTGCTCTTGGGTAAGACGTTCCAGTGAAAATTTGAAAATAGTTGTGTAAAAGCTCTGTTATTTTGCAGGTGAGTGATATAATTAATAGGGTTGGAGAAAATACTTCAGTCTTTCAGTTGCAATTTTTTTTACAACTGGGAATGCAGGATGAATGCAGGATAACTTCCTTGCAAATAATATGAAGATTAAAATTAAAAATTGAAATTCTTGAAATGATTTTTTGATTTATTTTATTTGATTTATATTATTTTTGTACTTTTTATTCACAATTTTTTTTTTAGTTTTTTGAATTTTTCATCCTGGTTTGGGACCGCAGATGGCTTTAGAATCCTTCAGCTTTTCTGTGTGATTCTTCTTTTAGATATTGCGCCTGTGACATGTGAACCTAACTCACCTTTTGTGAGTTTCTGTTACCTGTTTCATAAGAGTTTAAAGGATGGTCAGCTGATTTCTGTTCCATGAACACTCTTTTTTCACTAGGAATTTAATTTAGAGAGGACTTATTATACTCAGACATATGGAATCATAGATTCATAGAATGGTCTAGGTTGGAAGAGTCCTTAAAGATCATCTGGCTCCAACCCCCCTGCCATGAGCAGGGACATCTTCCACTAGACCAGGTTGCTCAGAGCTCCATCCAACCCGGCCTTGAAAACTTCCAGGG